>Ga0180436_10000556_pt1 | contig 38485 bp, 38 predicted proteins | sample SS_ome_2_FD_132434 | JGI IMG/M metagenome (GOLD analysis project Ga0180436, IMG submission 132434) | Hypersaline lake sediment archaeal communities from the Salton Sea, California, USA - SS_3_S_2 metaG | ecosystem: Environmental > Aquatic > Non-marine Saline and Alkaline > Hypersaline >... | reverse complement strand
AATGGGAGGGAAAGGAAAAGCACTGGATGCCGGCTGATGCCTGTGATCTCACCTGATCAGGCCATATAGGCCTTTCTAATCTGCTTCTTACCCAGGTGTATACGGCTCTTCACTGTTCCAATTGGAATGTCCATTTCCTGGGCAATTTCCTTGTATGAGAATCCGGCCAGAAAAAGCAATATGGGTTTTTCATAGGCACCGGGCAAAAGCTTGATAATCTCGTACAATTCTTTGTTAATAAGCTGTTCATCAGGCATGGCATCATAGCCTTCTCCCGATTTTGCCGAATGGTTATATAACTCATCGGTATCGTGGATCAGTTGTCTGAAGTGACTGCTTCGAAGATAGTTGATGTAGGTGTTTTTCAGTATGGTGTAAAGCCAGGCCCTGATGTGGTCGTTGTTGTGCAGTCGCTTACGGTTTTTTAGGGCTTTGAAACTGGTTTCCTGTACGAGGTCCAGTGCGTCTTCCCGGTCCTCCGTAAGCTGCAGGGCAAAGTAATACAGCTGCTCCTGCATTTTTATCAGATCATAGGTAAAATAATCTGAATCGTTACCACGTTCCCTGACATCCATGGTCTGAGATAGTTAGGCTCTAGTAAATTACAAAAAAAGACAATACGATTCAACTTGCTAATGCGGAATAGTTTTCACAATTTTATAAGGATCAGAATTCAATGAATTTCACTTAAAAAATTACAATACAATGACTAAGAAAATTTCAGTTTTAATTGTGACGGTTTTTCTTCTGAGCCTTGTCCAGGCTGACCTGTTTGGCCAAAACAAGCTCAGTGACCAGGAGAAGAAAGAAGGCTTTGTACTACTCTTTGACGGAACTACCAGCGATGGTTGGCGGGGATATAAAAAAGATGTATTCCCCGACAGATGGATTATCGAAGATGGTACCATTCACTTCAATCCCGATGCAAAAGGCCAGCGGGGCGATATCATTTACGATAAGAAATTCTCCAATTTTCATTTCAAGATCGATTGGAAGATAGCTGAGGCCGGAAACTCTGGTATATTTTACCTGGGTGCGGAGAACGACGAATTCAGGGCCATATATGCCACCGCACCGGAAATGCAGGTGCTTGACAATGAAAAACATCCCGATGCCAAAGCAGGTAAGGACGGGAACCGCAAAGCCGGATCTCTGTACGATCTGATTCCTGCCAAACCCCAAAACTTTAAGGGAGCAGGTGAATGGAACACTGCCGAGGTGATCATCAAGGATGGTCATGTGATCCATAAACAAAATGGAGTGAAAGTGGTGGAATATCAGTACGGTACCCGTGAATGGGACGAGCTGGTAGGCGCATCCAAATTTCCGGGGATCAATCCCACATGGGCAAACCTTCAGAAGGAAGGGTACATTGGACTACAGGACCACAACGATCATGTATGGTTCAGGAACATCAAGATTAAGGAACTTTAAATCAGAACTCATGCAAAACAGAAGAACTTTTATGAAGAGTGCTGCCCTGGCAGCGGCAGCCATTTCCAGTCCCAGCCTCCTGAAGGCTAAAGAAACAGGTTTGGGAGCATCCCTTAATGGCCCCGAAAATGAGCTGTTTTTTGACATTTCTCTGGCCCAGTGGTCCCTGAACCAAAAGTTCAGGGGAAGGAACAAGACCATGGAGAACCTGGACTTCCCGGCCTACACCAAGGAGAAATTTGATATTCACGCGGTGGAGTATGTGGACCAGTTTTTTCCCTCTGCAGATAAGACCTACATCAAAGAGCTTCTTAAGAGAACCGACGATGCTGGCGTCAAGAATGTATTGATCATGATCGATACGGCAGGCGCTTTGGGAGATCAGGATGAAGCGAAAAGGAAAACCGCTGTGGAAAATCACTACCAGTGGGTTGAAGCTGCGGAGATGCTGGGTTGCCATGCAATCCGTGTAAATGCCTATGGAAGAGGTTCCGATATGGACATTGCTCACGCTGCCACCAAGAGTCTGATTACTCTGAGTCGTTTTGCGGCCGATTACGGTATAAGTGTAATTGTGGAAAACCATGGAGGTCCTTCCTCCAGGGCAAGCTGGCTAAGTTCTGTGATACGTAATACGGGAATGGTCAATTGCGGTGTACTTCCCGATTTTGGCAATTTCATCATTGATCGCAAACCTGGAGGAGAACGCTACGACCTCTATCAGGGAGTTAGAGAGCTGATGCCCCTGGCCAAAGGAGTGAGCGCCAAGACGCACAAATTCGACGAGGAAGGTAATGAGGTGGACAAGGATTATTACAAGTTGCTTAAAATCGTCAAGGATTCGGGCTTCCGTGGCTATATCGGCATCGAGTACGAAGGAAGGGAATTAAGTCAGGACGAAGGTGTACTTGCCACCAAAAACCTGCTCATCAAGGCAGGTAAGGCGGTGATGGAACCGGAAGCGGAGGAGGAATAGATTACCTGTTTTTCAGGTAGACTTCGATATTTCGCGCAATCTTTTCCAGGAGGAGTTCCCTGGACTCTTTGGAGGCCCAGGCCATGTGAGGAGTGATCAGGATCTTCTCCTTATCAAATAACTTCAGCATCGGATTGTCGGCGTTGATGGGCTCCTGCTCCATCACGTCGATACCGGCTGCTCCAATGATATTTTCATTAAGCGCCCTGGCCAGGTCTTTTTCGTTGATGATGCCACCCCTTCCCAGGTTAAGCAGGATAGCGCATGGCCGCATCAGTTTCATTTTTTCGTAGGTGATCAGATTACGGGTCTGGGTGTTCAGGGGAGCGTGTATGGAGACCACATCGGAGCTTTTCAGCAGGTCGTCCAATTCAAAACGTTTGAAGGAAATGTGGTTGTTTCGTCCCGTTGTAGAATAAAAGATTACCTCCATACCAAAGGATTCAGCAATCCGTGCCACCTGTCTTCCGATGGTTCCCAGTCCGATAATACCCATTCTTTTGCCTTTCAATTCCCAGAAAGGTTCGTTGTGGTGGGTAAAGGAAGCACTCCTGGAGTAGGCACCACTCTTGACATAGCTATCGTAGTAATAGGGCTTGTTAACCAGATAGAGCAGCATGGTGAAGGTGAGCTGGGCAACCGAGTCGGTGGAGTATCCCGCCACATTTTTTACTTCAATGCCATTGTTTTCCGTATAATTCAGGTCCACATTGTTGATTCCTGTAGCCGCTACACAAATCAGCTTTAAATCCGGAAGCTGTTTCATGATCTCCTCGGTCATCTGCACCTTGTTTACAATTACAATCTCCTTACCCTGACATCTTTCCACTACATGCTCAGCTTCAGTGGATTCAAACACCTCCAGTTTACCTAGTTTGGAAAGGAGTTTTATATTATCCACTTTTCCAATGGTCTCCTGGTCAAGAAAAACGATTTCAGTCATGCTTCAGCTTATATGTCCTGTAAACACTTGTTTTTTGAATTGGTTCACTGCTGGGCAATATATGCCTTTTTACTTGGTTAAGGTTTGTTAAATCCTGCTCCAGGCAGAATAATTTGGATATTTTTATTTCCATGTCTTTTCGTCAGCTATTCACCGCTTTCGCTCTTCTGCTGTTTACTCAGACTGGCCTTTTGGCGCAATCGACTGATAGCTTGTATAATCTGACAGGTATTATTTACGATGAGACATTCTATCCTGTGGCTGCTACCCACGTAATCAATATGCAAACCCGACAGGGCGACGTGAGCGATACCCTGGGTATATTTCACCTTCCGGCACGTAACTCCGATACCCTGTTGATTCGAAATATAGCCTTCAAAGATACCCTGGTAGCTGTGTCGTCACTTGCTGAGAACAAATACATCATCTTGCAGAGAATCGCCTATGCCTTGCTTGAGGCAAGGATTTTTGAGTGGGGGTCTTCCTACGGCGACTTCAAGGATGCAATGATTGAGATGCCCGTCCAGCAGACCCTGGGTGCAACCATGGGCCTTCCAACCCAGGATCCCGACTACGTCCCCATGGAGATGGACGAAAAGGCTGTGAAAAGTGCAGGACTCCTGCTTACCTCACCCATCACCTTCTTCTATCAGAACTTCAACAAGAAGGCAAAAACTGCCCGTAAAGTCTACTGGCTGGAGAAAAACCGGGAGAAGCATGAAACCTTCGAAAGTATCATTAATGCAGAAAGTCTTGCCGGGATCACCGGCTTGTCGGGTCCCAAATTGTTGGAGTTTCAATCCTTTCTGCTGGAACGTCTGGTATGCGGGATCCACTGCACCGAGCTGGCCCTGTATGAAGAGATTTTTGGCCTCTGGAAAGTTTTTCAAGAGCTGGAGGAACGTGGCATGCTCAAAAGCAATATCCGGAAGCCATAAAAAAAAGGGAAGAGTATACTTACCCTTCCCCCTGATTTATTTCAGTGATTTCTAACCCTGAACCACCTGTTCGTTGTCCTTATCCCAGAACACAGTCCTGTTCTCCCGCTGAGCCATAATGCCCATGGCAGCGGCAATGCCTTCTTCAAAGGCCTGGTCAATGTTACAACTGGGCTGTGTGCCTTCACGGATCGACTGGATCCACTCGGCAATATGAAGGTGCGTGGTATCCACCCTGCGGCCGCCACGGTAAGTATAGAGCAAACCACGTGCAGCAAAGTACTGTTCGGTGGCAGTAGCTACCGAGTCCACATTTTTTCGTCCGGGAATGTAGGTATAGATGGGAAGCGCCGGATCGATTAGTCCGCTCTGGATCTGGTCCTTGTACCTGGTGCTCTGCCTGTCGGCATAAACAGTCAGGCTATTTCCCAGCTCCATGGAACCGTCGTGGCCCATGATGGTCTTTCCACGGTTATGATTGCTTGCCAGCGAAGCACTGTACAGTATGCTGAAATCCATATCCGGATACTCCAGAACTGCGTTCCAGACATCCGGAACTTCCCTGATTTCATTCACATAATGTCCTTTGGCTTTATCCTTGTAGAAATATACTCCTCCGGAGGCAGATGCGGACGCAGGAATACCCATGCCCAGAATCTGATTGATGGCATCAAATTCGTGAGTAAGCAGATCGCCAGACAGTCCGGTTCCATAATCCCACCAGCATCTCCAGCGGAAAAAACGTTCCGGGCTCCATGGACGCTTCACCTCACAGGGCTCTTGAAACTGGTCCCAGTCCACGGTCTGTTCGTTGGCATCGGGATGGATGTCGTAAACCCAGGCTCCGTTGGGTGAATTCCTGTTGGTGCAGACTTCGATGAGATTTATTTTCCCAATGAGCTTCTTGTCAATGGCTTCTTTGGCCTTTATGTAGCTTTCAGTCTGCCTTCCCTGGTGCCCCAATTGATATACTATGCCGCTGGTTTTAACGGCTTCACGGATGGTGAAGTTTTCTTCCATGGTCAGGCTGAAGCCCTTTTCAGCATAAACGTGCTTCCCGGCCCTGGCAGCATCGATGGTCATTTGGGCATGCCAGTGATCCGGTGCGGCAATGATTACTGCATCAATATCATCTGCGGCCAGCATATCCCGGTAGTTGCGATAGCGTTTGGCGGAAGTACCCATGGTTCCGTCGCTTCCTTCCCTGCCTATGTTGGCAGCGGCTGCCAATCCGTCTTCGGCATGTACGTCAAAAAGATCGCATACACCGGTAACCTGGATGTTCAGGTCGTCCTGTTCCAGGAAATCCGTATATCTTTTGTTCCTTGAATCCCTGGCATAGTCGTCCTTCCATTGCTGGACGGTTTTGGGAGGGGCAAAGCCTGCAGCTTTCATCAGCTGCGTTCCCCTGATCCCGAATCCGATGATCCCGATGCGCAGGGTGTCACCATCGTGCTTGTAGGGTGTATATTCCAGACTTTCTGAGCTCATATTGAGCTCCTTGGCCAGTTTATGGCTGCGGATGTGATCCTGTCTTTTCTTTCTCCAGGTACCATAAGCCATGGCTCCTAGTACGGGTACGGTGGCCAGACCTTTTAACACATCCCTGCGGTTCATGTTGTTGCCGCTTGTTTCTTTTTCTTTATCGCTCATGTCGGTCTAATCTACTTCTTGTTAAACAGAAATCGGTCCATTCCAATGGTATGCCAGGTAGGAAAGAGTAGCAATACCCAGAGGGTAAGAAGTTCCAGAAGGTTCTTATTCACCCAAAGATAACTTCCTTCGGTAGGCATGGCATAGGATACTCCGATGATGGCCGGATGCGACAGATAGTAAAAGGCGAGCAGGATAATACCTGATATGGCAGCAACTCTGGTAAATAGTCCAACAATCAGACCTGCACCAATGAGAATCAGTCCCCACATATTGATAAAATCCATCACATTCAGCAGGGCAGCATTGCCTGCTATGGAATGAAACAGACCTTCAAACAGTCCTTTTGAATCCATCAGGTATCCAAGCGAAGACCAGTTGGGATTCAATAATTTGACAACTCCTTCGTAGAGGAAATGCCAGCCGATGGCAACTCGCAGGATCACAAGCGACCAAAGCTGCCATTTTGTGTAATTAGTATCTTTCATGTTTTTATAAGATTATTGGGGCAATTGTAAAGTGGAAAGGCGAATTTAACGATTCTTATATAAATTATTGTATACTTTTTACACAATATAACTAAGAATCTTGTTTTTTAGTGTTCAAATACTTCCCAATCAGGAAGGCCATGATGGTAACAAGGTATAGCTGTCCGAACAGCGCAGTGAAGGAAGCCACCGATCTGGCCAGAGGAGTCAGGGGGAGTATATCCCCGTATCCCAGAGTGGTAAGTGTTACAAAACCGTAGTACAGGAAGGTTGAAAACTCATTCTCGTCCGCATCGGGTATATTAAAACTGCCCGGGATTATTAACTCCAGCAGGACGAAAATCATGGAAAGGGAAAGTCCGATCAAAAGGTAGCTGTTTACTGCACACAGCAGGGTAGAGCTCTTCACTTCCTTTGAACCGGCTACATGGGTAACCAGAGCAATGGTAATCAGAATATAAAACAGGGTGCTGAGTGAAAAGCTTAAATTCCTGAGTAAATCAGATTGTTCAAAAAACACACCCAATACTATCACGGAAATAAGCCCGGTGGCAAAGACAAACAGGATCCTGAAGGTATACCTTGAGAATTCAGCGGCAAACAAACCGCTTATAGCCACCAGAATCAACAATATTCTGGTAAGGATTCGTACTTCGAAGGGGATAACCGGCATCAGAAAGATCATTATCAGGAGAGCCACCAATAAGATGATATTGGTTCGAAGCAAGGTGAGCTGCCTGCCAGGCCCTGATTGAATAAAGCGATGCCTTATTCTTTCTTTGATCTTGCCCATGTATCAGATTTTTTTTTCGATTTTCAAATGGTTCCTTTCTTTTATGCGCTCATAGGACATTTTGTTGGCAAAAGTTTGTACCAGGGTAATCCCCATGCCGCCGGATTCTGCCAGGGCAGGGTCTCGGGCAGGATCTTCACCTTCCTCCAGAGGATTAAATTGAATACCATCATCAATGATCTCCAATTCTATTATATTTTCCTTCCGTTCGATTTTGAGATCAATAAAGTGCTCTTCCTGGTCCTCGTAAGCAAAGCGAACAATATTGGAAAATAGTTCCTCCACAATCACCCTGATCTGTTTCATCTTAGTAAGGGGTATGTTCCAGGAGCTTTCCAGCATATCCAGGTCCCGCCTGATATTGGGAATCTCATGTATCTTCGAAGTGTATCGAAAGCTATGCTCCATGCTATTGTTCTCTGATAAACTCGACCGGGTTTAATTTAGCCAGCCGGAGTGAATGGTAAAATACGGATATCCAGCTAAAAATAATCAAAATGGCGGCACAGGCTGGAAAAATCCATATGGGAATGTCGGTTCTGTATTTAAAGTTCCTTAACCATCTTTCCATGAGGAAGAGAGATACCGGAATGCTCAGGGCTGAAGATACCAGTGCCAGCCAGAGATAGTATAACAATTCGGGCAGCATCACCTGGTGGATCCTGGCGCCCAGGATCTTTTTCAGGCTGGCGGATTTTATTCTTCGTTGCATAAAGAAGCCACTTAGGGCAAAGAGACCCAGTCCGGAAATGAATATGGACAGCACACTGAAGCCCAGAAGCAGGTTTATCTGAACCAGTTCAGATTCATAAAGCTGCTCTATGAGTGAGGAAGAGTGTTGATAGTCAAGAGGGTAAGAAGGGAAGAGCTCATCCCAAACCACCTGCAAATGCTCCAGGGCAGGTCCTGCATCTCCGGCAGGAAGAACAGAGAAGCACATGAGCCAGGTATATTTTGGAAAAATAACCATGGGTAAAATCTCATAATCGAGTCCGGAGAGGTGAAAGTCCTTCACAATACCCCGTATGGGTCCCGGCCATATAAATCCCTCGTAAGGAAAATCCAGTTCCAGTTCTTTACCCACCAGGTCCTCCAGTGGCAGGCCCAGCATGCGTGCAGCTGCTTCATTAATTACGAAGTATTCTATGGAATCATGAGGATCGTAGTCCTCAGGAAATCCCGACCCATGTAGGATCTCCAACTCATAAAAACGAAGAAAATCCTGATCCACAGGAAAAAGAAATAACTGTTTTTCCCCTTCGCTCACCCCATCAATATCAAAGGTGTTGGCATCCATGGTTTGTCCAGTTGGCTCTTCCATGCTTCCTGTAACACTGGCCACATGAGGACTTTCGAGCATGGCCTGTTTGAATATCTCATATTCATCCACAATTTCCCTGTGCAGGTTGGGAATATGTATGGCCTCCCGGGCAGAAGCCCCCAGCTGCTCCGACATGGCAAAATGAGTTTGCCTGTAAATGAGGAGCAGGTTGGATACCAGTACAAAAGTTATTATGAATTCCAGAACGATTACGGCTCTGATGAACAGGTTTCTCCCTATGCTGTCGGGCGGACTCCCGGTCCGCGAGGAAAGATATCGACGCTGCAGGTGCCTGTAGAGTTTTCGTGTGGAAAACCAGGACGTAAGTACAGAGCTTGCCACAATTATGGCAAGAAGTAAAAGCAAGGATACGATTATGCGTGAATTGTCCTGAAACATGAAAGTTCCTCCCTGCCTTTCAATGACAGGAGTAAGCAGCAATGTCAGAACGATCCCCAGCAAAAATGATAAGCTTCCAATCACCAGGTTATCTGCCAGGAATTGCCTGAAAAACACTCTTTTACCTGCTCCCATTTGCCACTGAATCACCAGCTTTTGGATCTTAAGCTGGTTCTGGCTGAATGCCAGCAGGGTAAAATTGAACCAGGCCAGCACGAATACCAGCATCCCTGCTATCAGAACAATCAATACGGTTCTGTATCTGACATTGGGCTGGATTTCCCGGGCCTTATGGGATCTCAAATGAATATCTGAAATGACTTGTAAGCGGGGTTGAATTCCCTCCGTATAGGTGGCATCCACATGTTCATCAATAAATTGTTTCAGGGAAGTCTCCAGCAGGTCCGGCTCCGTGCCCTGAGCAATCTTCATATAGGTCCAGGCTGTGCTCTTATACTCCATGGGATCCTCAAAGGAGGTAAGGGCAGAAATCTTGAAATGAGAATTTAAGGGAAAATCCCTGATCACGGCACTTACCGAATAGGGTATTGCTTCTATGCCTTGCTGGTGGATCAGTTCCACCGTGCGACCCAGAGGATCCAGATCACCAAAGTATTTACTGGCAGTGGATTCGGTCAGAACCATGGTGAAGGGTTCGGTCAGTAGTTGATCAGGGGATCCGGCCACAACTTCGGGTTGAAACATTTCCAGAAAGGCCGGATCGCATGCAAAGGCGAATGACTCGTAGAAGGATTGCTCGCCCACTACAAAGGCGGCCTTCCGGAAGGGTGCCAGTCGCCCAACTTTCTCAATCTCCGGGATCATGTCTGTGAACACAATACCATTGAGTGCTTTCCAGTGGAGTATCCGGGCAGTATGCCTGTAGAAGCCTTCGTGATCTTCCTCAAAGGTGAGCCTGTAAATATGTTCTTTATCCGGATAATTCCGGTCGAAGGTCATGTGCCAGGCCGACCATTGAAAGGTGGAAAGAAAAGTGGTCACGCCTATTCCCAGGCCAAGGATGACGAATATGGCGTACAGTAAATTCTTACGAAGATTTCGTAAGCTCAATAAGAGGTGCTTCCTTGTCATATATGAATCCTGGCTGAAGCAAATATAAGGATTTAGGATTCAGATACAGCAATCAACCTGCTGGCGGTTCTGAGTATAAGCATGCCTTCGCTGATCCCCGGAGTAACCAGCGAAACCTCGCCCAGCGGGATTTTTTTCAGCAATTTATATTCTTTCCCGGCTTCAGCTATATAAAGATCTCCGTCTTCGGCGACCATATAGATTTTTCCATCGGAGGCAACCGGACAGGCTATGAAGCTGGTTGGTGCCACGGTTTTTCTGTAAAGCATCTCGCCACTGCGGGCATCAAAGCAGGCCAGGTTCCCGTTCCAGCGCAAGCGATAAAGTAAGTTTTCGTATACAAGGACAGAGGTCATATAGGCACCCTGCCTGTCGTAAAACCAGGCAAAATCCTCTCCTGCCGAATCATTACTTTCAGGATATTCAACCTCTCCCCGGGCACTGCTCTTAACTGCCATAAGCGGGGCCTGTCCACCGTGTGCACTGTTAAAATATACCAGGTCTTTCCATACTACGGGTGTGGGTACGGGAATATCTCCACCGCCCGACATGCGCCATATTTCTTCGCCGGTTTCCAGGTCGTAGCCACCCCTGTGCTTGAAACCATTCACTGCCACCCGGGAAAGTTCGCCATCAAAATACACATTGGGAGTACACCAGCCCGAAATTTCATCCCGCTCCTGTCTCCAGATGGTTTTACCGCTGTACAGATCCAGTACAGCCACAAAGGCCGTATTCAGGGCATCTGCCTGGATCACCACCTTATCCTGGAATATTACGGGCGAGCTGCAGAATTCCCACTCGGCTGTTTCCACGATGTGCCAGCTGGAATTGATCAGCCCGAAATCACGTTCCCATATAAGATTGCCATCCATGTCGTAGCAATACAGGCCTTCCGATCCGAAAAAAGCAATCACATGCTTTCCATCGGTGGCTACTGTAGTGTTGGCATGAGAGGATTTGGGATGCCTTCTGACCTGGGGGATTCCGCTGTGGGCATCTTTCTCCCATAACATATCTCCGGAATTTTTGTCGAAGCAATACACCTTCCAGACATGTTCGGAAGAATCTGCCACAGGTTCAATATCTCCGTATAAGCCGGTCCGGTAACCTTCTGTATCCTGACTACTTATGGCTGTGGTGACAAACACCCTGTCGTCCCAGATAACCGGACAGCTCAGACCCAGTCCGGGTATTTCGATGTTCCATTTTATGTTGTGTGAGCTTTCAATATTAAAACTGTCAGGCAATTGGGCATTGTCCAGGAAGCCGGAGGCAAAATAACCCCTGTAAGAGGGCCACTGCCTGTTAACTTGCATGGATTCAAAAAAAGTATCAGCCGAATTTACCTCCTGGGCCAGCAGGGGAGGATCGTCCGGGTTTATGCAGGACAGAAGTACCAGTGTGACGAGCACAAGAATCGTAGCAGGAAATTTCATGAGTAGTTGGTTTTGTTGATAGCTATAAAGTTATGATATAAATATAAATGGTATTTTTAGGCGTGTTTCAAAAGTATCTGCAACCCTCCATTGAGATTCTGAACCTGAGGATTGATGAACCCATCACCACGGTAACAGACCTGTTGTTTGCAGCTATCTGCTTCTATGCCTTTTTTCAGATCAGAAGGATGGAAAGCGGGAGCAGGGTCAAATGGTATTTTAAGTACTATTTCCTTACACTGGGACTGGGTGCCCTGTGTGGAGGTATTTTTGGGCATGCCTTTCTATACCGCCTGTCACCGGGATGGAAAATGGTATCGTGGATTCTCACCCTTTTCTCAGTAGCTCTGATCACCCATGCACTTGTTGAACTCTCCAGACCTCTGGTCAAACCCTGGTTCAGTAAGTGGGTGAGCAGGATTAACTTGCTGATTCTGGCTTTTGCCCTGTTCTATACTTTGTATACACTGGCCTTCTCTCCGGTAAAGTATTATTCCATATTCGGATTGGTAATTGTGGTGGGATCCCTGAGCTATTATGTATTCCTTAGAACCCGCTTACGGGGGATAACTGTGCTAATGGCGGCTGTGGTTATAGGCTTCATTTCGGCCCTGGTATTTAGCTTCGAATGGGGCCTGAGTCCCTGGTTCAATCACAACGACATCAGCCACGTGATCCTGAGCTTCAGCGTATTCGGAATGTACAAGGGTGCCGCACTGATTCTGAGCTGATCTTACTTATAATCTTTCTCATACATATCAACGGGATTTGGGAGCTTGATCCACATCCTTCACACAACGGAATCCGCCGGCAATATCCACCCAGTGGGTGGGCAGGGCATTGCGGTGGTGCACCGATGTACATCCCGGGCCCGAATGCCAGCCTCCGCCCCGCAATACCCGGAAACTTCCCTGATGGGGTCCCTGGGGATTTTTGTCAGGCGATTCTCCATAGTAGCTTTCCGAAAACCAGTCTGATACCCATTCCCATACATTTCCCGATATATCATACAAACCATAGTTATTGGGCGCGTAGGACCTGACTTTTACCGGTCCTTTGTCAGCTGTGGGATCATTGATCCGGGCCCTGGTACGGTCTGCTTTTTCTCCATAAGGAAAGGAAATTCCCTCCAGACCACCCCTGGCAGCATATTCCCATTCTGCCTCTGTGGGAAGCCTTTTCCCCGCCCAGTCGGCATATTCACTGGCATCAAACTGGCTCACTCCAATTACCGGGTGATCCGGATAGTCCGGTCCGGACTTGTAGACATCCATCCCCCAGAATTCGGGTAGCTTATGACCGCTTTCCATGCAGAACTGGTGGTACTGCCTGTTTGTTACTTCATGTACATCCATGTAAAAAGCATCCACGCTTACCGGGTGCCTGGGTTGCGCAATACGCTGGTGATTTTCCGAGCCCATAAAAAATGTGCCTTTGGGAACAAGCACCATCTCATGGGTAATGGAAGCCGTATCCTGGGCGTGCAAAAGGTTTGTCAGGCATATTATGGGCAGGATCCATGCGATTCGTTTCATAGTACAAGGGTTCTGGAGTTTCACCGCAAAAGTTAGGAAGAAATCTCTGAATGGTTGAAAGGGGAGAGTGAATTTTGTATGTTTGGATTCACGAAATCCAAGATTGTGCTGAGAACCGTATACCTGATTTTGCTATGCTTGCTGAGCTGCTTTGCTCAGGCCTACGGACAAAGAAGCCTCAAAGCATATCCTCTGAGCGCGCCCATCACCATCGACGGGATTCATGAACCCGGTGTCTGGGCGGCGGCCGATTCGGCCAGCGGATTTTTTCAAATGGAACCAGGTCCCGGTGAAGCTGCCTCCCAGACTACCGTGGCTTATATCGGATACGACCAGAACTATATTTACCTGAGTGTCAATTTGTATCAGGAGACAGATGTGGTGGCCAAGGTTATGAACAGGGATGTGCTGACCAAGGGAGACGATGCCTTTGCCCTGGTCATCGATCCCTACAACGACAATCGCTCGGGTTATGGATTCTGGACCAATCCCCTGGGTACGCAGACCGATTTCCGAATCAATGACGATGGACGAAGCATTGATCCGAACTGGGATACGGAATGGATCTCAGCCTCCAGGGTCCATGAAAAGGGATGGGCCCTGGAAATGGCCATCCCATTCAAAAGTCTTCGCTTCAAACCGGGAAGCGATACCTGGGGAATCAATTTTGGCAGGGTAATGCCGGCCAACCTGGAAACAGTTTACTGGTCGGGTACCCTGAGCGATGATTTCAGAATATCTCAGGGCGGTAAGCTGAAGGGCATAGTGGTTCCGGATTCCAGGAGCAAGCTAACTTTGTTCCCTTATGCATCCCTTAGTTATGAGAACAATGAGATGACAGGGGTCAGTAATAAGGTGAAGCCCGATGTGGGAGGCGATGTGAAATGGCAAATCACACCCAATGTGACCATGGACGGAACCATCAATCCCGACTTTGCCACGGTGGAAGCAGATCAGGAACAGATCAACCTGACCCGTTACGAACTGAACTATCCCGAAAAAAGGCTCTTCTTTCAGGAAGGTAATGAGATGTATGGAACCCGCATCAAGACATTTTATTCGCGCAGGATCCAGGACATCATGTATGGGGCCAAACTGAACGGAAAAGCGGGTAAATACAATTTCAATGCCATGAACGTGCGCTCACTTCAAATGGACGATGAGGATCAACCTCCTTCCTTTTTCACCACTGCACGTGTTAAACGCGATTTCCTGGAATCCTCTTCTGTGGGTCTGACGGCTGTGGATAAACGAAACGATTCCGCCTTTGTTAGCTCCTTCAGTGCGGACTATGTATTAAATCTGGGGGAGACCTGGAAACTGACCGGTCAATTCGTGGCCAGTGCTCCCGGCGATTTGCTCTCCCATTCGGCCTGGTTCGTAAGATTTGCCAAGGAAAGAAATTACTACCACATGCATGTGCGCTATACAGAGCTGGGGGAAAACTTCCGCGATAACGTGAATCAGACTGGCTATGTGGTGGATGACGATCGGCGCGAGGTGGACAGCGATCTGAGTTACAGATGGTGGATCAGAAACGACCTAATACGCTACATTGAAGTGGAGACCCGTAACAATGTGTTCTGGGCCAGGACCACCGGTGTGCTCAGAAGCTGGAACATCAATGAGTCGGTGGAGTTTTACCTGCAGAACCGCTTTTCTCTGGAATACCGTTTTAATAACGAATTCAAACTTTTCGATAAAAAGTACTACAACCATCGTCACTCCTTCGACCTGGGATACAATACTGCCGAATGGAGCTATGCAGAGGCCGGTTATTCCTTTGGCCATAATTTCGATCGCGACTTTCAGCGCTTCTCCCTGGAGGGACGGGTGAAGATCACGGAGAAAATGGCGGTGGAGTACAGCGGCGATTATATAAAATTCACACCCGACGAGGATAATATTTCCACGCTTATCAATGTGCTTTCAGTCAACTATAATTTTACCAAGGATTTGTGGATCAAGCTCTTCGCGCAGAACAGCACGGCCAACTCAAAAATCTATTTTTACGGAATGGCTGGCTGGCGCTTCAAGCCACCTTTCGGTGCTGTTTACCTGATCTATTCCCACGACCAGGAGGCTGAATTAATGGGCGATCTGGCCAGGGCCGATGCTGTTTTTTTAAAGTTCACCCTGCCCATATCCATAATTCGCTAATTCTTCCTTAACTTAAAGGGAAATTTAAAACCCCAATATTATGAATCGATCAGAACAGGCTCAGGAGCTTTTTCTTTCAGGATACAATTGTGCCCAGTCGGTGGTCCTAAGTTTCAGCGACGACCTTAAATACAGCAGGGAGCTGGCCCAGAAAATGGCCGCTGGCTTTGGCGGTGGAATGGGCAAACAGCAGGAAACCTGCGGAGCTGTCACAGGAGCCATCATGGTTCTTGGTTTGCTGAAAGGGGAGGAGGTTAATAACAACGACGAGCTTAAGACTGCAGCCTACGGTTCAGTGAAAGAGCTGATCCGTTCTTTTGTAGCCGAATACAAAAGCACCAATTGCATGGATTTAATCGGATGCGATTTGAATACCCCGGAAGGATCGGCAAAATTCAAGGAAGACAAGATTATGGAGACTACCTGTGCCGGATGCGTAAAAAAGGCGGTGGAGATCGTGGAGGACCTCACCGCCTGAAATTGATCAGAATTTAAAAGGTTTATCCTATTGCCCGGTCTTCAGGGGACTGTCTGCTTCCTTGTAAAACCTTTCCTGGAGCTCAGTGGCAGAATTGTTTGTCTTCAGGAATTTGACCAGTTCGGCCAGCTGCTCAGCGCGACTTTTTAAGATCATCTCTCCCATGTCCTTATTGGGTTCCGATCCGTCACCCGCATAGTGATTGGGAAAGCTGGCGTACCACCAGATCCCTGTGTAGCCGTAGGGTATGCTGAGCCGTTCCTGATCCCTTCCCGATTGCGAGGAGCCACGGTCTGCATGCACCAGGTCGGGACGGACAGCATAGACCATGGAAGTTTCCATTTCATCGGCATGACCACCGTAATCGGTCTTTCTTAGCTGCTTAAGCTCGGTGGCGAGCCCACTGTCATCGGGACGGAAAAAGACAACTGTATAGTCCTTCTTCTCGGCCAGCTGTGCCTGGCAGAAATAGGAAAAGAAATTGTTATTTCCGCCGTGACCGTTTACTAGGATGATCTTTTTGATACCGTTACGGGCCATTTCTTCACAGCTTTCCTCCAGCAGCATCCATAATAGTTTGGTGCTGTAAGCAAGGGTGCCGGGTTGATGTTTGGCTTCAAATATCTGTCCGAAGTAAAACTCGGGATAGACCAGGGCATATTCCAGTTCTGCTCCCCGGGAAGAAATTTCGCGGGCCAGAATCATATCGGTGGATAGGGGAAGATGGGGTCCATGCTTTTCAATCACCCCGGTGGGTAAAATGCATACTCCGTTGGCTTGCTCTACTGCTTTCACAAAGTCAGGCGCGGTTAGCTCGTTCCAGAGGTAGGGCAGTTTCGCAGCATTGGATTCCTGGGACATTAGCGGACTTAGTGCAAAACCCGCCAGGATCAGGCAAAGAATGAAATGTTTCATTTTCATGAGGATTTAATTTTAGTGAGTGTATGATTATCTGTGTATGGCTTTCATGGGTAATTCGATGGCGCTTTGTATATCATGAAAAGCATTGATTAGTTTTATGCCCTGGTAGCTGTCCAGGTTCTCCGGGCGAATGGATCCTTCCCTGATAAGCCCTCTGTTGAGCAGGGAGGCTCTCATGGTGCCCGGCAGAAGCGGAGTATCGGGAGTGATCCAGTCACTACCCAAGCTGAAGATCACATTGGCATAGTAGGAATCACTCAGTTTGCCGTTTTTAACGATCAGGATATCATCGCAATCGCCACGCTCCTGGAAAAGAGCTTCCAGCTTGCTCCTGTCTGCATATTTGTATGCGTAGTCAATATCCTCTGATTGTACCAGTTTCAGTGATTTCACTCTTCTGTTCCGGTGAGGTTCAAATTCAATAAGGTCAATCATCTCGGCATAACTTACCCGGCATTTAAATAAACCCTGGTCCAGACCTTGGGGCACACAAATAACCTCGGCCAGCCGGGGATGATTTTTTATACCAAGTACCTCCCGGCGGGTGCGCTCAAATCTTTCCTGGTGAAATTCCAGGTTTTTGAGCTTGCCCTGGAGCAACTGTATGGTTTCAATAAACTGGGACATATACTTTTTTTTGCATTTCCTCATATTCCCTCTTCCATTCGCTCATATAGGTGATTCCTCCACCACTTTTAAATACCATCTGACCTTCCTGTTTCTCCAGGTAGCGGATGGCCACTGCCGAGTCCAGGTTCTTCCCGTCAAAGTGTCCGAATATACCCGTATAAAAACCTCGCTCGTAGCCTTCTGTACTCTGGATAATCTCCAGAGTCTTTTTCTTGGGAGCGCCGCAAATGGATCCTGCAGGCAGCATGGAAAAGAGCAGGTCGCCCAGATTCTTCCTGAAATCAGAAGGCAGTTTACCTGTGATCTCCGAGCTCATTTGCAGCAACTCACCCCGATGGGTACGTAGTTTTTCAATGTACTTGAAGCGTTTCACCCGTACATTTTTAGCCACCAGGCTCAAATCGTTCCGGATCAGGTCCACAATCGTATTGTGTTCGGCATCTTCTTTGGGATCGGAAGCTAAGAGGCGGTAGGCCCCGGGTATGGAAGCATCCAGGGTTCCTTTCATGGGATTGGAAGTGATGGTCCGGCCCAGGATGCGGATGAACCTTTCGGGACTGAATATCACCAGCTTGTCTTTCAGGAGCAACTTGTGGGGGGCCATGCTCCGGGTAAATATCTCCTCCAGGGATAGATTGCTTTCCACCTGGGTAGGCTGCGTCAGATTCAGGAGGAAGGAATTGCCATAGAGGATCTGGTTTTGTACATGCTGAAAAGACCTGTGATAGGCGTCCTTGTCGGGTGGACGGCTGCGCATTTGGAAAGCCGGACCCGGAACTTTTTTAAAAGTGTGATTCTCCATGCCGGGCATTTCCAGGAACAAACCTGCGGCTGCAGCATCCTCAGGACCGGCCACCAGATTTTCTTCTCCCTTAAAACTGATCAGGAACACAAAAGGGGTACCGAGAGAAGCTCTTTCATTGATGGTCTGGATGGTATTTGATTTGCTGAGGAATTCCATGGGATCTTAGTTGGATTTTTGTCCCCAGTCCAGGGCTGTTCTGGCAATGCTGGTGGCATGGCTGTCAATGGTACCCAGTAAGGCAAGTAACTCCAGGTGGGTCTTGCTGCTATCGATGGATTCGGTCATGCCTTCTAAAATACGATCGTAATGTTGTTTTTCAAGCTCTCGGGATAGATTTCTGTATTCCTTGTGTTTGGCCTTCATTTTGGCTGCCTTCTGCAAATTGGCCTCGTCAAATACCACCAGCGATCGCCTCAATTGTTTTTCTATCTTCTCATGGTACTGCTTCAGTTCCATTTTCCCCTGTTCCGAAAAATCGTATTCCTTCAGCGACCAGCGTTCGGCCCGGGCAGCCAGGTTCCCCGAAATAATATCTGCAATCTTTTCAAATTCGTTGAGGGAATACAGTAGCTGGAAGGACTCGTTCATCTGCTTCTTGTTCATCGATTCCCGGTTTATTTTCAGGAAGTACTCCTTGATGGAGTCGGAAAGGAAATTCACCTCCTGCTCGTGCCTGTAAATAACTCCCAGGCTGGTGGGGTCCTTGTCCAGGAAGGGGTGCCGGATCTCTGAAAACATGGTCCTGACAATGTTTCCCATGCGGATGATTTCCTGCTTGGCCAGGTTCAGAGCCAGGCTGGGTGTAGCAGTCAGGCTCTGGTCGAGGTAAAGGGTTCTGAAGGCCTTTTCCTTCTTTATTTTCGCTTTTCCGGCTATCCTGTCCACCAGCCAGGCCACCTGTGGAGTGACCGGCAGCACCACGATCATCAGTACTCCGTTAATCAGGGTATGTGCATTGGCGATGAGCCTGGGGAGGGAAGCTTCGGGAGTAATTTGCTGGAGCATTTTGCCCAGAGGTACCGTCCATGCCGCAAAAATGAAAACGGAGATCAGCTTGATCATCAGGAAGGCAAGTGCCACCTTTTTCGACTCCAGGTCTGTCCTCAGGCTGGCCAGCAGCGCGGTTACCGGAGTACCCAGGTTGGAGCCAAGGAGCAGGGGAATGCACGCATCCAGCGATAGCAGGCCCTGGGAGGCCAGAACAATCATGATTCCCACAAAAGCACTGCTGCTCTGGATAAGGGCAGTAAAGGCTGCGCCTACCAGAATGCCGAGCAGGGGACTCTCCAGCCGCAGCAGGAGATCGATGAAGGGGGCATAGTCACGCAGAGGTGCCATGGCATCCGACATGATTTCCAGTCCGAAGAAAAGAATGCCGAATCCGAATAAGGAATAGCCCACATACTTGAGTTTTTCCCGTTTGGAGAAGGCCTGCAGGAAAAAACCCACCGCCACCAGCAATAGGCTGTATTCGGTGATCTTGAAGGCGATCATCTGGGCGGTAATGGTGGTCCCGATGGCTGCCCCCAGCAATACCGGAAGCGTTTGCCTGAACTGAAGCAATCCCGCATTTACAAAGCTCACCAGCATGACCGAGGTGGCACTGCTGCTTTGAATGATGGTGGTAACCAGGGTCCCGATTCCTGCACCCACAATTCTGTTTCGGGTCACATTCTCCAGGATGGACCTGAGTCTTTCGCCGGCCGATTGCTGCATACCTTCGCTCATGGCATGCATGCCAAAGAGGAAAAGACCCAAGCCCCCGCTTAAGCTGATCAAGAGGATCCAAACCCAGTTTTTCCGGCTGGCTTTGGCCGTAATAAATACTTCATTGTCGGGAAATCCTGCTTCGATCCTGGCAGCCACCCGATAGCTTCCCGGCTTTGAGCCCAGAATCAATTCGCTGCGGGCCGTCCCGGTAGAATCGGTAAAAACCACTGCCCTGCTGAGAATCGCATCCAAAGTGGCAGAGGGCGAAGCCACCAGCCCGAAAACCACCTCCACTCCCTGAACTGCCTGACCTGAATGGTCGCTTACCCTGATTTCCAGCGGAGTGCTCAGAGCTTGTCCACATATACCTGAGAGGGAAGAATCAACTACCCATAAGCTTAGATCCTCTGGTATTGCTTTGGTCTCCAGGAGAACGGAATCCGGTTCAATATAGCTAGTATCCTGTGCCTGGATTGAGCTTGCAAGCAATACCAGGAGGGAGCCATATGCCAACAGTTTGCCCAAGGTCAGAAGAGAAGTTTCATTGGATTTCCTTTATTCCGTTCATAAATATACAAATGTTTGTGCTTTGGGTTTTCGTAACTTTCGGCCAAAGCCAGATATTATGCTGAAAAAATATTTGTTAAGCACTTTGCTGCTTGCAGGCAGCTATGTAAGCATGCATTCTCAGGAAATGGGACTTACCATTAGCCGGGAGTTTAATCAGCTGGGTGCGGTAGTGGTCCAGGCTGAGTTTTCTCCTTTCAGGAACTATTTTGTGTATTCGCTGGGAAACAATACGGCCAGGATCTATGACCGGAACTGGGAAGTGGTCTGGGAGCATCAGGGTAATCCCGAGTCCTATGGGGGTGCCTTTGCCTTCTCGCCCGACGAAAATTACCTGGCCCTTGGGAAGTACAGGGGTGCCAATGATATAGCCATTATCCGGCTGAAGGATATGAAGGTTGTTCAGGTCCTGGGGAAACACCAGTACTGGATCAACGACTTAAAATTCTCTCAGGATGGAAAGTACCTGGTATCGGTGGCGGCCGATGAGAAAATGATCCTCTGGAGCCTGCAAGATGAGCGATTTCAAATGGCTCAGACCTTTGAATTTGAGAACGAAATGAAAGCCACCAGCTTTAGTTTCGATGATCAGTACCTTGTTGCTACGGATGTATATGGAAACACCAAACTTTTTAAGGCAAGAGATGCTGGTTTTGCTTTGGTTCAGGATGTAAGGTTGACCAGGAACAACATTGGCGATCTGGCATTTCATCCCGGGGAGCAAAGCCTGTTTGTGGCAACCAGCAGCGACCTGAGAAGATATCGCTTGCATAAGGACGCCTTGGTTTTTTCCGATTCCCTGGCAGTGAGTACCGGCAGGTCGGCATCCCTCTACTTCAGTCCCGATGGTCGCTATATGAGCTATTGCCGTTCCAACAGTGCCGTAATAGCTCAAATTGAAAAGGGGGAAATTAGTCCGGTCGACTATGTGTACCGGCATACGGTACGTACCAGTGTATTCGGCGCTTCATTCTCAGAGGATGGGGAATTCCTGGCTACCTATGGAGAAGATGCGCAAATTCTCATCTGGGAGATTGAGAAAATCCGTGCCTCTGGTAAAAGCAGTGTGGCGTCCTGGCTGAATACACCGCTGACCCTGGCTCAGCGGAGATCCTTAACACCGGCAGTGGTGAAAGAAATCCAGGGATCCGTCAATAAGAATCTTACCCAAGACAGGGGAGAGTTTGAAACCTCCGCAGACTTTAATGCGCGGGTAGATAAGCTGGCCGATTGGACCCTGAAAAATCTGCAGATGGAAATGGAAAGGCACTACGATGTTCGGACAAATTCAGGACGGGTGGAAATCCCCTTGCAGGGACTGGTGGGTTATAATGCAGATCTGGAAATCTACAAGATCAGGTTCATGGAGACTGAAGCGGGCGTGGCCATACCCATTGCATCTGCCAGAAAATTCAAGGAACAATGGCAACAGGCACGCATACGTACGTTCAGAAAGAGATCCGGTATAGAGGGCAGTTACGACTATGGCCCCTTCACCCTGGACGTACCGGGTGAAAGAGAAGCTTTTCCAGTGAGCCCGCTTGAGAATCCCTTTCATCCTGAAAAGCAGGAAGTTGCGGAAGCAGGAAGGGGAGAAGCTGGAGCCACAGAGGCTGATAGCTCCGGCATATCGGAGGGCACCACCTATGCCCTGATGTTCGCCACCAATGTGTATGACTATTACTCCGACCTGGTGAATCCGGTACTGGATGCACAGACCATTGCGGCCGAGCTGAGTGAAAGTTACGGGGTAATACCCGAAGTGGTGATCAATCCCACGCTTTCGGAAATCGCAGCCAAAATAAGGGAGTTTGCCACCAGACCCTACCAGCCAAAAGATAACCTGATGGTCTTTTTTGCAGGACACGGGGTGTATGACGAGGTATTTAAGGAAGGATATGTAATCTCGCGGGATTCCCGGATGGATGATGTGGGAAAGACCTCCTACCTCTCACATTCCAACCTCAGGACCATGATCAACAATATAAGCTGTCCGCATATATTCCTGGTGATGGATGTGTGTTTCGGTGGAACCTTCGATCCTCACCTGGCCTCTCTGCACCGGGGAGCTGCCACAGACTATGCGGATATTTCCACCGAAGCGTTTGTGGAAAGAAAATTAAAATATAAGACCCGACTCTATCTCACCTCCGGAGGAAAGGAGTATGTACCCGACGGGCGACCCGGCTTTCATTCACCCTTTGCCCGCAGATTCATAGAATCCCTACGCATCTATGGAGGAGAAGATGGCGTACTGACCACAGCGGAGATCCTGCAGTTTGTGGAAAAAGTGAATCCTCAGCCGCGCTTCGGGGAATTTGGAGACAACGAGCCGGGTAGTGATTTCATCCTGGTGGTCAAATAGGCACACTAGCCCAAACGGGCTCCGTTCCGGACTTTTTTATCCGGTACGGTGAGCACCACAGAGCCATCCTCCCGATAGAGTCCCGTGACAAGGCATTCCGAAATAAAGGGGCCTATTTGTTTGGCAGGAAAGTTTAGCACACATATCACCTGCTTTCCCAGGAGTTCTTCCCGGGAATAGAGCTTTTTGATCTGAGCACTGGATTGCCTGGTACCAATTTCCTCTCCGAAATCGATCCACAGCTTATAGGCAGGATTCCTGGCTTCGGGAAATTCCTTCACCTCCACCACGGTACCTGTCCGTAGTTCTATTTTTTCGAAATCTGCCCACTCGATCTTTTTCATGCTTATTTTTCTGAAATCAGGGTTTTGACGAATTCAAAATACGAATCTTTCTCCTGAATCAGGTCCTGAACCGAAATATCCACCGGGTAATCCACCGGAAAAGCTATGCTATCTGAAAATCCCTCTACCGCTGTTACAAAGGTGGTTCTTGGGATGTTCACTTCCAAGCCACTATGGGGCAAGCTGAGCTGGGTGCTCATATCATTGCACAAATAGGAACTTCCCGGTTCCTCCCCGATAAAGCTTGCAGATGTGTGGTGTTTTATCAGGGAAATCAGATGTCCGGTGGTCGACAGGCAGTGACCATTCACCAGGACGTAAATATCTCCCTGAAAGTGGAGTTTATTGGCCTCCATGGGATGGTAGAGGGGTTCAAAATCGACCACATCTTTATTGGGCTGGAAGTAGGTGAATTCTCCCTCAGTCAGGTAAGAAAGCAGTTGGGCCGCAAAGATGGGATGCCCGCCTTGGTTATCCCTGAGATCCAGTACCAACCTGGAAATGTTTTCAGTTTTAAGGACGAGAAAAGCGCTGTCAAGCTGGGCAAAATAAGACTCCATATCCCTGATCCCAAAACTTGTTACTTTGAGGAGAGCCAGATCAGGATCCCTTTCGATCTGAAAAAAAACAGGGGAGCCCTCTTTAGCTTTGTATTTTGTCTGTATTTCATGGAAGGTACGGGCTTCCAGAACTACCTGCCTTGGATCTGAGGCTTTGCCATAGACGATTTCAAATTCCCGGGAAGGATCCAGCAGATGGTAGTAGCGATGAAAATGCTGATTTAATTCCTGATACTTGCTGGTCTGGTTAGTTCCTTCAGCGGGGATTAACTTGAGCAATTCTTCTACGATCTGTCTGCCCGATCGCTGGTTTATGGATAGGATTTCCGTACCTGGAATCAGCCCTGTTTCTTTAGCTCCATAGACCGACAGGGTATATAGATTTTTCTTATGGATAAAGATATCCAGGGGCAGGTAGTTTGCCTGAGCGTACAGGTCCTCCTGGTAATCTGAAGGGAGACGTATGCCGGTATGGCTGCATTTAATAACTGCCAAAAGTGGGACGATCTGCAGGTAAAATTCCTCAAGGCTCATATCCTGGGTGAGACTTGAAAATACAAGGGACGCCTTCTCCTTGAAGGCGTCCTCAGTTGTGTGGGAATACAAACGGGGATGATATTCCCTGAGTTTGTTAATCAGGTGCTTCAGATCCGATTTCAATTCTTCCACAGGAATTTTTTCCCGGATCTGTTTTTTAGTTGAGGGACCCGATGTGGCAGGGGTGCTATCGTCTTCCGCTTTTTTTCTGACAACAAGGGGATGTTCCGATTTATCGGGGAACACGAAGATCCCGGATAGCTCCTTAAGCTCTTCATTGAAGGTACCCTTGAAGGTGGTTTCCTTGGCAGCTATATAGAATGTGAGGGTCTTATTCTTTATGCTGACCTTGCTTAATTCGTCATCCTGTATGCGCATCTCGCCGCTATACATTAGGATTTTCCCCCGGTATGTCTCCCCGTCTGAAGCTTCCAGCAGAATGGCCGTAGAGAAATCCTGCATGAATTTCCCCTCCCATATGCCGCTATAGGGATCCTGAGCCTGAACGGCCTGGCCGGCTATGAGAACAGCGGCCAGGGCGATCAGTGCAAATTTCAGATTGTTGGGATTGGGTTTCATGCCGGGTACTTCTTCTGATACCATAGTTCCAGTAAGAACCAAAAAGCTATGGAGATCAGATAAAAAGTGATCCCGGTGAGAGTTGTGATTAAAGATACCTTAAGCCCACCGGCGATGATGCTCATGGACATATCTCCAACCTCTTCAATGGCAGCGAAGGCCGAAAACAATCCGATCAATTGGCCAAGAATACCGGTGATCATGGTAAACAGGCCAATGGATTTGATGTATTTCAACTGCTGCTTAAAATTGGCTTTCTCCTTCGCCTTGCCGTTGGCAATGGCAATGGCAAAATAAACGGATGTGGCCACAACAATAACAAACAAAATGGTGAGTATACTCATAAACAATGAACCTCCCATTACAAACCAATCTTTCATAATATCAAGTTTTAATTAAACATACATTTGCTTTCTACAAAGCTAGTGGTAGCAGGCTATACCATGCAAGGTCGAATCCGGTTCGAAACCTGCATTCTGCCGATAAGAAGATTTTCCGGACAGTTTTTTTGCGATATTTAGGGTGAGAAATGACCAAAACCTGGCACCATATTGTTTTCTGGATCCTGGTCTACGCATCCCTGACCATGATCTTTACCGATTGGTTTGAGAGGGCGGGAGAAGCTTTTTACTTCGTCTCTTTACTGATGCCGGTGGTTATGGCCACTTCCTACTTTTTTAATTATTACCTGGTACCCCGCTATCTGTTTACGCGTAAATTTCTGTTACTGGGCCTCTACTCCTTTTATATGCTGGTGGTATCTCTATGCCTGGAAATGGTGGCGGGCATTGTGGCCATGCTCTTAATGGTGCAGTTCGGAGTGAGCGAAACAGGTGCCTTGATAACGGATGTATTCACCATGGCAGGCATCCTTTACTTTGTGGTACTGCTTATGTCCTTTATTCAATTAATCAGGCATTATTTCACCGATCAGCGGGCCATTGTTAGTTTGGAGGAAAGACAGGCCCAGCTCGATAGTGGTTACTTCTCCATCCGTTCCAATCGTCAAACCGTGAATGTGCGATTTGATGAGCTCCTTTATGTGGAAAGTCTGGACGACTATATCAAATTGCATCTGGAAGGGGGACGGGAACATATGTCCAAGGAAAAGATCAGCCACCTGGAACAGAGCCTTCCGGAAAACTTCCTGCGGATCCACCGCTCGTTCATAGTAAACAGCAGGAAAATTAGCTCTTATACCCGTGAACATGTGTTAGCTGGCGGGGAAGAGCTTCCCATAAGCCGCACCTACAAAGCAGTAGTGATGGAGCAGCTCTCACTCTCCGAGAGCTCTTGATTCATCGGGGTTCAGTTTGGCCAGGCGTGTGGCTTTTTCCCGGTTTACTGAATTTCCAGAAAGCACCAGGATACAAATCACAAAGAGCACCAGTTGTTTGGAGTCCTGAAGAACAATCAGACCTACCAGCGAAAAGAGCGCAGCACCTTCAATCATGGCCCAGCGAATTAGCATGGCCGATTGGAATTGTTCCCATTTTGCGGAGAAAGTATCCCCTGCATCAATGGAATCGAATTTACGATTGGATAGTAAATATCCTGCCGGGATAGCTGCCAGCAGAAAAATGCTGACTATGTTCAGCACATCCAGTTCCTGCTTGAAAGCAGGGATCTGCATGTCATTGAGATAGACCCCTACCATGAAGAAAAGCAACAATCCCGTATTCATGGCATAAAAGATTATCCTCAGGGTCCTGTAAGCAGTGCGGGGCTGTAAGCCGTCTCCGTTCATAATTCAGATTTACTTAACCGTTGTAGTTTCATTGATGCATCCTCCCACCGGGTATGGATCTCCCTGTTTCAGATCCCTGAAAAATACGTCCTCCTTGCTGGGGAAGCTATCCTGAATTTCAGCCAGCTTCTCCTCAGCATCAGCTTCCAGGGTGGGGTCCGCTGCTGCAGCTCTGCCGTACATGTCAGCAGCTGCCCAGAAAGCTGTCCGCTGCTGGAAGTCATCACCCAGATTGCTGCGTGAATTTATGAAGGCATCGCCGAGCAGGACATAGGCATTAGCGAGGTCATTATTCAGTTTTAAAGCTTCCCGGGCATAATCGATAGCCACACAGTAATCCCGAAGCTCCATATTTACCCTGGCCAGATCGTAGTTCCATTTTGACCGGGTAACATTGTCAGTATCCTGATCCTCAAGGGCTTCATTCAGATAGATAAGAGCCTTGTCAAATTCTTTTCTGCGCAGGAATGCCATGCCCAGTTCGTGAGCCGATTCGGGCCCGGGTTTCAGTCTGTAAAGGTTCTCTTCGGCCTGTAGAAAAATATCAGAAAGCTCACATACCGCCAGGGTATAGGTCCTGGTCAGGGTAAGCTGAAAGTTCACATCTTCTTTGTGCTGCTCCACTTTATCTGCAAAATATGCATCCAGGGTTTCACAGTTAAGTATATTTTTTGATAGCATCAGATCGTCCATTCTTTCACGGGTTCTCTTGACGCGGGAACTACTGCCATCTCCCTGATCCAGGAAACTGCTCAGCAGGAAATAATCGTCGAATACCTGGCTGTTTTCCATTCTTCCTTCCTTGTTCAGCGTGATGCCTGCAGAGATAAGGAGAAGCATGGCAGGTTCACGTGATTTTTCTCTTTCCAGCTCCACGCTTCTTTTCAGCATGCCGTAGGCCTTTTCTACCTCATCTATGTCTCCACCACGATAGGTGAGCAGATCCCTGCCTTTTCGGCCCAGTATATTGCCCTCTCCGCCAAAATATTCCATCCTCCGGTCGTATATGAGCAGCAGGCTGTCAATCTTTCGTTCCTTTTCGGGTCCCTCCGGAGCATCTTTGATAAAACTCCGGTACATGCTCACTCCATCGATATACATCCTTTCGCTGGATGCCGGACATTCGTCGAAGGCCTGTATCCATTTTATCATGGCATAGTCATAGAGGTCCATAGTGAAAAAGGTCCGGTAAGCTGATATGTATTCCCCACATTTCTGTTTTAAGGCTTCCTCGGCACTTATAGGCTTATTCAGTTCCTGAGCAAAGCCCGGGAGTAAAAACAGCAGCAGGATGGCTGTTAGTATTATTTTTTTGAGGACTTTCCTTCGCATATTCTTTTCTGTTTTTTCATAGGTTCACCAAATACTATGCCGACCTTGCAATGGCAGTTTTGAAGGAGGCCAGTAGCTCACTATTGCTTTTTTGCAGAATGCTTTCATTCATATGAACTTCAATCTGCCTGTTCGCCGGATATTTAATCCCGATTCCCTGCTTTTTGTTCATTTCTTCGGCAAACTTTTCCAGATCGATGCGATCCGAATGCAAAAAGAATACATTGCTGCCTTCAGGAACAGGTTTGATGGTAAGCTCATCCAGTTCATTGAGTTTGTTCAGCAGTTCCTCAGCTTGCTGCTTCATTTGGCTCAGTCTTTCCTCCAGGCCGCTCAGGAAGTAGTTGGCCATGGCGGCATGGGTCCAGCTTCTGAAAGTACTACCCCCTAATATTTTAATATAATGGCCCATCTGTTCAATGAGGGCCTGGTCTCCGCAGAGAATGGCTCCCCCTGCGGCGCCCAGATACTTGTAGAGCGAAATATATACCGTATCGAAAAAGGAAGAATATTCTTTGACATCTACTCCCGAATAGGCAGAGGCCAGATGCAGACGGGCTCCGTCCAGGTGAGTCCCTATCTTGTGGGTGCGGGCATAGACAGAAACCTGTCGGATGTGCTCGAGGTCCACGATTTTACCCTTATGCCTTCTGACCGGGTTCTCCACCGAAATGGATCCCAAACCGTCGTAGAATACCTCGCCTTCTTCCAGGGATTTTATTCTGGCTTGAAGATCGTTTAGGGAAAAATAGTGCTTCTCCGTGTGAACAGGAACCAGCCTGAGGTTATGAATAGCCTGAGCTGCATCCCCTTCATCCCGGTATATGTGACTTTGTTCATGCACTATGACCTTGGTCTTGTTCCCGGAAAGCAATCGTATGGATAACTCGTTGGCCATGGTGCCGGAAGGCATATACATGGCAGCTTCTTTTCCGGTAATCTCGCAGAATTTCTGTTCCAGTTCCTGCACCACGCCACCCTGTGAGTAGAAATCTCCCTGGATGCCCTGCTGATTTTCTATTTCCTGAAGTTTCCGGATATATTCCCTGGGCTGCAGGTAATACCCGTCCAGAATCAGATTTACCGGAAGATCCTGCTCAGTTTGAAACTGGAGGGCCCTGGCAGGATTTGAAGCAAAAACCATTGGCAGACTGGCCAGGCTGCCCGAGGCAATAAAATTTCTCCTTTTCATGGTGCAAATGTCTGATAGGTTTTAAATGCAAACAAGGACGGTAGCAGCATGTCCGGGAAATCTGTTCTATTTGGGGATGGCATAAATGTTAATTGTATTTTGCCAATCGCACATCTGTTCCGGAGTTTTTATCTCCACGGTCTTCGTTCCCTGGGTGAAATCTTCAAAATAGAACAAGGTATATCCGTGCATGCTGATGAGCTCATACAACTCCATTTTGGCCTGATCCGAACTTTTACCGAAGCTTTCAGCTACAATCACAGGCTTATAGGCTTTGATCAGATCTGCAACGGATCTGATGATTTCCTTATCATATCCCTCTGTATCGATCTTGATAAAAGAGAATTTGTCCAGTTGGTCTTTGTGATTTTCTTTGAGATAAGAAAACAGGTTTACCCCTTTTACTTTTTCAGGATAGATAAACCTGCCGTGTATGCTTTCACGGGTAGGGGAGATGCCCCCATTGGCAAAGGAGGCTTCGGAGGAAATAAAATAGAACTCTTCCTCTTCTGTGGAAATGGCGCTGCATACCGGGACAATGTTGGATTTTTCCCTGTTCAGCCCTGCATTGGCTTCCAGTATCTTGTATACATAGGGATTGGGATCGAAGCCAAGGGTAAGTCCCTCTTTCCCGGCCGCTATGGCCATGGGTACCGTGGTATCACCGATGTTGGCACCAATGTCGATGATAAAATCTCCTTCCTTCACAAATTGTCTGAAAAAGTCAATGTCGGACTGTGAGATGCTCACCGGAGATGCAAGAGGATTCTCCCATTTGGCGAATTCAATGATCCCATCCTTCTCCAGCTCAAAGCGGATAACACTATGGGGATATTCTTTGGTAACACGCCTGGCTACCTTTCTTCTGAAACTTTCTTTCAAATATTTTATCATGGCGCGAAGTTCGTTAATTTCTTTCAGCCTTACAATGGACACAGTAATCGCGATGCACACTTATTCCCTCACCGCATTGTTTGCATTTCCATCTATCCTGTTCATTCAATAAAAACTGCTCCATGCCTTCTTTCTGTATAAATTCCAGATTCTCAAGCATGCTCATGCCGTATTTGCTGCGATATCGTTGATTCAGTTTCTTTAAGCGGGCACAGGGATAAATGTCGCATTCATAGCAAAATCCGGATTCGGTCTTTGCCAGCCTGTGACAGTTCACAATGCTGCAGCTCCGGCAGGACTTTGGTTTATTGGGGTCGTCCAGTTTAAAACAACCGCCACAGGGCTTTTTATCCCTGAGGTGCCCGATGCAAAGACCACAGTTCATGCCACATGCGGCAATCAGACCTTGATATTTCAGCGAAGCTTCTTTCATAGCCCGGGAGTTTTCTCAAGTTACGGAAGTCTGTCAGCCCAGGCAAGAAACCAGTGGAATATGGCAGTCAGGACCTTGCTATTTTCCCCATCGAAGATTTCTACTTTGATTTGAACAAGGGTCCTTCGTTTGTGACCTAGTGCATCCTGGACTTCTTCCTTGTGCGGAGAAAGTAGACTTGCCTTTGAATAAAGCGTACCTCTGGCCGGCCGGTGATATTTGGCTTCGGTTTTGCGTATGACCGGGATCACAGCGTCTTTGTGTTCGTGAAACTCCTGCAATAAGAATTCACCGCTGCTGGCTTCTGCCAGGGCGAGCTGAACGCAGGCATGAATGGTCTGGAGGTGATTCAGGTATTCCGGTCTTTCTCTGGCTTTGAAAATATAGGTATCACCCTTATGCTTTTCAAAATGCAGGAATTTGTGAAAGGGTATGGCCAGTATGTCCATGTTGGCTTATTTGAGGTGTATGTTAAATAGTTTGGGAGGCATGCTTATAAACCGCAGAGGCTATTTTCATATCCTGCACTGCCACACCAGTGAGGTCTACCACAATTTTTTGTTTCTCTGAGCTTCGATGAAGCTTAGGATCCTGGATGGCTTTGCCCAGCTCGATCACTTTTCCCGGGCTCAGGGATCCGGCTTTTCCCGCCTGATATACCTCACCTCTGCTTTGGCTTTGGGTTAGGCTGTCCACTATGAGCAAATCGGCATCCTGCAATATGCCACTGTCCAGTTCCTGCTTATGGGCCGTGTCAGAACCCATGGCTATGATGCTTGTTCCCTCCTGTATTTCCCCGGAAAAAAGTATAGGTTTCTGGGCTGGGGTGGTGGTGACGATCAGCCTGGCTTTCTGTGCCACTTCTGCAGGAGAAGACGCCACATGAATTTCTATGTCCCCATCCAGCTCCTCCTTCATCTCTTCTGCTTTGTCCCGGTTCCTTCCCCATAGCCATACCGACTTGCAGGAGTGACCTTTGAGAATGAACTGCAATTGCAGCCTGGCCTGAACACCTGTCCCCAGGATCCCCATGGTCTCCAGATTCTTTGACGCAAAATAACGGGCTGCCAGTGCACCGGCCGCAGCAGTCCGGATGTCGGTTAAAAAACCCTCGTCCAGCAACACAGCTTCCAACTGTCCGCTATGCTGATTAAAGAGCAACATCAATCCCTGTCCGGAGGGGAGTCCCAGTTTTGGGTTTTCGTAAAAGCCTGATGCGATTTTTACCACATAGTATTTTTCTCCCCTGATATATCCGTATTTTATGTGGACATCGCCCGGGGGATTTTCAAATAGTAATTCGCCCACCGGCGGAACTACGCACTGGCCATTGCTGTATTGAATAAATCCCTCTTTCATGGCTTCAATAAGATCAAGGGACTTAAGAATGGACTTTATCTCCTCTAAGCGGATAATTTTTGTCATGGATTTATTTTACTTTCCGGCTTCTTTTGATGGCGAACTTTGGCCAAAGCTTTTTATCAGCTCAGGGTCGTTGGAGCTATAGCATCCCAGCTGGGGATAAAAGTTTGCTCCGATATCCTCCCCACCGGGATAGCTGCCTGCATTATTCCAGGTCGAATCGATGTGGTGGGGGATAATTCCGTGATTCCAGTGATGAAAATCGCCATCGGTCTCAGGATTTCCAAACCAGGCATAATAGAAAGTGTGGATCCTGTCATCCACCGGATGGATCACCCGGGTGATGTGCCTGCATGAGCTAAAGAAAAGTAAGACAAGAAGAATGAGAGGATTGAGGGTTTTGAGCCACATGTTCAGAGCATTATTTTTCAGAAGGAGGCCCGACTTCGATGATGTTTTCAATGTCCCTTATGTCAAAAAAGCGGGTGCCGCATTCTTTTACTTCCAGCTGTAATAAGGACTTGCAGCTTAGTATCTTCAGATTGCTGATGTAGGTGCCCTGATTATCCGAGAAAGCGCATTCCTCATGATTGGGTTTGATGTAAGCGGATAAGGTGCCGTTTTCCGTGTGGTACAGATAAAAAGCCTGGGCTCCCTGAATGATAAGGAGCTTATGGCTTTCCATATAATCCTTCACAAACTGGTAGCCGAAGTCGGCAGCAAGGTTTACCTGCAGATAAAACCTGTCCACCTCTGTTCCAGCATCCCGGTTTGAAATAAGCAATATCCTGTAGCTATCACCCAAGACCTGGTCATAGGTGGAGGAATCAGCGGCAAAACAATAGCTTAGCCCGCTTGACTTTTGGAAAAAACAATCGCCATTTTTTGTTTCCTGAGCAAGAAGCAGGTAAGGTACCAGCAGCAGGAAAAGCATCAGGTTTTTTTTCATAGACTGCCAATATAGTGTTTCTCACACAAAGCATCAATCCATACTCTTCCGACTTATATCCAGTGCCTGGCTCAACAGGATTTTTATCGTATCCACTGGGATTTCTTTGTTTGGATTTACCCGGAAGATTTTCATTCGGGAGCGATTTCCCGTCTCAAGTTCCGGATGATCAAGAAGCCGGCCTTCCACAAAAAGCATATAGGGTTCATCCTTTTTCTTTTTGTCGGTCCAGAGATAGACGAACATCTTGTCCCTGTAGCAGAAGCAGGGCATCCCATATTTTCGGGTTTCGCTGATATTTGGATCCAGATCGAGTATCACATCCCGAAGTATGAGCAGGCAACTTTTATTGGGTTCTTCCTTGTCCTGATAGAAACTATCCCCTTCCCCTGTATATGAATCGTAAAGAGGCATCTTTTTAGTCCACAGCCACAATTGCCAGAAGAGCACCCAATCCGAGAATTACCTTTGTTAACACCTTATTCGGTTTAAATAATTTGATTCTGTTCATGCGCTTAAATTTTTCCGCTTTGTTTATTCATGGTCAAGAGTATTATTCTAAGTTAAGGAATTCTTGTTTGAAAGTCATTTACAAAGAGCGAGTCTGTTCCTTATTTACAGGATTTGTAAAAGGTGACATTTTCACCATCCCAGATATCCTTTGCAGGCAGGATGTTCTCGAATGATTCTGCTTGTTTGAATCCCCAGGCCTTGAGCAAAGAAATCATTTCATCCTTTTCGAAGTGGTGCATCCAGAACCTGAAGTTCCGGATCTTATCCGATTCATCAATGATGGTGTGCTGTTTCAGAAAGACCTTGTTTTCAGGATAGTGAAAACCACTGACCAGCTCCAAATAGGGCCCAGCACTCCAGAATCCGCTGAATTGATGGGACCAGGTCTGCTCCTCCAAAAATTTCAGATCTGAATTTTTGCCATTTAATACATCAAACACAAACATTCCACCTGGCTTAAGAGCCTTATATACCCGGTCCATCAAATTATCTCTCTCATCAGGCAACAGGACTCCAAAATCCGTGTAGATGAGGATAATCAGGTCAAAGCGATTTTCAAAATCAAGTTCCAGGTAGTTCTGACAGAGGTAGAGGATATCAAGCCCTTTTATTGCAGCCTGTTGTATTGCATAAGAAATTGAATTCTCTGAAAAATCCATTCCGGTGCATGTATGTCCCCATCGGGCTAGCTTTTCCAGATACAATCCGGGGCCACATCCCAGATCCAGAATTGTCATCCCCTCCTCAGGCAGGAAGGATCTTATAAATTCCAGGGTTTTATGTATGCTATGCTGTGAACGGCTTGCTGAATCCAGCTCAGGGTTCAAATGCAGTTCCAGAAGCTTCTTTGATACATGAGGATCTGTCCACATGACCGAATCTCCCGGCTCATATAGTTCAGGTCTTTGTGCAGCTTGCTGAAGTTTATCAAGGTCCACCTTTCTTCCGGAATTATTCAAAATACATAATCACATCTTTTTCCCTGTATTCGGGATTTACCTGAAGCTTAACAAGCTCTCCGTCTTTTAGCGATACTTCCACCGTGGTGTTCTTTGGTGCATGCAATTTGAAATCCACATCCCATCCCCGGGGCCATGCAGGGAATAGTAGAATCTTGTCACCATGGGCCTGCATCAGCATTTCCTGAAGTCCAATCATGCCCGAACCACCCCAATTATGGTCCGGAACCCAGTCGTGTCCAGGTCCCCAGAAAGTGGGGAAGCGACGTGGACTATCCTGAAGTTTCTTTGTATTGTACTCTGCGGCTTCCCTGGCCATTCCCATCCGGGCAAACTGAATGCCATCCTGGTGCCAGCTTTGGATGATGCCTTTGCGAAAATCAGGAGCCAGGGAATAGGCATTTTTGAATGATTGTATTTCCTTGTCGTCCAGGTGAAACTGGTCAAAGGGGAAGAGCGGATAAAACTGTGGCAGTTCCAGGTTGGCTTCCTTCAACCAGCTTTCGGCAGGTTTAATGATACGCAGGCCCTCCACCTCTTCAAAAGCATACCCCGGGATTCTTTGCAGATATTCTTTGTAATACCTTTTCTCATCCGCCGATAAATACATTTCATCCAGCTCCAGCATAGCTTCAATGGAGGCTCGTAATCCTGCAATCAGGTCGGTGGGATTTTTAGCCCCCCTGTAGGATTCACAGGAGGTTGAGGGGAAAATGACCAGTTTCCCATGCTCATCCAGGGATTGACCATTGCGCATCGTCTGTCTGAGTTGGTAATGCTCATCAAAAAACCGGATGGCGGATTTAATAAAGGGCATGTACTGGGATATGTCCTTCCCTGAATAACGTTGATATTCCAGGATCATATAGGCATGTTCCACCTGGGATTCCCAGTGGTAGGCAATGGACTGGTTGGCCATGACACCCTTTTCCACCAGGTCCTTATAGCCTCTTGCCCCATGGGCACGCTCATCGCCAAAAGGGATTTCCTTGCCACGTGCACGATGTCCCTGGCCTTCCCAGCCCCATCCTGCTCCAAGAGCCAGCCCCGAGGCACTCATATACTCACTGAATACTGCCCCTTCATGGCCAAAGTGTGTTTTCACCCGGGCTTCTGATGCAGCCAGGCCTTTCCGGTAGAGTTCAAACTGAGGAAGCATGGCCTCGAAATCTCCTGCCTTTAGCATGGGCCAGTACAAGAGGCGTTGATTCTGGGCAGTGTGTACCGCACCTCCCCATTGTCGCCAGTCAGGTTCGTAACGACTGCCTTCATTCACCAGGACCGGATCATAGATCAGGTTTCCTCCGTTAAACTTGGTAGGGTATTCTCCCAGGGCATTTCCACCCAGTTGATAGCGGAAAAGTTGATAGTTGCGGCTCATCTGCCAGACCGGATTTTCAGGATCCTCGTTCCCAGGTTGGATGAAGATGTAGCTTCGCTCCCAGAATTTATTCCACCAGCCGACTGTTTCCTTATGGGCTTTCTGATGCTCGTACAGGGATGTTTCCGCGAGTGCGAAAAGGGTGCTTTTCCAATTTTCCAGGTCCTCTGCCTGATCAATTTGGGTAATTATGGCCAGGTGATGCTCTTTTCCTGCCTTCCCGCTTTTAATCTTCCATGAAAGGAAAGGCGTAATCTGATAGATACCTTCATCTTTTCCGGCTTCCATAAATCCTTCCCCAAGCATTAGCCCCCCGAATGTCCGGTTTTTGATATCATCGTAAATATGATCCTTGTGGGCTTCCAGTCCCTGTTGCTGGATTAGGTAATCAGGAACCAGTTTATATTCAGGATTCCTGTGATAGAACAGGACCCCTCCATTGGAAAATTCTATTTCATCCTTCACGCGGACCACCTTCCCGGGATAGCCCTCCAGGTTGAAGCAGGTGAATCGTTCCCGGCTGTCGTCGGGTACATCGAGCAGTTCTTTATCCTCGGTCCTCCAGCTTTCATAGAATGCTTCCACATCCAGGTCTAGGTCCGATTCCACATCTACATGTACAATGGGCCGGTGGACCTCAATCCAAAGTTTTACACGGGTATTTAGTTCTTTCTCTCTCTCCGATTTTGTCGAGCTTATCTCGATATAGCCCTCACTTAATTTAAGTTCCTGTCGAAAGGATGCCCCTTCACCAAAGGGATTGGGATTCAGACGAAAGCGGAAGCGTCCCAGTTTCAGGTACTCTCCGTTTTCGCTGAGACTGCCACTCCGCTGCACGTACATCAGAATATCTCCATCCTCCACCCATACGTTGCAGCCTATATCTCCGCCAAGCAGAGGCATTGACTCGCTTGCATTTTTACTTTGCTCAGTCCAGATAACATGGTAGGAAGCAAGACGTGCATCCTGACTCAGGACAGGTAGCAAAGTGATAACAAGGAAAAGTGCTGCGCTTATTAGCCGGAGAGTAGCTTGTCTTTGTAAAGGAGTTTTCATATGCTCCACAAGTTAAGGAAGTCTGATTGCTCAGGCAATTTTTTGACCAAGCCCCCGGATTTGCCCCCGTATTCCTCATGAATTCCTTTTGTTATCTGTCAAGGATGCCTATTTTTGATTTATACCTCAACAACTTTCAAAAATGAACTTCAGCCTGGATGTTTTAAAAATTGACACTGCTCAGGAGTTGGCCAGACTTTCCGAGTTTATTGTGGATCAAGTGAAGGCCTTTCGCAAGAGAGGGGTGATAGTTGGACTGAGCGGTGGTATCGATTCTGCCTGCATAGCCGCTGTTGCCGTACACGCCCTGGGAAAAGAGAAAGTGGTCGGACTGGTACTGCCGGAATCGGAATCAAATCCCATAAGCAGTGAATACGCCATCAAACATGCCAAAGCTCTGGGAATTGAACATCGCGAGATTGATATCACTTCTACCGTAGACAGCGTGGTGAAGTACAGCTGGCGGGATGAATTTATCCAGAAAATGATCCCGGAATATGAGCCAGGATATAAGTACAATATCACACTTCCCACCGACCTGTTGGAGCGAGCCAGTTACAGCTTTTACCGCCTGCAGGTTCAGCTGCCGGATGGTGAAATAAAAAGTAAGCGCCTGAGGCCGGACGAGTTCCTTACCATTACCTCCTTTGCAAATATTAAAATCAGGGCCAGGATGCTGCACCTCTACGCAGAAGCCGAACGGAGAAGTCTGCTTGTGGCAGGTACCACCAACCGCACAGAGTTTATCCTGGGCGATTTCTGTAAATACGGTGACGGGGGGACCGATATTGAACCCTTTACCCATTTATATAAAAATCAGATCTATCAGATTTCAGAGCATCTGCAAGTAATACAGGAGATCATTGACCGTCCGCCCAGTCCGGATACCTTCAGCCTGCCTGTTAGCGATCAGGAGTTCTTTTTCCGGATTGCCTTCGATAAACTGGATCACCTGCTCTATGCCTGGGAAAAGGAAGTTCCCACAGCTTTGGTTGCCGATGTTTTGGATCTGACCGAAGATGCAGTGGAAAGAGCATATAACGATTTTGCCTCCAAATACCGGGCTACCGCACATCTCAGAGAGGTCGCCCTTACCCTGGAATGATGAAAGAAAAACTCAGTCTTCTCACCGAGCTAATCAAGCTGGCGCGATGCGATAATGAAATTCGGGAGCAGGAATACGAATTCCTGCTGACTATTGCTAAATCCTTGCATGTCAGTAAAGAGGAATTTGATTCTCTCTTCGACGAGCACATCGAATTCCAGCCTCCCGAATCCGAATTTGACAGGATACTGCAGTTCCATCGCCTGGTCTTACTCATGAATATCGATCAGGAAAGCAGTGAATCAGAGCTGGAGTTTATTAAGGATATTGGTATTCGCATTGGCCTGAGCCCCTATGCAACCGACCGGGTATTGACCGAAATGAATAACTACCCCGATAAGCTCATCCCTCCCGACAAACTGATTGAGATATTCAAGGGATATTACAATTAGTCCTTTCGCTCGTAGATCAGCGGAATGGTCCTTTGATTGCCGAAGCCTATTAGCTGCAGGCTGTCGTCGAAGATTTCCAGAATGGCGTAGGAGCTGATCCGGGTATCCACCATTCCGTGAATCGTAATGAAGTTTATGCCCTCCTTGTATTCATAGTTGCCTGAATGATTGTGACCGTTAATAAATGCCACTACCTGCGGCTTATCTTCAATCAGGTCCACGATTTGCTCATCGTTCCAGAGGTTATGGGCATTATTTCGGGGTAGCAAAGGCAGATGGGAAAAGAGAATGACCTTTTGATTCCTAAGATCAGCATCCTTCAATTCCTGTTTAAGCCAGTTTAGCTGATCGTCTCCGACGGCACCGTTCCAATCGTGATGGTTTGGCTTTCCTTCAGCCGCTTGGAAGTAGGGCAATACCTCACTACTGTCACGCTTATGTAAGGAGCTGGAATAGAAGGATATGTCTGTGGCGTCGAGAACAATAAACCTCCATCCCTTTTT
>Ga0180436_10000555_pt1 | contig 38503 bp, 34 predicted proteins | sample SS_ome_2_FD_132434 | JGI IMG/M metagenome (GOLD analysis project Ga0180436, IMG submission 132434) | Hypersaline lake sediment archaeal communities from the Salton Sea, California, USA - SS_3_S_2 metaG | ecosystem: Environmental > Aquatic > Non-marine Saline and Alkaline > Hypersaline >... | reverse complement strand
GCCAACGCCCACGGCACTGTCACCGGCGCGGCCGGCGGGGTCCTGCTGCGTCCGTTCGCCCGGCTGATCTCCAAGACCGGCGACAGCGTCACCACCTACGGCGAAGCCTGGAACATGAACTGATCCTCGGCGATCCAGACAGATAACGAGGCCCCCGGCACCAGCCGGGGGCCTCGCCGGCCTGGAGGGTAGATGCCGGGCGCGCGGCTAGCGTCTGATCCGCGGGTCGGTTACCGGTTCCGAGACCGCCGCGCTGTCCTTACCCCCAAGGACATCGCGGATTTCGGTCAGCAAGCGGATCTGCTTATCCTCGGCTGACTCCTCCTCGTCGGCCGCCTTGGTGCGAATCTTGTTGTACGGAACTACCACCAGGAAGTAGACGACCGCCGCCACCAGCGCGAAGTTAATGAATGCAGACAGCAGGATGTTCAGGTCGATGGTCTGGCCGCCGCCGATACCGATCTGCAGGAAGCTGTACGAGGACTCCTCGTCGGCGCCGATTCGGTCGATCAGCGGCTGGATGATGCTGTCGGTGAACTTGGTGACCAGCGCGGTAAACGCAGTGCCGATGACGACGGCGACCGCGAGGTCGACGATGTTTCCCCTGGCGAGAAACTCCTTGAAACCCTTCAACACGACGGGCCTTTCTACACGTTGGGATGGGATTAGGGCGTCGGAAGCCTAGCGCAGCCGCCGATTTCGCCCTGAAGTCCACACGCCGTCTCAGTGGATGGTCAACGTGACCGTATGAATCAAGGTCGCGGCGGCCAGTGCGGTCGCGGCCGGCGCAGGAAGTGCGACCAGTACCACTCGGTCGGTGCCGGATCCGATTGCGGTGGAGGCCGCTGAAACCAACACAACCACGGCATCGGTTGCCACCAGCCGCGGTGCAGCGTCTCCGGCAGGGGAGGGCGCTCCCAGCACATCGACGACATCACCGGGGCGTAACAGGTTCAGCACCGCGGAGTCGGCCAGGCTCAGCGGCACCACCCGGGCGTCGGGGCCGGCGGTCAGGCCGGCCAGGCGGGAGCCCAGGATTCGGGCGTCGGTCAGCACTTCGCCGCGTCGCGCCGGTCCGGTGAGGGTGGTGCCGATGAACCCGTCCAGAGCGCTCTCAGTACCGTCCGGAAGCGTTGCGGCGGGACGCGTCTGCAGCGCGACATCATCGGCGGTCAGCGTGACCCCGGGACTGAGATCCCGAGCGGCGATCACCACCGCGCGCCGTTCGCCGGCCGGGTCCGGACGCAGCGCCGAAACCCCGGCGAGCAGAACCAGCATTCCCGCGATGACCCGGCGAGCCAGCGTGGTGCGGAGAACATCAGGCCGCAACAACCGCGAAAGCCGGTTCAGCGGCGTCGGATCGAGCGATGTGCCCATACCGGCACGGTAGGGCCATGAGCCCGGCATTCAACTCGGCGCCGGGGGGGTGCTGTGGATAACTACTAGCCGGGACTGCTCGCCGCGGACGCCGATCTACCGGACTTCGATGCCCCGGAGCCCGAGGAGTTCGCTGAACCCGCGGGCTTGTCCGCGGCGGAGGATTTCGCCGGTCCCTGGGGCTTCTCCGAGTTCGACGATTTGTCCGGCGCCGAGGACTTGTCCGAACCCGACGGCTCGGAACCCGACGAATTCTCCGCACTGCCGCTCGCGGCACCCTTGCCCGACTCGCGGCTGTCAGTGCGGTAGAAACCGCTGCCCTTGAAGACGACGCCGACCGAATTGAACAGCTTTCGCAGCCGGCCGGAGCACTCCGGACAGGTGGTCAGGGCGTCGTCGGTAAACGACTGCGCCACATCGAACCGGTTATCGCATTCGGTGCACGCATAGCTGTAATTCGGCACAGGACCCTCCGGGAAGCTGAAGTGTTGGCACTCTACCGCGTCAAGTGCTAGAACCACTATCCGGCGGTGGTCATTCCCCCAGCGGGATCAAGCCACCACCCGGAGTGAGCGCGTGCGTCATCCTCACATCGTGCGGATCGCAGGGCAACGTCTCGAGGAGTTCACTGTCGCGAACGACGGCCACCAGCCTGGTTCCCGGCGCGCACATCGGCAGCGACCGATCGTAGAAACCGCCGCCACGGCCCAGCCGCGCGCCGGTGCGGTCGACTGCAACCGCCGGCACCAGCACCACCTGTGCCTGAGCCACCGCTGCGGCGGGGAGCCGGGGCCCCTCAGGCTCCCGTAGGCCGAACGGTCCCGCCGCAAGCCGCCCGCGCCGGTAACGACCCCACTGCAGCGGAAGGTGCGCGCCATCGTTCCCGATGCGCACCACCGGCAGCAGTACCGTCTCGCACAGCTCGGTCAGCACGTCGAGCATCTCCGGTGATCCGGGTTCGGGGCGAACAGGATGGTAGGCGCAGATCGTTCGCGCCCCGGCCAGGGTCCGTTCCAGGTGGCCGCAGAGCTGTTTCGCTTCGCTGCGGCGGATGGCGTCCGGAACTTTGCGGCGGGCCGCCAGCAGTTTGCTGCGAAGGTCTGTTTTGGATCCGGCGGCCACGCCCTACACCCTGTCAGCGACGCTCACTCGGCGCCACCGGCGGGACGGGTTAGGATCGTCCGATGTCCAGCCCGAAGATTCTGATTCCGCGCACGGCGATCGTGCCGGCAGCGGGTCTGGGAACCCGGTTCCTGCCGGCCACCAAGACGGTTCCCAAGGAGTTGCTGCCGGTGGTCGACACCCCCGGTATCGAATTGGTCGCCGAAGAAGCCGCCGAGGCCGGGGCCGAGCGGTTGGTGATCGTCACCTCCGAGGGAAAAGACGGTGTCGTCGCCCACTTCGTCGAGGATCTGGTCCTGGAGGGCACCCTGGAAGCCCGCGGCAAGAAGACCATGCTGGAGAAGGTCCGCCGTGCCCCCGCTCTGATCAAGGTGGAATCGGTGGTGCAGGCCGAACCATTGGGGCTGGGTCACGCGGTGGCCTGTGTTGAACCGGTGCTCTTGCCCGATGAGGACGCCGTCGCCGTGCTGTTGCCCGACGACCTGGTCCTGCCGATCGGCGTGCTGGAAATCATGGCCAAGGTGCGCGCGAAGCGTGGCGGGACAGTGCTCTGCGCCATCGAGGTCGGACCCGAGGAGGTCAGCTCCTACGGGGTGTTCGACGTGGAGATCGTTCCCGACGCCGTCAACCCCAACGTGCTGCGCGTCAAAGGCATGGTGGAAAAGCCGGCGGTCGACGAGGCCCCGTCGAATTACGCGGCCGCGGGACGGTACCTGCTGGACCGCGCCATCTTTGACGCGCTGCGGCGGGTCGACCGCGGGGCGGGCGGCGAGATTCAACTCACCGACGCCATCGCACTGCTGGTCGCCGAGGGCCACCCTGTGCACGTCGTGGTGCACCGGGGCTCTCGACACGACCTGGGAAATCCCGGCGGGTATCTCAAGGCTGCGGTTGACTTTGCGCTGGATCGTGACGACTACGGACCCGCCCTGCGCCAATGGTTGGTGGCGCGATTGGGTCTGACCGAGCAGGCCGACCGCTAGCAGCTGCGGCGGGCCCGGGGCCCGGGTTTTGAGGCAGAAAGGCGCGCTGTGCGTTCGGTGGAGGAACAGCAGGCCAGGGTGACCGCTGCGGCGGTTGCGCCGAGGCCGGTGCGGGTGCCCATCGCGGAAGCCCAGGGTCTGATGTGCGCTGAAGAAGTGGTCACCGAGCATCCCATGCCGGGATTCGACCAGGCTGCCATCGACGGTTACGCGGTGCGCAGCGTTGACGTCAGCACCGCCGGCACCAAGGACGGGGATGCCGAGATCGTGCTGCCGGTCATGGGAGTGATCGAGGCCGGCGCCCGCACCCCCAGTCGTTTGCAGCCCAAACAGGCCGCGCGCATCCAGACCGGCGCCCCGATGCCGACGCTGGCCGATTCGGTCCTGCCGCTGCGTTGGACCGATGGGGGAGGCACGCGGGTTCGTATTCTGCGCGGGGTCCGGTCGGGCGCCTACGTACGGCGGGCAGGTGACGACGTGCAACCCGGGGACGTGGCGGTTCGTGCCGGTGCCATCATCGGCGCCGCTCAGGTTGGTTTGATGGCGGCGGTTGGCCGGGAGCGGGTGCTGGTGCACCCGCGTCCGCGGGTCGCGGTGGTGAGCGTCGGTGGGGAACTGGTTGATATTTCCCGCACCCCGGGTAACGGACAGGTCTATGACGTCAACTCCTATGCGCTGGCGGCGGCCGCCCGCGACGCGGGGGCCGAGGTGACCCGGGTCGGCATCGTCAGCACCGAACCCAAACAACTGCGAGAGGTCGTCGAGAGCCACCTCAATCGAAGCGAGGTCGTGGTGATCTCCGGTGCGGTGGGCGGAGCGGCTGCCGAGAACCTCCGGGGCGTCCTGTCGTCCCTGGGCAGCATGGAGGTCACCCGAATCGCAATGCATCCCGGTTCCGTCCAGGGTTTCGGGCAACTCGGGCCGGAGGGGGTTCCGACATTCCTGCTGCCGGCCAACCCGGTGAGCGCGCTGGTCGTATTCGAGGTCATGGTGCGTCCGCTCATCCGGCTCTCGCTGGGCAAGCGCCAACCGCTGCGGCGGATGGTCCAGGCCCGGACCATCAAGCCGATCGCCTCGGTGGCCGAGCGCGCCGGATACCTCCGCGGGCAGTTGTTGCGCGACCAGGACACCGGCGATTACCTGGTCGAGGTTATCGGCGACACGCCCGGCGGATCCTCGCATCTTTTGGCATCGCTGGCCGAGGCCAACTGTCTGGTGGTGGTGCCGGCCGAGGTGACCGATATCCCGGCCGGCGAAATCGTCGATGTCGCCTTTTTCTCCCAGCGGGGCTGACATCTGGTGAGTTTGTGGGGCAGTGGTTCCGCACGCCCGGGTTGGCCCACCGCTACGGGTCCGCTGCGGGTGCCCGGCGGCGAGGTGAGGTTACGGCCGGTGCGTATGCGAGACGGGGCCCCGTGGAGCCGCCTGCGCCTGGCGCAACGCCACAGCCTCGAACCGTGGGAACCCTCCGCCGAACTGGATTGGACTGCGCGACATAGTATTTCGGCTTGGCCGCCGATGTATTCCGGGCTTCGGGCGGAGGCGCGCAGGGGGCGTATGCTGCCCTATGTCATTGAGGTCGACGGGCGATTCCGGGGGCAGTTGACGATCGGCAACGTCAGTCACGGCTCACTGCGGTCCGCGTGGATCGGCTACTGGGTGTCCACCGAGGTCACCGGTGGTGGTGTTGCCACGGCGGCAGTGGCACTGGGCCTGGATCACTGCTTCGGGCCGGTCGGGCTGCACCGGGTCGAGGCCACAGTGCGCCCCGAGAATCTGCCCAGCCGGAAGGTGCTGGCCAAGGTCGGGTTCCGGGAGGAAGGCCTGTTGCAGCGCTACCTCAATGTCGACGGCGGGTGGCGCGATCATCTCCTGGTGGCGATGACCGTCGAGGAGGTCGAGGGCTCGGTCGCGGCGGGATTGGTGCGACGGGGACTGGCCAACTGGCATTGAACATCGGCCCGGGCGTCGGCCCTGCTGTTACAAATGTGACATTTGTGACTGTTGGTGCTTGTCATCTGGGAATTACACATGTGTAATTGGTCGGCGCGCCGCTGCTGAAAGCGGACGTCACAGACCTAGCCTGGTCGGGAAAGGAGCAGGCCAATGCCAAGCATCCCCCAGTCATTGCTCTGGATTTCACTCGTGGTGTTGTGGCTGTTCGTCCTGGTGCCGATGCTCATCAACAAGCGCGACACGGTGCGGCGTACCAGCGACATAGCTCTGGCCACCCGTGTTGTCAACGGCGGGGCGAACTCGCGATTGATCAAGCGCCGTCGGCCCGCCGGCGGCCACCGGCACGACCCCGATTGGCAGGCCGAGGGCAGTCCCGCCGAGGACTCCGAGGACGCCGAGGACGCCGGGTACCTGGTCGAGGCTGACCGGGTCGACCACGACGTGATCGCCGATTATGACGATGCGGTTCGAGAGGCCCGGATGCGAACACAGACCACGCGGTCGGTCATGGTGGTTGCGGCAGTGACCGAAGAAGCCCGGCCCGAGCCCGACTATCTGGACGTCGATGTGGTTGACGAGAACTCCGGGGCTCTTCCGGTCGGCGGCATCCAGGCCACCCTCTTCGAATCCGGACCCGCCGACGCCCACCTCGAAGAGGTCCCGGCAGCAGACTCATCCGAGGCTGTCGTTGGGGCCGCGGGCGAATCCGACGTTGAGACCGGGGGGCAACCGGTCAGCGGTGAGGGCCAGCAGGTGGACGGGTATGAGGGGCCGGCTGAACCGGAGTCCGAACCGGGATCACCGGTGGGACGGTCGACCGGTGCCGCCCCGGTGGACCCGGAGGCGCACGAGTACGAATACCTGGAGGACACCTCGGGCCTTGAGGCCGAGGAGGGTCCGGCGATCCCGGTCGCACCCCGGTTCAACCGGCAGCGGCGCCTCGAGTCGACCACCGCAGCAGCGGTGAGCGCGCGGAAGTACCGCTTCCGCAGACGCATGCTGACCGCGATGGCCGCGCTCATGGTGGCCACCGCGGTGCTGGCGTTCACACTCAGTACAGCGCTCTGGTGGGCGTGTGGCAGCGCCGCCGCGGTGATGCTGCTCTACCTGGCTTACCTTCGTCGGCAGACCCGCATCGAGGAACAGGTGCGGCGCCGGCGGCAACAACGGGTCGCGCGGATGCGCGCTGCGGAATTCGACGGCCTCGACGAACGCGGGCAGGGGGTCGACGACTCCGATTTCCCTACCCGGCTCCAGCGCCCCGGAACCGTGGTGCTGGAGATCGACGACGAGGATCCGGTGTTCGAGCATCTCGACGAGGTGCCGTACAGCCGACGTTTCGACCCGCGCGACCTGCCCCGGGCGGCGGGTCAGTAGGAACGCTGGAACGGCCGGGCTGGTAGCCTGCTACCGTCCGCGGGGCTATGGCGCAGTTGGTAGCGCGACTCGTTCGCATCGAGTAGGTCAGGGGTTCGATTCCCCTTAGCTCCACACCCGATAGCTCCATACCCGAACGTGTAAGTCAACCTCGATGCCGCAGCGGAAACGCTTGTGCGGATTCCCCGGTTCAGCTTTGGCGAAGTGTTCGGGCCAACCCCTTGTTGATGGCCCTCAGGGTGGCGACCCGGGCGAAATGCTTGTCGTCGGCGGGTATGACATGCCAGCGGGCACCGTCAGAGGTCGTTCGGAGAATCTTCTGGTCCACAGCCTTCACATAGTCGTCCCACCGCTCACGATTCCGGTAGTCCTCGTCGGTGATCTTGTGCTTCTTGAACGCCGTCTCCTCACGCGCCTTGAAGCGGGCGAGTTGTTCCTCGGGTGAGATGTGCAGCCAGAACTTCGCGACGTAGTACCCGTGTTCGACCATCTGCGCCTCGAAGTCGTTGATCTCGTCGAAGGCGCGCTGCCACTCGGCCGGGGTGGCGAAACCCTCAAGCCGCTCCACCAGCACCCGGCCGTACCAGGTGCGGTCGAAGATCACGACCCTGCCGGCCGGCGGAAGATCACGCCAGAACCGCCACAGGTAGTGGTACTTGCGTTCCTCCTCGGTGGGCGCGGCGACCGGAATCACCCGGTAGTCGCCGGCCTCCAGTGCCGCGGTGACGCGCCGGATCACCCCGCCCTTACCGGCTGCGTCCCACCCCTCGAAGGCGAGCACCGAACCGACCCCGCGCTCGCGGGCCTCGATTGAGAGTTTCTTGAGCTTGGCCTGCTCCTTGGCCAACTGTCGGCGGTACTCCTTCCCGCTCAGCGTCTGCGTCAGGTCGACCCCGGAGAGCACATTGGCCTCGGCGTCAAAGTCTCCGAATACCGACTCGTCCAGTGCCAGGCCGCGGTGGGTGGCCTTCTCGGCCAGTCGCGCGGTCAGTGCGGCCAGAATGGTGCGCGACACGGTGAGGTCGCGGTACCGGGCATTGGTGGACTCCACGATGGTCCAGGGCGCGCCGGGGCCGCTGGTCTCGCGCAGGATGCGCTCGGCGATCGGCAACACCGGGCCCAGGGAGTCCAGCGCGGCCCAGTCGCGTTGGTCCACCTGCCAGCCCGCATGCGGATCCTTCTCAGCCTTTTTGAGCTTCTTTTGCTGTTCTTGAGCCGGAGTGTGCAGGAAGAACTTCAGGATCAGCGCCCCGTCGGCGACCAAACCGGTCTGCATATTGGCGATATGTCGCAGCCAGATGGAGAACGCCGGTTCGTCGATCTCGTTGTTCGCTCGCTGGATGGCCGCCCGCATCAGCCCGCCGACAAAGAACCCCACGCGGCCCTTCGGTGGCAGCGACCGCCACAACCGCCATAGCTGTGGTCGCTGGTACTCCTCCTCGGTGGGTTCGGCGAAGACCCGGGTTTCGGCGAATCGGGAGTCCATCCACTCGCTGAGCCGGTTGACCAATTCGTTGGCGGCCAACCGGTCATCCCCGGCGATCCAGATGATGACCGGAAAGTCCGCGTCCTTGAGGTCGTACTGGGCGTTGATCAGACCGACTCGCAGGTCGGGTACGGCCGCATCGAATTCCTTCTTGCCGACCTTGTTACCGACCTCGGATACTTCCAGCATGTCCTGACTCCCCTGTTCGCCGGCGGGTGAACGCCAGGTGAACACCCTCTCATTGCCGGGCGGCCGTGGGGCGGGTTTCAGGTCGCGCTGCGCTCGTTGCTGCCCAAAGCGCCGAGTACCAGGATTCGGGCGTCCAGTGCTTCGTCGGACTCCGAGACGGCGTGCTCGGTGCTGCCCTTGCGCAGCAGTTCACGTAACGCGTCTTGGTCGTAATCGGCTGAGGTGGTCGAGTCGATGAACGTTTCGACCAGATCGATGAACCGGCCGGGATCGTCGTGGAAGGGAAAGTGCCCGGAATTGGGGAAGATCTCCAGCCGGGATCCGGGCATTGCCGCATGGGCCATATGTGCGTGGCTCACCGGGATGACGACGTCCTGCTCACCCCAAATGAGTTGGACCGGAACGGATTCAGTCAAATAACATCGGTCGAGCATGGTCACTACCTGGCCTCGCCAGTCCACGACAGCCCGCAGCGTTCGGGTGAACGCCGCCGATGCCGTCGGCTCGGGGAGATCAGCCAGGATCCGCAGGGCGTTGGGGATATCTCGACCGACGCCGGTCGAGCCGACCACACCCCCCAGCAAGCGTCCGATGGTTTGCAGTGCCGGTAGCACGAGCGGTAGTCGCAGGAGGGCCAGAGCCTCCGCGCCGGCGGGCAGCGCGGCCAGTCGCAGTGCGATATTGACGTCTTTGGTGACACCGCCGGCTCCGACCAGAATCAGTCTTTCCACCAGTTGCGGGAACTGATAGGCGAATTGCATCGCCACCCCGCCGCCCAGCGAGTGGCCGATGACGGTGGCCTTCTCGATATCGAGCACGCTGAGAAGATCGCGCATCCCGTTGGCGTAGGCGGCCACTGAATAGTCGGCCCGGGGTTTATCGGACTGGCCGTGGCCGAGCAGATCGGGTGCGATGACGGTGAACCTGCGGGCCAGCTGGGCGTGCACCGGTTCCCAGGCCGTCGAGTTGTCGCCGATACCGTGGATCAGCAACAGTGCCGGTCCGGAGCCCGCGATCCGGTATGCGCGTCGGTAACCGTGGATGGTGCGGAACTGCAACTCCGGCGTCGGATCGACGTCGACGACTGCGGGAGGGTCGGGATTCGGCTGAGCCATTTCCACCTCGGCGGTTCGGGTCGACCGCTCGTCAGCGGCGACACAGGGAATCTTAAGCTGAGCGGACCGACCGTTCCACTTGAGCGCCGCGCGTGTCCGATCCGTCGGGGCCGGAGCCGCCGGCAGCGGCGTCTACTCGTTATCCCCGCCGGTGGCCGATGTGGCTGTGACCTGCGATCCGATCCGAATGCCACGGGCGGCCGGCCAGACCCAGTCCCGAACCTCCGGGATGTCGTCACCGTGTTCACGGGTGTATTCGCGGGCCCGGATGCGGCTGTCCACCATCTGTTGGCGCAGCCCGGCATAGCGCGTTCCCAGGCCCGGGACGCGGTCGATGACGTCGATCACCAGGTGAAAGCGGTCGAGGTCGTTGAGCATCACCATGTCGAAAGGTGTGGTGGTGGTGCCCTCCTCCTTGTAGCCGCGCACATGGATCCGGCTGTCGTCGCTGCGCCGGTAGACCAACCGGTGGATCAGCCACGGATAGCCGTGATAAGCGAAGATCACCGGTTTGTCCGCGGTGAAAATCATGTCGAACTCGCGGTTGGACAGCCCGTGTGGGTGTTCGGTGTGGTCCTGCAGGCGCATCAGGTCAACCACGTTGACGAAGCGCACCCTGCACTCCGGGATGTGCTCTCGCAGCAGATCGGCGGCCGCCAGTGCCTCCAGCGTCGGCACGTCACCGGCCGCGGCGAGCACCACGTCCGGGGTGATGCCGTCCCGTTCGGTGCCGGCCCATTCCCAGATTCCCAGGCCCCGGGTGCAATGCGCGATGGCCTCGGTCATGGTCAGGAAGTTAGGGTGCGGCTGTTTCCCCGCCACGACGACGTTCACGTACTGGCGTGAGCGCAGGCAATGGTCGTAGGTGGACAGCAGGGTGTTGGCATCCGGGGGCAGATAGACCCGCACCACCTCGGCGCTCTTGTTGACGACGTGGTCGATGAAACCCGGATCCTGGTGGCTGAACCCATTGTGGTCCTGTCGCCAGACATGGCTGGAGAGTAAGTAATTGAGGCTCGCGACCGGTCGGCGCCAGGGTATGTGGTTGGTGACCTTCAGCCATTTTGCGTGCTGGTTGAACATCGAGTCGATGATGTGGATAAACGCCTCATAGCAATTGAACAGGCCGTGTCGGCCGGTCAGCAGGTAGCCCTCCAGCCAGCCCTGCATCTGATGCTCGGAAAGCATCTCGAGCACCCGGCCGGCCCGGGCCAGGTGCTCATCGACCTCGGGGCCGAAGAACGTCGCGTTCCATTGTTTGTCGGTGACCTCGAACACCGGTTGTAACCTGTTGGAGGCGGTCTCGTCGGGCCCGAAGATGCGGAAGTTGTCCGGGTTGAGCCGGACAACCTCGGTCAGCCAGTGCCCGAGCACCTTGGTCGCCTCGGCCAGCGTTGCACCCGGTGCGGGTACGTCGACACCGTAGCCGCGGAAATCCGGCAGCCGCAGATCTTTCAACAGCAGGCCGCCGTTGGCGTGCGGGTTATCACTCATCCGCAGTGGTCCCGGCGGGGCCAGTTCGGCGATGGATTCGATGAGCCTGCCGGTCTCGTCGAATAGTTCGTCGGCACGGTAGGAGGCCAGCCAGTCGGCGAGCACCTGCAGATGCTCCGGGGTGTCTCGGGCGCTGGCCAGCGGAACCTGGTGGGCCCGCCAGGATCCGGTGGTCTTCTTCCCGTCGATGTAGGCCGGCCCGGTCCAGCCCTTAGGGTGGCGGAAGACGATCATCGGCCAGGCCGGCCTGCTCTCGTCGCCGGCGGCGGGGGTTTTTTTGCGCCGCTCCTCCTCATCGCTTCGCTCTGCATCGTCGCCGGCGGGGGTTTTATTGCGCCGCTCCTCCTCATCGCTTCGCTCTGCATCGTCGCCGGCGGGGGTTTTATTGCGCCGCTCCTCCTCATCGCTTCGCTCTGCATCGTCGCCGGCGTGGGCCTTGATCGCCGCTATCTCGTCGAGCACATCGTCGAGCAGGCGCGCGAACCGGCGGTGGGCGTCGAAGTGATCGCCGTCCTCAGTGGCTTCGAAGAAGTACGGATTGTGGCCGTAGCCGATCATCAGGCTGCGCAGCTCGTCAGTCGGAATTCTATCGAGCACAGTCGGATTGGCGATCTTGTAGCCGTTGAGATGCAGGATCGGCAACACCACCCCGTCATGGTGCGGGTTGATGAACTTGTTTGAGTGCCAACTGGTGGCCAGCGCCCCGGTCTCCGCCTCGCCGTCGCCGACGACCGCGGCGATGAGAAGATGGGGATTGTCGAACGCGGCGCCGTAGGCGTGTGAGAGTGCATAGCCCAACTCACCCCCCTCGTGGATCGAACCGGGCGTTTCCGGGGCGACGTGGGACGGTATTCCGCCGGGGAAGGAAAACTGCCGGAACAGACGCCGCATGCCTTCCACGTCCTGGGTGATATCGGGGTAGTACTCGGTATACGTCCCGTCCAGGTAGGCGCTGGCTACCAGGCCGGGACCGCCGTGACCGGGTCCGGTGACGAAGAGGGTGGACTGCCGGCGAGCCTTGATGGCCCGGTTGAGGTGGGCGTAGAGGAAGTTCAGCCCAGGAGTGGTGCCCCAGTGTCCGAGCAGGCGCGGTTTGACATCGTCGCGGGACAGCGGTGTGCGCAGGAGGGGGTTGTCCAGAAGGTAGATCTGCCCGACGGACAGGTAGTTGGCGGCTCGCCACCATCCGTCGATCGCGGCAATCGTCTCATCGGTGAGTGGATGCGGGTCTCCGGTCCGCCAGGACGCCGGATGTTGCGGGGCCATGATCGTATTGAACCGCGTTCCGGGCCGCGGTGGGCGGTTGTCGGGAGGCCAATCATCCCGGGTACGGCGGGCCTCAGCCCCCCACGGTCGCCGGGCCGACACCCCAGATCTCGTCGCAGTACTCCGCGATCGAACGGTCCGAGGAGAACTTCCCACTGCGCGCACTGTTGAGAATGGACATCCGCGCCCAGACTTTCTGGTCATGCCAGCTTCGGTCGACCTCCTGCTGGCAGCGGATGTAGTCGGCGTAGTCGGCAAGAACCAGGAACGGGTCATGGTCGACGAGGTTGGAGACCAGCGGAGCGAACACCTCGGTGTCACCGTGCGAGAACCGGCCCTGAGCGACCGCGCCGATGGCATCGGCCAGTTCCGGGTCGGCGGCCACATAGTCCCGGGGGTGGTAGCCCCGGGCTTTCAAGTCCTTCACCTCATCGACGGTCAGGCCGAACAGGAAGAAGTTCTCCGGGCCGGCTTCCTCGCGCATCTCCACATTCGCGCCGTCGAGGGTTCCGATGGTCAGCGCGCCGTTCATCATGAACTTCATATTTCCGGTGCCGGACGCCTCCTTGCCGGCGGTGGAAATCTGCTCGGACAGGTCTGCGGCCGGGTAGATCAGCTGGCCGTTCTGCACGTTGAAGTTCGGGATGAAGGCGACCTTCAGGCGGTGGTTCACCTTGGGGTCGTTGTTGACCGTCTCGGCGACGGAGTTGATGAGCTTGATGATGCGCTTGGCGATGAAGTAGCCGGGGGCGGCCTTACCGCCGAACACGAATGCCCGCGGCGCGATATCAAGGTCCGGATTCCGTTTGAGCCGGTTGTAGAGGGTGATGATGTGTAACACGTTGAGGTGCTGGCGCTTGTACTCGTGGATGCGCTTGACCTGGACGTCGAACATCCAGTCCGGGTCGAGTCGGGTACCGGTCCGGGCGGCGATGTAATCGGAGAGCCGCGCCTTATTGCCCCGCTTGACCACCGCCCACCGCTGCTGGAACGCGGCGTCTTCGGCATACGGTTCCAGCCCCCGCAGCTTGTCCAGGTCGACCATCCAGCCTTCGCCGATGGTCTCGTCGAGCAGCGCGCGCAGACCCGGGTTGGACAGGCCCACAAACCGGCGCGGCGTCACCCCGTTGGTCTTGTTGCTGAACCGCTGCGGCCACATCTCGTAGAAATCCCTGAGGATCGTGGTCTTGACCAGTTCGGAGTGCATCGCCGCGACACCGTTGACCGCGTGGCTGCCGACGCATGCCAGGTGGGCCATCCGGATGCTGCGTTCCCCGTCCTCGCCGATCAGCGACATCCGGCGGACCCTGGCCTCATCGCCGGGGAAGCGCGTCCGGACCTCGTCGAGGAAGCGCCGGTTGATCTCGTAGATGAGCTCCAGGTGCCGGGGCAGGAAGCGGGCGAACATCTCCAGCGGCCAGGTTTCCAGCGCCTCGGGTAACAGGGTGTGGTTGGTGTAGGCGAATGTCGCCACGGTGATCCGCCAGGCATCGTCCCAGCCGAAGTCACGTTCGTCGACGAGCAGTCTCATCAGTTCGGCGACCGCGATCGACGGGTGAGTGTCGTTGAGCTGTACGGCAACCCGGTCCGGAAGCTGTTCGGCGGTCACGCCGGCGAAATCCTCCAGCAGGTGCAGGATGTCCTGTAGCGAGCAGGATACGAAGAAGTACTGCTGGAGCAGCCGCAGCTGCTTGCCGGCCTCCGGCTCGTCATTCGGGTAGAGCACCTTGGTCACGTTCTCCGAGACCACCTGATCCTCTACCGCGCGGTAGTAGTCCCCGGCGTTGAAGGCGTCGAGGGCCAGCGCGTTGACCGCGTTGGCACTCCACAGCGTCAGGGTGTTGCAGGTGTTGACCCCGTAGCCCTGGATCGGGGTGCTGTAGTACACACCCTTGACGACCCGCTCCGGTGTCCAGCGCACCCGCCGTGCGCCGTTGGAGTCGGTGTAGACCTCGGTCTTGCCTCCCCAGCCGACCTGATAGTTCAGCTCCGGTTTGGGAATCTCCCAGGGGTTGCCCGACGCGAGCCAGTTGTCGGTCCGCTCCACCTGCCAGCCGTCGCAGATGTCCTGGTCGAAAATGCCGAACTCGTAGCGTATGCCGTACCCGACGGCCGGGCGTTCGAGCGTGGCCAGCGATTCCAGGTAGCAGGCCGCCAGTCGGCCCAGCCCGCCGTTACCCAGCCCCGGCTCCTCCTCACAGGCCAGCACCTCGTCGTAATCCTGCCCGAGTTCGGCCAGCGCGGTGCGGGCCTGCTCCTCGAGGTGCAGGTTGAGCAGGTTATTGCCCAGGTGCGGGCCCAGCAGGAACTCCGCCGACAGGTAGACCGCGACCTTCCGGGACAGATCCAGGTAGGTCTGGGTGGTCTCGGTCCACCGTTTCTGCATGCGGTCACGAACCGCCAGCGCGAGTGCGTGGTAGTAGTGCTGCGGCTGCAGTAACTGGGCCGGACGGCCCAGGGTGTAGCGCAGATGGTCCTCGATGGCCTGCCGCAGGGCCGCCGAACTCATTCCGGTCCGGACGTCCTCCACGGTTGCCGCAGTGCGTATGACATCGCTCATGATGGCGTGCCCCCCAGATCCGAAGCCCGTTGTGTGCCTGCGAGTATCGCACCGCTAAGCGTTCCCCAGCGCCCGTTCGGGTTACTTGCCGGTGAACGGATGAACGGGGAGTGGCCCGCGACCGGTCCAGGGGGCCTTCGGTGTCCGCCTGCAACAATGGCCTCGCCGGCGCAGATGCCGCCGGCAGATGAGTAGGGACGGACAGTGCTTCGACGGATCGCTCGGATGGGGATCGCCGCACCGCGACGGGTGCTCGCGATTGCGTTATTGCTGATGGTCGTTATCGGGGCCTTCGGGGTCACAGTGGCCGACAAGCTCTCGCCGAGCGGATTTCAGGACCCGACCGCCGAATCGTCGCGGGCCGCGGACCTGCTCACCGAGAAATTCGGGCGGGGAGACGTCGCGCTGGTGATCGTCCTCACCGCTCCTGACACCTACGACAGCCCGCAGGCCCGCACCGCCGCGCAGGACGTCATCGACACACTCGAGCGATCGGGCTACGTCGCCACCGTCACCTCGGCCTGGACGGCACCCCCGGCCGCGGCGGCTGCCCTGGTCAGCGCCGACAAGAAGTCCGGTCTCATCGTCACCGGAATCATCGGCGAGGAAAGCCAGCAGCAGGCCTACACCAAACAACTCACCGAGGAGATCGTCGGGGAACGCGATGGCGTGGTGGTGCAGGCCGGCGGTGCCGCGATGGTCAACTTGCAGGTCACCGAGCAGTCGAAACGCGACTTGATTCTGCTCGAGGCGATCGTCGTACCGCTGAGTTTCATGGTCTTGATCTGGGTGTTCGGCGGGATGCTCGCCGCTGCGCTGCCGATCGTGGTCGGGGTGATGGCCATTCTCGGGTCGCTGGCCGTGCTGCGGGCCGTCACCTACTTCACCGATGTGTCGATTTTCGCGCTGAACCTCACCACCGCCATGGGTCTGGCACTGGCCATCGACTACACCCTGCTGATGATCAGCCGCTATCGCGACGAACTGGCCGCCGGCAGCAACCGGGAGCGCGCGATCCTGACCACCATGGGTACCGCCGGTCGCACCGTGCTTTTCTCAGCCGTCATCGTCGCGCTGTCGATGGCGGTGATGGTGGTGTTCCCGATGAACTTCCTGCGGTCTTTCGCCTACGCCGGTGTGGCCACCGTCGCCTTCGCCGCGGTGGCGGCCATCGTCGTCACGCCGGCGGCGCTGATGCTGCTCGGCGATCGGATCGATGCACTGGATGTTCGCCGGGCGCTACGTCGGCTGCTGGGTCGCCCGGATCCCGTACCGCGCCCGGTCGAACAACAATTCTGGTATCGCTCAGCGAAATTCGTCACCCGGCACGCGGTACCGATCGGCCTGGCCGTGGTGATCCTGCTGGGCGTGCTCGGCGCCCCGTTCCTCGGTGTGCGGCCCGGTTTCCCCGACGACCGAGTGCTACCGAAATCGGCTTCGGCCCATCAGGTTGGTGACCTGTTGCGGGCGGATTTCGCCATCGACTCCGACTCCGAGGTGCCGATCATCATCACCGACTCCGTCGGCCTCGACCGTGCCGAGCTCGACCGCTACGCCGCGGAGTTGTCCCGGGTGCCCGATGTGGACTCGGTATCGGCGCCGACCGGCACCTTCGTCGGCGGCGAGCTGACCGGTCCTCCGATAGCCGCTACCGGGGAGGCCGCCGGCAGTGCCCTGCTGACCGTGGGTACCTCGCTGCCGCTGTTCTCGGAAAGTTCTGAGACTCAGCTCACCCGGATGCACGAGGTGCCCGCCCCGGACGGCCGGACGGTGGAGTTCGGTGGGCTGGCGCAGACCAACCGCGACAGCGTCGATGCCATCACCTCCCGGCTTCCGCTGGTTCTCGGTCTGATCGCCACCATAATGCTGGTGCTGTTATTCCTGCTCACCGGCAGCGTGGTGCTCCCCGTCAAGGCTCTCATCCTCAACATGCTGTCGCTGAGCGCGGCATTCGGGGCGATCGTGTGGATCTTCCAGGAAGGGCACTTCGGCGCCCTCGGCACCACCGCGACCGGCACCTTGGTGGCCAATATGCCGGTGCTGCTGTTCTGTGTCGCATTCGGGCTGTCGATGGACTACGAGGTGTTTCTGGTCTCTCGGATTCGGGAGTTCTGGCTGGCCGCCGGGGCCGCCCGGCCGGGGACCCCGAGCCGGGCGCAGACCAGCGCCGACAATGACGAAAGTGTTGCCCTTGGCCTCGCCTACACCGGCCGGGTCATCACCGCCGCCGCGTTGATCATGGCGATCTCCTTCGCGGCGCTCATCGCGGCTCAGGTGGCGATCATGCGGCTGTTCGGAGTGGGCCTGACCCTGGCCATCCTCGTCGATGCCACCCTGGTCCGGGTGGTTCTGGTGCCGGCATTCATGCACCTGATGGGCAGGTGGAACTGGTGGGCCCCCAAACCGCTGGCGAAACTGCACGCCCGGCTTGGGATCAGCGAGTCCGGCTCCGAAACCCATCCGGTGAGCCGAGCGACGTAGCGGAGGGGTTACCGGTGCCAACGGGGCCGCCAATACCGTTGCAGCCCGGCCGTTCTAGCCCAGATAATCCGATTCCAGAACCAGGTCCGGTATCAGCGACTGATACTCCACGTGGGTGCGATGCTCGACGGTGTTCCAATGTCGGCCCTGCTGTTCGCGCATAAAGGCGCGGTATTTCGGGGAACCGGGAAAGCCGACGTTATCGGCGACCACCACGGCGCCCGAACGCAGCCAGCCACGCTCGAGGATCGCCCGCAGATCGGCCAGATAGGCATTCTTGTCGTGGTCGATGAACAGGAAGTCAAGTGTGCCTGCGGTACAGCCGTGCTGGTTCTGCAAGGCGTCGAGGGTGCGCCCGTTATCGCCGATCGTCCCAACCACGCAGGTGATTCGGTCCGCGACCCCGGCGTGAGCCCAGATCCTCTGCGCCACCTCGGCATTGGCGGCCGACAACTCCACTGATAGAACCTTTGCCGACGGTGCGGCCCGGGCGATTCGCAAAGCGCCGTAGCCGCAGTAGGTGCCCAGCTCCAAAGCCAGCGCGGGGCTGCATCGTCGGACCGCGGAGTCCAGTATTTTGCCCTTCTCGTCGCCGATGTTGACCAGGAACGACTTCTCGTAGGCATAGGTGTCGATGGCCGCCAGTGCATCGTCGATATCCCCGGGGCTTGCGTTGGCCACCACATAGTCCGCCGCCGCGGATTCTCGTCCGTCACCCAATTGGCCGGTCGTATTGAACTTTCGGATACCGAGGCCGGTGCGAACCACCGACCATCGCAGCATTGGCAGACGTTGACGTAGTCCCATGCGGCTACGCTACGGGAGTGAGGGGTTGGAAATGTCCACCCGGCGCGAAGGTTCGGAGAGATCATTGGTGTCAGCCCACGGGGTCGGCGTAACCGGCCGGCGCAGGCTGCTTGCCGTGTGCTTCGGCATCGTGTGCCATGTCTGCTTCCTCGTCGGCGTGCTGACCATGATGCTTGCGATGTTCTTCGGGATGAGCAGGTCACTGGGTGCGGTCCCGGCGCCGTGGAACTGGTTGGCCAATATCGCTTTGCTGGCTCAGTTCCCGATCGTGCATTCACTGCTTCTGACCGGCAGGGGGCGAGCCGTGCTTGCCCGGTTCGCTCCGGCAGGTGCCGGGGTCACGCTGTCGGCGACCACCTACGCCACCATCGCCGCGCTGCAGGTTTTCCTGCTCTTTGCCCTCTGGACCCCGACCGGAACGATCTGGTGGCAGGCCAGCGGTACAGCGTTGAATGTGATGGTCGCCCTCTACGCGGTGTCCTGGGTGTTGCTCGGCAAGTCGATGGCTGACGCCGGGCTGTCGTTACAGACCGGCAGCCTGGGCTGGGTCGCACTGTTCCGTGGTCGCAAGCCGGTCTATCCCCCGATGCCGGTGAATGGGCTGTTTCGTCTCACCCGGCAGCCGATCTACGTCGCTTTTACGTTGACCCTCTGGACTGTCCCGACCTGGACCCCCGACCAGCTGGTCGTGGCCCTGACATTGACGGCGTACTGCCTGTTCGCGCCCCGGTTCAAGGAATCCCGCTACCGGCGCATCTACGGAGCGGCTTTTGACGATTACGCCCGCACCGTGCCCTACTGGTTGCCGTGGCCGCGTCCGCGCAGCCGGTGATGGCGTTCACAACAGGGTTCGTCAGCCACTGGTCACCAGGAAAAACAGCTTTCCGCAGCCGAAGCGGGCATACTTGACAGGTGACGAACAAAACCGGAAGTGACAGTATCCGGCCCGTCAGCGTGATCGCCGGCGCTCAGGGGGCACTGCCCCCCAACCGCTACAGCCAGGATGAGATCGCCGATGCATTCCTGGCCATGCCGGGCTTTGCGGAGCACGAAGAACTCGTGCGGGGGCTGTACCGGGCCGCCAAGGTCGGTCACCGGCATATGGTCCTGCCCCTGGAGGCCTATTCCGAGTTGCGTGATTTCGGAACCGCCAATGATCACTACATCGAGAATGCTGTCGAACTCGGCTGCGCCGCGGTCTCGGCCGCACTTGACGAAGCCGGTCTGGCCGCCAGTGATGTCGACATGATCATGTCGACGACGGTGACCGGCATCATGGTTCCCTCGGTGGAGGCGCGCGTGGCCACCCGATTGGGTATGCGTCCCGATGTGCGCCGGGTGCCGATGTTCGGCCTCGGTTGCGTGGCCGGTGCGGCCGGGGTGGCCAGGGTGAACGACTATCTTCGCGGCGCCCCCGACGGCGTGGCTGTGTTGTTGTCGGTGGAGCTGTGCTCGATGACCTTCACCGCTGTCGGGCCGAGTATCGCCAGTTTGGTCGGTACCGCACTGTTCGGTGACGGCACCGCCGCAGTGGTCGCGGTTGGTGAACGCCGGGCGCGTGAGATCGGCGCTCGGGGTCCGGCCGTTGTCGACTCCCGCAGCCACCTGTATCCCGACACCCTTCGTACGATGGGCTGGGACATCGGGTCCACCGGATTCGAGTTGGTGCTCTCAGCCGATGTGCCCGAGGTGGTCGGCAAGTATCTTCTCGACGACGTGTCCGGATTCCTCGCCGCTCATGACCTCAGCATCGGCGATATCGGCACCTGGGTGAGTCACCCGGGCGGACCGAAGGTGATCGAGGCCATCGTCTCCAGTCTCGACCTGCCCGATGACGCCCTCGAACTCACCTGGCGTTCGCTGGCCGACGTCGGCAATCTGTCCTCGTCGTCGGTTCTGCATGTGCTGCGGGACACCATCGCCAAGGGACCGGCTGCGGGTCCGGGCGTGATGATGGCGATGGGGCCTGGCTTCTGTTCGGAACTGGTGCTGATGCAATGGTCCTGACCTGGTACACGCTGCTGGTTGCGGCGGTCGCCGGTGAACGGGTCGCCGAACTTGTGGTGGCGCGGCGCAACCTGGCGTGGAGTCGGGCGCAGGGCGGTATCGAGGTCGGTTTCGGCCACTACCCGGTCATGGTCGTTCTGCATGTCGGCCTGCTAGCCGGATGCGTGGCCGAGGTTGCGCTACTGGACCGGCCGTTCCTGCCCTGGCTGGGCTGGCCTATGATCGCGGTTCTGGTTGCGGCGCAGGCGCTTCGATGGTGGTGCATAACGTCGCTGGGTCACCGCTGGAACACCCGGGTCATCGTCATTCCAGGCGCTCCGAGGATCACCGGCGGCCCCTATCGGGTTTTCAGTCATCCCAACTACGTCGCTGTGGTGGCTGAGGGAATCGCGCTACCGCTGGTGCACAGCGCCTGGATCACCGCAGGTGTTTTCACGGTGCTCAACGCCGCCCTGCTCACCGCTCGGATCCGCACCGAGAACACTGCTCTGGAGAAGTTGACATGACCGATTTGATTGTCGCAGGGGCGGGTCCGGCCGGGCTGGCCACCGCCACCTATGCCGCGCGCGCCGGCCTGGACACCGTGGTGATCGACCGCCGACGCGGCCCGATAGACAAGGCCTGCGGCGAGGGGCTGATGCCACACACCGTGAGCCAACTCGAGAAGCTGGGTGTCGCACTGTCCGGCAAACCATTCCGGGGAATCACCTACCTCGACGGCAGCCGCCGGGTCGACGCGGACTTCCGGTCGGGCAAGGGGATGGGGGTTCGGCGTACCGCTCTCTCGGAGGCTCTGCACGATGCGGCCGCAGATGCCGGAGCGCGCATCGTTCGCAGCGATGTCGGCACGGTCACCCAGAACGCCGACTCGGTCCGTTGCGGGGATCTGGAGGCGCGCTACCTCGCGGCCGCCGACGGTCTGCACTCGCCGATTCGGCGTTCGCTCGGACTTGACCGGCCCGCTCGCGGCCGACGCCGGTGGGGCATCCGGCGACATGTCGGAATAGCGCCGTGGAGTGACACCGTGGAGGTGTACTGGGGCCGGCACACCGAGGCCTACGTCACCCCCGTCGCCGACGATTGTGTGGGGGTGGCCATCCTTACCTCCACCCAGGGCAAATTCGATGACCAGCTGGCGGCATTCCCAGAGCTGTCGGCGCGACTGGCCGGAGCGCCGCACACCTCCTCCGACCGAGCGGCCGGACCGCTGCGCCAGCGGGTACGTGGCCGGGCATCGGGACGGGTCATGCTGGTCGGTGATGCGGCCGGCTACGTGGACGCGCTGACCGGGGAGGGGCTGGGTATCGCGTTCGGCGGCGCCGAGCTCGTGGTGGACAGCGTGCTGGCCGACCGCCCGCAGGACTATGACCGGCACTGGCGGCAGATGTCGCGCCGATACCGGCTGTTGACCGCCGGACTGCTTGTGGCCAGCGGGGTGGCTCCGGTGCGCTCGATGATCGTTCCGGCGGCCGCCGCGGTGCCCGCGGCCTTCGGCGGTATCGTCAATCTGCTGGCGAGCTAGGCATTAGCCTGAACAGGGAATGACTGACGAGAACAACCTGCTATCGGCGTTGGAGAACAGCCCCGGACAGGTTGCGTTGCGCGCGAGCGGCCTCGCGCAGATGGCGTTGTTCGCGGACTGTTCGGCCGATCAGCTGATGGCATTGGCTGAGAGGCTGCGACCGGTGCGGGCCGACCCCGGGCAGGTGCTGATGCGCCAGGGTGAGCCGGCGGTGTTCTTCATCCTGGTCCATTCCGGTGCCTGCGAAGTGAACCACTTCGGTGATGACGGCGAGGTCTTTTTCGATTCGGTCGGCGCGGGTGTGATCGTGGGGGAGATAGCGCTGCTGCGTGATAACCCGCGGACCGCCACGGTCATCGCAACCGAAGCGCTATCGGGCTACCTCGGAGACGACAAGGCCTTCGGCGTGATGGCCGATCTGCCCGGCGTCAGCGAGCGACTGCTGCGGACGGTCCGCCAGCGCCTCGCTGCCTTCATCAGCCCTATCACGGTGGATTTCGCAGGTGGTGCCGAGCTGATGCTGCGGCCGGTGCTGCCCGGGGACAGCGAGCGGTCGAATCATCCGGCCGTGGAGTTTTCCGCTGACACCCTGTACCGCCGCTTCATGTCGACCCGCGCGCCGAGCTCAGCGTTGATGAACTATCTGTTCCAGGTCGACTATGTCGATCACTTTGTCTGGGTGCTGGTCGACGGAGCCGACGGTCCGGTGGTCGCCGATGTGCGATTCGTTCGAGATGCCGAGGACCCGACGGTCGCCGAGATCGCCTTCATCGTCGCCGATGACTACCAGGGCCGTGGAATCGGAAGCTTCCTGATGGAAGCTCTGGCCATCGCCGCCGGAGTCGACGGCGTGCAACGGTTCACCGCCCGACTGCTGGCCGAGAACCATCCGATGCGCGCCATCCTCGACCGTTTCGGCGGTGAATGGCAACGCGACGAACCCGGTGTCGTGACAATCGAATTCGAGGTGCCTGCCCAGGATCGACTGCGTATCGACCCGAAACTTGCGCACGACATTCGGACCATGGCCAGGCGGGTTCTGCGAGCTTCGGTCAACTGAGCTGGGGGCCGCTCAGACGGTGATGGGGGTATCGCTCCGAATCACCTTGGCGCCGGACTCCGGTTTATCGTTCGCCGGTTCCCCTGTCGGCTGGTGCCGAGGCGGTAGGTTGGGGTCATGCGGAAGATTCTTCTGGGTACCGGCCTGGCCACCATCGCGGCGGCTGTCTCGGGGAGCGTGGCGAGCCGGGCGGGTGTGCAGGACTGGTACACCAAGATTCGCAAGCCCGGTTATGTGCCGCCGAACGCAGTATTCCCGATCGCCTGGACCGCGCTCTACGTGGATGTCGCCACCACCTCCGCGGCAGCGATCGAGCGGTTCCGGGCCGACGGCGAGGACGGGAAGGCCCGCGGATATATCGCGGCCCTGGGTGCGAACCTCGCTCTCAATGCCGGGTGGAGCTGGGTGTTCTTCAAGATGAACAAACTGGGCCCGTCGGTGGTGGCCGCCGCCGCGCTCGCGGTCAGCAGCGCCGACCTGACCCGTCGGGCCGCCGATGCCGACCTCAAATTCGGGGCGGCACTGGCGCCCTACCCGCTGTGGTGCGGTTTCGCGACGGTCATGTCCGGTGATATCTGGCGGCTCAACCGCTGAGGGTGCGCCGATGGGTGGTGGTGACCGCCGCAGTCACGGCGCTCACCGGCTGCGGGTCGACGCCGGAGAGTGTGTCCTCATCGATCTCCTCGTCGTCGGCTGATTCATCGCCGACGGTGAGCCTGGCCAATATCGTCCGGGTCCGCGCGGTACTGCCGGACGGTTACGAAGTCGGTGACCTGGCCGGTCCGGTGAGTACGGCGGCCCTGTGGGGTTTCGGTCCCGGCTGGTCGGCCGATCCGCAACAGTGCGCGCCGTTGGCTGATCCCGCACCCGCCGACCGTGTGGCCCGCGGACTCTCGGGATCGGGGCCGGGAGGCACAGTCTTCGTAGTCGCGGCCCGCGGCCCAGTTGTTCCGCCGACGGCGAATCTGCTGGACCGATGTGGACGATGGACAATGGTTTTCGGCCACACCACGGCTGAGGTTAGCCGCGTCGAGGGGCCCGCCATCGAGGACGCAGAGACCATCGCCTGGCGGGCCACAGCCCGGACAGTCGTCGAATCCGGCAGCGAGACCAACTCCGATGCGTTTGCTGCTTTGGCCTACGTCGACGGGCATGTCGTCGTCGTCACCCTGGTCACCGACCCCGGATCGGCGGACCCGCCGCTGGAGACCGGGTATGTGACGGGGTTGCTGAAGGATGCCGTCGCGGCGCTTCGCGGCTGATCATCCACCCAACGGCTCCGGTAGATTAACGGCGGTGTCGATCCGCAGCGTTGTTGTGGTGTCTCTGTGTGCGGGGTGGCTGACCGCATGCGGTCCCGGCGAACCGGCGGCGGATATCGCCGGGGTCGCCGAGCTGAGGTCGAGCTTCGGCCCGCAGTTCAGTGTCACCGAAGTCGCCCCGACCGGTATTGACCCGAAATTCCTGACCGGGCAGAGGATTCCGGACGGCGTGACCTTCGAACCCGCGGACTGCGCCCGGTTCGCCGCCGGCCAGTTGGTGCCGTCCGGTACCGAGGGGAATATGGCTGCCATTGCCGCCGAGGGCGAGGGGAACCGGTTCATCGTCATCGCCGTGCAGACCAATGAGCCCGTGCCGGTCGCCGAGCCGGGACCGGACTGTCGCAAGGTCGCTTTCAGTGGCGGCACGGTCCGCGGCACCGTGGAGTCGGTCGAGGTGCCAATGATCAGCGGGGCGAAGACCATCGGCGTGCACCGGGTCGTGCAGACCGTAGCCGACGGCAAGACCCGTACCGGCGAGGTTTTCAACTACTCCGCTCACTTCGGCGATTACCAGGTGATCGTCACCGCCAATCCGCTCGTGCTGCCGGATGAGCCGACTGCGGCGGTCAACACCCAGCGGGCCCGGGACCTTCTGATTGCCGGGGTGAACGCCGTCCGGCGCTGAAAGCAGCCCGTGTCTCCATCTGCCGCGACCGTGCGTGTCGGTACCCCGACACGCCGTTCCCACGGTCCGTGTGCGCACTCTCGCCGGGAGAGAAGCGCCACCGTCACCGCACCCCGTGTGGGCGGAACTGAATGCTGATCCGAGGTCCGCCCGGTGCCGCAGTTTTGGGTACGGCGTGTTCCCAGGTGCGCTGGCAGGACCCGCCCATGACCAGAAGATCGCCATGGTGCTGCGGGAGCCGCAGTGCAGCTCCGCCGCCGCGCGGCCGCAGGGCGAAGAGGCGGGTGGCACCCAGGCTGATGATCGCGACCATGGTGTCCTCGTGTCTACCGCGTCCCAGGGTGTCCCCATGCCAGGCCACGCTGTCCGAGCCGTCGCGGTACAGGCAGAAACCCGCTGAGGTGAACGGCTCGCCGAGCTCGCCGGCGTACACATCGTTGAGCCGCCGCCGCAGTCGGCCCACTGCCGGATGCGGCGCGCGTCCGGCGGTCAGATCGCAATAACTCACCAACCGCGGCACGGGGAGCACCCGGTCGTACATCTGACGGCGTTCGGAACGCCACGCCACCGTTTTCAGCAGATCGCCGAAGAGGGTGTCGGGATCCTCGGCCCAGCCGGACCGTATGTCGATCCACGCCCCATCGCCCAAATCCCGACGTTCGCTGTGCTCGAATAATCGGCCCTGAACCGTCATGGACACCGCACCATCCTATCGCACACGCGTTCGATCACCGCGCATCCGCACCGTGGGGGCGCTACGGTGCTCTTTGTGACCGAATCCGTATTCGGTGTCGACTCCGAGGTAGGCACACTGCGCGCGGTCATCCTGCACCGGCCGGGCGATGAACTGAAGCGTCTCACCCCGCGCAATAACGACGAACTTCTCTTCGACGGTCTGCCCTGGGTGACCCGGGCGCAGGAGGAGCATGACGCTTTCGCCGCGCTGCTGCGGTCCCGCGGTGTCGAGGTCTTGCTGCTATCGGACCTGCTCGCCGAGGCGCTGGCCAGTGGGGCGGCGCGTATGCAGGGCATCGCCGCGGCCGTGGACAGTCGGCGGCTGGGCCATCCGCTGGCCCAGGAGCTTTCGGCCTACCTTCGCGGGCTGCGGGCCGAGGAGTTGGCGAACGTGCTGATGGCCGGATTGACGTTCACCGAATTGCCGTTCGGCGGCGGTGGTGATTCCTCGCTGGTTCGGCGTATGCACCAGGGCGGGGACTTCGTCATCGACCCGCTGCCCAACCTGCTCTTCACCCGCGACTCATCGTTCTGGATCGGGCCCCGATTTGCCATCACATCGCTGGCCTTACCGGCCCGGATCCGCGAAACGTCGCTGACCGATCTGATTTACGCGCATCACCCGCGGTTCCGGGGTGTGCGCAGGGCCTACGAATCGCACACCGCCCCGGTGGAGGGCGGTGACGTTCTGCTGCTCGGACCGGGGGTGGTGGCGGTCGGTGTCGGGGAGCGCACCACACCCGCGGGCGCCGAGGCTTTGGCGCGCAGTCTGTTCGACGATGACCTGGCCCACACAGTTCTTGCCGTGCCGATCGCTCAGCAGCGCGCGACGATGCACCTGGACACGGTATGCACCATGGTTGATGTCGATGCGGTGGTGATGTACCCGGCTGTCCAGGACACGCTGGGTGCATTCGCGATGAGGCGTACCCCGGACGGGGTCAGGATCAACGATGAGAAACCCTTCGTCTTGGCCGCAGCCGAGGCCATGGGTATTGACCGGCTGCGGGTCATCGACACCGGTTTGGATCCGGTCACCGCCGAGCGTGAGCAGTGGGACGACGGAAACAACACCCTGGCGCTGGCGCCGGGCGTCGTGGTGGCATATGACCGCAATACCGAGACCAATGCCCGGTTGGCCGAAGCGGGTATCGAAGTGCTGGCGATCGAGGCGTCCGAACTGGGAACCGGCCGGGGCGGTCCGCGGTGTATGTCCTGCCCTGCCGCGCGTGACCCGCTCTGAGCATCGATTAGCTCTGCGGCGGCGCCCATCTGCCGGCGTTCGCCCTTGGCGATGTACACGCCACGGCGGTGCGGCTCCAGCGCAGTTGACCTCCGGCGGCGACCTCGCGGGGCGGGTGGGGGTGCGGGATTAACGCCAGCTCGGGAGCCACATCTGGAGATTCCAGGTGGCCTGGGAGACCGGGATGCCGGTCAGGATGGGAAAAAGCCAGGCGAAGTTGGTGACCGCCAGTGCCAGGTAGCAGCTGACGACCACCACGCCGAGGGTCCGGCGCTCGGTATTGCGGGTTGGCTGGTAGAGGATATCGCCGAGGATCAGGGCGATCGCCATCATCAGGAACGGAGCCAGCGGGACAGCGTAGAAGAAGTACATCTGCCGGTCGGCGTTCACCAGCCACGGCAGCCAGCCCGCCAGGTATCCGACCAGCACCACCCCGTAGCGCCAGTCACGACGGACCAGTGCTCGCCAAGCCGCGTACAGCAGTACCGGCACCGCCACCCACCACATCGTCGGAGTCCCCACCAACAGCACCGCCTTGACGCAGGATGCCGCGCCGCAGCCGGGCACATCCTCGTTGTCGATGGCGTAAAGCACCGGCCGTAACGACATCGGCCAGGTCCACGGCTTGGATTCCCACGGATGGTGATTGCCCTCGGAGTTGGTCAGCGTGGAGTGGAAATGAAATGCCTTGTAGGTGTAGTGCCACAGGGACCGGATCGCATCGGGGGGCTGCCACCATTGCCGCTCGCCGATCGACCGACCCACCTCATAACGGTTGACCGCCGTCTCCGAGGCGAACCACGGAGCGTAGGCAAGCAGATAGAGCCCGGCGGGAATAAGGCCCAGGACGTAGGCGGCCGGGCCCGCATCGCGACGCAGCATCCCTGCCCACGGTCGCTGTACCCGGTAGGCCCGCCGTGCAGCGACGTCCAATCCCAGTGACATCAGCCCGAAAAAGGCGATGTAGTACAGCCCCGACCACTTCGTCGCGAAAGCCAGACCGAGGAGTACGCCGGCCCCGAATCGCCACCATCGAACACCGAGCCTCGGGCCCCAGGGGGTGTCGGCGATCCGGCCCTGGAGTTGGGCGGCCGCCAGCCGCTGCCGGACCTGATCTCGGTCGACCATCAGGGCACCGAACGCACCGACGACGAACACGGTCATGAAGATGTCGAGCAGGGCGGTGCGCGCGGCGACGAAGCTCACGCCGTCGGCGATGACCAGCAGTCCGGCGATAGACCCGATCAGCGTCGACCGGCTGATCCGCCGAACGATGCGCATCACCAGGACCGCCAGGACCACGCCGAAGACCGCTCCGCTGAACCGCCAGCCCAGTCCGCTGTAGCCGAATAACGCCTCGCCGACGGCGATCAGTTGTTTACCGAGCGGCGGGTGCACCACCAAACCGAAGCCCGGGTTGTCCTCCACGCCGTAGTTGTGCAGTAGCTGCCAGGCCTGCGGGGCGTAATGCTTCTCGTCGAAAATCGGCGTCCCCGCGTCAGTGGGGGAGCCCAGGTTCATGAAACGGGTCAGCGCTGCCAGGGCAGCGATCACTGCTGTCGCCGCCCAGCCCCGCAGGCGGTCGGCGGGTCCGAAGTCGGCGACGGGAACCAGGGGTCCCGGGCTGATGACGGGGCCGGGACGCCCGGTCACCTCGAGATCGTCGGCGGTCATGGTCATTGCCCGCCAATCGTAGGGTGTCCGTTATGACATCCGGCCGCCTGCTCCTCGCCGCCACGCCACTCGGTCAGCCGTCCGACGCATCGAAACGCCTGATCGAGGCGCTGTCGGGTGCCGATGTGGTGGCCGCTGAAGACACCCGGCGCATCCGCATGCTCGCTCAGGCGCTTGGTGTGGCGATCGGCGGCAGGGTGGTCAGCCTATTCGATCAGAATGAGCAATCCAGGGTGTCGGCCCTGGTTGCCGAGATCGCCGCCGGGGCCACTGTGCTGGTGGTCAGCGATGCCGGTATGCCGCTGATCAACGACCCGGGCTACCGGCTCGTCGCGGCCTGTATCGCCGACGGCTGGCCGGTCTCCTGCCTACCCGGGCCGTCGGCGGTCACCACCGCGCTGGCTCTTTCGGGTCTGCCCGCGGACCGGTTCTGCTTCGAAGGTTTCGCCCCGCGGAAGTCGACGGCCCGGCTCGGCTGGCTGGCCGGTTTGGCGGCAGAGACCCGCACCGTGGTCTTTTTCGAATCGCCGAGGCGGCTGGGGGACTGTCTGCGCGATGCCGTCGCCCAGCTCGGCGCGCAGCGACGGGCGGCGGTGTGCCGGGAACTGACGAAGGTTCACGAGGAGGTCCGCCGGGGCACCCTCGCCGAGCTCGCCGAGTGGGCCGCCGGGGGGGTGCTCGGGGAGGTCACCGTGGTGCTGGCCGGTGCCACACCGGTTGCAGATCCTGATGAACTGCTCGCCGCGGTGACGGCCCTGGTGGCCGGCGGGATGCGGGTCAAGGATGCCTGCGCGAGTGTCGTGGCCGCTCACCCCGGCGCACCGTCGAGGCGCGAACTCTATGACGCGGTGCTGCGCGCCCGGGAGACCTGACCGATGATCGGGGCGGCCTTGTGCAGGCACTCCTGCCACTCCGCCGCCGGGTCGGAGTCGGCGGTGATACCGCCGCCTACACCGAGTATCGCGCCGCCGTGCAGGTCGAACTCGACCGTGCGGATCGCGACGTTGAGTTCGCAGCCGGCGATCGGTGAGGCCAGCCCCACGGTGCCGCAGTAGACGCCCCGTCGCCGCCCCTCCCACTGTGAGAGCAACTCGCGGGCGCGGGCTTTCGGGGTTCCGGTGACCGATGCGGGCGGAAAGGTGGCGGCCAGCACCGCCGGGGTGGGCACCTCTGCCGGAACCCGGGCGGCGACTGTGGACACCAGATGCCATACCCCCGGGGCTGGGCGCACGGCCAGCAGTTCGGGGACGGTGACGGTGCCGATATCGGCGATCCGGCCGAGGTCGTTGCGCACCAGGTCGACGATCATGATGTTCTCCGCCACGTCTTTGACCGACTCCCGTAGATCGGCCGGTTCGGCGTGCAGGGGGAGGGTGCCTTTGATCGGGCTGGATGTGATGGCGTCACCGAATCGGCGCAGAAACAACTCGGGGGACAACGATGCGACCGCACCCCAGTCCCCGGCGAGATAGGCCGCCCGAGCGGGCATGTTGCGGTCCACCGCGTTGGCGAAGAAGTCCAGCGCGGAGCCGGAGACCTTTCCGGTGAACTGGGTGCATACACAAGCCTGGTACACCTCACCCGCGCCGATGGCGTCCAGACATGACCGCACCCCGCGGTGATGGCTCTCGAAATCCGGCCCGGTCCATTCGATATCGCATAATCTCGCGGGTGGCTGCGCAGCAAGCGCCGCGGTCAGCCAGTCCGGTACCCGGGCTCCGGACAGGCTTTCGAACCACCAGCAGCCCTCCACGTCGAGCCGCAGGACGGAGTCGGTCCAGCCGCCGGCCGCCTCGGGGATTCGCGGCGGGCTTTGGTCGGCGGCGATATCCGGATAGGAGAGGTAGCCAACCCAGCCGCCGCCGATCGCCTCGGTGCGGTCGCCGGGCCGGACGTCGAAGACCGCCGCCGGATCGACGGGCCCCACCGAAACGCTCGGAGCGATCACCGCGGCCGAGCCGAACCAGTCGCCGACCAAAGCCGCCGGCGGAGCCAGGCCCGACCGCAGCGTCCCGGCGCCGACCGCGCGCAGGACAGCAGGTGCCGCGCCGAGTGCTCCGAGCCGCTCGATCAGCATCGACATAGCTCGCGCCGGGAAATCAGGGCGCCTCGTAGCGAGGGAACACCCCGGTGGGCGCCGGGAGCCGCACACCCGGTGCCATCCGTCGTGCGATCGACGCGAACGCGCGCCGGTCGGCCGGCTGGCCCAGCAGGTCCAGCAGCCGAGCTGCCGAGGTCGGCATCACCGGCTGCACCAGCAACGCCGCGATCCGCACTGCTTCCAGGGTGGTGTAGAGCACGGTGCGGAAACGCTCCTGGCAGGCGGCTTCGGCTGACTTGCGCAGAACCCACGGCTCCTGGGCGGAGAAGTACCGGTTGGCCGCGCCCAGCATCAGCCAGATCATTTCCAGAGCCTGATGCATCGCCTGCTCCTCGAAGGCGGCGCGTACCCGCGGCAGCAGCCCCTCGGCGATTGCCAGCAGCGCATTGTCATCGGCGGTGAACTCGCCGGGAGCCGGTACGACGCCGTCGAGGTTCTTGGCGACCATCGACAGCGAGCGCTGCGCGAGGTTTCCCAGTTCGTTGGCCAGGTCGGTGTTGATCCGGGCGATGATGGCGTCCTCGCTGTAGCTGCCGTCCTGACCGAACGGCACCTCGCGCAGCAGGAAGAAGCGGACCTGATCCACTCCGAAGCTCTCCACCAGGGCAACCGGGTCGATGACGTTGCCCACCGACTTGCTCATCTTCTCGCCCCGGTTGTACAGAAATCCGTGTGCGAAAACCCGGCGCGGCAGCGGGATTCCCGCCGACATCAGGAAGGCCGGCCAGTACACGGTGTGGAACCTGATGATGTCCTTGCCGATCATGTGCAGGTCGGCCGGCCAAAACCGGCTGTAAAGGGCCGAGGAGGTATTGGGATACCCCGCGCCGGTGAGGTAATTGGTCAGCGCGTCGACCCACACGTACATCACGTGTTCGGGGTCGCCGGGCACCGGTACTCCCCAGTCGAACGAGGTCCGCGAGACCGAAAGGTCGCGCAGCCCACCGGAGACGAAGCTGATGACCTCGTTGCGGCGGGCTTCCGGCGCGATGAACTCAGGGTGCTGGGCGTAGTGGGTCAGCAGGCGCTCGGCGTAGGCGGACAACCGGAAGAAGTACGTCTGCTCCTCGGTCCAGGTGACCGGGGTTCCTGTCTCGGCCGCCACCCGAATGCCGTCGGCGTTGACGACCGTCTCCGCCTCTGTAAAGAACCGCTCGTCGCGCACCGAGTACCAGCCCGAATAGGTGTCCAGGTAGATGTCGCCGCGCTCGGCCATCCGCTCCCAGATCGCCGTCGACGCCGCGTAGTGGTCCGGATCGGTGGTGCGGACGAAGCGGTCAAATGAGATGTTCAGCATCTCCTGGAGCCGCTCAAACCCGTCGGAGTTGCGCCGGGCGAAGTCGGCGGTGGGCATTCCCGCGGCGGCGGCGGCCTGGGCCATCTTGAGCCCGTGCTCGTCGGTGCCGGTCAGGAACCGCACATCGAAACCGTCCAGTCGCTTGAACCGCGCGATCGCGTCGGTGGCGACATACTCGTAGGCGTGCCCGACATGCGGCGCGCCGTTCGGATAGGCGATCGCGGTGGTCACGTAGAACGGTTCGGTCATGGCGGTCTCACCCTATTCGGTGGGCGTCTACGGTGTGGCGGTGAGTTCGAAGCGTTCGCAACGTGCCGCCCCGCCGGCGCCCCAGTCGCTGGTTCCGTTGGTCGACGCGCACACTCACCTGGACGCGTGCGGGGCCCGCACCGCCGGGGACGTGCGGGCCATCGCCGACCGCGCCGAGGAGGTCGGAGTGTTGGCCATAGTCACCGTCGCCGATGACCTCGATTCGGCACGCTGGGCAGCCCGGGCCGCGCAGTGGGACGAACGGGTTTACGCGGCCGTCGCGTTGCACCCCACCCGGGCCGACGCCGTGACCGGTGAGTGCGGCGCGGCCACCCGCGCCGAGGTCGAAGAACTCGTCGCAGACCCGCGGGTGGTGGCCGTCGGCGAGACCGGTATAGACCTGTACTGGCCAGGCAAGCTCGCCGGATGCGCCGCGCCAAAGGTCCAGCGGGAGGCCTTCGCCTGGCACATCGACCTGGCCAAACGCAGCGGTAAGCCACTAATGATCCATAACCGCGACGCTGACGCGGAGGTACTCGACGTGCTCGGTGCCGAGGGGGCGCCGGACACGGTGATCTTCCACTGTTTCTCCTCCGGCCCCGAGATGGCCCGACGCTGTGTCGACGCCGGCTGGATTCTCAGCCTGTCGGGCACCGTCAGTTTCCGCAACGCCCACGACCTGCGGGCTGCCGCGGCGCTCATCCCGCCCGGTCAACTCCTGGTGGAGACGGATGCGCCGTTTCTGACCCCGCACCCGTTCCGGGGCGCGCCCAACGAGCCGTACTGCCTTCCCTACACGGTGCGTGCGCTGGCTGACGTACTGCAGCGGCCGGCCGAGCAACTCGCCGAGGAATCTTCCCGGACGGCACGGCAGGTCTACGGCCTGTCTCTCTACGGCCTGCCTCGAGAAGGCGCCTGACCGGCCGCCTCCGGGTTGCCCGGCCCGCGAGGGTTTCGTTACCGTCTTGTGACCCAGGGGCCGGCGATACGGCTCCGCTTTCAGGCGAGACCGGGGACAACGAATGAATGCTCTGACCAGACTGGAGAAGTCACCGTCACCTGCCCTGCGTCTCATCATCGCCGCGCTGCTCGTCACCTTGACCGTCGCCGGCGGGTTGGCGATCGCCGCTCGCAAGACCGTCACGCTGGAGGTCGACGGCACCGCGATGACGGTAACCACGATGAAGTCCCGGGTGGCGGACATCGTCGAGGAAAACGGCTACACCGTCTCCGATCGGGACGAACTGGCCCCGGCCGCCGGCCGGCGGGTCGGCGATATGCAAACGATTGTGCTGCGCCGCGGCCGGTCGGTGGAGATTTCGTTGGACGGCCGGGAATCGCGCCGGGTCTGGACCACGGCCGCCACCGTCGACGAAGCTTTGGCCCAGCTGTCCCTGACAGACACCGCGCCGGCGGAGACGTCCCGCAGCAGTCGGGTGCCGCTGGCCGGTATGGCACTGCCCCTGGTCAGTGCCAAGAACGTCGAGATCGATGACGGTGGCAGGTTCAGCGCGGTTCGGCTGGCCGCACCCGATGTCGGATCTCTGCTCGCCGCCGCCGGAGCCCCGCTGCTTCAGCGTGACACCAGCGTGCCGGCAGCCTCGGCGCCGGTGGTTGACGGTATGCGAATACAGGTGACCCGGATGCGGGTTCAGAAGGTGACCGAACGGGTGCCCCTGGAACCGGAGGTGCGGCGGATCGAAGACCCCACCATGAACTTCAGCCGGCAGGTGATAGAGGATCCCGGCGCACCGGGGCAGCAGGATGTCACGTTTGCTGTAGCGACGGTTAACGGCGTGGAGACCGGCCGGCTGCCGGTGGCCAACGTGATTGTCGCGCCGGCCCGCGACGCCGTGCTCCGCGTTGGGGCAAAACCCGGAACCGAGGTGCCGCCGGTCGTCAACGGCGCTATCTGGGATGCCATCGCCGCCTGTGAGTCCGGTGGAAACTGGGCGATCAACACAGGAAACGGCTACTACGGGGGGGTGCAGTTCGACCTGAACACCTGGAGGGCGAACGGCGGTTTGCGTTACGCTGAACGGGCGGACCTGGCAACGCGGGAGGAGCAGATCGCCATCGCAGAAGTGACGCAGGACAGGCAGGGCTGGGGTGCGTGGCCAACGTGCGGAAGAGGGGTATCGTGACGATTCGGCTGTTAACCCGCACCGAGATTCGCGCGATCGCCCGGTCCCTGGGCTTCCGGCCCCGGAAGGCACTGGGCCAGAACTTCGTTCATGACGCGAACACGCTGCGCCGTATCGTCTCGTCGTCCGGGATCACCAAGTCCGACCACGTCCTCGAGGTCGGCCCCGGTCTGGGTTCGCTGACGCTGGCACTGCTGGACCGCGGCGCCACGGTCACCGCGGTCGAGATCGATCCGGTGCTGGCGGGGCGCCTGCCCGCGACGATCGCCGAACACTCGCACAGCGAGATCCACCGGTTGACCGTTCTCAACCGGGACATTCTCGACCTGGAACCGGCCGACCTGGCCGCACAGCCCACCGCCGTGGTAGCCAACCTGCCGTACAACATTGCGGTCCCGGCGCTGATCCACCTGTTCTCCGAATTCCCCTCTATTCGAACGGCGATGGTCATGGTCCAGGCTGAGGTCGCCGAGCGATTGGCAGCCGAACCCGGTGGCAAGGCATACGGGGTTCCCAGCGCAAAGGTACGGTTCTTCGGCGGCGTCCGTCGCTACGGCATGGTGTCGCCGACGGTCTTCTGGCCGATCCCGCGGGTGTTTTCGGGTCTCGTTCGCATTGACCGCTACGAAACGGCGCCCTGGCCGACTGACGCGGCTTTCCGTCGTCAGGTCTTCGAGCTGATCGACATCGGGTTCGCGCAGCGGCGCAAGACCGCACGCAATGCCTTCTTGGAGTGGGCGGGATCCGGTAACGCCTCCGCCGAGCGACTGTTGTCGGCCAGTATCGATCCGGCGCGGCGCGGTGAGACTCTGACCGTCGCCGACTTCGTCCGTCTGCTGCAACGCTCCGGAACGGTCCGGGCCTCCGATAATGTCCCGCCATCGGCGGCGGAGCCTGCTGCAGCGGCCCGGGCGCACCGGGAGCAGGCGCGCTGACCGCCGCCGCGGCAGCCGTTACCCTCATCTGATGCCAGGTGACGGCAATACCGCGGTGGAATGGGTGCCCACCGCATCGGTGACCGTGCGGGTCCCCGGAAAGGTGAATCTCCACCTCGGCGTCGGTCACCGCAGGGCGGACGGTTACCACGAACTGACCACCGTCTTCCACGCCGTTTCGCTGTCGGACGATGTAACGCTGCGCAGCGCCGATCTGCTCTCGCTGAAGCTGGTCGGGGAGGGCGCCGACGAGATCCCGACCGATGAGCGCAATCTGGCGTGGCAGGCCGCCGAACTGATGGCCGAGCACGTCGGGCGGGCACCGGATGTGGAGATCGTCATCGACAAGTCCATCCCGGCCTCCGGCGGGATGGCCGGGGGCAGTGCCGACGCGGCGGCGGTTCTGGTCGGTATGAACGAACTGTGGGAACTCGGCGTGCCGCGCCGGGACCTGCACGCCATGGCCGCCGAATTGGGCAGTGACGTGCCCTTTGCATTGCACGGCGGGACGGCGTTGGGAACCGGGCGTGGCGAGGAGCTGACGACGGTTCTGGCACGCAGCACCTTCGACTGGGTGCTGGCCTTCGGTGCGCACGGTTTGTCCACGGCGGCGGTGTACCGGGAGATCGACCGGCTACGCGACCACGGAAGCCCGCCGGAGCTTTCAAGTCCTGAACCGCTACTGACCGCGTTGTCCTCCGGTGATCCGCATGTCCTGGCCGCGCTGCTGGGAAATGATCTTCAGCCTGCTGCGCTGAGTCTGCAGCCCAACCTGCGGCGCACCCTGCGGGCCGGGGTCGAGGCCGGTGCGCTGGCGGGCATCGTGTCCGGCTCGGGGCCGACGTGCGCCTTCCTGTGCGCTTCGGCCGAGGCGGCACTTGATATCGGCAGCGAACTGGCCGGTGCCGGGGTGTGTCGGACGGTGCGGGTGGCCAGCGGGCCGGTGCACGGCGCCCGGGTGCTCCCGCAGGCACCGTGACCGTGACACGACCCGCGACAGGGGTGCCAAAGTTGATCAGAAACTTAAGGAGAGTTTAAGATGGTCGCGGTGATGATCAGCGGCCGGGTAGTCCATACCTGCGGATCGCCTACCGAGCCGGGTAGGCGATCCGGAGACGGCGGGCGATCACCGATTCGAGACCGAAAAGCTCCCTGGTTGTGCGGGCGTGCCGGCCACGAGACCGGCCACGTCGGGCGGAGCATCAATAACCGGGCGAATGCGCCTTTGACGCCGCACCGGAACCCGAGGAGGTCGCCGTGAGCCGATTCACCGACAAGATGTTCCACAACGCCATGACCAGTACCAAGGGCATGGTCACCGGGGAGCCTCAGGAACCCGTGAGACATACCTGGCGGGAGGTTCACGAGCGCGCCCGGCGTATCGCCGGCGGCCTGGCCGCCGCCGGTGTCGGGCCCGGTGACGCGGTCGGCGTGCTCGCCGGCGCGCCGGTGGAGATCGCCCCCACCGCCCAGGGCTTGTGGATGCGCGGAGCCAGCCTGACCATGTTGCACCAGCCCACCCCGCGCACCGACCTGGCGCACTGGGCTGAGGACACCACCAATGTCATCGACATGATCGAGGCCAGGGCGGTTGTCATCTCCGACCCGTTCCTGGCTGCCGCCCCGGTGCTCGCCGAGCGCGGGGTGACGGTGCTGACCGTGGCGGACCTGTTGGCCGCTGAGCCGGGCGAGCCGGTGCAGACCGGGGAGGACGATGTCGCGCTCATGCAGCTGACATCGGGGTCCACCGGGTCCCCCAAGGCCGTTGTCATCACCCATCGCAATATCTATTCCAATGCCGAGGCCATGTTCATCGGCGCCCAGTACGACGTCGACACCGACGTGATGGTCAGCTGGCTGCCCTGCTTCCACGATATGGGGATGGTGGGCTTCCTGACCATCCCGATGTACTTCGGCGCGGAGTTGGTCAAGGTGACTCCGATGGACTTCCTGCGCGACACCCTGCTGTGGGCCAAGCTCATCGACAAGTACCAGGGCACCATGACCGCTGCACCCAACTTCGCCTACGCGCTGTTCGGTAAACGCCTTCGGCGCCAGGCGAAGGCCGGTGACTTCGATCTGTCCACCTTGCGGTTCGCGCTGTCCGGCGCCGAGCCGGTGGAACCGGCCGATGTCGAGGACCTGCTGGACGCGGGCAAGCCGTTCGGCCTGCGATCAGATGCCATTCTGCCGGCCTACGGGATGGCCGAGACGACCCTGGCGGTGTCATTCTCGGAGTGCGGCGCCGGGCTGGTGGTCGACGAGGTCGACGCCGACCTGCTGGCCGCGCTGCGCCGCGCCGTGCCGGCGACGAAGGGCAATACCCGGCGGCTGGCCACCCTCGGCCCGCTGTTGCACGACCTCGAGGCGCGCATTGTCGACGAGGATGGCTCCGTGCTGCCGCCCCGCGGCGTCGGAATCATCGAGCTCAAGGGGGAATCGCTGACACCGGGCTACCTGACCATGGGCGGTTTCGTACCGGCGCAGGATGACAACGGCTGGTACGACACCGGCGACTTGGGCTACCTGACCGAGGAGGGCCACGTTGTTGTCTGTGGTCGGGTCAAGGACGTCATCATCATGGCGGGGCGCAACATCTACCCCACCGACATCGAGCGGGCGGCATCACGGGTTGACGGTGTTCGCCCTGGGTGCGCGGTTGCGGTGCGGCTGGACGCCGGTCACTCCCGGGAGACGTTCGCCGTGGCAGTGGAGTCGAATGACTGGGAGAATCCCGCTGAAGTGCGCCGGATCGAGCAGCAGGTCGCCCACGAGGTCGTGGCGGAGGTCGATGTGCGGCCGCGCAACGTGGTGGTACTGGGCCCGGGCACCATTCCGAAGACTCCATCGGGCAAGCTGCGCCGCTCCACCTCGCTGACCCTGGTGAACTGACATCGCGGCGGAGCCCTGCCGCTCCGTCCGGGGATGGCGCGGGTTCCCGTACACTCGCGCTGAGAACAATCTGAGAGAGGATGGCATGGCGAATACCCGTGTGATTTTGGCCATCGTAACGGCGGGCCTACTCGCCGGGGGGGTGTTGTCGGGCTGCGCCAAGACCGAGAGCCCCGGCGGCGAAGCCAGTGTTGCCGAGGACATCTCGGTGGCCGTCGGCACCGGAGAGTTCACCGACGTCAAGGGTGACGATGACCCTGCGACCAACACCATCGTGGGCTTCACCGCCACCGCCCCGACCAATGACGAGGCCTCGGCCGAGGTGGTCAAGGCCTGTGAGGATGCCGGTGGTGTGCTGTGCACCGCCGACGAGGTGACCAACGACAATGTCTGCATTGCCTCCGTCGCCTCGGATGCCACCGATGTGGTGGCCGGTGGTGCCGGGGCGACGGTCGAGGACGCCAAGCTGGATGCGATCAAAAAG
>Ga0180436_10000553_pt1 | contig 38593 bp, 17 predicted proteins | sample SS_ome_2_FD_132434 | JGI IMG/M metagenome (GOLD analysis project Ga0180436, IMG submission 132434) | Hypersaline lake sediment archaeal communities from the Salton Sea, California, USA - SS_3_S_2 metaG | ecosystem: Environmental > Aquatic > Non-marine Saline and Alkaline > Hypersaline >... | reverse complement strand
GTACGACGACGCGGACCCCGACGCGCATTACGCCTCCGACGCGAACGAGGACGCCGAGCCGCACTGCGATCCCGACGCGTAGTACGACGCGCACTCCGAATTTTACGGGACCCCGAACGACGATGCGTACCCCGACTCGCACGACGGTCAGGACGCCGACTTTCACGCCGCCTCGTACGACGACGCGTACCCCGACGCGCATTACGCCTCCGACGCGAACGCGGACGCCGAGCCGAACTGCGATCCCGACACGCAGTACGACGCGTACTCCGACGCGCTTCACGGCGCCGTCGCGGAGCACGATGCGTACCCCGACGCGCAGCCGGACTCCGATCCGAACTGCGCCCCCGACGCGCAGTACGACTCGGACTCCTGTACGACCCGCCGTTCGGACTCCAGCTCCCGCAAGATCTCGGACGACGCCCCGGCCTCCGACTCGAGTTGCCCCGCCGACCCGAACGCGGACTCCGGCCCGCACGACGAGCCCGACGCGCAGCACGGTTCAAACGCCGAGCCGCGCGCGGGCTGTGAGTCGCAGATCGAGCCGCTCAAGCAGCGGCTCGTCCAGCCAGGAAAACGCACGCAGCAGGTTCTCAAGCCGGCGCGGTCGCAGATAAGCGGCTGCGTGCGTCCGCTCGATTGATTTGTCAGAGCTTATGCGTCGACGCGGGTGGGCAACTGCTTGAACTCCCGCCCGAAGAGGCGGGCCAGGCCAATTCGGATGTCTATGACGAGGCTCAGCATCAGCGGCACAACCAGCAGGGTGAAGATCGTCGAGATGCTCAGGCCGCCGACGACCACCCCGCCGAGTCCGCGGTAGATCTCGCTGCCTGATCCCGGAGCTATGACCAGCGGCAGCATGCCGCAAACGCTGGTGGCGGTGGTCATCAGGATCGGTCTGATTCGCGTGCGAACTGATTCGGCGATCGCCTGTCTCGGATCGAGCGGTTCGCAGACGTCGCCCTCGGCCTCGCCGACGCCCCGCATGAAGTTCAGCGCCTGGTGAACCAGCAGGATAGCGTTGTTGACGACGATTCCGATCAGGATGATGAACCCCAGCATCGTCAGGGTGTCCAACTGCTGGGAGGGATGGGCCGAGCGCACGAAAGTGAGCCCGAGGAATCCGCCGACCATCGCCATCGGCACCGAAAACAGGATCACCAGCGGGTAGACGAAGCTTTCGAACAGGGCGGCCATCAGGAGGAAGGTGATGATCAGCGCCAGGAAGAATCGGCTGAATCCCACGCTCATGAACGATTCGAGATTGGCTCCGGTCCACTCGCCCAGCAGGGCCTGCTGAGTCTGGCTCAGTCGGTCGGCGTTTCCGGAAAACTTCACCGACACGTCGGCGCCTATGTCGCCGGCGAGGCGGGCCTGCTCGACGAGTTGTTCGATTTCGATCCGGGCCTCCTCCAGCGCCATCGTTTCGGGAGGGTTGACGGTGAATGTGATCGCCCGCTGCTGCTCGACGCGCTTGATTGACTTCGACGCGTCGGCCCGCCGGATATCCGCCAGGTCGCTCAGCGGCAGGTGTATGGCGCTGCCGTCCTTCCGCGTGACAGCCAGGGGGACATTGGCCAGGTCTTCGGGGCTCAATGGGATTTTCGGGTCGCGGATCAGGACGATGTCGATCGTGTCGCCCTCGAAATTGAAGTCGCCCACGACGGCGCCGTCAACCAGCCCGCGCACGCCGACGGCCAGCGACTGAACGTTCACCCCAAGTTCCTTTGCGCGGATCTGGTCGATCACAATCCTGCGTTCCGGCCCGGACAGCTCGAAGCTCTGCGGGTCGGTTCGTATTGAAAACGGGCTGAATCGCGAGAACAGCCGCTGCTGAAGCGCCTCGGCGCTGCGGCGCAGGTTCTCCATGTCGTTTCCGACCAGTTCTACGTCGACCGAGTCGCCGCCGGCGAATCGACCGAAGATCGACGGCTGCATGGCGAACCCGTAGCAGCCGGGATGCTCCTTCATCATGTTCTGCAGAATCGGGATCAGGTCGCGCGGATGCTGTGGGTCGAGGCTGCGGCAGATCATGAACACGCGTCCGCGCGAGACGATCACGATCATCTCCTCGATCGCTCCGACCCGCTCGACACGATCGCCCTTCATGTCGAAGACCGGCTTGATCGCCGTTGCTTCGGCGGCGTTCTTCGCTTCCCAGTAGGGCTTGAGCTGCTGTTCGACACGGTTGCCCAGCAGGACGTTCTGCTCGTAGGAGTAGCTCGGGGGGGTGAACATCATCGCCAGGACGAAGTTGCGGTTGCCGTTGGGCAGGTAGCTGGCCGGGGGCACCATCCACATCGCCCCGATCACGCTGGCCGCCGTCACAAGCGCGATAATCACCACCCTGGCCCAGACGCCCGAAACGCTGCGGAACGTGAGCGTGTGGATCAGGCGGGCGTATTTTCGACCGAGCCAGTCGCCGGTCCTCGCCAGGCCGAACAGGCCGTGAAAAGCCGCCCACAACACCCCGTGTTTGCGGGCCTTGGGCTTGAGCCAGGCCGCCGCGGCGGCGGGAATGACCGTGATCGAGACGATCAGCGAGAATCCCACCGCCGCACACACCGCCAGTGCGATGTCGTAGAACAACTGCCCGGCCTCCTCCTTGACGGTGAGCACCGGGGCGAACACCGCGATAGTCGTAAGCGTTGAAGAGAGAATCGCGCCCCAGACCTCTTTCGTGCCGCGGTAGGCGGCGACAATCGGCTTTTCGCCCATGTGGAGGTGCCGGTCGATGTTCTCCAGCACGACGATGGCGTTGTCTACGACCATGCCCACCGCGAAGCTAAGACCCGCCAGCGAGACCACGTTGAGGTTCCGACCGGCCAGGTGCATCACGACAAACGTGCCGACCACGGATATCGGTATCGCCAGCGCTACGATCATGGTCGGTCTGACGCTGCGAAGGAACAGCAGCAGCATAACCGCCGCCAGGGCGCCGCCGATCAGCATGTTGTTGGTGACCAGTCCGATTGCGTCGTTGATGTATTCGGTCTCGTCGTAGATCATGTGCATGCGGATCTTGTAGCGATCGTGCCGGAACTGTGCGCACAGTCCGCCGGGCTTGTTGGTCTCGGCGATCCGCTTGCGGAACTCCCGCATGATCTTGACGACGTTGGCGCCAGTCTCGCGCCGCAGCAGCAGGCCCATGGTCTTGGCGCCTTTGGAGCGGTCGAAGTGGGTGTTCTTCTCGAGCGTGAGCGTCACGCGTGCGACGTCTTCGATGCGGATGGGGGCGCCGCTGTCGTAGCGGATGACGGCCTTGCGGATGCGGTCCAGGGCGTCGTACTGACCGATCACGCGGTAGCGCACGTCGAGGCGTCCGTCGCTGAGATCGCCGGCCGATTCGTTGATGTTGTCCATCCGCAGGGCGGTGCGGATCTGCTCCCAGGTCAGGCCGCGGCGGGCTACGGCGTACGGGTCGATCTGGATATGGACTTCATGCTCCCGTCCGCCTTTCAGATCGACTTCCGAGACGCCGGGGATCCGTTCGAGGTACGGCTTGATGTGGCGATCGAAGTAGTCGTAGAACTCCGCCACGTCGTAGGTCGGTTGGTCCGATTGGACGAAACAGACGGCTATGACGCTCTCCTCGGCGCTGCTGGAGGCCTTGATCACCGGGCGCTCGACGTTGTCGGGATAGTCGGGCACTTCGTCGAGCTTGTTGGAGACCTCCTGGAGCGCCCGGTCCATCGAAACGTTGATGTTGAACTCCATCTCGATCTGCGCCACGCCGACTTCGGCGGTCGAGGTCATCTTCGACAGACCGGGGATCGTCTTGAGCTGCTCCTCCTGCTCCTGGAGGATCGATCGTTCGACTTCTTCGGGGCTTCGTCCCGGCCAGATCGTCGTCACGCGGACCAGCGGGCGATCGACGTCCGGGGTCATCTGAACGGGAATCGCCGTCACCGCCAGCACGCCGAACAGCAGCACCAGGATCACGCCTACGGTGACCTTCACGGGGTTTTCGATCGCAAAACTGATGATATTCATTGTGTGAACTCTCCCCCGGCGTTATCGCGGTGATCCGTTCGAAGCGGCTGACGGACGCGTGGTCGGGGCCGCGGGGCGTGTGGCGGAGGTTTCGGCGAGCCATTTGGCGTCCGCCAGTTCGGGGTCCATGTGCCGGATCGCCTGTCCGGGCCTGAGCCGCTCTGCGCCCTCGATAATGACCTGGGCCCCGTGGGCCAGCAGTTCGTCGCCGGCGGGGTCAATGGTCTTTACGGCGTATCGCGAGCCCAGTCGCGTAACGACGTCCACGGAAACCGGCCAGGCCTCCATCGGTTGACCCTTCTTTGCGACCCACACCGTGGCGCCGTCGGGCTTGATCAGCACCGCGTCGCGGGAGATGGTGATTCGTTCCTGCGATCGCCCGGCGGGGAAGATCGCGGTTGTGCTCATGCCGACCATCAGGAGACCGTCCTGGTCCGACAGCTCCACCCGAACCGGGTATGTCCGCGACGCGGTGGCGCCGTAAGGCGTGATGGTCGCTATCTTGCCGGGGAACGTTTGGGCCAGGGCGTCGACCGTCACGTTGATCGGCATTCCCCGCTCCAGTCCGATCACCAGCGATTCGGGCACGTTCATCTCGGCGTAGATCCTGCCGCGGCTGACGATTTCGACCACAGGCGAGCCGGGGCTGAGCCACTGACCGACCTCCACGTGGCGCTTGATCACCCACCCGGAGAACGGGGCGGTGATGTCCAGACGACTCCACTTTTCCTCCAGGTCCTCCAGGACGGCCTGGGCCTCCTTCTGCTCGGCGACCTTCTGTTCGTAGGCCGACAACTGATCGCTGTATTCGCGCTCGGTGGTCACGTTAGTCTTGCGGAACTTCTCGAGACGATCGAGGTTGGCCTTCTCCTTGCGCAGTTGGGCTCCAATCGTCTCGATACGGGCCTGCTGCTTGGCCTTGGCCACCCGCAGCCACGTCTTGTCGATACTGGCCAGTACGGTCTTGCCGGCCTCGACCGGCGAACCTTCCTCAACGTTCATCGCAAGGACCTTGCCCTCGACTTCGCTGCCGATCGTCGTCCGGTGGATCTCGTGGAGTCTTCCCACCAGCGACTTGGCGGGCCTGACCGACTCGCGGCGGGCCCGGCCGATCCTGACCGGCGCAGCCGGCTTGCCGGGCGGCGCATTGGCTGCGCCCCCCGAAGCGTTCTGAGCGGCCAGCCATTTGGGGTCCGCCACCCGCTTGAGCCACCAGTTGTGTACGCCCCACGCTCCGGCGGCGGCGCCGCCAAACAGGAACGTCAACGCCACTGCGACTACGAGCACACGACCTTTCTGTTTGTCTTCCAACATCACGGAAACTCCCACCCCACTATCCCCAAAACCGGTAAAAGTCCAAAATATACCCGCGACGGCAACAGACGTCAACGGGTCGCAAGTCACAAAGCTACGCACTTCGGCGTTGCGGAGTTGTCGGTTCGGGCTGTCGCTTGTTACTTCACCGCGCCCGACTTCAATTCCGGCCCCAGCACCAGTCGCACGCCGTTGATTCGCATCTGGTGATCGTATCGGAAGCAGTTTCGCGACGCCGAACGCAGGTATCGGACTGCCACTCCCGGCACATCGGGCAGGTACTGTGCGGCCTGTCCCGACAGGAAGCATCCGCCCCTGGCGACCCGGCGTTTGGGTATGCTCGGCTGGCGGGGGCCGACCGGATCGGCGGCGGGACCCTTGGGGTACGGTCCGTACCAGTCATGGCACCACTCGTACAGATTACCGTGCATGTCGTACAGGCCCCATGCGTTCGGCGTTCGGGCTCCGGCGACTTCCTGCGGCGTGTCGCCGTGGCTCGGCGGAGGCAGGAAGAACCGATCGCCGTTGCACCCGGCGAAACCGCCGCAGACGGCGAACATGAGCATCTTGTCGGCCTTGACGTTGAACGAACCGGTTGTGCCCGCGCGGCAGGCGTATTCCCACTCGGCCTCGGTCGGCAGGCGATAGACGTAGCCCTTGGGCAGTCGCCCCGCGGCGCGTTCGATTGCGGTGACTTTCTTGCCGAACTCCACAGCGTCTGTCCACGTCATGCCGTCCATCGCGCGTCGCGAAAGGTCCCGGCGCTGTCGTTCGATCGTAAGGAACGAACCGCCCTGGTGGAGTTCCGGAACCGAGTAGCCGTACCGCCCGCGACGAACGAGAATCGGTCTGAAATTCGGGTTCATGATCGGCAGATACTGAGCGTGGGTCGTTTCGGTCTGGGCCATGTAAAACGGTTTTGAGATCGTGACTTTGTGTTGAGTCTCGTCATCACCGCGTCCGACTTCATTGGCCGGGCTGCCCATCGTGAAAGAGCCGGGTTTGATGAGCATCATGCGGATGCCGCCGGTCTTCGGCACGACGAACGACGGCGCCTTGAGAGATTTGACCGCCGCTGCGTCGAGCTTTTCCCGTTTGGCCGGGCGGATCTTCCTGACTGCGACTGTTCTTGTCTCGACCCCGGCGATGCTTGCCGAACCCAATGCGGCGCAGATCAGCGCTAATGCGTATGCCTTTCGGCGGTGCGGCGAGTGGTTGGATATAGCCATAATCATTTATCTCCTTGCAGGGAGTCTTATCCTGGTTCTATTTGTATGCGTACGGCTTGACTCGCTTGAGCCATCGCAACTGGTGGGGCTCGATCTCTTTCGGATCGTCGGCTTCGAACTCCATTCGCGAGTCCCAGTTGACCTCGGAGGCCCATTTGCTCTGTTGAGCGTCGAGGACCTGTTGAAGCGTGTTTTCGTTCTCCACGATCGTGAACTGTCTGTACTGGGCCAGGTAGGAGGCTACTCCCCGGTCGAAGTTGCCCGAGCCCCAGGCGCCTATGCCGTAGTACTCGTCGGCGTTGTTGAGCATCTGGACGCGCTGCTGGTGGGTTTTCACAGCGGCCTGCTTCTTGCGCATCTCGATGAACATGCTCATCGAGCTCTTGCGGACGAACTCGTCGCGCTGCTGGCGGGTGTCGACCGCGGCCAACTGCTTGTTCAACGCCCGGATGCGGGGATCGTCGTAGCGGCGCTGTTCGGCTTGGCGATAGGCTGCGCGTGCGGCCTCGTATTCGGCTTGCGCCTCCTTGCGTCCGGGAGCGATGTCGACCGCACGGCGGCGGATGCTGTCCATCTTTCGGCGCAACTCGTTAGACTCGTTGCGCAGCTTGGCTATCTCAGGCGCTGAAACTACGCGGCGCTCTTCAGTGTGCCTGTGTCTCTCGAGAGTCCTCAGTTCCTCGTGCATCCGCTTACGCTTGTCGGCGGAGGTTTCCTTCGGCAGTTCCCGGAGCTTCTTTCGCATCGCTTCAACCGCCTTGTTTGCCTCCTGGTGCGCCGCGTCCTCGGCCCTGGCCGCCGCGGCAAGCTCGTTGTACTGTTTGTTGAGCTTGGCGACCTGCTTGTTGATCGCGTCGGTCTTGTCCTGGACGGATTTGCGGGCCTCGTCCTCGATCTTCCGAAGAGCCTTCTGCGCATCGTCCATGAGCTTTCGCTTGGCCGGCAGGTCGGTGTTCTTCTCGTCGAGCTCCTTGCGAATAGCGGCGGCCTGTTCGGACAGTTCCTTCGTTTTGGCCTGCTTGGTCTTGACGTCCGGGCGGGCGTCAAACTTCTCGCCCAGTTCGGTGCGGAACTGGTTGTACTTCTTCTCGAAGTCGTCGGCGATCTTCGACAGTTCGGCGGTCTTCTCCTTGCCGAGGCCCTCGCGTTCCTTGCGTATCTCGGCGACCTGTCGGCTCCACGCGGTCATTCGCGACGTATCGACGCTCGGGGCCTCCTTGGCCGCCGGAGACTCCCGCCAGGCCTTGAGCCGCTGTGCGTTGAGCTTCTTGAACTCCTCGAAACGGGGCGGGAAGCTCTTGTCCACGCGGCGAGAGCTGACTTCGGGTGCGATGCCGTCTTTCCGGAAATCCTCGTGAATCACCGAGTAGATCCGCACGTAGTCGATAACTCCCCGGAAGCAGTTCCCGCCGTTGCGGTCTGCGGCGATGAAGTTGCGCTTCACGCATCCGGCGGGAAAAGCGTCGACCGGGCGGAATGTCGACGCCTGCGAGGCGACCTTCCTGTTGTCGTAGAAGATGCCGGCGGTCTTCCCGTCGATTTCGACCCGGACGGTTGTCCATTTGCCGGCGGGGACCGCCGGGGCGGTCAGCGAAGCTCTCTTGCCGCCGACAATCGTCACAAGCGCCGCGGCGCCTGAGGGACCCACGCTAAGTTTGAAGCAGTTGTCCGCGGAACTCCCAAAATCGAAGACGGTTCGCTCGCCGCCGCCGCTGGGCTTGATCGCGGCGTCAACGGTTATGACGCCGAAATCCGCGATCATCGGGGCGGCCTCGGCGTACTGATTCTTGCCGTTGAATGCGTAGCCGCGGCGATCGCCGTCGACGACGAATCCGGGCCGCCCCGACAAAACGCCGTTGTAGCACAGCAACTCCCCAAGCGCCTGGCCCCGCTCCTGGAACAGGTCCTCCAGCAGCACGGTCTCGGAGCGGTCCATCCCGTAGTTCGCCTCGAGTCCGACGTATGACGCGAGGTAGTTGTAGTTTCTCCGCTCGGGGCCGGTGCGGCTGATCGGCATGTCCGGGTATATCTTGACTTCGTAGTCCGGGGCGTTGGGATGCCCCTGGCGATTGTAGGTCAGGTGAAGGTGGCGATTGCTTATGTTGCGGGACACCCGTGCGAAGCCCGAGACCTCCGCCGCTCCGCAGACAACCGCGCCGCCGAAGATACGCGCGCGATCCTTGATCACCACGTCCTTTCCGCTGACCACGGCGTTGTCTTCGAGGATCGCGCTGTCCAGCACCCGGGCGCCGTCGAGCACCATGCAGTCGGGGCCGACGTAAGCCGTCGGCGCGACTTTGCAGCTTTTTGCGACCCATCCGCCGCCGTTGGGATGACGCGAACCGACGGCGTTGTCCAGCAGGTATCTTGCCCGGAGATCCTGGAACAGTGAGCCTACGAGAATGCGGTTGTGCCACCAACTGAAGCGATCGGGGAACAGTTTTGGATCGAAGAGCATTTTCGAATAGGCCGGGCAGTCCTCGATGATCGTTTCAAGCCGCTCCTTCATCGCGGCGTACTGGGGCGTGTCCGACGGATGGGGCCAGTCGTAGCATCGTCCGCGAGGCCCGCCGGTGATCGCTTTGGTGGCGTAGTAGTCCGGCCCGTTCAGGTTGAAGTTGGCGTGGTCGCCGACAGGCAGGTTGCGCCCGCCCGGGCGGCATCCGGTCAGCTTGACGTCGTACGGATACCTGTATGCGTAGTCCTGCTCGTACAGCAGGTTCGCCGCCCGGGAGGTCCCCGGCTCGGCCGGAAGCAGCGCCGTAGGCGTCGCGGTCACCACCAGCCAATAACGCTGATCGCCTTCTCGCAGGTCTAGCGACATCTCGCCCCGGTTCCACAGCGGCGAGTATCGGCATCGGCCTTGTGCGTCCACCGCGACGATGCAGACTCGCCAGTCGCTGTAGGTCGCCGCGTCGAAATGGCCTCGGAAGTCCACGGTGATCCTGCTTGCGCCCTTCGCGGGTTTCAGAAGGATATGGTTGCAGCCGAACGGTTCGGGGGCCTCGGCCATGTTGCAGCGGTAGAGTCCCTCTTTGCGGTTGAGGGGATAGAGTATCTGGTGCAGCGGGGCGGCGAACATCTGCCGGAAACCGGCCTGCATTTCGCAGTCGAACTCGACGAATCGGGAGGCCCATTGGGCAATCAGGTCGCCCATGCCGCGGATTGCGTCGCCTTTTTTCCACATCCCGCGATCGCGGCCGATCCGCGCTATTGTGTGCATCGGCGTGTTCTCGTGCCGCACGCCCTGGCTGCCGATCGAGCCGCTGAAGGCGTATCCCCAGTTCGGATCGTCGGCGATGATCATGTACATCAGCGCGCCGGGATATCCGCCGTGGAACAGGTTCTTGTACGGTCGGTCCACCTGGTGGCTCGCCTTCTGCGTGACTGTCGGGTCGCCGAGCGGCTGGAATGCGTCGCAGAACGTCTCGCCGCCGCCGACGCCCCAGCCGCCGGCGCGGGCGCCGTGTCCCCATTCGTGGAACAGCGCGTGCCAGGCGGCGTGTCGGATACTGCACCCGCCTCCGCCTCCGCCCGCGAAGCCGGGAATCTCGCCGAATCCGTCGCGCATCGTTCCCGGCACGTCGACGAAGTAGCGGACGAAACGATCGGCCGGTCCGCTCCAGTGAGGCATGAGTGCGCCGGCGTATTCGTTGTAGGCCCAGAAGTCCTCGAAAACTCCGAGCGTGGCGTTGCGGTACTGGGCGGTCTCCTTCTTGCGCGAGGCGTCGACCCAGGGGCTGTGTGCGCCCACCGGGCTCTGCGAGCCGGCGGACACCACGAAGTGTTGGGTCTCGACCCGGAACGTGCCGGGCTTGTAGATCTCGCCCTGGGGCCAGCGGGCTTTCTTGCTCGCCGAAGTCGGGCGGGGGAGGTTCTCGAGCGTGCTGTGAATCCGCTTGATCTCCTTGACGTAGAGCTTGAGGATATACTCCTGGTCGTCATTGGAGAAGCTGCCGGCGGTGAAGCATCGCTTGCGTCCGTCGGCCAGGCGCAGGACCACCGCCGGACACCAGCCCTTGCGGTGCGTGCCGAAAGCCCGCTTGAGCGCTTCGGGCTGGAACGGATCGCCCAACTCGCTGCCCACGCCGCGAAAGCCCAGCAGGTGGGCCTTGAACTGCTTCCTGCCTTCGAGCGTCGGGTCCCACCACTTGGCCAGATGCCCCATAGCCACCAGCGGCTCTTCTTCAGGCGTGCGGATAGTCCACGTGCGGAGCGGGGAGCCCTTGGGCGGGTCGACCAGGTCGACGCCTCGCTTGGGCCACCATTGCACTACTCGAAGTCCCGGCCAACCGCCGGCGTCAGGCCCCTGGCTGATCTTGTCGAGGCTGACGTCGGCCCGCAGTTTGCCCGGGAAGCGGGCGTTGCGGAAGTAGTCGTACTCTTGGGCCGCGGCGGCTGAGACGCCTGCTGCGGCGCACGTCAGGAGCATAAGGATTCTCTTCATCAGATATTCTCCGGTTATCTCTTAAGTTGGGCGCTAGTATCCTCGTACGCGAAGGAGCCACTTCTTGAATACCGGCGTGACGCGGTTTTCGATCTCTTCGCGGGTTCTCGTGTCCCAGTCGGCGGTGGTGTGGTGCGTCAGGTTCTGCTGATGATCCCACAACTCGGCGGCCTCGGAGCCGGGATACGGATTGTCGCCAAGGACTCCGGCGGCTTTCAGCGCGGCGTTCCTTATCGGATCAGCTTCCCGCCGCAATTTGGCGATCCGGGCGTCGAGCCGCTTGATCGCTTCGCTCTTGTTCTCATTGGCCGACGGGTGGCGAGATGCGTGGTTGGCCTGGTCGAAAGCCTTCCTGGCCGCTCGGCGTTTGTCCTCGGCGTTCCTGTAGGCGTCCTTCGATTCGATGCGCTTCCGCACGCCGGTTCGAATGTCGCTCAGGAGCTTCTGCTTTGCGGCGATGTCCTTCTGCAGCTTGGCGTAGTCGGCGTCGGCGGCCGACAGTGCGGCGAGCATCTTGTCGCGCCTCTTGCGGAGGTCGTTGAATTCGGACTCGACCTTGCGACGCTCGTTGCGGACCTTGTACCGCAGCATCTTGTGGAACACGCGATTGAGGCGTGATGCGGCGATACTTGCCCTTTGATACTCGACGTCCTGGGCCAGGAGCTGCTGCGAGAGAGTATTGAAGGCCTTCTGGAGTTGCTGTCTCTTCTGACCGTCGGTCTCCTTCTTGATCCGGTCGGACAGTTGAGCGGGCTTGGGCAGGGCCTTGATGCGTTTCTGAGCCGAATCCATCGTTTTGTTGGCCGCCTGGATCTTGTCGGCGATCGCCTTGAATTTCGGGATCGCCCGGACCCGGGCGTCGACCTGATGCATCTGCTTTTCGCGGACCTTCACTTGCCCGTCGAGCTTGACGTACTCGGGATTTTCTCTGATCTTCGCGACTACAGCGTTTGCTTTCTCGCGGAGTTTCCCGACGGCCTCCTCGATCTCCGCGACGTTCGCATGAGCCCGATACGTCTGGTTAATCTCTTTATGCATTTCGCGGATCAGTTCGTCGGCCTGGCGGGCGCGAGCCTCCAGTTCGTCGACATTATTCTGTTTGCGGCGTATCTGCATCTGCTCGGCACTGCATTGTTCAATCTCTTTCTGGAGCCGGCCGTACTTGCCGGTCATCAGCCGGGCGTCGGCGATCTTCTTCCTGGCTTCCCACTGATCGGCTCTGTGCTGATCGGCCTGGGACCATTCCTGCAACTGGGTGATCGCAAACGGAGCCGATCCGAGAGCGTCGAAGTCCTTGTGCACTGCTCGGTATATGCGGAAGTGATCGATCCTGCCGGCGAAGAAGTCGCTCTTGCCGCGCCCGCACGCGATGAAGTTGCCTTCGGGGCGATCGCCGATGAATACGTCGCGCGGACTGAACGCAAACGCGCCCCGGGCCGCCTGCTTGCCGTTGATGAATATTGACGCGGTCTTACCGTCCATCTCGACGCGAACTTGCACCCACTTGCCGGCGGGGGAGCCTTGGGCGGAAGTGAGACTGAAGCTCTTTCCGCCGTGTTCGGCGCTCAGGATCGGCTTGCCGTTTCGCGGGTCGATCGACAATTGAAAATACTCGTCATCGCCCGTCCCGAAATCAAAGAGGCGTCCGCCTTTGCCGCCTGAGCGGTTGATCATCATGTCGACAGTCAACTCCCCGAAATCCGCCGCGGACGACGGCGCCTCGGCGTACTGGTCCTTGCCGTTGAAGGCGATGAACTTGCGCCGGCCGTCGGCGGTTCGCCCGAAAGCCGGCCGGCCGCGGAGAACGCCGTTGTTGTTTACGTACGAGTCCTCCAGCATGGTCGTCTTGGGCTGGTTGAACCGCCAGTCGGCGTACAGGGCGCCGGCGTACTTGCCGTCATGGAGCTTGTGGTTCCTGTAGATCCTTCCGCGGTCGAATACGCCGTTTTCATGGTTCTCGACGCCAGGGACGTAGGTTGTGATGCTCTTGAACCCCGGCAGCCAGTAGTAGATCGTGCCGTCAACGCCGGGGGTGTAGTCCATCACTACTCCGCCGGTGATCGTCTGATCGTCGGCGTAGCATAGCTTCAAAACGTGCTCGCCCTTGATGACTGCCGAGCCGGTGATCTTCGCCCGTCCGTCGAACCGCTTGTCGCGCTCGCGCCAGGCGGTGATAACCGTCGCCGATTCGAGAATGCGGGCGTTTCCTTCGACGATCAGGTCGCCGCATACCCACGCCTTTCCGCCGATCTTCGCATTGCCGCGAACGATCGTCTTGTCTCCGAGCACGACCGCGTGATCCTTGACGCATGCGGCCCCTTCGACTCGGGCTCCGTCGAGCACCATCGCGTTTGGTCCCACGTAGGCGGACTTGGCGACCCGCGAGTTGTCCGATACGAAGCCGCCGCCGTTGGAGTGCCGCTTGCCCTCTGCGTTTCGCTGCAGGAACTTCACGCGGCGGGCCATGTCGCCGAGGATCTGGACCTTGCGGTGCTGCCACCAGTATCCCGAGTCGTAATTTCCGCCGGGCTGTTTTCCCGCCTTTTCGTGATAGGCCTCCCGCGAAGCGGTGATGCGCCGGGCAAGGTCCTTGAGCTTTTCCTGGACCAGCGGCCCGTCGCTGTCGGTCAGCGGGGTCGGCGTCTCGTGGCGGATGGGAATGTCGGTGAACCTGTTGCCGTTGTTTATCGAATACATCTCGTCATAGTTGATCACGTCGCCCTGGCGGCGGTGGGGCGATCCGGGTCGGCAGCCGGTCAACGTGACCTCCCACGGATATCTGCGGGTGTGGGCGCCCATCAGGTTCGACTCCATCACCGGGCGGGAGACCTTTCCGTCGGCCCAGTTGGTCTCCGACAGCGGCATCGCCGAAGGCGTGGCCGCTGCGGTCAGCCAGAAATGCCTGTCCGATTCCCGGATTTCCAGGGTCATCTCGCCCTTGCTGAACTGCGGGCTGTAGCGGGCCCTGCCGCGTGAGTCGACGGCCACGATGCACGCTCGCCAATCAGAGTATTGCAGCGGCTCGTAGAGACCTTCGAAATCGACTGTGATCTCCTTTGCTCCGGCGCTGGGGACCAGGCGTACGATGTTGAATCCGTATGTCGCCGGAGCCTCGGCGTTGGGGATCCGGTAGCGTCCGCGGCGTCCGTAGACCGGTTCGAGGCTGCTGAGCGAGGCCATGCCGTATTTTGATCGCAGCGGATACTGCAGCACAAAGTCGCAGGTCGCCATGCGGGCTGCGTACTCGCCGAAGAAGTCGCCGAATCCCTTGACGCCGTTTTTCCACAGGCCCCGCTCCTGCCCCAGTCGTGCGATGGTGTGATACGGCGTCTGCTCGGCCAGCGACGCCAGAGACGCGATCACGCTTGCGGCGCCGTATCCCCAGTGAGGGCTGTCGCCCAGGGCGACGTACAGCAGGGCCGACTGGTACTGCGTGCAGTTGACGTTTCGCCACGGATGGGCGAAGTTGCTGCTGAACATCAGCATCTCGCCGGGCAGGTTGAAGTGCGAGCCCTGGTTGCAGGTCGTCTCGCCGAACGTCCACAAATCCCATCCGCCGGTGGGGTGTCCGTGGTAGAACTCGTGGCTCAGGCCAATGTTTCGCGGACCGCCGGCGTTGTCCCGCAGGCCGCAGTGGGCGTATCCGCCGCCGCCGAGGTTGCCGCTCACGGTCAACTGGACGGTGATGACGTACGGCGTCGGCTTGCCGCCGCATCGCCAGTAGGGCATCGTGCTGCCGGCTACTTCGATGTGGGACCACATGTTCTCGGCGAATTCGATCGAGCCTTTGCGGAACAACGCCTGCTTCTTCGGCTCGTGAGGGCGGACCCACCAGAGGGTCTTGTGCTCGGTCTTGCCCGGCGAGCGGATTAGAAAATGCTCGGACCTCACCTCGTCGACCATCCTGGGATCGCGCCACGGGTGCGGGGCGTCGTACTTGATCGGAGAGACCGACGCGGTGATCTTCCGGAACTCACGCTTCCAGATCTTGTGTATGAAGGCGTGGTCTTCGGCGCTCAGCATCAGGCTGTACGGTTTGTAGACGTTCACGCCGCGGCGCTCGCCGTTTTCCATTCGCAGGATTGCAGTCGGCGCCAGCAGGCACTCCTGGCATGGGTCGAACGTATCGACTCCGAACCCGCGGAATCCTATCAGGTGGGCCTTGAACGTATCGCCATCGGACGCCGTCCAGTTGCGGCAGAGACCGGCGAGATATTCGGCGTCCTTCCGGCCCTTGTTTCGCGTCCATGTCCGCAGCGGCGTCCCCTTGGGGATCTCGACGATGTCGTGGCCTTTGCGGGGCCACCATTGAACGGTCCTCCGCCGATAGCCCTTTGCGTCGGGGCCGCCTTCCTGGCTGACCTTGTCGCGTCCGACGCCGGGTGCGAGCTTTGTCGGGTAGCGGAGGTTCTTGTAGTATTCGTGCTCGGCGACAGCCGCGCCGGTGCAAAGAACAACCGTTGCTGCAACTGTTGCGGCCAGAAGTTTTGTCATTATCCTAATCCTGGAACCCCCACGCGTATTCGTAGTCCGCGGCTTTCGCGGGCCTCTCATTCAACTACATTTACCGGGGCGTCTCCGCGAACTCGCTTGAGCCACTGTCGGGTCAGCGGGTACTGGGAGATCGTGCCGTCCTTCTCCCAGCGCGTGCGCCAATCCCAGGCGCGCACGTCGGTCGCCCAGTTCTTGGGCTGGTAGGCCTCGATCGCCGTCTGCATGTCGCCGCCCGGCGTGTCGCGGTAGCGATAGGTCTTCCTGACCAGGCCCTGGGTTCTCAGGTGTTGCGAGTAGGGCGTGTTGTAGAAGCCCCGCATCGCGCTGCGGAGGTACGATACGCCGTTGTGATACTCGGCGTAGTACGGTTCGACGGCCTTGTTATAGGCTTCGAACAGATCTTTCCTGATCTCCTCGCGGCGGACTTCCTGACTGCGGCGATCCGTCTGTGTCGCCGCGTCGCGCAGGCGGCGAATCTCCTGATCGCGCTGGCGGCGTTTCTGGTCGTAGTCGCGCTGGAGTTGGTTGATCTCCTTGTCCAACTCGGCGCGCCGGGCCTGCAGTTTCTCATACTCCGGCCCGAGGATGCTCCGGCTGCGGGCTTCCTTGAGGCGATTGAGGATTTCTCCGGCTTTGCGCCCCGGGGACTCTGCGCCCTGGAGTTTGCGATTCAACTCGTTGTACTCCCGGGCCGAGGCCATGTGCATTTCGCGATAGATCGGAGACAGCGCCTTGAGCACCTCCAGTTCGCCGTCGATCCACAGGGCTCTCTTGTATTCGGGGGTCTGGGCCATATGCTTGCGGCGCTCGCACTGTGTGCGATAGGCCTGTATGGACCCGCCGCCGCCTCCGGCGATTTCGCCCTCGTACCGAATCCGCATCTGGCTCAGGAACCGGTTTTCGGCCTGGATTGTCTTTGTGTCCCAGTAGACCGGCATCTTGGCCACGGCGTCGGCGATCTGCTTGTTGATCCGCTTGACGACGTCCTCCAGACCGGCCCGCTCGGCGGTCAGTTCGGCGATCTTCTTCCTGTTTTCCGCTTCGGCGGGCATTGCCGCAAAGCTCTCTTCAGTCCGCTTTTGCAGCTCTTCGAGCTTCTTCTGAGAGTCATCCTGGGCTTTCTTCACCGCCAGGTACTTCGGGTCCTTGATGTTCTTGATCCATTCGGCCAGGCCCTGGCGAACCTGCTTTTCCTTTTCCGCGTACGTCGCGAGTTTCTTCTGCAGAGCTTGCCGCTGCTTGCGGAGCTTCGTCAACTCCGGCGGTATCGGAATCTCCCTGGGTTCGGCGATCTTGACCGGCGCCTTGGGCTTCTTGTCCTTCTTCGTTTTTCCCATATCGGCCAGGTCAGTCTTGGCCTTGGCGATGGCTTTTTGCCAGTTGGGATCTCGGTTGCGCAGTTCATGCAGCCGGATGTAGACGTCCTCTGCGAGCTTGCTGTAGTAGACCATCGCCTCAGCAACGGCGCGGTTGTTTTCGATCTCGTAGCGTTTCCGGGCAGGGCGGTCCGACAGAAGTTCGTCGGCGAACCGCTGGGTGGGCCTGCGGCTGGCGTCCATGATCGGAGGCGGCAGCTTTGCAAACGCCTCACCGTAGACGCGCTGATAGATCACCACGTAATCGATCGCTCCGGCGAAGTGTCCCTTCATGTCTCGCGATACGGCCGCGAAGTTGCGTTTCTGCAGGCCGGGTGCGAAAACGTCGGCGGGGCGGAACGTAGACGCCTTCCGGGCCGACAGTTTGTCATTGGCCCAGAGAGCGGCCTGCTTGCCGTCGATCTCCACGCGAAGGCGAGTCCATACGCCTCCGGCAAGCGGGACGGTCATCGGAAGTTTAACAACAGTCTTGCCCCTCACGGTGGCGGTGAAAACCGGTCTGCCGCCGGCGTCTGTCGCGAGCGTCATGCAGTTGTCGGAGTCCGAGCCGAAGTCAAACAGCGTTTGCGCTCCGACCCGATCAGGTCGCACGGCGATGTCCACCGTGATTTGGCCCATGTCCGCGGCGCGGGGATTGAGATCGAGATATTGGGTCTTCCCGTCGAATTGAAACGCTCTGCGCTTGCCGTCGACGATCAGTTTCGGGGCTCCGACGACGTAACCGTTCTTGATTCCGTGGCTGCGATAGCGGTCCTCGAGCATCATCACCGATTCTTCGTCCATGGCGTAGTTTTGCCACAGGCCGGCGTCGGTTCCCGGATCGGGCAGCCAGTTTCGCTGGTGCCGGGACAGGGTGGTCTTGCCGCCGACAAACGCCTGTCCGCCTGCGCGGGCCGAGCCGGAGATTCGGGCGCTGTCCTTTACGATCGCGTACTCTTCGACACGGGCGTTGTCGAGCACCTCGGCGGAGTCCAGCACCATTGCGCCCGGCGCTACATATGCAGTCGGGGCGACCTTCGCCGTGGAGGCGACCCATCCGCCGCCGTTGGGATGCGGCGCGCCGTCGGCGATGCGCAGGGCGCTGTCCATTCCGGCTGCAGTCGACATCAGTCGGTGGCGCAGGTAGGGGTCCTTGACGCTCGGAATCTTTGCGATCACAGCTTCTCGGGCTTTTCGGGTCTTCTCGACAAACAGCTTCCGCTCGGGGGTGTTCGGCGGGGCGGCGACAATGCTGTTCAGCGTCTGTGCCCGACCGTATGCGGCGAAGTAGTCGTCGACGTCGAACCGCATGCGGTGCGGCGAGCCCGGCCGGGCGCCTTTCAGCGTCATTCGCCACGGATACAGCGGACACCAGTTTCCGCTGCAGACCCGCAGCGGGCTGCGGATGTTCAGGATGCCCGTCGGCGCCGCGGTCACCGTCAGCCAGTACCGTCTGTCGCCTTCTTTCCGAGGCATTGACATTGCGCCCTTGTTCCACATGTCGCTGTAGCGAGTCAGGCCGTCTTTGTCGACCGCCGCGATGCACGCACGCCAGTCGCTGTAGGTCGTCGGATCGTGATAGCCCTGGAAGTCGACGGTGATCGCCTTTGCGCCGGGGTCGGCGATCAGTCGTATCACGTTGGTCCCGTACGACTCGGGCGCCTTGTCCCACACGATGCGGTACTGACCCTTGCCGACGTCCATTGCTTCGACATAGTCCCTGGCGACCGACAGCCAGGTCGATTTGAGAAGTTCGTGGTTCTGCGAATCGAACTCCGCCAGCCGCGCCCCGTAGTCGCCGACGATGTCGCCGGCGCCGGGGATGCCTTTGGCGGTCATGCCGCGCTGCTCGGCGACGCGAGACAGGGTCTGGAAGAAGTTCTGCTCGGAATCCGATTTGGGCATGGCGACCACCGAGCAGTATCCCCAGTTGGGATCCTCGCCGAGGACCGACAGGAACAGGCACGTGGGATACGCCCCGTGAAGCGCGCTGCGATAGGGTCGCCGCACGTTGTTCCACGATTTTTCTATCCTGGCCCCGCCGGTGCCGAGCATCTGGCCGAAGTCGCAGAATATCTCCGGATGACCGAACCACCAGAGTTGGAAACCGTGGCAGTATTCGTGATACAGCGCGATCGGAAGGGCGCTTACGCCTCCGACGCTGCACCCGCCGTATCCGCCTCCGTTTCCGCCGCCGACATGGACGTTATGTTTGCGTTTGTCCTCGCGGTCCCAGTACTGCATCAGGTGCCCGCCGTGCTCGAGGTAGGCGTACCAGTATTCGGCGCCCGCCAGCGCCGAGCGATTGAACTTGTCGCGGAGAGCCTTCGCCTTGGGATCCTCCCCCTCCGGTCCGGCGGCGTAGCTGAAGACGAAGTGGGGCGAGGTGTACAGCTCCCTTCCGAGAGGGGCCGGGCCTTCTCCGCCTGTGTATTCGGTCTGGTCGAGCGTCGCGCGGATCCTCTTCATTTCCTTGACGTACAGGTCCATGACGAACCGCTGGTCGGCCCGACTAAGGAGCCAGCGGTGCAGGACGCGCTTGCGCCCGTCGGCCAGACGCAGCACAACGCCCGGGGCGACGAATTCCTCGCCCTCGTACGGCTCGCCCAGTTCGTTGCCCAGGCCCATGAAGCCCACCAGGTGCGCCTTGAACTTCATGGGAACGCCCGGGAGGCGGGGCTCGCCGTCGCCCGATTTGAAATTCCACTTCTCGACGACGAACTTGCCCTTCCTGCCGTCAAGCGTGGAGAACTCGTCGCCCTTGAGCGGGCCTTCGGGGCGGGTGTCGCCGGACCAGACCACGTCGCAGTGGTCCCGCCATTTGTGATCGATATGTACGATTTCGTAGTAGTACTTCTTGCCCTTTTCCAGCTTCTGCGGAGCCGAGATCTGCGTGGGGAATGTCGTCCACTGTCCGGCGTAGACTTTGAGCTTCTGGTAGCATACCGCCCTGGCGGCCTCGGGGGTCTCGTCGCTGCTGAGGTAGACGTATCCCTCGTCGTCGGCGGCAATCTTGAAGGTGCACCACCCCGACTCGGCGGGTGTGAGGTATCCCCGCACGCGGCGGATGAAACTCGATCCGGCGTTCGGCTCCAGGCTCAGCGAATCAAGTTCCTTAGTCTCCTTTTCGCCGACGACGCCTGCTGTGCATTGGGCGTCCATGGCGCTGGGCGCCAGGGTCCACTCACGCAGGATCATCCCGTCGGTCAGTTCGGTGAAGTCCACGCCTTTGCGGGGCCACCACTTGACGGTGCGCCGATCGTACTTCTTCGGATCGCCGTCGCCGTCGAGCTTGACCTTGTATAGTTCCACCCACGGTCGCAGCTTGCCTTCGACGGGATAGCGCGACAGTTCGAAGAAGTCATAGGCTCCGGCCTGTTTGCCTCCCGGTTTGGCCGCATGGCATTGGGATGTCCCGAGGCATACCGCCGAAGCGGCCAGGAGGACAAGGACTGCAAATCGCATGTAACGCATAAGTTTGACCTTTCGTTCCTACTTGGCGGGCTTTTCGGCGTCGGGTGTCTTGATCTCGGGTCCCAGTACGATACGGAAACCGAGGTTGATCTGGTGGCCCGTTCGAGCCGGGAAACGGTACCGCCCGGCGCTGCGGAAATGCGGGTGGACGAGTTTGTCCAGTGAGCCGCGCCCCGGCGGGAACGGCAGCACGCCGCCGCCGCGTGCGACCCGCTCGGTTCCGGAGTCCGGCCCCACGGGATCTTTGACCGCGCCGCTGGGATACGGGCCGTACCAGTCCAGGCACCACTCGAACACGTTGCCGTGCATGTCGTACAGGCCCCAGGCATTCGGCTGGCGGTTGTCGGGGGTCGGCGATGTGGCGAAGGCCTTGTAGCCTCCGTCCTTGCTGAGGCACATGTAGGTGCTCAAGACGCCGACATTGCCGTAGTCGCCTTTGAAGCTGTAGGGCGTCGTCGTGCCGGCCCGGCAGGCGTATTCCCATTCGGCCTCGGTCGGCAGGCGATAGACGTATCCCCTGGGCAGCCGCCCCGCGGCGCGTTCGGCTGAGGTGAGCTTCCCGCAGTAGTCCATCGCCTTGTCCCAGGTGACGCACTCCATCGGGTTCAGATCCGTGCGGGCAATTCCCGGGTACGCCGAGCCGCCGCTGATGCGACGCCCGTTCATCAGCGAGCGATACGTCCACGCCGCCCCTTCGTGCAGCGGACCTCGCTGATAGCCCCACGCCTCGAGATCGAAGTCAGGACGGATCATCAGCGGGTAGTACTCGCGCTGGCGGGTCTCGTAGATCGCCATGTAGAACGGCCTGGAGATCGTGACCTCGTGTTGGGTCTCGTCGGCCTTGCGGGACAGTTCGCCGGTCGGCGAGCCCATTGTGAACGTCCCGGCGGGGATCAGGCGCATCGCCACTCCGACGCCGGGGACGGTCCATTGGGACGCTTTGAGTTTCTTCATCTCCGACGGGTCGACGGCGGGGGGGAGCTTTTTCGAGGGCTTTTCGACCGCGACCGACGGGCCGATCAGCAGTGCAAGCGCGATTGCCGAAAAGAGGATCGATTTATACATGTCGGAATCTCTCCTTTGCGTGGGTCTCATCAACTGCATAACGATACGGGGACTAGTTATATGGCGGTTAATTTAGTTGGGCTTGAAGTGAATTACAAGCTCCTGATAATCCCGAATCTCGGCGAGCCCCTGGGCCGTGCGGGATCGGACGTTACAAAAAGTCGATTATTGACACTTTGATCGCTCCAGAGTAAACATACTGCTGGGCGATGCGTCTTTTTCCCGCCCATGCGATGCAGTCTCACTTAGCCCTTTGCAGTCCGGCCGCTGACTCGGCCCGACGGCGAAGGCCTGCATAGATGCCGACCAGGGAGCTTATGGCCAGGAAAACGAGGAAGAAGACCGCAGCCAAACCGGCGCCCAGACGCCAACGCAAGACCCGCGCCAAGGCAGGCGGGCCCCTGAAGTGGCATTGGCGATACAGCCTGGCGGTTGTCGCTGCGGGGATCGCCGCTTTGGCGTGGATGAGCCTCTTGAGCTACAACCCGACCGATCCGCCGGCCAGCGTGGTGACGATCGAGCATATCACTGAGCAGGTGATCGTGCCCGCGACGTCAGAGTCCCAGCCTTCGTCGCGGCCCGGAATCGCCTCGGCCCCAACGGTCGATATGACGCCCCGCGTTCATTCGGTGGCGGTGTCGCGCGTCAAGTCGAGCGAGGAGATATCCAACGCCGCGGGAGTCGTGGGCGCCTATACGGCCCATGGGCTGCTCTGGTCTCTCGGCGGCGCTTCCTGCGTTGGCCTGGCGTTTGTGACGATAGGAGCCCTGGGGCTGGCGATTCATGGAAGGATTCGATCCCTGCCGCTCAGGACCGGCGGCGTTTGTCTGCTGATGGCCGCAACCGCCGCCGGCGCCTTTCTGCTGGAATCCGACGGCTCGAGCGGCTCGGCGTTAGGTCCTCCGGGCCTGCTCGGATCTTCTGTCGGCGGTTTCCTGCAATCGCAGTTCGCCCAGTCGGGCGGCTGGATCATCGTCGCGATGGCGGCTATCGTCGGCGTCATCATGACAGCGGGGCGGTTGATATTCATCCCGTTGCGGCTCTGCAAACGCGCCTGGCTTGCCGTGAGCGAGAAGATACGCGAAATGATCCGCGAATCCCGCGAAAGGAGGGCCGCCCAAGACGATCCGGAGCCGAAGGAGGCGGCCCCGGCTTCGATCTCGACGCCGATCCAGGCCCCCGCGGCCCAAACGCCCGAGCACCTCGGCGGCGACAGGCGAGCGATAGTGGCCGAAATCACGCGAATCCTCCAGGACAGAGCCGGAGCTCAGGAGGCTCGGTCGACAGAGCCGCAAGGACCGGAGCTTCCGTCCGGGCCGGGATACGAAGAGGATTTCGAGTTGCCTGCGCTGGAGCTTCTGGCCGAGGCGCCTGAGGACGACAACGAATCTGAACAGGCCGAAGCGACGCGGCGCTGTGAAGTGATCCGGAATACGCTCACGGCGTTCGGGGTCGACGCCGAAGTAGTGGACCACCAGGTCGGACCGGTCGTAACGCTGATCGAGCTGTCGCTGGCCCCCGGAGTCAAGGTCTCCCGAGTCACCGCCCTGAGCGAAGACATCGCACGAGCGCTGGCGACTCCTTCAGTGCGTATCGTCTCCCCGCTGCCGGGTCGGGACACGATCGGGATCGAACTGCCGAACAAACGCCGGCAGGTCGTTCGCATCCGCGGGATGCTGGCCCCCGACGCTGTCGACCCGGAGTCCATGGAACTGCCGGTTTGCCTGGGCAAGGACGCCGGCGGCGAATCGATCGTGGCGGACCTGGCGTCGATGCCGCACCTGCTGATCGCCGGGACAACCGGATCGGGCAAGAGCGTCTGCATCAACGCGATGCTTCTGAGTCTGATGGTGATGCGGCGTCCGACGGAGGTCAGGTTGGTACTGGTCGATCCGAAAATGGTCGAGATGGCGGTCTACGACGGCATTCCGCATATCCTGTGCCCGCCGGTAAGCGACATGAGCCGGGCGGCGGGTATCCTGGAATGGGCCACTGACGAAATGGACAAGCGATACGCTTTGCTGCGGGACGCCCGCGTGCGGCATATCTCGGAATTCAACGAACTGGACGAGGAGGAACGGCGCCGTCTGCTGGGCGTCGAAACGCCCCAGCCGCAGACCGGCGAAAATAGCGAACAAGCCGAGCAGACGCCTCCTGTCTCGACGCGCATGCCGTACTATGTCGTTGTCGTCGACGAGTTGGCGGATCTTATTATGACCGCCAGCAAGGACGTCGAGGGGCACATAATTCGCATCGCCCAGAAGGCCCGGGCCGTCGGCATTCATCTTGTGCTGGCCACCCAGCGGCCCAGCGTCAAGGTCGTCACCGGCCTGATCAAGGCCAACATGCCCTGCCGCATCAGCTTTCGAGTGGCGTCCCGCGTTGAAAGCCGCATTATCCTCGATCAGAACGGAGCCGAATCGCTCGTCGGAAAGGGTGACATGCTGCTGCTCAAGCCGGGCCAGTCGCTGCCGGTTCGCGCACAGGGCGTGTTCGTCGACGGCGGCGAGATCCGCGCTGTTGTGAATGATCTCTGCGATCGAAGCACCGTAATCCACCATCCCGACCTGGTGGGCGACAGTCAGGGCGGTGCGCCGGTGGAGGATTCGCCGCAGACCGACGATCTCCTGCCGCAGGCCGCCGAGGCTGTTGTGTCGGCTGATCGGGGCAGTGCGGCCCTCGTGCAGCGGCGTCTGAAGATCAGCTACGCCCAGGCCAGGGACCTTGTCAACGAACTGACGGATTTGGGTGTTCTGGGACCCGCCCGCGGGTCGCAGGCGCGACAATGCCTGATTACCGCCGACGAGTGGCTGGAAATCAGCTCGAAAGTATGACCCCGAAATCCGACAGGGCGTAAAGAAGTCGGACTTGTATTGCCGAAAGTTCGTATATAGTTCGACCCTGACGTAAGCTTCGCAGGGAATTTTTGTCCTAATTGCCGCAAGGGGGCTATAATTATCAGTGAAGCGACCGGCGGCGTAGCCGGGCAAGGGTGTCCGGGAAATCCTGATGGCGCTTTCGATAGTTCGGCAACGCACGTCGTATCCTCGCGACTGCGGAAAATGCGGAAAATGTGGGAACGCGCGATCCTCACTTGGAGTATGCCATGAGATACACTTGGTTCTGTCCGCTAATCCTGCTCGCGACGGCGATGACAACCGCCGCAGTCGCCGGGGCGCCCGCCGCGGCTGCTACTGTGACGACCCGGTCGGCAAAGACGCCGGCTCATATGGGCGGGCTTGATCCCAAAGCGCTCGGAAAGGCCGAAGATATCGTCCGCAGGCGGTGGGAAGCCGTTATGCGCGTTCTGCGGGACAAGAAGCTCGACCAGGCGGCCAAACAGGCGCAAGTCGAGGATATCGTAAGCCCCGTATTCGACTTTGCCGGCATGACCCGCCTGGCGCTGGGCAAGAACAACTGGGGTAAGTTCACCGCTGCGCAGCGGGAGGAGTTTTCCAAGCTTTTCGTCAAGCGGCTTAAGGAATCGTACGGTCGGCGCATCGCCGACTACGGCGGCGAAAAGGTCTTCTTCAAACCGCCGCTGCCGCTGAAGACCCCCAAGGGCCGCAAGCCCGCCAAGCAGCCGTCGGGAGGCCCGCGGATCGTACATGTGCCCGTCGAGATTGTCTCCGAGTCGCGCAGGTGGACTATCCTGCACAAGTTCCGCAGGATCGGCGAGGTCTACCGCATCTACGACGTCGAAATCGAAGGCGTCAGCATCCTCAAGAGCTATCGATCGCAGTTCAATGACGTTCTTCGCAGGGGCTCGCCCGAAGATCTGCTGGCTCGCCTTAGAAAGTCGCCGAACCCGCCGGCCAAGAAAGGCGGAAAACGCACATGACGACGCGCCCGCCCGTTCCGGCGGGGCTCTTTGACCGGGTCGTGCTGGCCCATCCTCGAACCGTCCTGCTGTGCCTGGCTGCGGTGGTGGCCCTCCTGGGCTACCAGGCGCGGCACTTTCGCCTGGACGCTTCGGCCGACACGCTCCTGCTGGAAGACGATGAGGATCTCAAGTACTCGCGCCAACTCGACGAGCGCTACGGCGGCAAGGAGTGGCTTGTCCTGACATACGCGCCGCAGGGAGGAGTTTTTTCGCCAGAGTCTCTTGAGGCCCTGGGGCAGTTGCGCGGCGATTTGAGCGAGTTGGATCGCGTTGAGTCGGTGCAGACGGTTTTGGATGTTCCGCTGCTGGACGGGCCGGCGGCGTCTGTTGATGAACTGACCAGTGAGTTGCCCACGCTCGAGTCCGGCAAGGTCGACAAGTCCGAGGCCGCGGCTGCGCTGCGGGGCAGCGCGTTTTACAGCAACCTCCTTCTGAGTCCCGACGCAAAGACGACGGCGCTTCTGGTGACGTTTTTGCCCGACAAGACCTACGACGAACTCACAGACCGCCGGAGCCAGTTGCGTCGGACGGACGCCGGCGGCGCCGAACTCCGGGATGTTTCCAGGCGGCTTGCGGAGCACAAGGACGTCATGGCGAAGCATCGGCGGGCGGATATCGCCGCCATTCGTGCGATTATGGACAAGTATCGCTCCAGGGCCGAACTGTTCCTCGGCGGAATCGGGATGATCGCCGACGACATGATTCGCTTTGTCGAGCGGGACATCAGAATGTTCGCCTTGGGCATCGGAGCCGCGCTGGCGCTGGTGCTGGGATTGATCTTCAGGCGCATCAGGTGGGTCCTGCTGCCCCTGATGTGCTGCGGGGCGTCCGTAGCGGCGACGATCGGACTGCTCGGCTGGCTGCGATGGGACGTAACGGTAATCTCGTGCAACTTCGTTTCGCTGCAGCTCATCATCGCCATGGCGGTTGCGATTCACCTCGTGGTGCGCTACCGCGAACTGCACGCCGACAGTCCGGGAGCGTCCCAGAGACAATTGGTCCTCGACACCGTCCGGCTGAAATGGCCCCCTTGTGCCTATGCGGTGTTGACGACGCTTGTGGGCTTCGCCTCACTGCTGGCATGCAATATGGCTCCGGTGGTGATGCTGGGCTGGACGATGGTCCTGGGCCTGACGATTGCTCTGGTCGTGACCTTCCTGCTCCTGCCGGCGGCGTTGGTTTTGCTGCCCAAGGGGCCGCCGCCGCGTTTGACGTCCCGGCATCACTCATTCATCGGCCTGCTGGCTAAATGGACGCAGAACCGCGGCGGGCTGATTCTCGCCGTCGGAGCCGCGGTCATGCTGGTGAGTCTGGTCGGCGCGTCCCGTCTGGAAGTCGAGAATCGCTTCATCGACTACTTCGATACTACGACGGAAATCCACCAGGGGATGAAGACGATCGACCGGCAGCTCGGAGGCACCACGCCGCTGGATGTGATAATAGAGTTTGACGCTCCGCGGCAGGCGAGCGAGCAGGAACCCCAGGAACCTGACGACGCGTTCGCCGACCTCGAGGGCCTCGATGACATCGCCGCCGGGGAAAACGACAATCAGTACTGGTTCACCAGCTCCAAAGTTGAATGCATCCGCGATGCGCACCGTTATCTGGATCAACTGCCCGAAACGGGCAAGGTGCTTTCGCTGGCGTCCACGGTTGAACTGGCCGAACGGATGATCGGTTCGGAGCTGGAGAGCATCGACCTTGCGATCCTGTACGATCAGACGCCCGAGACATTCCGATCGATGCTCGTGTCCCCGTATGTTTCGGTCGACAGCAACGAGGCGCGTCTCTCGGTCCGCGTGCGGGACTCAGACAAGTCGCTGAGGCGCAACGAACTGCTCAATAGAATCCGCACCGAGTTGCCCGCCGCGGCGGGTCTCCAGGCCGATCAGGTTCGTCTGTCCGGCCTGCTGGTGCTGTACAATAACGTGCTTCAGGACCTGTTCGGCTCGCAGATACTTACGCTGGGGATCACTATCGGGCTGCTGTCGGGGATGTTCCTGCTGCTTACGCGATCGTGGCCGCTGGCCCTGATCGCAATGGCTCCCAACGTCTTCCCCGTCGCCGTTGTACTGGGCGTGATGGGCTGGCTGGACCTGCCGCTGGACATGATGACCATAACCATCGCCGCCATCGGCGTGGGGATCGCAGTTGACGACACGATCCACTACGTCAACCGATTCCGGGCCGAATTCGCCGTCGACCGATCGTACGTTCCGGCGATGCGCCGGAGCCACCGGACGGTTGGCAGGGCGATGTGCTACACCACTTTTGTGATAACGATCGGGCTGTCGGTCCTGTCGCTGTCGCAATTCGTTCCTACTATGCGCTTCGGTTTGCTCACCGCGTTAGCTATGATAGCAGCGCTGTTGGCGGATCTGACCATCCTGCCGGCGATGCTCGTAATGGCAAGGCCGTTTGGCCCCGAGTCCCAGTCGCCCCAACAGACCCAAGGAGAACAAAAGTGAATAAGACACTATGGATAACTGTTATCACCGCGATGATGATCGCCGGCTGCTCGGCCCGGAACCGATCCGGATCCGTCGCGACAATCGAACCGGCCCCGACTTCAAACGAACTGGTCTGCAACGACGAGACCGATGACCTCGATCTGCTCGATCAGGAGCTGGAGGATGAAGCCGAGCCGGTCGCCGACCCGATCGAGGGCTGGAACCGCAGAGTGTTCAAGGCCAACGACACCATGTACGTATGGGCGGTCCGACCCCTCCTGCAGGGGTACAAGGCGATTGTTCCCGAGCCAGTCCGGACCGGAGCCCGCAACTCGTTCGACAATCTTGCAATGCCGGTGCGGGGCGTCAACTGCCTGCTTCAGGGCAAGGGCAAGGCCGCACACGCCGAACTCAACCGTTTCCTGATCAACACCACTGTCGGCATCCTGGGCGTTCGCGACGCGGCGGCCGACGACTACGACATCAAGGCTCCTCCCGCCGAGGACTTCGGCCAGACCCTCGCGGTCTGGGGAGTCGGCGACGGCTGCTACCTGGTCTGGCCCGTAATGGGTCCCTCAACGCTGCGCGATTCGGGTGGAGCCGTCGGCGACTACTTCCTCGATCCGGTGACGTACATTCCGCCGTGGACCGTCCGAGCAGGCGTCAGCGGCGTGCGTGCCGTCAACAACGGATCTTTCATCATGGAAGAGTATGACGCCATACGCGCCGAAGCGATTGATCCGTACGCGGCCGTGCGGGACGGATACACCCAGTACCGAGCCGGACAGATAGCGAAATAGCCGCAGTACGATCGCGGTTTGGCTAGTCGGCTTTCTCCGCGGCGAATCGGTAGAGCGTGACGCTCATCGGCTCGGCGACGTATTTGTCGCCCAGCGGCTTTGCCGGCGATTCGACTGCATCCACCGCGCGCGGCTTGCCCGGATCGTTGTAGAGCATCTGATCGTCGCCGGTGATTGTCCACTTGCGCCCGGTTTCGGCGAACTTGACGCCCTTGATCGTCAGGTCGAGCGTCTGTTTCTGCGTCGTGGGATTCACGATCGCCAGCGTAAACGCCTTCTTGTCAGCAGTCCAGGCTCCCGCCACGTCCAGCGGGCTGGCGTCGCCTTCGCATATTACGGGGATCCGACCGTATTGCTTGCGGTAGAGCTGAAGCACCACGCCGGTGGCGGCCATCTGGGCTTGAGTCTTGCTGGTCTTGATGCATCCTATGACGTTGACCGTCTGCGCGTAATTCGCCATGTAGTATATGTCGCTGTACCGGTAGAATTCGTGCAGGCCCGCGGCGATTCCCAGCGCATCGCGGAGGAAGTACCGCGTACCCAGCTCGCCGTAGACATGCGGCCCGTACCAGTAGTTCCACTCGTCCATCGCGATGCGGATGTCCTTGCCCTTCAGCGACGGCAGGTCCTTTCGGTATTGCCTGTGCGCATCGCCGACGCGGCGGATGCTGCGAGTCATCTGGGCCACGTGCGCCGGCAGGGACTTGCGGGTCTGGCAGTAGATATGCTCGCTCAGCAGGGTCATGTGATCGGCGCAGACGGTGAGCATGGTTCTGGACCAGTTTCCAACGTGCCCCACGGCGATGAGCTTGGCCTTCGGGTCCACCGCCCACATCGCCTTGGCCGAACGGTTATGCTTCTCGACGTACTTCGCCAGCGGCATATGACCTTTCTGCCAGCCGCCGTACATCTCGTTTCCGACGGCCCACCACTTGACGTCGAACGGTTCGCGGTGTCCGTTGGCCGCACGCAGTTTGCCCTGTTTGCTTTCCGGAGATCCGTTGCAGTATTCGATCTCCTCGGCGATCTCCTCGACCGTGCCGAGTCCGGTGTTGACGGCGATGAACGGTTCGGTGTCCAGCAGTTTGCACAGCGTCATGAATTCGTGGATGCCCACGTCGTTGTGCTCCACGCCGGTCCACGCGGGATTCTTCCTCGGGGGGCGGCGGTCTACATCTCCGATGCCGTCGCGCCAGTTGTAGGCGCTTACGAAGTTTCCGCCGGGCCAGCGATATACCGGAGAGTCGAGGTCCTTCATGAGTTTGAGCGTATCGGGCCTCCAGCCCTGAACGTTGTCCGCGGGCATCAGCGATGCCGTTCCGATCCGCAGCTTCCCCTTGCCTGACGCCACGATCCGCAGGACGGCTTTGTCGGTGTCGGCTCCAGCGGTGAACTTCAGCGGGTGCTTCGCGAACTTGCCGGTGATCTTTTCGATGGTGACGACCTGCCGCTCTTTGGCGCCTTTTCCCCAGATCAGGCTGACTTCAACCGGGCCGGCTTCCGCGCCCGACAGGTACACCCTGCCGACATACTCCTTGCCTTTGACCACGCCGAGGTCGCCTTGCTCGACGCCTCGCGCCGAACCGCCGCCTAAGGCGATCTCCGGATCGTGCTTGCCCACAAACGGATCTTCTTTCGACATGGTGACGGCGCCGACGGGGCCTATCACCTTCCATGGCGAGCCGCTGACGACGGGGAACTTGACGTCCTTGCTCGGCGGGCTCCGGTAAGGCTTGAAGTCGTCGGTCACAGGATAGTAGAACTTGCGGTCTTCCAGCATCTCGGCCCATATCCCGCCGTAGATGCAGCGTCCGAGGTGCTCGATGAACTGCCCGTAGATGTATTTCGAGATCGGTTCGCCGGTCTTGCCGGCGTTGACCGTGACTTTCGGCTTCAGCGTCCGGGTCGACAGCAGTTCGACAGACAGGTCGTCGTACCATGCCGTTCCGGTGGCCAGTCCCCAGCCGCCGAACAGGCAGTTGAGCTGGATCTCGTATTCGCCGTATTCGGTTTCGAAGGTCATCTCGACCTTCGTCCAGTCATTTGTGCCGAGGACGCCCTTTGTTCGCCGCTCCGGCCCGCCGCCGTGGATGTTCAGCATGGCGCCGTACCCCTTGCGGCTGGGATGGGGCTTGACGTCCTTTGTCTTGATCCACCCGCTGATGCGGTATTTCGACAGCGGCTTGACGGTCACGGAATTGCTCCAGGCAATGTCTCCGCCTTCTGTCGAGGCGATCATTGCGCAGCGTTTTCCCGAGCGTCCTCCGTCTGTGATCTTCTGCTGGGAGGCTTTCCCGGACCAGCCCTGTTTGCTCCAACCGACCGGCGCACCGTCCTTGACGGTTTCAAAGCCGAGATTCTCCATCGCCTGAGCCTTTGAGTCTTCCGCCCTAGCCGGACCGGCGAAGAGTGAAACGGCCAACAGGACCAGTATTCCGCAAAACACAATTGATTTTACCATGAGTATTCTCCCGCTGCGGGGCACCGTCATTGTCTGTGGTTTTCCAAATGGATAGCTGACCGCGACGCGACGGTCATTTACGGTGATCTTATCATGTCGCCGAACACCGTCAAACTATTTCCAGATTGGATCGAGGTTCTCGGGATTCTCCGAAAAGCGTCGCCGCGGTTGTCGGCTTTGGTTGTGCTCCCGCATGTGAGGTGAGAATATGAACATACTGCAACGACACGCATACGGCTTGAGTCTCATTCTATTGCTGTATTGTGCGGGAGATGCCTCGGGGCAGTACGTCGGCGGCAAGCTCGGTAAGGGGCTTGGTGCTCGACGGAAGCACTCAGACAGTCAAGATACCTCACTACGCCGGGCTCAAGCCGTCCACAGCGATCGCGATATCGGCCTGGATAAAGCCCGAGACAGTCTCCTCCGATTGGTGGTGGCGGGAGATCTGCAGGAAGGAAGACGGGAACGCACGGATTCTGTCGGCGATCGGCCAGTACAAGAAGAAACACTGCCTGTGCCTCGGTCTGGGGATAGGCGGGAAATATGTCTATCACAGGGCGTCGCTGGCGTCAGAGGCGAGATCGAGCCGCAGTCGCGCCATGACGAAACGGCGCACCGTGCGACCGAGCGCAAGTTCAGAATCGAACTGATTCCCGACGGCGCCGCGAAAGAGGTTAAATACGTCGGTCGACGACTAGAGTTCGGAATATAAGGCCGCGGCTTTGGTCAAGTCCGTTCCGTTGTGCAGCAGAAGGCGGTATCGCAGGACGATTGGTTTGTCTTTCGGGATCGCAACCGCGTTACGCCCGGGCCAGACCGCGTTCTGCATGCTGGTTTTGCTCCGCAGGATCCACGGCGTCGGATATCCGGGGTTCTTGGGGTGAACGAGGAGGGCGATCGAGGATTTCGAACGGCCGAACGTTCCGGTGAAGTTCAGCCACTTACCGGCGGACACCGGCGTGCGTATGGGCTTCACCACGCCTTTCGGCCCGTTCATCGCCAGATCCTCAGGCAGCACGAATCGCGTCGAAAAACCGCCGTACCCCTTGTCGTTGTCGGCGCCGCCGAGTTTGACTTCCGCATCGGCCAGTGATTTCAACTCGATGGTGAAATCGATCGCACGGGTCTGATTCCTGATGCCGTGGGCCCGGATGGTCACGATCTCCTGCAGGAACGACTCCTTGCCGCCTTTATGGCCGGATCCCTTCAAGTGGACAGTCGCCCTGATCGCCGCGCCGTATAGAATCTCGCTCTTGACCGGCTCCCACGCGATGCCCTTGCATTCCCACGGGTCCCCGGCTGACTTGCCGCCGATTGTAGCCTGATGCCAGGTCCAGAATATCCCGCGATGGTGCAGGTGATCGGCCGGGAAATCCTCGGTCAGCATCTCGCCGCCGAGCCCGATAAGCGGGTGAACGTAATTGGCTCGCGCATGGCTGTTCTTGAAGCTGTTTGTCCCGGTGTGGTAGAAGAGCACGGGCCTGTCGCGATCGTAGAACTGGTACCCGTCGGCGGCCTTCACCGCGTGCATCGCCTGCTTCGGCATTGCGGTCCATACCTCGATCCAGTCGACTCGCGAACAGGCCTTCGACCCGCCGCCCGGCTTGAGGTCGGTGAAGCCGATCTCGCTGACCTGCTTGAGATTCGGCTTGGCGACCTTCGCGCCGCGCGTCACGGTCTTGATGTCCAGCTTCGACCAGGACATGTCGCTGATTCTCAGAATGATCGTTTGCCAGTCCCGTGAAGACCCGGTGCTCTGGTTGCTGACCAGCCAGCCGTCGGGAGTCTTCAGGATGACGTAAACGGTCCGCTGGTAGTTCTTCGTCCGCAGGCGGATCTGGGCTTGGGAGCCGCCGAGGTCGGCCGTTGCGTTCTTTCTGGCGAACGCCACGGCCCAGTTACCCTTGCACTGGCCGGACCAGATGTAGTGCGGGTCGTTCTTGGTCGTCTCGTGATAGCTCTTCTTGATCCCGCTCTTGCCGGGTCCGTAGAGTCCGAGCGCAAGTTCAGGGTTGGCCACGTGTTCCTGTGTTATAGGAAGCGCCGCTGGTATGTCGCGTGTGTCTTCGCGGAAGAACAGTGCGTTTTCGGCCCCCGCTTTCGCGGCGATGGCGACAACAGCGAGGCACGCCAGAATCGTTAGTTTCATTTCAGTGCTCCAGTAAGAAGTGTCGGGGGCGCCAGGGGCGGCAGGTTGCGGCACTTGCCTTCCACGATGACCGCGCCGGGCATGTCGACTCGCGGGGTCTTAAGCGTTGCGGCCCGCGCGTCGGTGATGATCTTGAGCATCGCCTGGCAGGTCGCGTTGGTGGTGTCGGCGAACGTCGTTACGGGTTTTCCTTCGAGATTCGGAGCCGGGGTCCTCTTGTTGGGTGCGAATACGTCAAACGGTTGGATCCACCTCGTCACGTACGGCAGGACCGGCTTGGCGGCCTTGCGGTCGCGACACCACGCAAGCCCCATCGATATGGCGCCTTCCTTTCCCTTCGCCAACGGAGCCCGGAGGATGCGGCTCCGCTCGGGCGTTTTGAGGTTGATCCAGTCGTTTCCGATTTCCGAGGGGTGGCACTTGAGGCATCCGCCTGTCTTCATCTGCGCCAGCAGGGGGCCTTTTGTCGACAGGATTGCTTTGGCGGTTGCGTGCTCGGTGTAGTTCCAGGTTCCGTAGTAGTTGCAGTTCCCGTCCATCCAAGCCAGCAGGAGGTCGATTTCCTTCCTGGGCATGTCCTTTAGGCGTTTATCGTGCCCGCGTGCGCCCAGGAGAATCTTCGCAAGCGGGGCGGCGCCGGATCCGTGGGTCAGCGGATCAAGTATTCTTGTAGCCTGCACGGCGCCGTTCTTGCAGTTAAGGAATCCGACAAGCGTGTTCTTTATCAGGGTCTCGTAGCTGATGTTGAACGCGTTTGTCCACCCGCCGGTCAGGTCGATTCCGCCGGCTATTCCTTTTTCGCCGCCGTGACAGGTCACGCAGCGTTTGTCGAGAATCGGCTGGACCATCGTCGGGTAGTCCAGGAATCCGTCGCCCCAGGATTCGGGTTTGAGTTTCGCCGGAGCCTTGCGGGCGGCGAGCGGGCGCATCGAGGCGACGGCCGGGGCGGCGTTGTCCTCCTTGATGTGGCATCCGGTGCATGACCTCGCCACGCCGGGCGCCGCCTGGACGAACGTCCGCTGCGACTGGAGCATCTGTCCGTCGGCGTCGAGTGCCTGGAAGTAGAGCGCCTTTCCGGGCGGGGCCTCGAAATACGCCGAACCGTCTTCCTCGACGGGAACCGTTCCCAGGAAATATTTGATGTCGTACGAGCCCTGCCAACTGGCCAGGAACGCCTGGTTCCACCATCGCCCGCCGCGCGGAATCCCGCTGATCCGAGCGGTGGTTTCGAGCACTCGCAGCTTCTTAACCCGCCCGCGCTCGATTCCGGTCAGACCTTTGTATATGTCGTGCACGACGAATGTCGCCGGTTTGTTCGGCTGGATCATCGAGATGACCTGACGCGGTTTGGGGCGCGGCTTTACGAGCATCGGTGCGTAACACGAGATGTTGGGATCCTTGTGCACCACCGAGCGGAACCCGTAGCGGTCGATCAACTCGATAACTCCGTGGGCGCCGTGGGACGGGGCGTTGTTTGCGATCAGGACAACGTCCTTCGAAAGCGGCCAGGGGTCGCACGGGCCGCGCCTGAGGCCCTGGTCCATCTCCTTGCTGTACTCCGGCGTGAAGTTGGTTATCGCGTCGAGATTGTTCTTGCCGACCTTCGCGTCGATCATCGCGATGGCGCCGACGGCCTGTCCGTTGTGCGGCGTGAGTGACGCGACGACCATGTCGGTTCCCGGGACAGCCCGCGCGTCGAGAACCGCCGTCGGCTTGGCCAGGTTGTTTGCGAAAAACGCCGTCTCGTTGCTTCCGTCGGGATTCACAGTCCAGAGGCTCTGCAGGTAGAGCGCCGACTTGTCGATATACTCCCAGCGCCCGTAGATGATGCGCCCGTCGGGCAGGACCGACGGATCGAATTCGTTCTGATTGTTGACCGATATGCACCTGATGTCGCTTCCGTCGGGATTCATCGTGTGCAGCACGTCGATGTAACTGCTGAAGCACATCACGTGCGCGCCGGTGCGGGTCGATGTGAACGCTATCCGTCCGCTGGGCAGATAGCAGGGCGTTATGTCGTGCTGGCCGCGGCCGACGAGACCCTGGGAGGGCTTGCGGTGCTTGCAGTCGCTTGCGGGGTTCGTCAGCCGCTTCAGGCCCTTGCCGTCAACCCCGATCTCGTAGATGCTCGTGTCGCCTTCTTCGCCCTTGAAGGCGAAAACGATCGTCTTGGCGTCGAACGACAGATCCGGGTCGCGGTAGACTCCTTTGCCGAGGGTCTCGGGGGTTTCGGGATCAATGATCGCCCGGACGATCTGCTTGTCGATCGGGGCTCTGGGGTTTTCTATAACGTATATCCCGCCGCCGGGGCGGTAGGGCAGGTAGTCGTCGTAGATGTGTCCGGCGTAGTACGGGTTTCGCTTTACGAACAGCAGCGGGGCGTCCAGTTCTGAAATGCGCACCTTCCGCAGCACCGCCCACAGATCCGTGACGCGCTGTTTGGCCTGCGCTTCGCCGGCGTTGAGGCCCTTGCGGATCTTGTCGAACGACTTGATGCAGGCCTGCACTTCGGCGCGGGCTTTCGTTGCGGCCGCAGAGTCTCCCGAGCCTTTGGCGATCAGTTGGGCCAACGCCTTGTCCAGCGATGCGAGGTTTCTGAGGTTGAAGTTCTGTTCGGGCGCCGGAGGCGGCTTGGACGGCCCCGACTTCGTAGGATTGTTGAACGACGGGGTAATCTTGAACCGCTTGGACTCGTATGCCCGGAACAGGACTTTGCCCTTCGTAGCGGCGGTGCGGTTGATTCCGACGAGCGTTTCAAAGCTGACGTACTTTCCGCTGAGCTTGTAGACCACGATGCTGTTGGCGTGTGCGAACAGGCCGTGTTTGATCTTCGCTCCTCCGATCGCCAGGGGCTGGTTGTCGGGACCCTTGTTGAGCGAGAATGTTCCCCAGCCTACCCGCACGGAGGTCGGCTTGAGATCGACCAGGCGGGTCCTGGCGCCTTTGGCGTCGATCAGGACCGGCTCGCCCCAGACCGCCTGGCCCCAGGAGTATCCCAACGCCGTCAGCGTCAGCGAATCGAATCCCTTGACGTTTACCGTCATTTTCTGGGGCTCTTGGCCTCCGCGGTTGACCTTGGCGGGGGCCGCGGGCTGTGAGTCCTTGGGCGCCGCATGCAGGCTTGCGGCGGCGGGAAGGACTATCGCGATGCAGAAGATATGCAGGAGTCGGGGTTTGATGTTCATTAGCGTCTCCATTGACAAGTTTGCTCTCGGCGGCGTCCTGCGGCAATCCCATCTTATTGCGACTCGGGCCAAAATAGCAACCTTGGTCCGCATTTCAAATCTGTCGCCGGCGAAGCGAATATCAATTTCACCAAGGTTGACATACTGGGCAATATCAGACATAATTCCCCGTTAATCCGGTAAGCCCGCCGGTAACAGGATCGCTGTAAGCTGTGTTGGACGGTGGTGGTCGCGATGAAACGAATCACGAGAATTACGAGTTGCGTATTGCTGGTGTCGCTGGTCCTTGTAGGGCTCGGCGAGGCGGAATCCATGGTGCTGTGCATCGGCTATGACGGCCACATCGCCTTGGAGAACGTCAAGACCGGCGTGTGCAATCATACGCTTGCGAAACTGGCCGATGAGTTGGGGCTTCCCGCGACGAGCAAAGAAGTCAGCGACAAGGCTAAGTGTTGTCCCTGCAGTGACATGAACCTTCCGGGCAAGAGTCTCGATTACCCCGAGATCCCTGGCCCCGATGTTGTTTGTATTGCAGAACCCGCCGAAGTTGCGATGCCTGTGTTCAAGCCTGACTGCTCGGAGTCGTTATGCGTTGCGGGCGACGAGACGATACCGCATCGCCGGCCGCCGGACCCCGGATGCGCCGTGGTGCGGACAGCCCTCAGGAGTGTAATTATCCTGGTCTGATGAGCAGGAAGCCGCCGGGGTCGCTGCAGACCCCGGCCGGACCGGGCTTCACCCCATTGCCCACGCGGGCCGATCGGGGCGACAAGCACACTGTTTTCGATTACTTTACGCTTAACTATATTCGAGGAAGAAATGGATCAATCCGCCTCCTACACCACGCAGTCAGCCCAGGGCGACAATTCGCTTATGGATATTCACACGCTCGAGCGTCCGGGGTTGACCGAACTGTTTGTAACCGCCGGTTCGCAGAACGGAAATCCTTATGGGATATTCGCTGACGGGCTTAAGGTCATCGAGGAAAAGGGCGCCACTGTTGTCTCCCAGCACGTTTTCGCGCAGATGGGCGAGGATAACGCCGGGACCAAGGCTCTTGAAGAAGCCGCGGGGCGGTGCGACTGGCCCGTTACGTGGATCGACAGCGGACACAAGAAAGGTTCGCACCTCGCCGGAACGCAGTTCTACGCTGTGGTGGGGCCGCAAGTGGAGCGCATCACCGAAGACGGACGGATCGCCGCCAGCACTTTCGAAGACGCCGATGCGCGATACTGCCATCTCGGCGACATGCGCGCCTCGGATACTTCTGAGACGCGGCCCGAACAGACCCAACGCACATTCGATCTGATGGAGACAGTGCTGGACAAGGCCTCGATGGACTTCTCCAACGTGATCCGAACGTGGATATATCTCGACGATCTGCTTGACTGGTACGATCCGTTCAACGTCGTGCGAACAGACTTCTTCAAGGCTCGCGGCGTATTCGATCGGCTCGTGCCCGCCAGCACCGGCATCAGCGGAGCCAACCCCTACGGCGCTGCGATGATGGCAAGCGTTCTGGCCGTGGCGCCCAAGAGCGACCAGTTCAGCGTGCAGGCCGTCGACTCGCCGCTGCAGTGTCCGGCTCCGGCTTACGGAAGTTCGTTCAGCCGCGGCGTGGAGTTCGGAACTCCCGATTGCCGCAAGCTGTCGATCTCCGGGACCGCCAGCATCGCACCCGGCGGAGAGACCCTGTACCTCGACGACATCGACGCCCAGATCAAGCTGACGTTCGAAGTCGTCAAGGCGATCCTCGACTCGCGCAAGATGGACTGGGACAACGTCGCAAAGGCGATGGCCTACCTCAAGGACGCCAGCTACATAACCGCACTGAAGCAGTACTGCACGGCGAACAACGTTGAGCAGATTCCGTTTGTGATAACGGAAAACCACGTCTGCCGACACGATCTTCTGTTCGAAATGGAACTCGACGCGGTCGCTGTCGATACTCCGGTCTAGCAACGATTCAGCATCAACGCGGCGATGCATTGGCCGCTTGCAGGAGACAGAGGCCCTGACGGGTTTCTGTCTCCTGTCTTTTTCAACTGTGATGAAGAACGGTTCGAAGATCCTCTTCTGCGTCTGGGGCTCCATCCGGAGCCCTTGTCGGTCATGGCAACCTCCAGGAAGTCGCCCGTCGTCAGTTCGTGCGGATGTTCGTCGCAATCGGCCCGATCGACCCTGAGTTCCCCAATGGCCAATGGCCATGCGCTGGCAATGAGACTTGACATGGTTGGTTCGGCTGAGTAGCTTCGCCGCGTCAGATGCGAACGGACAGAACGAGTGAAGCTGTT
>Ga0180436_10000551_pt1 | contig 38632 bp, 40 predicted proteins | sample SS_ome_2_FD_132434 | JGI IMG/M metagenome (GOLD analysis project Ga0180436, IMG submission 132434) | Hypersaline lake sediment archaeal communities from the Salton Sea, California, USA - SS_3_S_2 metaG | ecosystem: Environmental > Aquatic > Non-marine Saline and Alkaline > Hypersaline >... | reverse complement strand
GAGTTTGGTGTGCCGGATGGGCTTCCGGAACATTATGCCCTGATTCGTCTTATCTATGGTCTCGATGTCCATTACCCCTGCGAGCGACAGTGCCGGTATGGGTGGCGCTATGAATTTCCGAGGTTCCGGGATGACCTGGCGTTCATGGCTGCTCACGAGTTGCACCACTTCCGACGCCATCACCTTGGCTTCCATCCTCGTGAAGGCGAACAGTCAGCGATATGCTGGGCAATCAACCGCATGCGAGAAGTCGGTTTCAAGATGGATGCGCGTAGGATCACAACAGGTTGGCAGTGCTGCTCATCCACCAAGCGTCGCAAGCTCCCGACCGGTCCGAACTTGAATCTGCTTCGTAAGATCATGCAGATGGCAGCTCACCTTGCCTATGAAGACTTGGACGCGCTTCGGTTGTGGGCAACGGCGCGATCGATCCGGGCGCACAAGGACTGGAAGCGATACAGCCCAACTCCACATACTGAAGCCCTGAGATCGCTTCCAAACGGTTCCGTACTCAGAATCTCCTCACACGCGCGTCAAGACATCTACGCGGGGCAGAAGGCAAAGAAGGTAAGGAATCTCCAGGCGTCATCCCGAATGGAAGTTCAGACATCCGACGGGAAGATCTGGCGATATCCCATGCGATGGTTAGCCATCGCTCCACGTACGGCCGAAGCAGTCCAAGCCATCAGCAGGGAGAGTCAGGGGAATGCCTGAAAGGCGAATATTCGGGACTCAGGAATGGGCAGTGAAGACGGCCAACTGTCTGGAAGGCTGTGCCCATGACTGCAAGTACTGCTACGCGAAATCCATGGCCATTCGCTTCGGACGCAAGAAACCCGAAACATGGCACTCGGAGGAGCGGAGACTTGATCGCATCGGAAATGCATGCCGAGGGCGGCCCACACGCGTCATGTTTCCGTCAACGCATGACATCACACCGTCCTCACTCCCAACTTCTCTGGCCGCTATAGAACAGCTACTCGAGTACGGTCACTCCATTCTGGTGGTCTCAAAACCCCATGTTGACTGCATTGCCGCTATCTGCCGCGAGTTCGATGACTATCGGGAGAAGATCCTGTTCCGCTTCACCATGGGATCGGCGGAAGACGAAACACTTAGTTTCTGGGAGCCCAATGCGCCCAGCTTCATGGAGAGGCTCGACTCCCTATGCTTTGTCCATGAACGCGACTTCCGGACGAGTGTATCCTGTGAGCCTATGCTCGACTCGGACGTTGAAGCGGTCGTGAGTACGGTGTCCCCCTACGTCACGGACGCGATATGGATTGGGAAGGCCAATCAGCTCCGTCAGCGACTGAAGATCAACGGCGCAACAGACGGTGAGACTGCCCGCCGGGCCGAAGCCTTGATTGCATCCCAGAGCGCGGAGTGCACGGATGCCCCTTTTCGCCGCCTAAGCGGTAACAAGCAGGTGAAATGGAAAGACAGCATCAAGAAGATGGTGGGGCTGGAAATGCCGGCGCGACCGGGGCTGGACATCTGAGAAATGAATACCATTTACACGATCGGCACGCAGGGAATGACAGACGAGAAGTTTGCTGCAACTCTCCGGGCACATGATATCGACGTCGTCATGGACATCAGGTTGCACAGCGAAGGGAAGTGGTACAGGTTCGCTTCCGGCAAACATATCCGCGATCTCTGCCGGCGGAATCGAATCGGATATGTGCATGACACACGCTTCGCCCCGACAAAGGAAATGCTTCAGCGATGGCGCGAAACCCACGACTGGCCGGCGTATGAAGCGGGCTATCGGGAGCTGATGGAGCAACGGAATATGTTCTGGCTGTTCGACGAGGTAATCGTCGGCTACTTACGTCCCTGCCTCCTCTGCGCAGAGAAGGCTCCTGGCTGAACGTATGGCAGGACCTGGTGGAGATGTCATTCATCTCTGAGCAGGCGTTCACAGCCCTGTGCTTAAGGCACGTCCGACTAGAATCGCGAGGTCGATCCGATCTCCAGATAGGGCAGCCAATGGTAAAAGGTTTTGCCCTCCACAACGGCCTCTTCGGCCAATGGAAAAAATGCACGCGCAACCATCCGTCTATGAGCGTTTTACACACGCATCGCCCAACGGCAGGCAACGGTAGAATGCGTGCACAATCGTGCTGATGCGTTACAAAGGCGTTACACGCTGCGGGGATCCGATCCGGGTGTCGGCGCCGTTGATCTCCCACATCTTGTCATTCACAGTGCCGATTGTCGGTAGCAGCGACACGACCGTTGCATCGGTTCTCTTGCTCCCCCCACTGTTCCTGGATCCCCATTCTCTCTACGCGCCATCGGCGTAGGTCTGCCAAAAGCCGTCTTGCAACCGGACGGTGTCGTCTTGCCACTCCAGCGTTCCGTCTTCCGTGAGCCGACGGATCAAACGTGAGAGGGCTTCGGGCGTCACCCCGATCTCTGCCGCGATGTCTTTCTTGGCGATGGAAATCTTGTAGCCGTCTTTCTCACCGTAGTGCTCACGCAGGAAATGGAAGAGCCGTTCGCTGGGCTCATAAGCGGTGAGGAAAGCGATCCTTTCGGTCAGATAGCGAACCCTGAGCATGAGCCCGACCTCGAAATCCGTCCGGAAGCTGTCGATCCGCAGCAGATCCAGAAAATCTGCCTTGGGTATCCGGAACAGCACTGAATCCCGTACGACGTTCGCGGTAACGGGGTATGTGCCGCCTTTGAACAACGCAGCTTCGGCGAAGATCTCGCCGGCCTCGCAGGTCTTGATGACGACCTCTTTTCCGGTCGGCGCCATGCGAACGAGTTGAACGCACCCCTCCGAGACGAGATACACCCCTGTCACGGCCTGACCTTCATAGAAGACCATCTCGCCCTTTCCGTACGCTTCCCTCACGCACGCAGCGGCCAGTGCGGATCTGTGTTCCGCCGATAGGCCCGCGAAGTAGTGGCATCCCGATATGATGTGCGCTGCGTTCATGAGGTCCCTTCGTTGCCGCAAGATAGCATCCATTGCCTCTGCCGAGCGAGCAAGATTGCTGCCACTTGATCTCGATCAAGGCGCGGGTCGAAGCACCGTGTTAACGTGGGTGACGATCGAAATGGAGGAATGCACATGAACAAGTATGACAAATCTGAAATCGAGGCCATGATCAATGAACCCGATGCGACCGTCGGAGAGGTCGCCACGCGGCTTCCTGCGGCAAAGGCCGCGTTCGAGCGCCTGGGCATCGACTACTGCTGCGGCGGGAGCGGCAAGCTACGAGCTGAGTTAGCCGACAAGAACATCACGGTCGAGCAACTGATCGAAGCCATCCAACAGACGGAAGCCGTCCGGGCCAGCGACACTGACAGGGATTGGTCGACGACTTCGGTGACGGAACTGGTCAATCATATCCTGACAACGCATCACGTCTTTATGAAGCACGAGTTGCCTCGAATCGACGGCCTGCTGACGAAGGTCACGAAGGCCCATGGCGAACAACATGGGCAAATGTTGGGCGAGCTTACCGCTGCATTCCGGGGACTGCGCGATGAAATCGAACAACACCTGTTCAAGGAAGAGCAAATCCTTTTCCCGATGATCGCCGCAACGGACGCGTTCATGTCCGGTCGGGGCGAGCGCCCGGTCTCTCATTGCGGCACGGTCCTCAACCCCATCCGCCAAATGGAATTCGAGCATGAGAACGCGGGGCAGGCCCTTGCTCGCATGCGAAAGCTGACGGACAACTACAACCTTCCGGACGACGGCTGTCTGATGTTCGCCACGCTGTACGAGGCGCTTGACGCCATGGAGAAGGATCTGCACGAGCATATTCACCTGGAGAACAACATTCTGTTCCCCGCGGCTGCCGAACAGGAGGCAGCAGTGACGGGGGCGTAGGCAAAGAAGGAGGCGCAGCATGAACATCACACGTACACACATCATCAGCATGTTCGCGAGCATGGTTCTCGCGGCGAACGCATTCGGGCACTGCGATACGATGAACGGACCTGTTGTCCCACTCGCGCAGGCAGCCCTTGAGAAAGGCGACATCACGCCGCTGCTCAAGTGGGTACAGCCGGATTATGAACACGAGATCAAGGAAGCATTCAACAGGGCCATGGCTGTCCGCAAGAATGGGAAGGACGCACAGGAACTGGCCGACCGCTACTTCCTTGAGACGTTCGTCCGCGTGCATCGTGTCGGCGAGGGCGCGCCCTACACCGGTCTTAAGGACGAACCCGTCCTGCCGATCGTCGTGCTCGCGGACAAGGCGCTGGAGACAGGGTCCGTAGACAGCATGGTGTCGAAGATCACCGACCATGTCGCCCGCGGGATCAGGGATAAGTTCGACAGAGCCAGAGAGCTGGAGAAGCACAAGGACGACACCGTAGAAGCCGGCCGCGCATATGTCGCAGCGTATGTGGATTATGTCCACTACGTGGAGGGCATCCGCAACGCCGTCATGGCGGCCGGCCATGCCCACGGGAATTCCGAACAGCACGCCGACCCTCACAATCGCTAGCGTCGCCGGGGCTATGGGTATGCCGTGTTCACACACGCGTCTGGCGCTCTGCTGCACGCAACTGCAACGTGGTCTCGGCAAAACCGAACCGTGACTTCAGGCGACGGGCAAGATCGTCGCCTATGGTCTCCATCCGGCGTGGGTCGTCCCCTGTCTTGACAATCGCCTCCGCGCTGAAAGCCACAACGTCTTCCGTGATCGACCATATCCGCACCCGGTTCAGTTCTGCCACTTCCGGGAATTCGGCCGTGACGAATCGCTCCACATCCTCCGTGTTGACGTGCGCGGGGGCAACTGCCATAAGGATGCGCACAGTGTCGCGGAACAGGCCCCAGGCCCAGATGAGAATGACGCCGGCAATGCCGATGCTCAAAACCGGATCGATCCACGCCCAATCAGTGACCGCCATGATGAGGGCACCCGCGACAATCGCGACTGACGACACCGCGTCGGCCATCATGTGAGCCACGGCGCTGCGCACGCTGAGGTTCTTCCCGTGCCCATGAAGCAGTAGAATGCTCGCGACGTTCACAGCGAGGCCAACGGCGGCGACGACAAGCATCTCCCGCGTCAGTACATCCACGGGATTCAACAGACGTACTATGGCCTCGTAACCGATGTACGCCGTAACGGCAAAGAGGAACAAGGCGTTTGTGTACGCCGCCAGCACTTCCGCTCTCAGAAGGCCGAATGTCCGATGGTGACAAGGGGCACGACTTGCGAAGCGGAGCGCCAGCGCGCTGATTCCCAGGGCAAAGACGTGCGTGAACATGTGTCCGGCATCACTGAGAAGCGCCAGGCTCCCTGTCAGCAGTCCGCCGACGATCTCGACGGCCATTCCGACAACAGTGATACCGAGCGACAACCACAAACGCTTCAACGGGGCGCTTCGGTATTGCAGGAGATCTTCCATCCCGGCCGCGCTATGACTGTGTTCGTGCTTCGTTCCCCTTTTGCTTTCTAACGCCATCTCAAACCTTCTGAGCACGGAACCCGTAGTGGTAGGGCGGGAGATCAGTGACCCCGGTTTCGTCCACTCGGAACCCGGCCGCTACAGCCCATGCCATGCATTCCTGCGGTCGAGGACGGATGTCCATTGACGGGCCACGAGGAGTCGATGGATCGTAGTTCCAGTGAATGATGCCAACGCTTCCGCCAGGTGCAAGCACGTGGTGGGCCTCCCGCAGAAGCAAGAGCGGCTCTTCGCAGTGCAGGATATTGAACAGCATGGCGTAGGCGACGCTTGCGTCGGGCAGACCCGTGCCGTCTGTTACGAAATCGCGCAGACGCACATCGACATTGGCAACTCCGGCGGAGTTCGCCTTCGCCTGCGTCGCCCGGACCATCTCCGGCTCTATGTCCAGCGCGTATACGGTTCCCTGAACCGCGTGCGCGGCAGCCACCGTGAAGGTGCCGTACCCACAGCCGAATTCAACAACATCACCAGTCAGCCCACGAATGCCAAGGAGATCGATGACACGGGGCGGATCGAAGAAGCCATCCCACATCGTTTCATCCGGCATGCCGCTCTCACGCGTCTTCATGAGTCACTCTCGCTACAGGTTGGGTCCGGTAGCCGGCATCCTGGATCGCTTTGTGGACGTCATCCAGCGCGAAGTCGCCCGCGACCAAAGCCCTTTTCTCCGCCAGGTGCACCTGGCAGCTCTCCACGCCTGGGACATCGCGGATCGCTTCCTGCACATGCGCCGCACACTTGCTACACGTCATGCCGTCGATGGGGACTTCAATCGCTGTACTCGTCGCGGCCTGCTTACCCGGGAATGCGAAGGCGCGCAGACGCGGGACGACGCGGCGTGACAGCGAGAGCACGAGCAGCGCGGCGAACAGTCCGGCGAGCACCAATGAGAACGGGCCGGGGCCCATTTCGTGATGGGGGTGTATCTGGCGCGCCGGTTCGACGTTCGGTCCCAGGAGTGCAAACACGCCGTTCAAGGCCAGACCCGCGGCGACGGACAGCACGGAGATTACCGACAGGTACACGGCCACTATCTTCTTGCCCATCACCGATGCAATGAGGGTCACGGTCGCTGCGTTGGTTGCCGGGCCAACGGCGAGGAACACGAAGGCCGCGCCGGGTGACAGGCCTTTCATCATGAGGGCTGCGGCGATGGGGATTGAGGCGGTGGCGCAAACATAGAGCGGAATTCCTCCGACGATCATCAGCGCCATCGCGGCGAACTCGTTGTCCACGTAGCGGCCAAAGAAGTCCGGCGGGACGAAGAAGGAAATCAGCCCTGAGATGGCGATACCCACAACGAGCTGAGGGGAGATGTCGTCGAGGAACTCGCCGAAAGCGTACCTGCAAATCGCGACGACCTTCTCGCGGACCGAGTGGGCATGTCCCCCGTTCTCGAAGCAGATGACGCAGGCGGGGTCCCCTTCTCGGGACTGGGGGCCATTCATCTGTTGTGCCGTCGCTCCGCCGAGAAGCGTGGTGATTGCTCCACCGACGATGCCCATCACGAAGGCTGCCAGAGGCCGAAAGACGGCAAACACCGGCCCCAGCATCCCGTACGTAGCCACGATCGAGTCGATGCCGGTCTGGGGCGTTGAGATGAGAAAGGACACTGTCGCCCCGTCCGATGCCTTGCTCTTGCGTAACGACAACGCCGTGGGCACGACGCCACAGGAGCAGAGCGGAAGCGGAACGCCGAGCACAGCCGCCTTCACGACTGACGCAAGACCCCCGTCACCGAGATGACGGCCCACGAACTCCCGCTTGAAGAGGATGTGCAGCAGACCCGCGAACGTCAGCCCCAGTAGGAGATACGGGGCCATCTCGACAAAGGTCGCATAGATGGCATTCAGGATTCCGACGACTGTGCCCATGATCGCCTCTTATGGGGCCAGTTTCTTGAGTTTTGGTTCGATGACCATGCGGCAGTACGGGGCGTCGCGGTTGTTCCGGAAGTAGTCCTGATGATAGTTCTCTGCCTCATAGAACGGTGACGCCGGTGTGACGTCGGTGACGACCGGCTTTGTGTATTTCTTTTGAAGTGCCTCGATTGCCCGCTCCGCCGCCGCCTTCTGTTCGTCCGAGTGGTAGAAGATCGCCGATCTGTATTGGGTGCCTACGTCCGCCCCTTGTTTGTTGAGTGACGTGGGGTCGTGCACCTTCCAGAACACGTCGAGCAATTCCTCGAACGTGATCTTGTCCGGGTCGAACTCGATCTGGGCTACTTCGGCGTGGCCGCTCCGGCCCGAGCTCACCTCTTTGTAGGTGGGGTTCTTCGTGGCTCCGCCCATGTACCCGACCTTGACCGATTCGACCCCGTCCAGACTCTCGTAGACAGCTTCGGTGCACCAGAAGCAGCCCGCACCGAACGTGGCCTTCTCCAGTCTCTTTTCGCTCGGAGCCGCCGCTCCGGTCTGAAACGCCAGGGCCGCCGAGTTGATGCAGTAACGCAAGCCGGTAGGCTTCGGTCCGTCCGGAAAGACGTGCCCCAGGTGGCCGCCGCATCGGGCGCACACGACCTCGGTGCGACGCACGCCGAGGCTGTTGTCTTCCTTCTCGACGACGCTGTCGCTCGTCGCCGGGTCCCAGAAACTCGGCCACCCGCTCCCGGAATCGTATTTCTCTGTTGATCGGAACAACTCCGCGCCGCAGCCGGCACAGGCGTATACACCCGTTCCATGGTGGTTGTAGTACTTGCCTGTGAATGGCCGTTCGGTGCCGCATTGCCTCAGCACGTCATACTGCTTGGGCGTCAGCGTCTCGCGCCATTCCGCATCGGTTTTCCTGTCGTTGGCGTCCATGCCGGTGCCTCCTTGCTGCTGCAACCGTTCCGCTCGCGCGTCCGTGGCCGGCCTACAGCTCCATGCCCCAGCCATGGATACAAGCATTGCGGCCAGTGTGGCGACGGTCCTGACGTAGCTTGTTGTCGCCTTCATGCGCTTGCCCCTTTCTTCAATTGTACGGCAATAGTCGCGACATGCCGTCCTTGGAAGCTCCGCGCCCAGCTCGTTCTCCGTGGGCTGGCGCGACCCGTCAGCCCCGGCCATAGTCGTGGCCCCGTACGGTGTTCCACGCGTGCACCCAGGTCCTCAATCGATCCCTCGGCCTCCCTCTCGTACAACATGCTCATTCGATCCTCCTATCTGCGTCCGGTTCCTACAATCTGGCGTTTCGCAGTCGCAACGCATTCGTCACAACAGACACCGAGCTGAAACTCATTGCCGCCGCGGCGATCATGGGGCTGAGCAATACCCCGGAAAACGGGTATAGGATGCCTGCCGCGACTGGGACGCCGAGCGCGTTGTAGAGGAACGCGAAGAAGAGGTTCTGCCGGATATTGCGCATGACGGCGCGACTGAGCATGACCGCTTTCACAACCCCCCGAAGATCACCCTTGACGAGCGTCACGCCGGCGCTCTCGATCGCTACATCCGTACCCGTGCCCATGGCTATGCCCACGTCTGCCGCGGCCAGGGCGGGCGCGTCGTTTATGCCGTCACCTGCCATCGCCACGCTCGCGCCGCTTTCCTTCAACGCGTTCACCCGCTCATTCTTGTCCTCGGGCGAGACACCGGCGTCCACGTCGTCGATGCCTAGCTGCTCAGCCACGTGCCGTGCTGTCTTTTCATTGTCGCCGGTGACCATATGAACGTTGATGCCCATCTCATGCAGCGCGTCTACCGCCTGCGGCGTGGATTCTTTGATCGGGTCCGATACGGCCAGGATACCGATAGCCTTTCCGTCGGCAGCGACAAAGATGACTGTATGTCCCTGTTCCTGAAGTTCATTGGCTTTGTCGGTGAGCGCATCAAGCCCCTCTACATCTTTCTCGTCGAGGAACTTCTGCTTCCCGACGAGCACGTCGTTCTTGTCAACCTTGCCCGAAACGCCACCGCCGGTCGTTGAGTCGAAGTCTCGAACATCGGAAGGAGAAAGTCCCCGTTCTTCCATGCCCCGAACAATGGCCGCGGCGAGCGGGTGCTCGCTCTGCTGTTCGACTGAACCTGCCAGCCGGAGCAGATCTTCCTCATCGAAGCCGTTGGTGGTATGGATTTCCGTGAGCTTCGGTTTCCCTTCCGTCAGCGTTCCGGTTTTATCGACAATGATTGTCTCAATCTTCTCCATGGTCTCGAGTGCTTCGGCGTTCTTGAACAGCACCCCATCCGAGGCCCCGCGCCCAATGCCGACCATGATGGACATGGGCGTGGCAAGCCCGAGGGCACAGGGACAGGCAATGATCAGCACCGCCACCGCGTTGAGTAGCGCATAGGCGAAGCGCGGCTCGGGACCGACCCATGCCCACACGATGAACGTCAACACGGCGGCAGTCACCACCGTCGGCACGAAGACCGCGGCAACTTGATCGGCCAGACGTTGTATGGGCACGCGGCTGCGCTGGGCCTCGCTGACCATGTGGACGATCCTCGAAAGCATCGTGTCCTCACCGACCTTCGTGGCCCGCATCAGGAACGACCCCGTCTGGTTGACGGTGCCGCCCGTCACCGGATCGCCTTCTTTCTTGTCCACAGGCACTGGCTCGCCTGTGATCATCGACTCGTCGATGCTGCTGCTTCCCTCGGTCACCTCGCCATCCACGGGGATCTTCTCCCCCGGCTTGACGCGTATCGAATCGCCTTCCTGTACGTCATCCAGCGGCACGTCTTCTTCCTTGCCGTCGCGGGCGATGCGCGCCGTGTCGGGCGCGAGTTGAAGCAGTTCGCGAATAGCGCCGCTCGTACGCTTTCGCGCGCGGAGTTCAAGCGCCTGGCCGAGCAGGACGAGGGTGACTATGACGGCCGCCGCTTCGAAATATACCGGGACGATCCCATCCTCGGTTCGGAAGGCAGCCGGGAACAACTCGGGAGCGAGCGTTGCTACTAGGCTATAGCCCCAGGCCACGCCGGTGCCGAGCCCGATCAGCGTGAACATGTTCAGGTTCCAGGAGACGATGGACTTCCAGCCTCGCCTGAAGAAAGGCCACCCGCCCCAGAGAACGACGGGTGTAGCGAGAATCAGCTCCAGCCAGTTTGAAACGGTTCCGGACATCCATGCGTGGATCGGAATGCCGACCATGTCACCCATCGCAATGACGACGACAAGGATGCTCAAGAGGGCGCAGATCCAAAGACGCTGTGTCATGCTCTTCAGTTCGAGATCGTCTTCCTCCGCTGCCAAAGTCTCCTTGGGTTCAAGGTCCATCCCGCATTTCGGGCATGAGCCAGGGCCTTCCTGCTCGACTTCAGGGTGCATCGGGCAAGTGTAAATAGCGGCGTGCCCCGTGTCCGGTGTCGCGCGCTCCTGGCCGTCCTCTTCGCGCAGGAACTTCTCACGGCAATGGGCCGAACAGAAGTGGAACGTCTTCCCATCCCGCTCCGCGCGGTGCTCCGAGGATGCGGCTACTTCCATGCCGCAGATCGGGTCCGTTTCCATCCCGTCTCCAGCCATTGTTCATTCCCTCCAGTGCGCTGGCGACCGCTCCCACCCGCCGTTGCAGGCAGGAGCGGGCCAGGCATCGTTTCGCTACTGCTTCCGGCACAGCGGGCACTTCGACACCGCTGCTTTGCAGTGTTCGCATACGTGTATGGTCTTCTGATCCGGGTCCACGTAGTCCTGCATAGAAGCAGGAGCTGCCGGATCGATGGTCGAGACGTTCTTGCAGCCCGGACACACGTGCTTCTTGACCGTCAGCCCCTTGATTGGGGACGTGACCATCTGCGTCTTGCACATCGGGCAGACGCTGCTGGTTTCCTCGGACACTACCTTCCCCGGGGTCTGACACCCCGTAAGCAGGGCAACCGATCCGATGGTTCCCAGCAGAACCGCCGCCATCACTGCCACACTTATCCCTCTCTTCATTGTTCTCACCTCCCTTCCTGCCTTTTCTTTCTGCTACTGCCGCGTCTTGAGTTTCAGTTCCTCCAGCCAGCAGTACAGCACCGGCACGATGAAAATGGTGATCAGGACGACGAGCATGCCGCCGAAGGATGGGATGGCCATCGGCACCATGACGTCGCTGCCACGGCCCACGGAGGTCAGCACCGGGATCAGCGCCAGAATGGTTGTCGCCGAAGTCATCAGGCAGGGGCGTACCCGGCGCTCGGCGGCAATGACAGTCGCGTCGCGGACCTCGTCCTTCGTCGTCGGCTTACGTTCGCGGAACACCTGGCCAAGGTAGGTGGCTTGAATCACGCCGTTGTCCGTCGCAATGCCGAAGAGCGCAAGGAATCCAACCCAGACGGCCACACTCATGTTGATGGTGTGGATCTGGAACAGGGTCCGCATTTCCACGCCGAAGAGACTGAAGTTGAGGAACCAGGGCTGGCCGTAGAGCCAGACCAACAGGAACCCGCCGCACCATGCAACGAAGATGCCGGAGAAGACCAACAGCGTGGTCGAGACCGATTTGAATTGGAAGTAGATGATCATGAAGATGGCAAACAGCGCCACCGGTAAGATGAGCGCGAGGGTCTTCGCGGCACGCTGCTGGTTTTTGTAGCTGCCTGCAAACTCATAGCTGACGCCGCGCGCCAGGGAGAACTCGCCACTGTCGATCTTGGATTGCAGGTAGGCTTGGCACTGCTCGACCACATCCACCTCGGCATAGCCCGGTTTCATGTCAAAGACGACATAGCCGACCAGGAACGTATCCTCGCTCTTGATGACCTGCGGCCCCCGGACATAGCGGATCTCGGCCAGTTCGGTGATCGGGATCTGCTGTCCGCCCTTACCCGGCACGAGGATCTTCCCCATGGCTTCGACGCTGTCGCGCAATTCACGTTGATAGCGTACCCGCACCGGGAATCGTTCTCGTCCCTCCACGGTGGTCATGATCTTCTTGCCGCCGATGGCAATCTCGATCACATCCTGGAACTTGCGGATGGGCACGCCGTAGCGCGCAATGGCTTTGCGATCCGGCACGATCTCCAGGTACGGCTTGCCCACGATGCGATCGGCAACCACAGCGGCGGGCTCCACGGAAGGCACTTGCTTGAGGAAACGTTCAAGCTGAAGACCCACCTTCTCGATCGTGTCAAGGTCTGGTCCCTTGACCTTGACACCCATGGGGGCCCGCATGCCGCTTTGCAGCATGACGATGCGAGCGGCGATCGGCTGCAGCTTCGGAGCAGAAGTCGTGCCCGGGAACTTTGCGACCTTGACGATCTCGTCCCATATGTCGTCCGGCGTCCTGATGTGATCGCGCCATTGCCGGAACGGGCGACCCTTCGGATCGGGAATCAGCTCGCCTGCCTCGTCCCGAACGAACGTGTCGCTCTTTCCGTCATACTTGAAGCCGATGCGACGACCGTTCTTGTCGGTTTTGTACTCCGGTTTGTAGTTGATCACCGTCTCGATCATGGAGATCGGCGCAGGGTCGAGCGGGGTTTCCGCCCGGCCGAGCTTTCCAACCGCCGACTCGATTTCAGGGATGGATTCGAAGGCCATATCCTGCTTTGCGAGGATGTCCAGTGACTCGCCAATGGACGCATGCGTCATTGTGGTGGGCATCCAGAGGTATGAACCTTCATCCAACGGCGGCATGAACTCCTTGCCCAGGCCGGGGAACGTGTTCGCCATGTACTGCGCGGGCGCACTCTTCTGTATCGGTTGCGGTAGCCATCCGAACATCTTCGGAAAACCAAGCCAGGCCATTCCGCCCACAACGAGCAAGGCAACCGGAATGGACAGAAACGCCATTCTGTGGTCGAGGCACCAGTGGAGCATCACCGAATAGAACCGCTGAAAGAGCTTGAAGAATCCGAGCAGGCCGCCGACCAGCAAAGCGACAAACATGAGGTTTCTCAACAGGCCGCGTTCCGGCCCCAGCGGCTCCCAGTACGTGGTGAGAAGAATGCCGACGGCAGCAATGGCTACGACACTTGCCGCAATCGGGCCAAAACGTTTCAGCCGTTCCGGGATGTATGCCTCAGAGAGGTAATACGCGCCGAACAGCGCAAGAATCAGGCCCACCCACCAGGCGACGGTGAACCCGACAACCACGCCGGCGGCGATTAGCCCGATGCTCAGTCCTGTCCGTAGCTTCTTGCCGGATATCTTCCCGCAGAAGAGCAGGTGCGCCGCTGGAGGCAGGACGGTCAATGCGATGACGATTGAGGCAATCAGTGCAAAGCTCTTCGTGTAGGCCAGCGGCTTGAAGAGCTTGCCTTCCGCTCCAATCATCGTGAAGACCGGCAGAAAACTCACGACCGTCGTGGCCACGGCAGTCAGGACGGCGCCACCGACCTCACTTGACGCGCGATGCACGACCTCGATCGTAGATTCCTCTGGGTCAGCCTGATCCAAGTGCCGCAGGATGTTCTCGCAGACGACAATTCCCATATCCACAATGGTGCCGATGGCGATGACAATTCCGGACAGCGCCACGATGTTGGCCTGCACGTTGAAGAACTTCATGCCGATGAAGCAGAGCAAGACGGCCAACGGCAACATGCCGCTGATCAGCACACCACTGCGCAGATGCATGACCATGATGAGCACAACGATGATCGTCACCAGGATTTCCTGTGCGATGGATTCGTTTAGTGTGCCGAGCGTCTCGTAGATCAGCCCCGTGCGGTCATAGAACGGAACCACCGTGACCTTGCTGATCGTGGCCCAAGCCGGCCACGTGTCACGAGAGGTCGAACGCAAGTGTGCCAGCCAGGCTTTCTGGGATTCTTCCCGGCCATCAAAAGTGTCCAAGCTGTTGGCCTGCGCATAGGCTTCTATGGTCTCCCGAGAGGCGATGTCTTCGTCAATCAGCACTTTGGCCGGCAGGGCTTCCCGTGTTTCGCCGACCTTGGCCTTGACGTTGTTGATGACCGCCAGCGGGTTGTCGCCGTAGCGCGCGACGACGACCCCGCCGACAACGGACGCTCCGCCTTTGTCAAGCGCGCCGCGCCGAGTCGCCGGGCCGAGCGCTACCTTGGCCACATGTTCGACAAGTACAGGGACGTTGTCGTCTCCAACCTTGACGACACTGCTTCGGATGTCCTCAAGATCCTTGATGAAGCCAATACCCCGAATGAAGTACTCGGTTCGGTTGATTTCCAAGGTCTTTGCCCCAACGTCGATATTGGCAGACATTACCGCGTGATAGATTTGGTCCAGCGTGACTCCGTAGGCCCGCATCGCATCAGGATCGACGTCAACTTGGTATTCCTTGACGTATCCGCCAATGGACCCGACTTCCGCCACGCCGTCGGCAGAAAGCAACCAGTATCGGGCATACCAGTCCTGCACAGTGCGCAGCTCGTCCGGACCCCATCCGCCGGTCGGGTTGCCATCCAGGTCTCGCCCTTCGAGTGTGTACCAGTAGATCTGGCCCAGGGCCGTGGCGTCAGGGCCAAGCGTTGGCTGCACCATCGCCGGCAGCGTGCCGGCAGGCAGGCTGTTGAGTTTCTCCAGTACGCGCGTTCGCGACCAATAGAACTCCACGTCTTCCTTAAAAATGATGTAGATCGTAGAGAAACCAAACATCGAGTAACTGCGGATCGTCTTGATGCCCGGAATACCGAGCAAGGAGACGGTCAACGGATAGCTGATCTGGTCTTCAACGTCCTGCGGCGAGCGTCCCATCCACTGGGTGAAGACGATCTGCTGATTCTCGCCGATGTCCGGGATGGCATCGACCGGCACCGGATAGCGCTGTAATCCGCCAACCTTCCACTCAAACGGAGCAACCAGCATACCCGCGAGGATGATGGCAACCATGAACAGCCCCACCACGAGCTTGTTCTCAAGGCAGAACCGAATCAGCTTGCCGATGGCGGATTTCTGTTCGGTTGTTTGCTGTTCAGACGGTGTCATTTCAGCACCTCTTTCACCTCACCGCACCGAAGCATCGTCTCTCCGAAGTACGGGTTGTTGATCTCCTCCGTGCTCTGAATCCACCAAGCCCCACGGTTGTCAAATGCCATGGGACACCACGCCTTGTAGAGCTTCCCCCCGGGGACACCGAAACGCGTCAACAGCGCAGCGATTTGCTCCGAAAGGAGCGCAAACTTCATCCTGACCGGTTCAATTCCATCGGCCTCGGCAATGGCCTTCAGGAGTGCCTTCAGTTCGCCCGCGCTCTTCATCCAGGTCATGTGGTTCTCGCCCGTGACGAGTGCCATATCCACCCCCGCGAGTGCCTCAAGCGCCTTCTTTGCCGACTCTGCGGCAGCTCCGCGATCGTCCTTTGCCAAGGCAGCCTGTACGTTCAGGTAGTGCTCGATCAGCACGCCGAGTTGTGTCTTGAATTCGGGGTTGACTGCGGAGGGTGCCGACATGGCATGGCCGCCGTGCATGAGGCCGAACTTCGATTGCATCGCGTCAACATGGCCGCGTGTGGTGACGGCCAGACGCGCCGCCTCGGCCGCGGTCTTGACGGAGTCCCCCTGTGCACCATCGTTGCCCAGTAGCATGGAATACTCTTTCCAAAGCATCCCGGCGTGTCCTGAGAGACTTGCGGCATCTACTGCGGTTACGCTTTCCCGAAGGGCGCGATAGGCCGTCCGAATCCGATCCAGCTCGTGACCGGACGAGGCCGCGATTGCGTCGCCCGCGACGGCGATCACATCATGCAACTGGCTCTTCACCACGGCGGGCACCTTTGGTCCTGCGGCCGCCGCGGGCTCGTCGGGCGCCTTTGTCGGTGCGCCGCCGTGGTGGGCATGTCCGCCGCCCCCGCCGCCGCCCTCGGGTGTCATCATGCTCGGCTTGGCTCGAATCTGCAGCTCAGCGTCGAGCTTGAAGCTGCCTTTCGTCACTACGCGATCGCCATCGGTCAGGCCGCGCTTGACGAGGTAATAGTTGCCTGCGCGGGGTCCGAGCACGATTTCACGTCCTTCGAAAGTCGGCCTGTCCGCACCGGGCACCTGCACATAGACAATAGCCCGCTTGCCGGTCAGGAGCGGCGCCGAAGCGGGAATCACCAACGGCTTGTCCTCGTCAGCGGGTTCCGAACCTACATAGCCCAGGCTTTCGGCCCGCACCAGCGGCATGCCGCATACATCACACGATCCCGGGCCGTCCTTGACGACTTCGGGATGCATGGGGCTGATCCACTTGCCCGCCAAGTCCGCGTTCATGACACGCCCGCCTGTCGCAACGCTAGCCTCGGCCACTGCCCGAACGAACATGCCGGGTTTGAGACGCCCATCGTCGTTCGGCACATTCACGCGCACCTTGACCGTGCGGGTTGCTTCGTTGAGCACGGGGTGAATGAAGGAGATCGTGCCGGTGAAAACTTCACCGGGGTAGGACTCTATCGTAAACTCCACATGCTGGCCGTAACGCAACCACGCGAGATCCGATTCATAGGCATCCAGGTTAACCCACATCCGCGACAGATCGGCAATCGTGTAGATACGCGTACCCGTGTTGACGTACATCCCTTCCTGCGCGTTCTTGTGGATGACGATTCCGCCTGAAGGCGCGTAAATGGTGATGTGATCGTCGGGCTTGCCGCGCTGCTCGATCGCCTTGATCTGTTCCGGCGTCAGCCCCCACAGGCGCAGTTTTTCACGTACCGCCGTCACCGTCGCCGCAGTTGTGTCGCGGACAATGGAAACGTCGCTATTCCCGAGCTGCCTCGTCGCCTCGATGGCTTGAAGCAGTTCCTCCTGCGCGCTGAGCAGTTCCGGACTGTACAGGTAGACCATGTGGTCGCCCTTCTTGACCGGCACACCCGTGTAGTCGACGAAGAGGCGATCCAGGCGGCCCGGCACCCAAGCCGTGATATCGGAGACTCGCGTTTCGTCATAGTCGATCTTGCCGACCATCCGCACATCCGCCGTCACAAAGCGTCGTTCGACGCGGGCGGTCTCGATCTCCATGAGCTTCGCAGAGGTCTCACTCACCGAGAGCTCACGCAGACCGCTTTCGTCGTCACTGCCTGAGTCCAGAGGAATCAGGTTCATGCCGCAAAGCGGGCACTTGCCGGGTTTCGGCAGTTTGATCTGCGGGTGCATCGAACACGTCCAGACTTCCGCCTTCTTCTCTGCCGTCATCGGGATCATCTCGTGAGCGTGCGAGCCCCCCCCGCTGTCCTTGCCGCCACGCAGCATGAATCCGGCCCCGAAAGCGATAAGCACAAGCACGACCGCCATGACCAGTTGTCCACGCCCTGTCTTTACTCTATCCATCAGCTTCTTCATGTTGCCTGTCCTCCGTTCTGTATCTGTCGACGTTCTCGCATGAGTCCTCTGAACCGGCTCTGAAGCGCCAGCAGGGGACGTAGAAGATTGAGGGTCAAGAGCGCCAATATGTCGCCTTCGTAGGCAGGCAGATAGCGGTAATACACCGTTGCAAGCACACCGCACAGAGCGCCGAAGGCCCACTGTTCCGATCGTTTGGCCGGTGATGTCTTGGGCTCGACGAGCATGATGAAAGCAAAGAACAGATTCGGGAGCAGCAGCGCGCTGGAAAGGGAGCCGATGCCGCCGATCAGTGCGGCGGTCACTGTTCGGGTAATGAAATAGGCAAAGGGCAGGGAGAACCGACGCAAACGGAGCATCAGAAGTCCGGCACCCACAACCACCACAACTGCCGATGAATTACCCCACCAATTGAGCCGGTTCCCGAAGACAAGAACCGAGAACAGCAGACCGCAGGCCGCAGGGTTAAAAATATGTTTCCCCTCGCGGAAAACCAGCAGTCTCTTGGACGCAATCGCGACGACGGCGGCCGACCATGCGACGAGCAGATTCCCGCTAGGCGAGATCAGCAGTCCTATGATCAAGCCGCTGATCGCGGCACTTTGAAGGCTCGTTGAGGCAACCGATCCAAAGAACGCCCACTCCGCCAGTACCGCTGCGGCGAGAGCGGTCGTCAGCACAGCCAATTTGGCTTCACTATCGCCTCCCATGGCAATCCCCACGATAGCAAGCAAGGCCAGGAGCAGAAGAATCTGCACTTTCGGCATCTTGAATACTGTCAGCCGCTTACTCATCGTGATGGCCCTCTTCCTGCTTGGAGGGGAGCACCAACAAGCGGCCCCTCATATCGCCGTGCCCCGGTCCGCAGAACACGCTGCAGAAGACCGGATACTCGCCGGACCGCGCCGGTGCCGTGAACTCCGCCGGTTTTCGGTCGCCCGTTGGCATATCGGTCGAGAAATCCGCCTCGGGGATCATGGCACCATGCGAGACATCCCGGCTCTTGACGAGAAGCCGCACCTTCTCGCCGGCTCGCACCACCAGCGGATCGGGCGCGAACCCGTACTGGAAAGCATCGTATTCGACCACCCGCACGCCATCTTTCACTGCACCGCTCGGCCCCATCGCCTCCGCACGGTCAGCGTCAAGCGGTTGGCCAGCCGTCTCCTGACCATGCTGCGCTGGGTCGGAATGGTCATGAGCGCCCTCGTGCGCATGCGGTTTGCTTTCCTGCTGCGCCCAGAGGACGAGCCCGAGCACAATCGCCAGTCCCGCCATTCCCGCCATTCTGAATGTCGTGTCTGTCTTCTTGCTGCTCATGGGTCGTCCTCCTGCCTTTTTCAATCAGTGTCGATGTCCCTCGTGCCCATTATGCGCGTCATGTGCGGCTTTGTCTTCCTTCGCCGCCTTCGGAATCGCGGCGGGAACTTCGCCCTTTTCAGCCAACTTCTTGATGTACTTTTCAGGTGCCTTCCGTACCGCGTCGATGCAGCCCTTGCAGCAGACGTAGACCCGTTTGCCGTCATGATCGAGGTACAGATCCTTGTTGATCTTGCCGCCCATGACCGGGCACGTCGTCTGCGGTGTGATCTTCGCCTCTTGCGCTTCCTTCGCGTGGCGCCCGTGGCCATCCTCAGCCCACGTCGCGCCGACAATCAGAAGCCCTGCCAGTACCGTTGTTGCTACTCTCTTCATGGTGTCATGTTCCTTTCTTCGCTCTTCTGTTACTTACTCCCGTTCACCATCATCGACCGCTTCATCTCGTTCCGCCGCTCCTGCATCGACCTCCTTTCCTGCCAGCATCTCGATCTCCGCCAATCGTTGTCCCCGGTCGGCCTGTGCACGCCGCTCGGCAAGCTGGAACTCCAGCAGCAGACGTTGCGCGTCAATCAGGGAAATGAAACTCGTCTTGCCGGCCTCAAAGCCTTGCTGAGTCACCGCCAGGGACTGCTCCGCTTTCGGCACCAGCGTGTCGCCGTACAGGTCGATCTTCCTTGCGGCGTCACGGTAGTGATACAGGGCAAGCTCCAAATCGGCCCCGAGACGTTTCTCGGTGTCATCACGGTCCGCCTCAACTGCCGCTTTCTGGAGACGGGCCTCGCGCTCCGCGGCGCGATACTTGCCGTACCAGATCGGCAGATTGATCGAGACCATCGCCATGACCGGATCTTTGCCGCTGTCGGCCATGTCAGGGTTGAGCGCGTCATCCGTGTCCACGTAGTCGACACCCAGGCTGATGTCGGGATAGTAGTTCTTCCGGGCCAGCCTGATACCCGCTTCCTCCTTCGCGGCAAGATGGTCGAGCCGCCGGAGATCCGGGTTTCTTTCCGCCAGCCATTCCGTCGCTTGCTCGTCCGTGAAGGAGGCCGCGAACTCGGGAAGCGAACGTGGCCACGGCAACGGATGATGCGTCGGCCGGTTCAGCGCCGCATTCAGTTTGGCAACGATCGGCGCCCGCAACGACTCCAGGGTCCGCAGCCTATCGTCCAGCTTCCCGAGTTCGACCTGAGCCTGAATCACGGCGCTGTTCGGCGCCGTGCCTGCCTTGAAGCGTGTGCGGGCCACGCCCTCTAGATTGGCGACCAGCTTGAGGTGCTGCCTGGTCACTGCGATGGCTTGGGCCAGATACCAGTACTCGTGGTAGGCCGCCTTGACGCGGTAGAAGAGTGAGAGCTTTGTCTTCTCGTACATCTGTTGGGCGGCAGCCGCGGCTTCCGATGCCGCGTCCCCATTGAGGCGAAGCTTCCCAAACCACGGAAACATCTGCATCACGCCGAACTTCTGTCGCTGTGGCCCGACGCGGGTCTCGACTTCCTCGACGAAATACGTGTAGTTGAACCGAGGGTCCGTAAGGCTCTTCGCCTGCGGAATGCGCTCCAGCGCCGCCTTCCAGCGGTTGAATGCCGCCTCCAGGCCAGCGTTGTTCAGTGCCGCGTACCGGAGATAGTCATCCAGGGTAGATGCTGAGTCGGTTTCCGCCGGCCCGTTACCATGGGTGTCGCGGCGGGTCGTCTCACCAAGTTGCGGCTCCTCGGCCAATGCGACAGATGCTGCAAGGAGGAACCCGGTCAGAATCACGCTTACTGCTGTTGTTTCCATCGTCGTCTCCTCACCTGCACATCCGCTTCATGACGCGCATCAGCTCGCGGAGCTTCTCGTCTGTTTCCTCTTTCGACTTGTGCCGGAGTGCCTCCGAGACGCAGGCATCCAAGTGTTTCTGAAGGATATTGCGGGCTACGGCCCCGAGAGCGGACCGCGCAGCCTGGATTTGCGTAATGATGTCGATGCAGTATTCACGCTCCTCTATCATCCGCCGTACCCCGCGGACCTGTCCCTCGATGCGACTCACCCTTGCCAGGTTCTCCTCGTGCAATGTTGTGTATGGCGTCTTTCTCATGGCACTTCAGTTCCGGTGCATATGGCATACCAGCTAGGGGTACATGGTACGTTGAGAAGATACAGGACGCGGCTGAGTGCGCCTATCAGGGGATGCCCGAGGTCCCGGTCCGAAAAGCCTGAGCTGCGGAGGGAACAACCTACTGCCCAGCTCCACGAACCGCTAGGATGTGCCGGTAGTGCTCGGGATTGCTCACGGAGTCGAGGAGGCAGGCCGCGCAGTCTTTCCGGGACAGGGCATCTGATGCAGCAATCTCAGTCAGTTGGCAAAACGTGTATTCCCTCGGGCGCGTGTCTGCCAATGTGGGGGCGCGGATGATCGTCCAATCCCAATCGGGCTGTTGCTGAACCAGAACGGACGCCCTCAGCATGTCCGTCACGGAGTAAGGGGTGAACCACGTGATTGGCGGGACGACAGCACGCATGATTCACTGCCGCAGGTTGTAGGCTTCGACGTGTTCGCGCACAACAGTGATTTCGCCGGCGGTGCAGACAATCCGCCTCACCCCGTTGGTTGCGGTCGCAGTCGCAGGTGATTCGACCAGTCGTGTTGCCTTCAGGGAACGCACCGCAATCATGATCACCACGGCGGCATCGCAACCGTCAAGTGCGCGCGTGAGGTTGGTTTCGTCTGACACCGCCGAGGCCGGCATCATCGTGAATCCCTCGTGGCGAGCGAAGTCATTCAGCTTCTTTGCAGAAGAGTCACGGCAGACCGCTACGACTTGGTGCTTGTGCCCGCTCTTGGTGCCGTCACATCCTCCGGCCGCATCGCTCCGGGGCCTCTCTATCAATCGTTGACCCGCGTGCCGATGTAGTGCTTCCCGGCGGCAACGGCACGGATGGCGGGGATCAGCTCTTCGTAGGCCTGGTCTTTGCGGACATAGCCTGCCGCTCCGGCGTCGAGGGCGGCCTTGACCAGATCGCTGCCGGTGTGGTTCGAGAGGGCGAGAATCAGCACGTCCGGATCGGACGCGCGAATCGCGCGAGTCGCCTCGATTCCGTTCATGTCGGGCATGTTGATATCCATGACAATGAGAGCAGGACGAAGCTCCCTGGTCCGGTGCACCGCATCTTCTCCACCGGTGGCCTGCCCCACAACAGTGAGATCTTCCTGCTTTAGAATCAGGGAAGCTAATTCTTCGCGAGTCGGTGCGTGATCGTCAGCGAGTAGAATCTTCATGAGCTGGTCGCGCCTGAAGCAGTTCCTTTGAAGGCGGATTTCGGGTTGATTCCATTTATCCCGATGGTATGACTGACGCGGTCGGTTTGCCCATCAGGCGGTCCCTGATCTGCCGCTCCGAAAAGTCTCATGTATCCAGCGACGTCACGCCCTCTCGAATGGCGTACTTGGTGAGTTCCGCCACACTATGGAGGTTGAGCTTTTCCATGATGTTGCGCCGATGTGTCTCGACCGTCTTCACGCTCACGTTCAGTTCGTCCGCCATCTCCTTGGTGGACTTTCCTTCCGTGAGCTGCTGCAGCACCTCGCGTTCCCGATCGGTCAACACCACGAAAGCGGGATTGTCGCTGATCGAAGAGGACAGCTCGACATAGTCATCAACCACGCCCCGCGCAATGTCCGGACTAAGGTATTTTTTGCCCTTCATCACTTCCCGGATGGCCCGCGCAAGTTCTTCGTAAGCGCGTTTCTTGAGGACGTAGGCCGAAGCGCCCGCGGTCAGCATCTCACGCACGAATTCCTTGTTGGCGTGCCCGGACAGCGCGATGACTTTGATGTGCGGGTTGGCGCCGACGATCTTGCGAGTCGCCTCGATGCCGTTCAGGTCCGGCATGGCCACATCCATGACTACAACATGTGCACCCGCCTTGGCTGCAAGCGTGACGGTTTCTTTCCCGTTATCCGCTTCGCCAACCACTTCCATCCCTGATTCCTTCTCAATCAGAGATTTCAGACCCTCACGCATCATTTCGTGATCATCGGCGAGGATGAGTCTTATGTTCATGTCGGCCTCCTTCCGCGGGACATCGCAACAACGCCCCCTTTGCCACCATTCGCGGCTCAACACGGAAGCTACACGATCACGGGGGCCGGAACAAGCTCAGCGGAGCAAAGCCTGTCCTTCCGTGAGCCAATGTGACACAGAACAGAGCGGATGAATCTTGGGCAAAGGATGAGGATGGGATTCGAAATCCCTTACGGCGATCCTTTGGCGTTGATGCTTCCAGGAGGCGGGCGTATTGTAACGTGAGCCAATTTCGTTCGGACGAGTCCTGAAAGGATGGCGCGATGCAGGAATCTATGAGACGCACAGGAATCGACGTGATTGGAGATGTCCCTTGGGGCACCCATGTCTGCCAATTCTATGGCAACAAACAGGATCTCCTCGACATCCTGGTGCCCTATTTTCGTCAGGGATTGGCCGACAACGAATTCTGCATGTGGATGACCTCGGAGCCGCTGAAGGCGGCAGAAGCCAAAGCGGCCCTGAGATCCGTTGATCCGGCGTTGGACGAGTATCTCCGCAAAGGGCAGATGGAGGTCCTTGATTACACGGAGTGGTATACCCCCACGGGCCAGTTCGACGGAGATGAGGTGCTGAAGGGATGGGTAGAAAAGCAGGAAGAGGCCCTCGTCCGTGGGTATGAGGGCCTGCGGCTGACCGGCAACACCTTCTGGCTCGAGAAACGCGACTGGGCGGACTTCACCGCTTACGAAGAGGCCGTCAACCGTGTTATCGGTCAGTACCGCATGCTGGCCGTCTGCACCTACTCCCTGGACAAGTGCGGCGCCCCCGAAATCATCGACGTGGTGAGCAACCACCGCTCCGCTCTCATCAAGCGAGCCGGCCGCTGGCGGGCGATCGAGACATCCGAGCGTGCGCGGGCCGAGGAGGCGCTGCACGAGAGCCACGAGCGCTACCGGGGGCTGTTCGACAGCATGACCGAGGGCTTCGCGCTGCACGAGATCGTCACCGACGAGCAGGGCCGGCCGGTGGACTATCGCTTTCTCGACCTGAACCCGGCATTCGAGCGGTTGACAGGGCTCCAGCGGGCAGACTTGGTCGGTAAACGGGTTCTGGAGGCGCTGCCGGGCACGGAGTCGTACTGGATCGAGAACTACGGCCATGTGGCGTTGACCGGCGAGCCGGCGCACTTCGAGAACCACAGCGCGGCACTGGGCCGCTGGTACGAGGTGTACGCCTACCGGCCCGCCTTCCGGCAGTTCGCCGTCGTGTTCACCGACGTCACCGCGCGCAAGCAGGCGGAGGCCGAGCGTGAGCAGCTTCTGGGCGCAGTCCAGGCGGAGCGCGACTGGATATCCGCCCTGGTGGCCAGCATGCGGGACGAGGTGTGGTTTGCCGACACGCAGAAGCGTTTCACGCTGGCTAATCCAGCGGCGCTGGAGCAGTTCGGTCTGGCGAAGGATGCGGCCGTGGATGTTGAGAAATTCGCCGCGAGCCTCGAAGTGTTGCGCGAGGACGGCAGCCCTCGCCCCATCGAGGAGTCCCCACCGCTACGCGCCCTCAAGGGCGAGGTCGTCATCAACCAGGAGGAGATCATCCGCACGCCCGCGACCGGCGAGCCGCGGTATCGGCAGGTGAACGCCACACCCGTCAGGGACAAGGCCGGCCAGATCATCGGGTCGGTTTCCGTCGTGCGGGACGTCACCGACAGCAAAACGGCCGAGGCGGCATTGCGGCAGAGCCAGCAGGACCTGGTTCGCGCTCAGAAGGTGGGCCAGATCGGGTCATGGCGGCTGGACACGCAGCGCAACGTGCTCACGTGGTCACCCGAGAATCACCGCATTTTCGGAGTGCCGGAGGGCACCCCGATGTCCTACGAGTTCTTTCTGTCAACCGTGCATCCCGACGACAGCCAGTATGTGGACGCGAAGTGGAACGCGGGTCTGCGCGGGGAACCCTACGACATCGAGCACCGCATCCTCGCGGACGGCAAGGTCAAATGGGTGCGCGAGAAGGCTTACCTGGAATTCGACGGCGATGGCAAGCTGCAGGGCGGCTTCGGGATCACGCAGGACATCACGGCCCGCAAGGAGGCGGAGCAGGCGCTCGTTGAGGCGTGTGAACAGGCAGAGTGGCTGGCGCGGTTCCCGCGCGAGAACCCGTGGCCGGTGGTGCGCGCGACGACGGACGGCCGCGTGCTGCACGCAAATCCGGCTGCTGCCGAGAGTGCCCTGTGGACCCGAGAGAACGGGGCGCTCCTTGTCGAGCCCCTGCGCGCGCTGCTCAAAGAGGCCGTGGAGGCGAAAGCTCCGATCGAACGCGACGTCGAGATGGGGGATGAGATCTACTCGGTGGCGGTGGCACTGTTCCCCCGGGAGGACTATGCCAACCTCTATGGCCGTAGCGTTACCGAGCGCAAACGCGCCGAGCGGCGGGAACAGGAGGCGCTGGCCCTTGCCGCTGCTTCCCAGACCGCCGTGGACATTCTGGATGCGATGGGCGAAGGCGTTCTCTTGCTGGATATGAACGGCCGCATTACTTCCGTTAATCCCGCGCTGGAGAACATGGCGGGGATTGCCGCGGGTGAGCTGATCGGACGTCCTCTGAGAGATATGTTGCCGGAACTGCTCTCGCCCGAAGATCGGGCGCTGGCGGAGGAAGCGTTGCGCGCCGCCATGGGGGGCAGCGTCCCCGAGATGCAGCCCATGACCCTCCTGAGCCGTACGGGCCGCCGTATTCCGCTGATTCCGTCGGTGACGTTTGTGCGCGGCCCAGGCAATCGTCCCACGGAGATCGTGACAACGTTAAGGGACATTTCCGAGCTGCGCGCCGCGCAGGAGTCGCTCGAGATGTCAAATGCGCTCCTGGAACGTATCTTCGACAACACCCACATGTCCATCGTCTACCTGGATAGAGACTTCAACTTCGTGCGGGTCAATCGCGCCTACGCCGACGCCTGTCAACACCCGCCGGAGTTCTTCCCGGGAAAGAACCACTTCGGCCTGTATCCCCACGCCGAGAACGAGGCCATCTTCCGACGCGTCGTCGAGACGGGCGATCCGTTCGAGATTCACGAAAAGCCATTCGAGTTTTCGGATCATCCGGAGTGGGGCGTGACGTACTGGGATTGGACTCTGCGGCCGCTGCGGGGGGAACGCGGCCGCGTGGAGGGTCTCGTGTTCTGTCTGCTCGATCGCACGGACCGCGTGCGGGCCCGTCAGAACCTTGTGGAGAGCGAGCGAAAGTACCGCGAACTGGTGGAGAATGCCAACAGCATCATCATGCGGATTACCCCGGAGCACAACATCACCTTCTTCAACGAGTACGCGCAGACATTCTTCGGGTACACAGCCGATGAGGTCCTCGGAAAGAACGTGGTGGGCACGATCGTTCCGCCCGTGGATTCCGAAGGGCGCGATCTGCGGCGGATGGTGCGCGAAGTCACGGCGCAACCCGAGGCGCACGGCAGCAACGAGAACGAGAACATGTGCAAGGACGGGTGTCGCGTCTGGGTGCACTGGGCCAACCGCGCCGTTCGCGACGACAAGGGACAGGTGAAGGAAATCCTGTGCGTGGGCACTGACATCACCGCGCGCAAGCGGATAGAGAAGGAGGCGGCAGTCTACCGGGAACGGCTTCGCGAGCTGGCGGACCGTCTGGCCCTGACCGAAGAGCGGGAACGCCGGCGGGTTTCGACGCAAATCCACGACACGGTCATTCAGACTCTATCCCTGAGCAACATACGGCTCGGCGGCGTGCGGAACGCAGCGGAATCGGCGGGTCTTGCGGAGCACTGCGAGAAAGTGGACCAGGTCAGGCAGTTGCTCGACACCGGGATCACCGAGTGCCGGGGGTTGATGGCCGACCTGACGCCGCCGCTGCTGTACGATCTGGGACTGGGCCCGGCGCTGAGGGAGTTTGCCAGAAAGCAGCAAGAGTTCCACGGAATCCGGATCGAGATGGAAGAGGACGATCATCCGAAGCCGTTGGACGAAGCGCGTCGCGGCCTGATGTTCCAGGCGGCGCGGGAACTGGTCATGAACGCCCTGAAACACGCGCATCCCGAAGCCATCCTGATATCGCTCTCCCGCCGCGACGAAGAGGTCTGTCTCCAGGTGCGCGATACGGGGCGGGGCTTCGATCCGGCCAGCCTCGACGGACACATTGCGGACTTCGAGAAAGGAGGCTTCGGCCTCTTCAATATCCGCGAGCGTCTTGTGGGGCTGGACGGACACTTCGATCTCGACTCGGCCCCTGGTAAGGGCACCACCGTCACGGTGCGGATGCCGATGGCCATTGGTCGGTAGTCATTGGTCAGCGGTCATTGGTCATTCATGCCGGCTGGGTCGGTGCGCTTTGTTTGCACGGCAGACAGCTCCTTTGCCTTCCCGTTTGCGCAGTGCCAAGTGACGTCCCGCACCTGTGGGGCCAATGACGAATGTCGAATGACCAATGACCAATGACGCGGCGCAGCCGCAAATGACTCATCCCCTCGGGTTTTTCGAAACCATCTCCGCGCCTCCGCCCGATGGGCACGGAATCCCAATTATCCCACGATTTCAGCGATGAGGAAGGGAAGCGCATGTGAAAGGTAGAAGTGAGACGGGTTCACGAGGGAAGCAATGCCGGACGGCGGGCCCCCTTTGGATGGCGCAGATCTCCTGCGCTCTCGGAAGAGACAACAGCACAGACCGCCACCGACAGCTGCGCTCCACCTTCCTGTCAATGCTGAGGCGGCGCACCCCCCGAGCACCCGAAGGGAGCATACCCACCTTATGGTGTCTTCAGTGACACAACTTTCAGCAAACGGGCGGAAAGGCGGCATATCCTCCTCTGACCGCCGACCAGGAAGAGAAGCCATGAGGAGTGGGTCCGTCACCGATCGTCTTTCCCTCGGAATTGTCAGACTGAAAGGGGCTTGTGGAGTGTTGATGCCCGTCCTTGAGCGGTGCCTGCTGAACATCGCGGGAGTCTCGCAAGTGTATGTTGACCTGCCGCGTCACACCATCCAGATCCTGTACGACGGAGACGAACAGACGGCGCAGAGAGTGGTCCAATTTCTAGAAGTCTTCGAATGGTTACAAGCAGAGCGCCGGCGATGAGGCCCAGTCGTCTGAAGACGCGCCGCCGGAAGGAGGGGGATGTTGTGGCCGTTCACGCAATGCGGAGGATGCCATGGACTCTGTCGGCAGGAAGATGGACTTGACGACAAGCGACCTCTCGTTGCTGGCCTACGCCTTGCACATGGCGGCGACGGCCCAATCCGGAGCGGCAAGACGCATGTTCGAAGCCTATGCGGAAGTGGAGCAACGACGGCTGAGGGCGAGTCGCGACGAACACAACCAGGAATTAGCGCGGGGCAGACTCGGGAAAGCCGGGCGTGCCTTGAATACGTCATGAAACGCAAGGTGGTCATAGTGGGCGCCGGGGCAGTAGGCTCCACCTTTGCCTACGCCTTGGCTCAGGACGGCGTGGCGGACGAAATCGTGTTGATGGATGCGCAGCGCGAGCTGGCCCAAGGCCAGGTTCTGGACCTTTCCCACGGACTGCCCTTTCTGCCTCCCGTGAGCTTTATGGTCGGCCGCCCGGAAGATTATGCCAATGCTCAGGTGATCGTGATCACCGCGGGCGCCAAGCAGAAGCCGGGGCAATCGCGGCTTGACCTTCTGCGACGCAACGCAGCCATCACGGAGCAGATCATGGATGAAGTGACGGCCCGGGATTCGCGGGCCGTAGTCGTTGTGGGCGCCAACCCTGTCGATGTCCTGACCCGTGTGGCGCTGAACCGCAGCGATTGGCCGCGAAACCGCATCATGGGTTCAGGGACCGTCCTCGATACGGCACGGTTCCGCTATTTGTTTAGTCAGCACTGCGGCGTAGACGCACGCAATGTGCATGCGTACATACTCGGCGAGCACGGTGACAGCGAGATCGCTGCGTGGTCATGGACGCACGTCGCGGGCATAGCGATGCAGGAGTACTGTGCCATATGCGGCAAGTGTGCAGATTGGGCTCAAGTCAGGGAAGACATCGTTGAGAAGGTCCGGAAGTCGGCCTATCACGTCATTGACTACAAAGGCGCGACCAATTATGCGATCGGTCTCGCTCTGGTACGCATCGTTCGTGCGATCCTGCGGGACGAGCACAGCGTTTTGACCGTGTCGGCCTTGCAGGAAGGCGAGTTCGACCTGAAGGATGTTTGTCTCGGCATTCCCTGCGTGGTCTCTGCGAAGGGCATCGAACGAGTTGTGCACGGGGAGCTGACGGTAGAGGAACAGGCTGGTCTGCGGCGGTCTGCGCAGGTCTTGCAGAAGGCATGGAACGACTTGCAGCGCGCGGCCGGCAATCCGTAAGAGCAGTGAATCCTCTATGAGATACCTTCTACGGTTGATCTAACGCGGCTGGAGCCTGGGAATGTCACCAGGCGTAAGCCATGGGCGCCTCGCCGCCGGGGCCGGGCCAAATCGCATCGATTGTTTTCACCGTCTCGGCATCAAGCTTCACCTCCAAAGCTCGCAGTGCTCCACCAAGCTGATCCAGGGTTCGGGGACCGATGATGGGGCCGGTCATATCGCGGTTCGAGAGAATCCAGGTCAGTGCAACAACGGCCGGTTCCTCGTCGATCTCCCGGCAGAGGGACTCCCACTGCTCGAGTTGCGGGCGGAGTTCTTCGATTCGCTTTTGAACCCGCTCCTGCGCCCGGCGTCCTTCTTTCGTCTTCTCCAGAGCGCCGGCGAGTAATCCGCCGTCGAGCGGGCTCCACGCGATGACGCCTAGACCGTAGGCGCGGCAAGCCGGGATCACCTCCAACTCGATTGACCGTGTGACAAGGCTGTACTTGCTCTGTTCGCAGACCAACCCTAGGAAGTTGCGGCGCGCGGCCGTCTCGTTCGCCATGGCGATATTCCAAGCGGCGAAGTTGCTCGATCCCACGTACAAGATCTTGCCCTCACGCACGAGCTGCTCCATAGCCTGCCAGATTTCCTCCCACGGCGTCTCCCGCTCGACGTGGTGCATCTGATACAGGTCAATATGATCGGTCTGGAGTCTCTTGAGACTCGCTTCGCAAGCCCGGCGGATGTGATACGCGGAAAGGCCGCGGTCGTTGGGCCCATCGCCCATCTCACCGTAGCATTTCGTGGCCAGAACAATTCGGTCCCGGCGTTCGCCCTGCGCGAGCCATCGGCCGACGATCTGTTCCGTGATCCCTTCGCCTTTCTTCCATCCGTACACGTTGGCCGTGTCGAAGAAGTTGATTCCCGATTCCAGGGCTTTGTCCATGACGGCAAAGCTGTCCTCCTCGCCGGTTTCCGGTCCGAAGTTCATCGTGCCGAGGCAAAGTGGACTAACCTTCAGTCCTGTCCGTCCGAGCTTCTTGTACTGCATTGTCCATACCTCCTGTTTCAGACTTCGATATCGTCTATTCTGCGCTTGTGCCTGCCTCCCTGAAAAGTCGCGCAGAGCCACGCATCCACGACCCCCAGTGCCGTCTTCAGGCCCATCATCCGCTGGCCGATGGCGATCATGTTGGCGTCGTTGTGTTCCCGCGCCAGCCGGGCGCTCCTGACGTTCCAGCAGACGGCACAACGAATGCCGCTGACCTTGTTGGCTACGATAGCCTCGCCGTTGCCCGATCCGCCGAACACCACGCCAAGAGCACACCGACCCGTCGCGACCGCCTCCGCTGCGGGACGAATGACCAACGGATAGTCTACAGGACGCTCCGAGTCGGTCCCGAAATCCCGCGCCTTATACCCGCGAGATGTCAGGAATGACTTGACGCGCTCCTTGTAGCGGAAGCCGGCGTGATCGGCCGCCACAGCGATGATCCCAGCATTAGGAGTCTTCCTCATGAGACATTTGTTCGAACTGTCTGAATAGTGTGCTTTTGTCATCGGGGCAGGCTATCGGGCGATCCCGCAGAGGCACAGTCGCAATCCCTTACCGGTCAGCTCCGGGCATTCGGGTTCTTAGACTCACGAACTAAGGGGATGCCCGATTCCGCATCCGCCGCTCTCGTGTACAGTGACTCCCAAAAGAACGCACCAGGCTTGGGGACGACGCGTCACATGAAAGGAGGTTATGCGACCATGATCGAGCTGCAAACCGCACCGGACAGTAAGATCGTCAGCGTGAAGGTCACGGGCAAACTCCATAGGGAGGACTACGTGACGTTTTCGCCGAGGGTAGAAGAACTCATTCGGGAGCGCGGGAAGCTGTGCATGCTGATCGAAATGCATGACTTCCATGGATGGGACATGGGCGCGCTGTTGGAGGATATCAAGTTCGACGTCAAGCATTTTGCCGACATCGAACGCGTGGCCTTTGTCGGCGACAAAAAATGGCAAAAGGGGATGAGCGTCTTCTGCAAGCCGTTCACGCGGGCGAAGGTTCGCTACTTCGAGCGGGACCAGGAGGAGCAAGCAGCGGCGTGGTTGAAGGCCGTTTGAAAGGAGGTGCCGGGTTCGGGACAATGGTTGGTGCAAGGACTGCTGAAACGGAAACGAACGACACAAGTAAGAAGGAGAGAAACGTGAGACATCTTCCAAAGGCTCTGATTGGTTCAATGACAGTCGTGTTGCTCATCGCGACGTGCGCGGCGGTCTACGGCATGGCGTCGAAGCCCCGCACTGAACATCCGAAGGCCGAACACCCGAAGGCGAAGGCCGCCATGACGCAGTTCGTCTACGTCTGTCCGGATTGCCACGTGGTGGCGATGAAGGCGGGCAAGTGCAAGTGCGGAAAGGATCTGGTGCAGAAGCACCTGCTGGGCGTGAAGGACGGCCAGGCCATGCTTTGCGATTGCCCGGCGGACTGCAAGTGCGACGCAAAGGGCATCAAAGACGGCAAATGCGCCTGCGGCAAAGAGGTCAAGATGGCTAGCTGCAAGGGCTTGTACTGCTGCGCGATGGGCTGCCCGATGCTCTCACACAAGCCCGGCAAGTGCGCGTGCGGCATGGATCTGAAAAAGTGCGAGTAGGAGCAGAGTCATTCGTCATTGGTCATTGGGACGGCGAAAGCGACCAAGGACCAATGACCGAGTGTCAGCGGAAAAGCATTTGCGGATGAGGCGGAACAGCCCCAGCGAAGTCGCCGCCAAGGCGCGGACGGGCAAGACGCGGAAACGGCTCACGGGCGACAACGATCCCGGGCAACTCGTCAAGGGCACCTGTAATGCCGCTGACGACAAACCTGGCGGGCTGGCGGATCGAGGGGGAGATCCAGGGCTGAGCAGCCTTCTATGGATACCGTGATCGGGGAGTCTCTTTACGCTTCGCCAGGCGAGAGCGACGGGAGAGGCATGTCGTGCTGACATGGATGTCTTTGGCGTTTCTGGTGGTCGTCCTTGTGTTGGTGTTCGTCGAACCATGACCCGGTACTGTCATCAGGTTTTTCGAAGCGGCGTGCAATCCCTGTCCCGATAGGAACTGTTCGGATCTTACCCGATGATGCGCCTTGTTCAGAACGGGACGGCAAGCTGCGATGATGTGAGCGGCAATAGCAAAAAGGAGGAGCAACGATGACGACGCTGAGTGAAGTGATTCAGAGCGCGGACTGGAAGTCGGAGAAGCATGTGCCGGCGATCGAGTGCCCGGACGAGGTGAAGGCCGACGAGTTCTTCGCGGTGAAAGCCACCCTGGGCAAGGCCGTGGCGCACCCGAACACGACGGAGCATCATATCCGGTGGATCCAGGTTTACTTCCAGCCGGAAGGGGCGAAGGCACCGTTTCAGATCGGCAACTTCGAGTTCACTGCGCACGGCGAATCGGTCGAAGGTCCGAACAAAGGTTCGGTCTTCACGCACCACGAGGCGGCTACGTCCATGAAGACGGGCAAGTCGGGAACCGTTATGGCACTCGCCTACTGCAACATTCACGGTGTATGGCAGTCGTCGAAGGCCGTAACGGTCGCATAGAGGCAGAAGGGCGTTCGGGGACGATCCCTAAACAAGTGAGGAGGAGAGGAGCATGGGCAAGGCAAAGAAGAGTCAAGGGTGTGCAATGACATTCGTGTGTGGAGTCGACGGTAACGCGAGGCAGGTGTTCCTCGCTGGCGACTTCAACAACTGGGATCCGGCAACCAGCCGGATGACCAGGCGCAACGGGGCGTTTCGCAAGCGTATGCAGCTTGAGCCTGGCGAGCACCAGTACAAGTTCATCGTGGACGGGGAGTGGCAGAACGACCCGGCCGCCATGGCACAGGTACCGAACGACATGGGTTCGATGAACAGTGTGGTGCATGTGTAGTCATTGGGTATTTGCGCTTTCGGCGCGTCATTAGCACTGGTCACTGGTCATTGGTCATTGGTCAGAAATGCCGCGGCAATGGTCGCCAATGACTGATGACCAAAGACGGCCGCGCAGCGGCCCATGACGCAGGCGACTTGTCCGCCGAAGCCCGCAGGGCGAAGGAGGAAGCCTGCAAATGACGCGAACAAAGCGAGCACATGACCAATGACGGGAACGAAGTGAGCCAATGACCAAATCATCCGCCGCCGTCATGACCCATCCTTCGACGAAAACTGTGGGACGGCGTCGACCACGTGTGCTGGTCGTGACGCCCGAAATCGCTGAGCTGCCGCCCGTCATGGGAGACTATGCACGGGGTGTGGCAGCAAAAGGAAGCGGTCTCGCGGACATGACGGCGGCGCTTATTTCTTCGTTGCTGCACCAGGGAGCAGACGTTCATGTTGCGCTTCCGCACTATCGGGGAATGTTTGCGCCGCCGGGGGATGGGCTCGGCCCGTGGAGTCGGACCCGGATGACAAAAGTGCCGGGCTCACGGCTGCACCTGGCTGAGGACAGGTTGTTCTATTACCAGGCTGGGATTGACAGCCACGCGGTCAACGGGGATCTTCGCCCGGCTCTGTTCTTTCAGCGCGAAGTGATCAACCATATCGTTCCCTGGGTGCAGCCGGACTTGATCCACTGCCACGATTGGATGACCGGACTGATCCCTCCCATGGCCCGACGAATGGGCATTCCCTGCCTATTCACACTCCACAACCCGGTATCACACCATGCGACGCTGGCGGAGATAGAAGAGACCGGCATCGACGCGGCCGAGTTCTGGCAGTACCTCTATTACGAGTGGTGGCCCGGGGACTACGAGACGACCCGGTCCACGAATCCGGCTGATTTCCTTACGAGTGCCGTCATCGCCGCAGACTATGTGAACACCACGAGCCAGGCGTTCCTGGCGGAGATCCTTCACGGGGCCGATGATGTTGTTCCTCACAACCTCCAACGAGAAATGATTCGGAAAGCTGACGAAGGTAAGGTTTGCGGCATTCCGGCGGCACCCGGTCGCTCCATGCGCCCTTCGCGTGACCCTTCCCTCACCCAACGCTATTCCGCGCCACGCCATCGCCTTGGGAAGTACGTCAACAAAGCGGCATTGCGGCGGCGTCTGGGATTGCCGCATAAGGGAGAAACGCCGCTGATCTTCTGCCCGTCGCGGGGAGCCTTGAGGCGCGGGAGCGATGGACTCCTGAACGATGTCATCCCACTTGCGATCTCCCGATTCGGGGACCGTGGGCTCCAGATTGTGGCAGCCGATACAAGGCTGCGTCCGGGTGATGATGGATTCACGCAGACAACCGCGGACGGAGCTTCCGTCTTTATCGGGCAGTTCGACGAGGAACTGCTCCACCTGGGCTATGCGGCGTCCGATTTCACGCTCATCGCATCGCCCTCCGAACGATACGCAACAGCGGAGGCCGTCAGTATGATCTACGGATCCCTGCCGCTTACCCCGGCATCAGGAGAACCGAGTGACACCCTTGTCCAGCTTGATGTACATGCCGACAGAGGCAATGCATTCCCTTTCCGGCATGCACGGGTTGGAGATGTGGCCGGCGCCATCGAGCGGGCGATGCAGTTCCATCAAGAGCCGGAGAGCCTAAGGGCCGCCCAGGTGGCGCGTGTCATGAAGGAAAGCGCCAGCGCCCATCGCAGTTCGAACATGGCCAGACGCTATAGCAGGCTCTACGAGAAACTGCTGGGGGGGCCGATCGCGACTCACGAGTGATGGAGCTCAACCGAGAGGAGGTCAGAGATGAAGGCAGTAGTAGACCAGGAAACCTGCACGGGATGTGGGCTGTGTCCCGACACATGTCCTGAAGTCTTCGAGATGGACGGCGACACCGCAACAGTCAAGGTGGACACGGTTCCCCCCGAAGCGGAGGACACTTGCCGCGAAGCGATGGAGGGGTGCCCCGTCGAGGCGATCTCGATCACGGAATAGGGGGCACATCGCGCCCGCGGTCGTCGTGCTGGAAAATGAAGAGCGCAGGAGGAGGTACATTATGGATAAGACAGAACTGCTGAAGGAGTTGAATAAGGACCTGGAATGGGAATATGCGGCCGCCATTCAATACGTCCAGCATGCGGCCGTCATCTCGGGTGCGGAATACGAGTCCATTCAAAAAGAGCTTCTCATCCATTCACAGGAAGAGATGCAGCATGCGGTTTCGCTCTCGGACCAGATCGACTTCCTCGACGGTGTTCCGACCGTAGAAGTTGAGAAGCGTGAGATATCCGACAAGAGCCTGGAGATGTTGAAGCAGGACTTGGCGGGAGAAGAGAACGCGATCGCGCGCTATCGCGAAAGGATCAAACAGGCAGAGGCAATGCAGGAGTACGGTCTGCGCCGCGCCCTGGAGGATATCCTCATCCAGGAAGAAGAGCACAAGCGCGACCTGCTCATGGCCATTGAGAGGAAGTAGTCGTGTCGGGAACGCACCAACAGAGCCCGAGCCGCACCAGGCCGGGCGATGGAGCAATCGCCTGCGAATGCTGCGGCAAGACTGGTGCTACAGCGATCGGTGACCGTGTTCTGTGTCGTGACTGCTACTTTGCCTGTAGCTCCTGCTGCCCGGAATTCGGGGGCGACGACTTGTGGCAAGCCATCGACAGCGAACAGGCAGACAACAAGGAGAATCCATGACGACCCGAATTCAGATCGTGTTCTACAGCATGTATGGTCACGTGCATCAACTCGCCGAGGCCGTCGCGGATGGCGCACGTGCCGCCGCCGACACAGACGTCAAGATCTTCCAGGTGGCGGAACTCGTTCCCGACGACAAGCTTGAGCAAAGCGGCGCACGCCAGGCGCGCGAAGCCTTTGCTCATATCCCTGTTGCCAAGCCGCGGCAGCTCGCCGATGCCGACGCCGTCATCTTCGGCACGCCGACCCGGTTTGGGAATATGTGCGCCCAGATGCGGAACTTCCTGGATCAGACCGGTCCCTTGTGGATGAAGGGAGCGCTGGTCGGCAAGGTGGGCAGCGTTTTCGCGAGTACCGCCACCCAGCACGGCGGGCAGGAGACGACGATACAAAGCTTCCACACCACTCTCTTGCATCAGGGCATGATTGTCGTGGGCGCGCCGTACACGCAGCAGCGTCTGATGAATATGCAGGAGATCACGGGGGGCACACCCTATGGCGCGACAACGCTGGCGGGACCGGACGGATCCCGCCAACCGAGCGAGAACGAGCTGGCCATTGCCCGATTCCAGGGCGAACACGTTGCGAGGATCGCAGGCAAATTGGCCGGAGGAGGCAGCCGTGAAGATTCTGGTGCTCGATGACCACGATGGGTTTCGCGACGAGGTGTTGGGCATGTTGTCGAGGCACGATCACAAGGGTGTAGGCGTCGGCAATGCTGAAGCCGCCATCCCCCTGGCTGAAAGCGGCGATTACGACTTTGTGCTCGTGGACTTCAGCATGCCGAAGCACGATGGCATCTGGTTCATGCAAAACGTCACTCTGCCGCGGAAGACGAAAGCCGTGCTGGTGACGGCGCACGTCCATCGGGAAATGATGGTCGAGATGTTCAAATTCGGCATTGTGGGCTACCTGATTAAGCCATTCGACGAAGAGCACCTGCTTCGCCACCTCGCATTCTATTCCCCTACAGGGCGGGCCAAAGCCGCAGATCTGTAGCGGTGACGGGCTTAGGGGGCTGTCGTAGCAAGCCGCGTCGGAAGAGAGATAAGAGCCAACCATGAAGAAGCGAAGGATCACAGACGGTGTTGACTTGATGGGCGCGGTTGACTGGAACCGGCGTTTGTTCGACTCTCTGATTCCTCTGCCTGACGGGACGAGCTACAACGCTTATCTCGTACGCGGCAGCGACAAGACAGCGCTCATTGACAGCGCCGACCCGACCAAATCCGAGATTCTGATGGAACAACTGGCCCACGTGGATCGCGTGGACTATCTCGTCGCCAACCACGCGGAACAGGATCATTCCGGAACCATTCCGCGCGTTCTGGAGCGCTATCCGGAAGCGGTCCTGCTCGCTACACCAAAATGCAAAGGCATGCTGGTGGATCTGCTGTGCGTGCCCGAGGAGAGAATCCGCGCTGTGGCCGACGGGGAAACCCTCTCTCTGGGGGACAAGACGCTTGAATTTATTCACACGCCATGGGTGCATTGGCCAGAGACGATGTCTACTTGTCTGCCGGAAGACGAGATTCTGTTTTCCTGCGACTTCTTTGGCTCGCACTACGCAACGACCGACCTCTTCGTGCGCGACAAGGCAGCCGTCTACGAGGCCGCTAAGCGGTACTACGCGGAGATCATGATGCCATTCCGTTCCGTCATACGGAAGAACCTCGCCAAGGTAGAGGCCCGCAGAATCCGCATAATCGCGCCCAGTCACGGCCCCATGTACGACGATCCGGCGTTCATCATCCGGGCGTATGAGGACTGGGTCTCAGACCAAGTGAAGAACGAAGTGGTATTGCCCTACGTGTCCATGCACGGCAGCACGGAGCGGATGGTTCAGCATCTGACCGGCGCACTCGCGGAAAAGGGGGTCAAGGTCCACCTGTTCGACCTGGCGGCGACCGATCTGGGCAAGCTGGCCATTGCTCTCGTGGATGCCGCCACGCTGATCGTGGGAACCCCGACCGTTCATGTCGGCCCGCATCCAGCGGTATTTTATGCCGCGCATCTCGCCAACGCGTTGCGGCCCAAGCTGCGTTTTGCTTCCATCATCGGATCCTACGGCTGGAGCAGCAAGGCTATCGAGCGCATAGCGGAGCTGATCCCCAATCTCAAGGTAGAGTTACTGAACCCCGTCCTCTGCCGCGGCTACCCGCGCGACAAGGACTTCGAGTCCCTGGAGGCGCTGGCTGACGCAGTCGCCGCGAAACACCGAAGCCTCATCAGCTAGGCCGTAGGCCCGGAGCAGACAATGTGGTTTTGTGCGGAGGGACGGAGACTCAGCGCCGAAGAGCAAGCCAGTATGATGGTGCGCCTCATCGCTGAGGCGCGGAAACGCTTCTCTCAGTCGTTCCGGAAAGTGTTAGTACTGCCGCCTGACCTCACACGGTATCACTCCGGCGCCGGCTCGCTGACCAATACCTTGTACCATCTGCTAGCACCGGACGCACGGGTGCACGTCATTCCGACACTCGGGCAGCACCGGCCACACACCGCTTCCGAAAACCAATGGATGTTCGGCGACATCCCTGGGGACTGCATTCACGTCCACGATTGGCAAGCTACCGCCGAAAAGCTGGGCGAGATTGAGTCTCAGTTCGTCCGGCTCGCTACGGGCGGCCGCGTAGACCGGCCCTTGCCGGTCGAGATCAATCCGCTTGTCCGGCAGGGAGCGTATGACCTGATCGTGAACATCGGCCAGGTTGTTCCTCACGAGGTTCTGGGGTTCGCCAATCACAACAAGAACTACTTCATCGGCCT
>Ga0180436_10000550_pt1 | contig 38636 bp, 24 predicted proteins | sample SS_ome_2_FD_132434 | JGI IMG/M metagenome (GOLD analysis project Ga0180436, IMG submission 132434) | Hypersaline lake sediment archaeal communities from the Salton Sea, California, USA - SS_3_S_2 metaG | ecosystem: Environmental > Aquatic > Non-marine Saline and Alkaline > Hypersaline >... | reverse complement strand
GCTCGCCGGTCAGCACGATCTTCCCGCCGGGTTCCTTCGCGTTGTGGCATCGGACGCAGTGCTTGTCGAGCACCGGCTGAACGAGGATGGGATAGCTCAGCGGGTTCGACCCGTCCGGCCCGGGCCTGATCGCCGAAGCCGGCCGCAAAGACGCCAGCGGACGGCGCCCCGTCGGGGGCGCCGTGGTGCGGTATTCGTGGCAACCGACGCAGGAGACCGTCTCACCCGGCTGGAGGTACGTCAGGCTTCGCATGATCTGCACCGCCCGGCCCCGGGAGTCCAGCGCCTGGAACGCCAGCGGCACACCTGACGGAGCGCGGAAACACGCCGAGCCGTCGCGCTCGACTGGAACAGTTCCGAGCACCTGCTTGCCCGGAGCGGCGCGGGCGGCGCCCACTGACGGCTGGTCCATGTGGGGCGTGGATTTCGGAAGGACCTGAACGATGCGGAGATGCGTGATTCTCTCTTTCGGCAGACGGGGCCAGCTCTGGTAGACGTTTTGAACGAGGAACGCTCCGCCCTTTTTCGGACCCCTTTCCAGAACGGACGGAACCTTCTCCGGCCGCACGCGCGGGCCGAGCGGCGCAGGCCAGAGACTCGATATGTTCAAGTCGCGGTACAGCAACTCCTTGTTCCCGAATCGATCGACGAGATACAGGCCGAACATGTTGACCGGGTTCTTCTGCGGCTCGCCCACGAGCGGATCGAAACTGTATGCCGCCAGGAAGAAATCCTCCGACAGCGGATGCGGACTGCGGTAACAATGACCGGGCCAGCGTTTGGCTTCCGGCGGGACCGGCGTTTTCCCGAGGGCTCCGGTTGACCAAAAGCCGCCCTTGCCCGAGGGGGACTTGGCGACCAGGGCTTCGGATTCGGGGAACAGCGCATCGGGCGTCAGGCGAGTGATCGGATTCATCCCGTCTATGCCCTTGTTAACGTCCAGCAGGATGATCGAACCGGCGGTCATCGCATGGTGGGCCGCCGCGGTCGCCATCACGCGCCGCGAACCGGGCACTGAGCGGGCCTCCCATATTCCCACGGGATTCAGCGTGTTGTTTCCGTAGAATATCCGCACGTTGGCGCCGTCGGGCCGCACGGTCCAGAGCTGCTGGTAGAACACGGCGCTGCGGTCAACGTAGTCCCAGCGGGTGTAGATAATCCGCCCGTCATGAAGGACCGCCGGGTCCCACTCGTGCGTCTCGTGAAAGGAGATCACTCGCGGATTCGAGCCGTCACGCTCCGCGACGGCCAACGTATAGACCGGGCACGGGCCCCTGCCGCAACGGTGGAATCCGCCCCGCCGGGTCGAAACGAAAACGATCCGCCCGTCCGGCAGGAGACGCGGGGAGAAATCGTCGTACGGGCCCCTGGTCAACTGTTTCAGTCCCGACCCGTCGGCGGATATCTCGTGAAGATGATAGAAGCGATCCAAATGCTGGGCGCGGTTCTTCGGATCGCTCTTGACCGGGCAGTACGAAAAGAGCACTCGCCCGCCGTCGAACGACAGTTCCGGATGCTGATAGGCCCCGGCGGGCAATCGACCGGTCAGTTCGCGGCATCGCATGGATTCGCCCGGCGACTCCAGCACGAAGACACCGCCTCCCGGACGTGCTCCGGCGCCGTAGTACTGAGTGAGCTGGTGGCTGAAGACCGACGGAGCCCGCTTGACGAAGACAAGCCCCTTCAGTCGCACCAGCGGATTGCTCAGCACGATTCGTCGACGCGTTCGATGCACGCGGCGCCAGAGGTCCTCCCACGCCGCTTCGGTCGCCGACGATTCGGTCGAAAGCCGCTTGAACCGAACCCGAAGCTCACTCCATCCGGCGGAATGCTGTTTCACGCAAACGCTGTTCTTCCGCAGGTGAAGAAGGAGTTCTTCGCCGCGTTTCAGCGTGCCGGCGACCGCCGCGGCGTACGTGTCGGGGACTCTGGGAGTTTCGATCCCATCCTGCATTCGCCAGTCCCACTCGATCAGGGCTTCGACTACGGGCGCTCGCATCGCCGGCGTCTGCGGCGGCGGGCATACGTTGTTCGGCGCCGGGGCCGGACAGATCGGAACACCGTATTCCCTCCCGCCGGTTTTCACACGCAGATTCCGCCACCGCACGGCGGCTTCACGCGAAGCTCCCGTCGTCTTGAGATGAATGACAGTGCTCAGCCGAGCTTTGTGGGCGGACAGTTCAAGCAGGGCCTCGGAGCCCGCCTTAAGCGTTTTCTCTACGGATCGCCCGCCGTCAAGCCCCACGCCGATGACCGCCGCCGAACCGTATGACAAACTCGCGGTGACCGATACGGAAAATGGCGAGGTCAGCCCGCCGACCGCCACGGCGACTGCGACATCTTCATCCCTGCGGATGCTCGCCAGAAGGACCCGGCGCATGACAACCGCCTGAGGCCCTGTCTTGTCTGCGATCAGCGAGAATCCGCACGATGCTGAAGTCGGTCTCGCAGCCGCCTTGCCGCACAGGGTTATTTGCGGGGGATCGAATACCGGGCGCCCCGCCTCGGCGTGGCCCCGGAGGGCGCCGATCAGCACAAGCGCCGCTGTCGCCAACCGTCGAAATGAAGCCGCACGAACCATAACAGGATTCTATCGCAGTCCCACAGTTAAGCAACTCACTTTTTCGCCGCCTCCCCTAGCCGCCGCCATGCCCCAAAGCGGTCAAAATCAACGACAATACCCAGAACCTGCTGGACAATCGCGCCGTTTCCTGTCAGATTAGCACGCACCGGACGATTCTGACGTTAATCGCAGCCAAAGGACGCTCAAAGATGACCACGCCGAACGAAGAAAAACCCCTGGATTTCATCCGCGCGATAGTCGCCGAAGACGTCGCCGCCGGCAAGAACGACCGGCGCGTACACACGCGTTTCCCGCCGGAGCCCAACGGCTATCTGCATATCGGCCACGCCAAGGCGATATGCATCGACTTCGGAATCGCCGAAGACTTCGGCGGACTGTGCAACCTGCGCATGGACGACACGAATCCGGTCGCCGAGGAGCAGGAGTTCGTAGACGCGATCCAGGAAGACATCAAGTGGCTCGGCTGGGACTGGACCGGCGGGATGTTCTTCGCGTCGGACTACTTCGAGCAGATGTACGAATTCGCAGTCCAACTGATCAAGGACGGCAAGGCCTACGTCGACGACCTGACGGCAGACGAGATTCGCGAATACCGCGGCGCGCTGAGCGAACCGGGAAGGGACAGCCCATACCGCGACCGACCCGCCGAAGAGAGCCTCGACCTGTTCCAGCGCATGAAGGCCGGCGAGTTCCCCGACGGCTCGCGCGTGCTCCGCGCCAAGATCGACATGGCCTCGCCTAACTTCAACATGCGCGATCCGGTCATGTACCGCATCCTCCACGCGGCGCACCCCCACCGCGGCGACGAGTGGTGCATCTACCCGATGTACGACTGGGCCCACGGGATCGAGGACTCGCTGGAGGGAATCACGCATTCGCTGTGCGACCTGGACTTCGAGAACCACCGCCCGCTCTACGACTGGTTCCTCGACCAGCTCGGGGTGCACCATCCCCAGCAGATCGAATTCGCGAGGTTCAATCTAACCTGCACCGTCACCAGCAAGCGAAAGCTCAAGCAGCTTGTCCAGCGCGGGCTGGTCAGCGGCTGGGACGACCCCCGCCTGCCGACGCTCCGCGGTCTGCGCCGGCGCGGCTTCACGCCCGAAGCGATATGCGCGTTTATGAGGCATATCGGAATCAACAAGTTCATCAGCACCGTCGATTCGGCGCTGCTGGAGCATTTCGTGAGGAAGGACCTGAACCTGACCAGTCCGCGCGTGATGGGCGTGTTGCGGCCGCTGAAGGTCGTGATCGACAACTATCCCGAAGACCAGGTCGACGAACTTGAAGCGGTCAACAACCCCGAAGACGAATCGGCCGGCACACGCAAAGTCCCGTTCTCCAGGGTGATCTACATCGAACAGCAGGACTTCATGGAGGACCCGCCCAAGAAGTTCTTCCGCCTGTCGCCCGGGCGAGAGGTCCGGCTGCGGTACGCGTACTTCATCACGTGCAACAGCGTACTCAAGGACGCCGACGACCGGATCGTGGAGCTCCACTGCACCTACGACCCCGAAACGCGCGGCGGCGACGCTCCCGACGGCCGCAAGGTCAAAGCCACGCTGCACTGGGTGTCGGCCGAGCACGCACTCGACGCTGAGATACGCCTCTACGATCACCTGTTCACGAAGGAGAACCCGTCTGACGTCGGCGAGGACGAGGACTGGCTCGACGGCGTGAATCCCGATTCGCTGGAAGTGCTGGAAGGCTGCAAGGTCGAGCCGTCGCTGGCTGGAGCCGCAACGGGCGAGAGATTCCAATTCGAACGCCAGGGCTACTTCTGCATCGACCAGGACACCGACGAAACCAAACTGGTCATCAACCGAACGCTGTCACTGCGAGACACGTGGGCCAAGATCCAGAAGCAGCAGAAGTCGGGCAAGAAATAGATCGCCGCCGCCTTAGCTTGGCCTTCGCCTTAAGGGCCGGAGGCCCGACTCGATAGTAGCCATTGGGCGTGAGCCCCCCGAAATCCAATAGCGAAAAACGCAGAGCCCGGAAAGGGCGACAGAACCACTGCTCGGGCGCCTTGGCAGTGATCGTCTCTGTCGCCCTTTTCAGGCTCTGCAGCACCAAGAACGTGTTCCGGGGCCTGCCGGCCCCGGCTACTATCGCGTCGGCCCGTCGGGCCTCAAATCAGAATCTGCGGCAACATACGCGGGCGTCCTGAAGGATTTCAGCGATTATCGCGGAATCAGGCTCCGACCGCTTCATTTGACGCGGCCAGACGCCGCGTCTGCGCAACGGCTCGGGCTTCGTCACGATTGTCGCGCGCCGGCGCCGTTCAGGCCTTCGACGCCAGGCAGTTGTCTATGCGCAGCAGGGTCTTTTCCTTGCCGAGGAGCGTGAGCGTGTCGCCTATCGACGGGCTGACGGCCCTGCCGGCGACCGCCACCCGGATCGGCTGGGCGACTTTGCCCATTCCCACCCGGCTCTCTTGGCATATGTCGGCGATCAACTGCTCGATCGCCTCGACGGTCCATTCGCAGGCCGCCAGTCGCCCGCGCAGGTCGGCGAGCATCGCCCAGCCGGCGCCTTCGGCTTTGTTGAGCCATTTCTTCACGGCCTTGGGATCGTACTCGATCGCCGACTCATCGTCGAACAGGATTCCGCTCTTGGCGATTATGTCGGCGAACGTGCGGAAGCCCTTGTTGGCCCGAAGGATTAGCCGCAGCAGATCGTCGTCATCGCTCGGGATCGGCGTTTCGTTGATCGAAAGGTAGTCTTTGAACGCGTCCAGCAGGCGATCCTCGCCTGCCGCGGCGATCGCGTCGGTATTGAACGCAAGCAACTTGTCGCGATCGAACCTGGCGTTGGTCCTCCCCACCCGCTCGGGAGCGAACAGTTCGATAAGCTCGTCAAGCGAGAATCGTTCGATGTCGTTGCCCGGATTCCAGCCCAGCAGCGCCAGGTAGTTGACCATCGCCTCGGGCAGATATCCCGCCTTGCGAAAAGCGAACACTTCGACGTCACCGTCGCGCTTGGAGAGCTTCCTGCCCTGGACGTCCATTATCAGCGGCAGGTGGCAGTAGCCCGGCTCGTCGAATCCCATCGCCTGGCGGAGCAGCTTGTGGCGCCACGACTGGCCGAGGAACTCCTGGCCGCGCATGATGTAGTTGACGCCCATCAGGGCGTCGTCGATCACGTTGGCCAGGTGATACGTCGGATACTCGTCGGCCTTTTGGATGATGAAGTCGTCGGTCTGATCGTCCGGCATCGTCACCTCGCCGAACGCATCGTCGCAGATCGTCACGTCCCCGTCGGGGCAGAGGAACCGCACGACGACCGGACGGCCTTCGGCGCGCGCCTTCTCGGCGTCTTCGGCGCTCGGCGGCGGATCGGGACGCGGGTAGGTGAAGTTCTGCTTGGCCTCCTGGGCGGCCGTCCGCATGGCGTCAAGTTCCTCGGAGGTGTCGAAAGCGTAATAAGCCTTGCCCTCGGCCAGAAGTTTCTCAACGTAACCGCGATAGACATCCAACCGCTCGGACTGCCGGTACGGCCCGTTTTGTCCGCCAATGTCGGGACCCTGATCCCAGCGGATTCCGAGCCAGTGCAGGTCTTCAATGATCTTGTCGACCGCCGACTCGTCATGACGCGCCCGGTCGGTGTCTTCGATGCGAAGAACGAACTGCCCGCCGGTCTTGCGCGCCATAACAAAGCCGAACAGCGCCGTGCGTGCGCCTCCGACGTGAAGGTATCCGGTGGGTGAAGGCGGGAATCGAGTGGTCAGTGCATTCATAGTGTAAGCCAGCCGTCAATGGTCTGTGAACAACAACGGCCAACGCCTCGCGTTTCGAGACGTTAGCCGTTGCCGTCACTTGGAAATTGGACATTCCTTGTTGGACATTGGATTTTGATCCGCGCCTTACGTCGGCCGATCGTCTTCGGTGACCTTGTCGTAGAATCTGATGTAGTCGTCGACTTCCGCGTTGCCGTCGTCGAGCCAGGCCATCGCCGCCGAGGGGTGCTGGTTCAGTATGCCGGTGATCATGTAGGGAATTCGGTATCCCCACTGCCATTCGCGGGTCAACGGCATGATAGATTCGCCAATGACCCTCAGCAGCGGCTTGAGGTTGAATTTCGGATTCTTGAGGAATCCCAGCAGCAGTTCCAGCGGGCAGTTGCCCGCGGCTCGGCCCATTCCGTAAAGCGTTCCGTCAACGTAGTTGCAGCCTTTGATGATGCCTTCGATGGTGTTGGCGAATCCGAGCTGCTGATTGTTGTGGCAGTGGATGCCGACTTCCTTGTCATCGTCAATGTGCTCTCTGTACTTGTCGACGTAGTAGTGGACCTGCTCGCTGTAGAGCGAACCGAAGCTGTCGACAACGTACACGGCCTTTGCTTTCGTTTCGGTGTTGATCTGGTCAAGGGCCTCGTCGAGGAACATTCCGCCCTCGTGGGAGATCGCCATGATGTTGACGCAGATCTCGTACCCCTGCTCCGAGGCGGTCTGAGCCAGGCGGATGGCCTTGTCGATGTCCTTTACGTAAGTCGCCACGCGGATCATGTCCACCAGCGACTCATCGGCCGGTATAACATCCTGTGGAAACGACTTATGCGCATCCATCATCACCGCGAGCTTCGTGTCGCCCGGATCGACGTCGCCGACGACGCGTCTGAGATCTTCTTCGTCGCAGAAACGCCAGGCGCCGTATTCGTCCGTCGAAAACATCTTCTTGGAGTTGCGGTAACCAAGCTCGACATAATCCACGCGGGATTCGCAGACCGATCTGTAAACATTTTGGACCAGTTCGTGTGGGAAGTGCGAGTTATTCATCAATCCGCCATCACGGATCGTGCAGTCCACAACCTTAATCTCCGGACGAAACATTTTTCCATACTCCATATCTTAGTTCGCTACAATTACGTCGTCTTATACGAAAGCTTCAGGTCTGTCGCCCCTCAAAAAGCAGGCTCTTATCTGAGATTCAACGCGAGCAACCTGCTGATAATGCGTTAAGTTTAGTGTATGATATGAAAAACAGCAACACTGTTGTTAATATTGCAGCATCGGAGTGAAGCAAAAAATGCATATTCGAACGCCCAGGTTCTTAATTTCGCTGACCGTAATCACAGCAGTCCTGGCCGGAGCCTTCGCAGCACCCGCCGAGGCGTTCAAGCCGACGACCTCCAAAGTAGTCAAAGGCGGACAGGCCCCCGTCAAGATCAGCGCCGACATTTCCGGCGTCAAGGACCTCTGGCTCCTGGCGACCTCCGGTCCGGACGACTATCACCACGACCGGGCGGCGTGGGGCTCACCGGTGCTGATCGACGCCGCAGGCAACAAGACCGACCTGACGACGATCAAGCCGATCGCCGCCAAGGCCGGGCACGGAGGCCTAAGGGTCAACACGGGCCTGTCGGGAGGCGTACTCCAGATAGGATCCCGGAAGTTCAAGAAGGGCTTCATGATCCACGCGCCGAGTTCCATGCACTTCAAGCTCGACGGCAAATACGTGCGATTCGAAGCGCTGGTCGGCATAGGGGCCGGAGCGGGAAAGAACGGAAGCTGCACATTCCGCGTACTGAACAAGTACGACCCGGCCGGCATGAAAAAGTACCCCCTGGGCAGGAAGGTGTACGTCGAAAAGGGCCGCCCGGCCAGACCGACCAGACCCGCTGCGCCGATAGTCAATATTGAGGCATTGAAACTGGCGATCGAGGATCTGGCCGCCTCGTTCGGAGCCGAATATCCCCACGGCTCGGACTATCTCAAACGCCTGGAAACCGTCGCGGCGATGTCCGCCGGCGACGAGAAGACCAGGGCGTTCAAGGCTCTGCAGACCGAAGCCCTGCTGGCCAACCCGCTGATTAACTTCGACAAACTGCTGCTTGTCCGCCGCAAGGGCTATCTGGGCATGCCGGCCAACTGGTGCAGCAATTCGTCGATCCGGAAGACCGGCTACGACAACGATATCTCCGTCCTGTCGCCCGTTGCGCCCGACGGAAAGCTGACGACGCTGTTCAAACCGGCCAAAGGCGAGTATGTCGGCGAGATCGATCTGCACTTCAACGCCGACAAGATGCTCTTCTCGATGCCGTCCGAAGGCGGTCGCGGCCGCTGGCACGTCCACGAAATCAAGGCCGACGGAACCGGTCTGCGACAGGTGTCCCCCACTCGCAAGAACGAATCGTACACCAACAACTACGACGCCTGCTACCTGCCCAACGGCGACATTCTCTACACGTCGACCGCTCCGCACGTGGCGGTGCCTTGCGTCAGAGGCAGCGCGCCGGCGGCGATGCTGTTCCGAATGAAGGCCGACGGAACCGGCATACGCCAGTTGTGTTTCGATCAGGAGCACAGTTGGCACCCGGCTGTCCGCCAGGACGGAACGATACTCTACTCTCGCTGGGAATACGCCGACCTGCCCCACTCCAACTCGCGGATGATGTTTACGATGAATCCCGACGGAACGAACCAGCGGGCCTATTACGGCAGCGGATCGTTCTGGCCCAACTCGATCTTCTACGCGCGTCCGATCCCGGGACACTCGACGATGTTCGTCGGCGTAATCACCGGCCACCACGCACCGGCCCGCATGGGCGAACTGATCATATTCGACCCGGCCCGCGGCACGCGGGAGGCCGACGGCGTCGTGCAGAGAATCCCCGGCCGCGGACAGAAGGTCGAGCCGATTATCCGCGACGGACTGACCGGCGGGTCCTGGCCGAAGTTCCTGACGCCCTACCCGCTCAGCGATAAGTATTACCTGGTCTCGATGAAGCCCAACAGCCGGGCGGCGTGGGGACTGTACCTGGTCGACACGTTCGACAACATGCTGCTGATAAAGGAAGATCCCGCTTGCGCGATGCTCGAGCCGATCCCGTTCCGCAAAACCGAGACGCCGCGAATCGTGCCCGACAGGGTCGATCCGTCGCGCAAGGACGCGATCGTCATGATATCGAACGTGTACTACGGACCGGGCCTGGCCGGCGTGCCCAGGGGCGAAGTCAAGAAGCTGCGGCTCTACACCTACACTTTCGGATACGGCGGCGTCGGCGGGCTGTACGGCTCGATCGGCATGGACGGCCCCTGGGACATGCGCCGCACGCTGGGCACAGTGCCGGTCGAAGAAGACGGATCGGCCTCGTTCCGCGTGCCTGCGAACACTCCCATCGCGGTCCAGCCGCTGGACAGCGAAGGCAAGTCGATGCAGATCATGCGAAGCTGGTTCACCGCCATGCCGGGCGAGACGCTGTCGTGCCTGGGATGCCACGAAGACGCAAGAGACGCCCCGCCGGCGGGCATTCCGATCGCCGCACGCAAGACGCCGGCGGAAATCACGCCCTGGCGCGGCGAGGCCCGTAACTACGAATTCTCGCGTGAAGTCCAGCCCGTGCTCGACAAATACTGCGTCGGCTGCCACAACGGACAGAAACGCAAAGACGGAAAAACACTGCCCGACCTGCGCGGGACCGAGATGCTCAAGGGCTGGAAGACCAAGATGGCCGGCAACACCGGCGGCGGGACCGGCGGCAAGTTCTCGGTCGCCTACGGCACGCTGCACCGCTACGTGCGGCGCCCGGGCATCGAAAGCCCCATGCCGATGATGACGCCGATGGAGTTCCACGCCGACACCACCGAACTGGTCCAGATGCTCATCAAGGGCCACAACAACGTCAAGCTCGACGAAGAGGCCTGGGACCGGCTGATAACCTGGATCGACTTCAACGCGCCGTACCACGGACGCTGGTCGACGATCGTCGGCAAGAAAGCCGCCGAAAGCAAAGAACAGCTTCGCGCATTGACGCGGAAGCTCTACGCGAACGTTGACGAGAATCACGAATTTCTGCCCAAGATGTCGATCGTGAAGATCACGCCGGTAATGCCCAAGGCGATCAAGCCGACCGCGCCGGTCGAGATCGCCGGCTGGCCGCTGAAAGACCCGGCGGCTCTCGTCGCCGGCCGCAAGCCGATTTCGATCGAACTGGGTAAGGATCTGAAGATGGAGTTGCTCTACGTGCCGGCCGGCAAATTCGTAATCGGCTCGACAACCGGATTCGCCGACGAGGCCCCCGAAGCGCCCGCGACGATCGCCAAGGGCTTCTGGATGGGCAAGTTTGAAGTCACAAACGCACAATACCGCGCGTTCGACCCGAAACACGACTCTCGCGAAGAAGACCGACACGGGTACCAGTTTGGCATCCCGGGCTACACGGTAAACGAGCCGCAAATGCCGGCCGTTCGCCTGTCGTGGCGCCGGGCCGTCGAGTTCTGCAAATGGCTGTCGGCAAAGAGCGGCAGGAAAGTCGCCCTGCCCACCGAAGCACAGTGGGAATGGGCCTGCCGGGCCGGGACGGACACCGAGATGTCGTTCGGGAAGCTGGGAAGCGATTTCTCGACGTTCGGCAACATGGGCGACATAACGCTGGCCGCGTTCTCCGGCAACCCGTACCAGATCGACTGGCGCCGGGCGCATTACAGGAACCCGACGAACATCTTCGACAACTGGATCCCCCAGGATGGGCGATTCGACGACGGCGGATTCGTATCGGAGAACGTCGGCAAGTACGAGCCCAACGCCTGGGGCCTGCACGACATGCACGGCAACGTCGCCGAGTGGACCCGCTCACTCTACAAACCGTATCCTTACGCCGAAACGGACGGGCGCAACGACCTGACGGCCAAGGGCAAACGCGTGATCCGAGGCGGCTCGTGGTACGACCGCCCCAAGCGATGCACGTCGAGCTACCGCTTCGGGTATCGCGACTACCAGAAGGTCTATAACGTCGGATTCAGGGTGGTGATCGAGGAATAGAAAACGAGGAATAACGTGTTTAAGTCATTCAAACTGGCCATTGTCTTGTCGCTGACCCTGGCGATGGGCACAGTCATCTTTGCGACGCCGGCAACTCGGCCGGGCGAACCGCCGGTTAAGCAGTCAGGCAGGCTCGTGAAAAGTATCAGTCGCGAACTTGATGCGTCCGGCAAACCCGTCTGGCCGGAAGTAATGAAACTGAACCAGACGAGGCTGATCCCAGCCGGAGATACCAAAGCGCTCAGCGTCAAACTTACGCAACGCAGATACTGGTGTGAACTGACAGACACTGGCGGCAAGCCTCTTGATCGCCAATACGCTGTGGTCTCAACGCTCCGGTCGGTTTCGTCGACGTCTTCATATGCTTTCAGTTTCTGCGCTCCAGGCGCTTTGCTCGAGGCTCCACACAGTTTTCGCCTCTTCTCACACGGCGCAGGGAGAAACTATCTTGTCTGGACGGCTAATCGATTCATATTCTTAGTCGAGGTGTCGAAGGGCAACGATCGGACCGAGACGCTTATGCGACATCTGTGTTTTCACGATCCTGGTCGATTACCAAGACTGAAGGCGATCGCCAAACAAATGTTCGATAAGAAGGTGAAGATTGACCTGCATGATTACCTGTGGCGGACCCAGGTCTCACAGCTTGTCGCCCGGGACTTTGGGCTTGCCACTATGCCCGAAATCGTCAATGTCCCCGCCCTGGTCACCAACGACGAGTACGGCCTGTCCAGGAACTCGATACAGGAGGAAATGTTCGTCATCTCTATGTCCGCACCCAAAGAAGGTTCGATGTCTCTACAGTTTGTAGGCCCCAGGATGAACACTATATACACGGTCTCAAAGAACGGGCGTCAATGGCGATTAACCGGAAAGGAACCGCTGACGAAAAAGAAGGCCGGGGAGCTCGACACCCTGTTGGGAGGGTGATGAATCAGCCCGCCGGGGCGGGATGCGGGCGATTCGGCGAATGCGTCGGAGCCAACTGCATTCCAGGAGTCGAAACAATAAATATCTCGACTGCAAGAAGGTCTGCAATGTAGGATTAAGAGCGGTTAGAGAGGAGTAGATGGCAAAGCAGTCTATGAACCTGATTCTTGCGGTGTTCTGCCTGATCGTCCCGGTCGGAGCGGAAGCATCGCCCAAATCCCCCCTGCCGCCGGTCCGCGCCATCACCAGCGGGCCGAAGTTCCATTGGTTCGGATACTACGACAAGCTCCAGTTCGGTCCGACCGGGCGGTATGTGCTGAGCATGCAGGTCGACTTCGAGCATCGAGCGCCGCGCGGCGACGACGTGATCAAGATCGGCATGATCGACCTGAAAGACGGCGACAAGTGGATTGAACTGGGGACGAGCCGGGCCTGGGGCTGGCAGCAGGGATGCATGCTGCAGTGGGTCCCGAAGACCGGGAGTACGATCCTCTGGAACGATCGCCGGGGCGACAAGTTCGTCTGCCATATCATGGATGTCGCGACCCGTAAAAAACGAACCATCGACTACCCGATCTACACCATCACGCCGGATGGGAAATTCGGCGCATCGGTCGACTTCCGCCGCATTCAGGACATGCGGCCGGGCTACGGATACGCGGGGATCCCCGATCCGAACAAAGCCGTCATGGCGCCGAAGGATTCCGGCATTTGGCTGGTTGATCTGACCACGGGCGAAGGCAAGCTGATCGTAACGCTTGACCAGATCGCCAAGATCCCGTTCGCCGGGCGGAACACCGCCGGCGCCAAGCATTACTTCAACCATCTGCTGTTCAACACTGACGGCACGCGGCTGGAGTTTCTGCATCGCTATCGCCCTGACGGCGGGCGCGGCGGATTCATCACGCGGATGCTGACCTGCGGGCTCGACGGATCGGATGTTCGCATAGTCGATCCGTCGGGGGCCACGTCGCATTTCATCTGGCGCGGGCCGGACAAGATTCTCGCCTGGTCGAGGTATGAACGGGCAAGCGGTTTCTTCCTGTACGAAGACAAGCCCCGTGGCGGGAAGGTGGCCCAAATCGGGAAAGGCGTGATGACGGCCAACGGGCACTGCACATACCTGCCGTGCGGCAAGTGGATCCTCAACGACACCTACCCTCGCGGGCGGGAGCGCAAGCAGCACGTCTATCTGTATCACATCGCCACCGGCAAGCGCGTGGAGTTGGGACAGTTCCATCTGCCGAAGAAGTACTCCGGCCAGTGGCGCGTCGACACCCACCCGCGCATCAGCCGCGACGGCAAAACGGTATGCATAGACAGCCCGCACACCGGCAAAGGCAGACAACTGCACCTGATCGACATCAGCAAGATCGTCGCCAATCCGCCGACGCCGTGAGCGCGGATGGACAGCGTCAACATTTCAGTCTGCAGCCGTAGTTTGAGCGCCGGAGGCCCGGCGCATGGTGTTGACTATAGGGCCGGAGGCCCGGCGCATGGTGTTGACTATAGCGCCGGAGGCCCGGCGCATGGTGTTGACTATAGGGCCGGAGGCCCGGCGCATGGTGTTGACTATAGCGCCGGAGGCCCGGCGCATGGTGTTGACTATAGCGCCGGAGGCCCGGCGCATGGTGTTGACTATAGGGCCGGAGGCCCGGCGCATGGTGTTGACTATAGCGCCGGAGGCCCGGCACATGGTGTTGACTATAGGGCCGGAGGCCCGGCGCGATAGTAGCCGGGAGGCGTGAGCCCCCGGAACACGGCCCCTTCAGAACAGAGCCCCGAGGGGGCGACAGAAACGATGGATTCAAACGATTCTGTCGCCCCTCCGGGGCTTCCTGATATTAGATTCCGCCTTCCGGGGGCTCACGCCTCCCGGCTACTATCGCGCCGGGCCTTCGGCCCTAACCAAACCGCAGGCCTTCGGCCTGACCAAAACACAGACCTTCAACCCTAACCATGACACAGGCCTTCGGCCCTGACCACACAGCGGACCTTCATCGGCCCCAAACACACCTTTGACCTTCGAACCTGACCGCGATCTTGGGCCTCGCACTCTGAACAGACATAGAACAGACAACTCACTTGATATTGCAGATCTTCTTGCCGCCGCGATCGATGCTCAATCGCGTTCGTGCGTCTTTGGCCGCACTGAATCGCAGCGTGTCGGTCTGCTTTCCGAACTTGACGTTAACTTGCCGGCCGTCGGCGGAGATTGTCGTCTCCGGCAAAACCTGGCCTTTCCTGAACGCGTGCAGCATCACCTTGAAATGTCCTATCTTCGCCTTCTTGGACATCACCAGACGATGATAGGCGTACTTGCGATTGCGGAACGTGCGTGTGACCGGGTCGAGCTTCAAGCCGCCTTCGCCGCCGGCAAAAACGCGAACCAGCAGGCGCCTGTCGCTGTCGTCGGCCAGGACTACGTCCGCCACAGACTTCTTCATCTCATTCGAGACAATCTTCAGGTCGTCCGGGATCTGCATCAGCCACGTGTACTCGTGGGCCGCGTCGTCCTTGCGGATATCGTCAACGATTATCGCGTAAGGATGCTCCCCTCGCACCAGTCCGCAAGTGCGATAGGCGTACTTCACCGGATTGTAGTCGATCCAGTAACCGTGTCCGCCGGGGTCGCGCCTCGGCGCCGGCTTGAAGCCGGTGTTCCAGTTCGGCAGGAAACTCCACGGTTTGTCCATCCAGGGCAGCGGGCTCCTGCGCAGCCGCGAATCGTTAGGCGTGACGGGAACGGGCTTGGCGCCCTTCCTGATCCGGTCCGCGGTCACCAGCAGATGGCTGTACGCCCAGGCCGCGTCGGCGGCGGCGAATGTGGCGTTTGGATTGTCGTCCAGTGCGACAGTGCGGCCGGGCGGGCAGCGTCCGCCGGACTTGCCCTGCCCTTTTCCGTCGACCAGCACGACCGAATGAAACTCGGAGGTGTCCTCGACTTCCTCGGTGCGGTGGGCCCACAGCCGCCCCAACGCCGCGAACACAAATTCATTCCTCGAGGCCCGGGTGTGCCCGCCGGGCACATTTCGCGGCTCAAAATACAGAAACGCCGCATCGCGGTCCCACCCGCTTCGAGCGGTCATCAGCCCGCGATAGTCGCTGTAATAGCCCAGCGGTTCTTTGCCGTCCAGCCCGGCCGTCACGCGATCGAACGCCTTGTCGTAATCGTATTTCCCGTCGGCGGCCCCGATCGGATCGTCGGCAACGTGCATGTTCCACGGCGGCGGATAGGTCGTTCGGCAGTTGGGCCAGGTCCCCACCGCGCCTTGTTCAAAGCGATCCCGCACCGTCGCGCCGTAAAGCAGATCGATCACAGGATCGTCCGGGTGTGCGAACTTGAAGTGCCTGATGTCCTTTCGCAGCGGCATGGCCCCGGTCTCGAACACGTGCAGCCCGCCCCAGGGCAGCATCGTGTGCAGCAGGAACTTTCGTGCGTGGTTCTTCGAATACTCCGTCCCGATAAGCGGACCGCCCCGCATCGCCAGGGCTCCGAGCCACTTGGCGCCGTAGAACGACTTGTCAAGCCCCTCGAACGGAGCTCCGTTGGGGCCCGAAGCGACGTACACCCATTTCCTCAGCCCGACCGCTATCCGCTTGTACGTATTCGGATCGGACCCGTCCTCGCCCTCGATCGACAGGGCCATCGGGAGCATGTTGGCGTGTATTACGTCCCAGTTGCTGGTGTTGGCGGGGAAAGCCGGCAAGTGGTCCAGGCTGATGTATGTCTTGTCCCTGACGATGTCGGCTACGCACTTGCGAACGATCCGGCGCTGGGCGTCGGTCATCCACTTGTGCGACCAGTCATAGCCCAGGCCCAGCGATTCGCTGGAAATGAGTTGGTAGATCCGCTGCCAGTCGTTCGTGGCGGTCCACTTGTCGATGTCCTTTGCGAAACGCGCCGCAAGCGTCGCAAGCGCCGCGGCGATCCGCTTGCCGCCGACGGCGTCATCGTCGATCAGACAACGAAACGCCTCGTACGGAAGCAGGTGCATCAGGTAGTGGCGCCCCGACTTGTGCGGCTTCTGGTCCCACTGTTTCTCCATATCGTCAGGGATCTTGCCGGCGGCCAGTTCGTTGATCCATCCGCCGACCCACGGGCCGCGATAGCCCATCCGCGGAAGGATGCCGTAACCTCTCTTGCGATACCGCTCGATGTCGGCGGGTTTGGGCTTGTACGGAACCGACTCCCAGTCTTCGCGTTTCGGCGAAACCTGCAGCAGTCGCCCTCGAATGGCCTGGTACTGCAGTTTGCCGACGTGGGTCTCGCTCAGGCGTTTGCGAATCGCGGGTATTTCGTCGGGGCCAAAGTAAACGCGCGGATGGATTCCCGGCTTCGGCGGAGCCTTGAATCGTCCCGGGGCAAAAGTCGACGCGATCTTGCCGACCGCAGGCTCGACGGACCATTTGGCGATCGACGGGAAAAACCTGGCGATCTCCTCGGCGGTGTAACCGGTTCTTGCGGCGGTCTGGTCGATCGTTTCGCCATTGATATCCGGCGCCGGCTTGCCCGCGAAACAAACCGCCGAGCAGCCAAGCAATACGACAAGAATTGAAGACAAGGCGACTGTTCTCATTTTTCTAGTCCTGTGCATGATCGAGATGTGCCGAGCCCCTGAGTTACTTCAGAAGTCTCAGCGTGTTTATGTAGAACCACTTGGTGGCGTCATTGCGGAATTTGAGGAACACGTGATTGTGATATCCGCTGGGCAATTTGAGCGTGTATTCATACCAACTGTTGCCGCCCTTGAGCGGCCCCATCTTCGCCAGGAGCTTGCCCTTGGGGCTGTAAATCTGGATGTGGGTGTTGAATATCGCCGCACCCTTGTAGTAGATCCCCTTGATCTTCCGCGTTGAGCATATCTCGTACCAGACTTCCTTACCTGTCTTCTGATTGAAGTAAATCCCGCCTCCCGCGAACGGACTCCGCGCGTCAGCGCCCTTCTGGACGGGGAACTTGCCCTCCTTCGCACCGCTCTTGAACGGGGACATGCTCTTCTTGGCGTGGAAGATTATGCGGTCCCGCTTCACCGCGGGCATGCCGGCCTTGGCGAGCTTCTCCAACTCCTTTTCAATCTTTGCGATCGCCATCTTGGCCGCCACGGCAGTAACGCCCTTTGCGTCTTCGGAATCGAGGAACTGCTGGTAGTAGACCTGGGCTCGCGTGAGCATCGCCGACTTGCTGAGTTGCGCGGCTTTGGGGCAAAGGACCTTGTAGTACCAATCGCCCAGTTCGCGGCATACGTCGCCTTTGACTTCCGAAGCCTCCTTCGCCGCCAAGGGGACGTACGTTCGGTACGCCTGGTCGACGTCGTCGTTGAGATACTCGACAGCCAGTCCCGGCTTGTCCAGATCCACCACCAGTGCATTGAGCAGAGATGTTCTCGTAGTCGCGTGATCGGGTTTGGCCTTCAGGGCGGTCTTGTATTGAGCTATCTTCTTCGATACGTTCAGGCGGTGGGTGGCGGCCCGCAGGCTCTGGGCCAGTTCGTGCTTCTCGGGCAGCTTCAGCATCGTGGCCGCGGAATAGGCCTCCCGATACGCCGAAGTCGCCCCGACCCAGTCGCCCTTGTCGCCGCAGGCGCGGGCCTGGGCGGTCTGCAGTTCGATGAGACCAGCGCCTATAGTCTCCTTCTCGTCGCTGGATTTCGCGGTGCGGAACCAGCGGCGGTGCAGATCCAGATCCATCGCCCGCCACTTGTCGGCGCGGTCCGGGGCGGTCTTGCCCAACAGGGCCACGGCGTTTTGGACCGTCGTCCTGGCCTTGGGCGAAATGATGCTCTTCATGCCGTATTCGACCGACCTTACCAGCATCACGACCTGTATCTCGGGGGTGTCCTTGGCCAACTGGGCCGCGGCGTAGAGTTTGTCGGCGCGATCGGTGTTGCTGCGCGCATCCCCGATGACCTGCTTGATGAGCTGCTCGACCGCTTCGTCGGCCAGAACAGGCGAAACGCCAACCGACGTCAAAACAACAGCTACTGTCATCCCGAATATCACAGCACGCTTCATCTTCCTAACTCCTGATGTCATTTTGGAGCGATATCCTCACAATACTCCTGCTGAGAGTATAGCATAGGCCTCAATTCTTAGCTATCGGCTACAAAAAGGGGGTCTGCCACGAAAAACGCAAACCCGTCGGCCTGCTGCGGCGTCGCTAATCTTGACCGGACGGCCCCAAGATCATACGATAGCCCGCACTATGCGAATATTATCAGGTATACAACCGTCCGGACGCCTGCACATTGGCAACTACTTCGGAGCGATCCGCCAGTATCTCAAGCTGCAGGCCGAAGGCCACCAGTGCTTCTACTTCATCGCCAATTACCACGCGCTGACCAGCACGACCGACAAGGCCGCCCTGGAGGAAATCACCCTTCATGTCGCTACGGCGTATCTTGCGCTGGGCATCGATCCGGACAAGTCCACGTTCTTCGTGCAGTCCGACGTGCCGCTGGTGACCGAACTGTGCTGGATCCTCAACTGCCACTGCCCGGTCTCGCTGATGGAGAAGGCCACCAGCTACAAGGACAAAGTCACGCGCGGTTTGGCGCCGAATATGGGTCTGTTCGACTACCCGGTCCTGCAGGCCGCCGACATCGTGATATACGACGCGAATCTGGTGCCCGTGGGCCAGGACCAGAAGCAGCACATCGAAATGACCCGCGACATTGCCGCCAAGTTCAACCGTGCGTTCGACACCGAAGCGCTGGTGATACCCAAGCCGCACATCGTGTCCGGAGTGTCGATAGTTCCGGGAATCGACGGACAGAAGATGTCCAAGAGCTACGAAAACACGATCGAGATCATGGCCGCCGCCAAGCAGACCAAAAAACGATGCGCGAAGATCGTGACCGACTCGACCCCGCTGGAAGAGCCCAAGGACCCGGTAGGCTGCAACGTGATCGCCCTGCTGAAGCTTTTTGCATCGCAAGAGGAGTTGGCGGAGATCGAGGCCAGCTATCGCGCCGGCGGATACGGGTACGGACACGCCAAGGGACGCCTGGCGGAGTTGATTAACGAGCAATTTGCGGAGGCCCGCGAACGTTACGCCGAACTGGAGCAGCGTAGCGACGACGTGCGCGACATGCTCCGAGACGGCGGACGAAAGGCCAGAGAAGTAGCCGAGTCGACAATGCAGCGCGTGCGGGACGCCTGCGGGATTCTGACAAACAGATAGTGTGCAGGAATACAGGGAGCGGCAATGAAAACGTATCTTTCGTTATTCGCACTACCGTTGCTGCTGTTGACCGCCGCCCGGGCCGCTCCGCCTCTGGAGCACATTACCGTCAGACTGTCGGACACCGAGTCGATGAAGATGGTGAAGATCCCGGCCGGGAAGTTCACCATGGGCTCGCCGGACACTGAAAAACACCGCACCCGCGACAAGCGCGAAAGCCCGACGCGCGAAGTGACGATCAGCAAGCCGTTCCACATGAGCGTTTGCGAAGTAACTCGCGGGCAATTCGCCGCGTTCGTCAAGGATTCGGGCTATCTCACTATAGCCGAGCGGGAAGGCTGGACCTACGCCTGGACCGGACGGATCTGGGACAAGGTCCTGGGCGCGTCGTGGCGGAAAGTCGGCTTCGAGCAGACGGACAAACACCCGGTCCTCTGCGTGGGCTACGACGATGCAACGGCGTTTTGCCGGTGGTTGAGCAGAAAACTGTCCAAGCCCGTCCGCCTGCCCACCGAAGCGCAGTGGGAGTACGCCTGCCGGGCCGGAACACAAACGGCGTTCTGGTGGGGAGACAAATGGTCCGACGGCGAAGGCTGCCTGAACGGTTCGGATGCGACGGCGAAGAAACGTTTCCGCGGCTGGCGAGCGTTCTTCTTCGAAGACAAATACATCTTCTCCTCGCCTGTCGGAACATACAAGGCCAACGCCTTCGGCCTCTATGACATGCACGGAAACGCCTGGGAGTGGTGCGCCGACTGGTACCGGCGAGACTACTACAAGAACGCTCCGGCGACCGACCCGACCGGGCCGGGGACCGGAATAACCCGCGTGATCCGCGGCGGCGGCTGGATGAGCCCCCCGCCTCGATGCCGAGCGGCCGGTCGAACGGGCCTGCCGCTGCGGGGATCGTATTGCGACCTTATTCCGGGCTTCCGCGTCGTGATCGAATCCGACGACAGCCGCAAGCTGCCGCCGGCCTCTCCGGAGGCCCGCGACGAATGGTGCGATTGGCGAGGGCCGGCGCGTACGGCGATAAGCGCGCACGTGCCGGAAAAACTAGACGCCAAGCCGCGATTCGCCTGGAGAGTCAAGACCACCGGTCCGGGACTGTCGGGAGTGTCCGTCGCAGGGGGGCGCGTATTCCTGGCTGACAAGTCCGCAGACAGCAAGAGCGACATCTGGCGCTGCCTGGATGAGAAAACCGGCAAGGAGATCTGGACGCTGAAATATCCGGCGGAAGGAAAAATGCCCTACACCAACTCGCCTCGCGCCACACCGGTTGTCAGCCGGGACAGGGTCTACCTGCTTGGCGCGTTCGGCGATCTGCACTGCGCGGAGGCGGCCACCGGGAAAGTGATCTGGAAGCAGCACCTGATCAAGGATTACGACGCAAAGTGCCCCAAGTGGGGAATGACCGCCACCCCGCTGCTGATCGACGACAAGCTGATCGTGAACCCCGGAGCCGAGAAGGCCTCTCTAGTCGCCCTGGACCCCGCAAGCGGCGAGGTTATCTGGAAGACACCGGGCCAGCCGGCCGCTTACGCTCCGTTCATCTTCGCGACATTCGACAACAGGCGGCAGATCATCGGATACGACGCGACCTCGCTGGGCGGCTGGCACATCCGTTCGGGCAAGCGAATGTGGACCGTCACCCCCCCGGAGAAAGGCGACTTCAACGTACCAACGCCGATCGTCATGGGAGATCGGCTGCTGGTCGCCACCGAAAACAACTCCACGCGATCGTACCAGGTCAAGGGCAGGCCGAGACTAAAGGGGCGGTTCGACGACCTGGCTCCGGACATGATCTCGCCGGTGCTGCACAAGGGGATGATCTTCGGCTGCCACGACTCGCACCTGTACTGCATCGATGCGAAATCGATGAACCTGCTGTGGAAGGCCCAGAACGAATCGTATTACGGATTCGCAACGCTGATCGCCGGCGCCGGCCGCGTCCTGATCGCCACAATCGACGGCGAACTGCTGCTTGTCAGGGCCGATCACAAGAAGTACGAACTGATCTCACGCCTTCAGGTCCTAACCGGCGACGATCGCGAAGTCTGGTCCCACCCCGCTATAACCGAAGGAAGCCTCTACATCCGCAGCAAATCGTCAATCTCCCGCCTGAAGCTGAAATAATCGTCTCTGATTGTCCAATACTCGACAATCGTCCCGAGGTGCTGTAAACTCTTGCGGCTATGGCGAAAGAATACCGTGTAAGTCTCGACAACTACAGCGGTCCGATGGACCTGCTGCTCTACCTCATCCGCCGCGAAGAGGTCGATATTCATGATATCCCGCTGGCGATGATCATCGATCAGTATATCCAGTACGTGGAGTTGCTGCATGAAGTCGACCCGAACGGGGCCGGCGATTTCCTGGTGCTGGCCGCCACGCTGACCGAGATCAAGACTCGAATGCTGCTGCCGGCTCCGGAAGCCGTCGACGGCGACGAGGACTCAGCGGCGATCGATCCGCGAGCCGACCTGATCCGGCAACTCCTGGAGTACAAGGAGTTCAAGGACGCCGCCGGCGATCTGCAGGATATGGTCGAATCGCAATCCCAGAAATTCCCCAGGCGCCCGCCGAAGTTCGAAAACGCCGACGAAGGCCTTCTTGATCTGGAGGACGTGCAGGTCTGGGACCTGTTCGATTCATTCAGCCGAGTGATGGAGTCGATCGGATCGCGGCCGGTCAACCACGAGGTGATCTACGACGACACGCCGGTGGAACTGCACGCGGCGGACATTCTCGATCGCCTGCAGCGGGAAGGGGCGATGTCGTTCACCCGGATATTCGAGGGCAGAACGCTGCGAAGCGAAGTGGTGGGACTGTTCCTGGCGATGCTGGAGTTGATTAAGCAGAGGCAGATATTCGCCAGTCAGGACGATAACTTCCAGGACATCCACATCCACCTGAATCCCAATCCGCCGACGCCCGAGGAGCTGGCCGAGCAGGACCGGATCGTCGATGAACATATGCGGAAACAGGAACAAAAGCGAATCGAAGCCGAAGAACTCGAGGCCAAACTCAAAGCCGAGAAAGAAGCGGCGAAAGCCGCCGCCGAAGCCGAGGCGGCTGAATTCGATGATGATGACGACGATGACGATGACGAAGACGAAGATGAAGATGACGACGATGATGAAGATGATGACGATGATGAAGATGATGACGATGATGAAGATGATGAAGATGATGACGATGATGAAAATGCCGCTATCGGGGCCCCTGCCGACCGAGAGGATGAAAATGACGCCGCAAGAGAAACTCCAGTCGCTGGGAATTGAACTGCCTACGTGCGCCAAGCCTGTGGGCGCTTACGTCCCGGCCGTTCTGACCGGGAATATCGTAGTGACCGCCGGGCAACTGCCCATGAAGGACGGGGCGCTGACCGCCGCCGGCAAGGTCCCGGGCGACGTGTCGGTTCAAGACGCACAAATGGCCGCACGCCAGGCGCTGCTTAACGCCCTGTCGGCGGTGCAGTCCCAGGCCGGATCGCTCGACAACGTATCGCGCGTAGTCCGCCTGAACGTACTGGTGAACTCATCGCCCGGATTCACCGATCAAGCTCAGGTCGCAAATGGGGCCAGTGATTTGCTGCTGGAGATCTTCGGCGACGCCGGTCGGCACACCCGAACGGCCGTCGGGGCCGCAGAACTGCCGCTGAATGCTCCTGTCGAACTGGACGTGACAGCCGAGATCAGAGTTTGATGCCGACGATCGGGGGCGCAGATCCGCCGGCGTTCCTGATGGGCTGACCTTCGAATGTCGGCACCTCGCCGGGTCGGCACAGTTGCCCCGGCTTGAACGCCGCCCTGTCGCCGCTGATGATCCGTGCGATGCTGTAGAGATCCTTGACCTGCGTCACTTCGAGCCACCCGATCACCTTGCCCCGAGCATAGCCGAGTATGTCTTCGTTTTCGGGGTCCACAATCGGCTTGCCGAGCTGGCGCACCTCGTAGACCGTGCCGTTTCTCATTCTGCGATTCTTGCCGCCGTTGAGGGCGATCGTTCCGTCGCCCTGGAGAGCGGCGACCTTCGGCTGCCATTTCCGATCGGCGATGGTGCGGGTAATCTGCTTGACGGCCTTTTCGATAACGCTCGCGGTGGCGCGCCCCAGAGGAGTCCGTACGAACATTCCGCCGCCCATGGCCATTTTGGCGTACGCCGTGTTGACCGTGACGTCGCGTGCGTTGACCGCCTTTTCCAGGCGGGTCGAACTGACGACCTCGCCTGACTCGACTTCGATCACCTGGAGCGTCATGCCCATAACCGCCTTCTGGGCGCTGGTGAACAACTCGAAGTAGTCTATATGCGACAGGATGCCCTGGCTGGACGACACATGTCCGAAGTCGGTGATTGTTCCCTTGATAAGATACTGAACGTTCTTCAGGCGACCCTGCTCGACGCGGCCGGCCCGTCTGGTCGAACCGGTGTACTGGAACCGCAGTTCACGAAGAACGGTGTCGATCTCGATCCGCTCAATAACTCGGTAGCGATCGGAGGTCACCAGCGCATCGGTCAGCATCTCCTTCATCCCGTCGCCAAGGTCCCACTCCAGCGGGAACGGGGCCCTGTTGTCGAATCTGATAACCGCCACCGACGGCTTGACGAACTTGGCGGGGTCCGAACCGAAGCCCAGAGCGCTGCATCCGCCGCAAAACGCCGTCGCCAGCAATATAACAACCGCAATCTTCTTCATGACAGAGTTCTCCGCATCATCTCATCTGTCTTGTAGTTATCGTCAGAAATGGTCCGAAATATTCACCCCGCGTTGAAATCGTCCCCTTGTCGCCGACGTATCCTCACCTGGCCAGCGGGATCCAGACTTCCATCAGGGCCGGTCCGCGATTGGCCCAGGCGTAGTACGGAATGAGATTGACCTCGATCGTTCCATTCGAGGGAGCCGGCAGGTTGCGAGAGACGAACCGACGATAGAGCAACTGGTTCGGATTAGCGCGGTCACGGGGCGCCCCGGCTGAAGCGATTGCCTTGACAAACGCGTCCCGGCCGCGGGCGGTCAGGGCGTTGGTCCTGATCGCGGCCCCGTACCCGGGGAAATCCTTGCCGGCTATTGCAGTGAATCCGGCGTTTTCAGGCAGGAACACCCCTTTGTTCCATATCTTCGCCCCACCTTGCGATTCAGGCAACTCGAGGCAGTATACTACCGGCCCTCGCATCACAGCCACGTAATCCTTGAGAGCCTTGACCTCCCGGCGAGCCTCCATCAGAGCTACGTCCATCGGCAGATTCAGCTCGATTGTGTCCCCGGCGGACCACTTCCGTTCGATCGTCAGGTAGGTTCCCGGGCCAGCGGACGCGGCTATCGCCTTGCCATTGACTTTGACCGCAGCGATCCGCGCCCAACCTGGAATTCGCAGTCGAATCGCAAAACCGCCCGATTCGGCGGCTCCGATCGTCAACTTGACCTTACCGTCCCATGGGTATCGGGTTTCCTGGGTCAGCTTGATCTTGCGTCCGTCCGGGAGCGTGGTCGTCAGCACGTTACCGCCATACAGGTGCACCCAGAGCGTATCGTCGGAAACGCTGTAGACCCAGTTGTGCAGCTTTGCGATGGTCCGCGACACCTGCGGCGGACAGCAGTAGCAGTTATGAACCGACCAGCGAACGGGAGTCAGGTGCCTGAGGCCTTTGCCGCCGCGCCATACCATCGGATTGCAGTAGAAGAAGTTCTCGCCTTTGTAGTCGACCGCGGCCAGCAGGGAGTTGTAGATCACCTTTTCGAGCATGTCGGCGTATTTCGCCTCGCCCGTGAGCGTCAGCATCCTCCAACTGAACATTCCGGTTGCGATGTTGGCGCATGTCTCGTTGTACTTGTTTGGCAGTTGGTAATCGAGCCCGAACGCCTCGTGGCAGACATCGCCCCGCGGAGATTTGCCGCGCCCGTACCCGACTCCGCCGGTTATGTCCATTTTCCGTGCTGTCGCCGACAGCCACAACCGCTCCAACGCTGTGATCAGTTCGGCCTCGCCTGTCTCGGCGCAAATGTCGGCGGCGCCGCAATAGAGATACATTCCCGTCACGGCGTGTCCGACGGCGTATGTTTCCTTACGCAACGGCATTCGGTCCTGGGTCTGGTCGGTTCCCCCGTTACGATGCGTTCCGCCGCCGGGCGACGACCCGCGATTGTCCACGAATATCCCCGCCAGTTCGAGATACCGGCGATCACGTGTCGTGCGATACAGTTCGACCAGGCCCATTATCTGCGAAGGATTCCAGGCGAAATGGACCAGTCGTTTGGGCCGCGGCTGGAACTTAGCGTACAGGTAGTCGCCCAGCTTCACCGCCAGGCGAAGGAAATTCTTCTTGCCGGTAGCGCGGCGGTGTATGCAAGCGGCAGTCAGCATATGGCCCATGTTGTAAAGCTCGTGACGATACGGGGCGGATAACCGGGCGGATTTGTCGCGACCGATATTCGTGGAGATGTACCCATCATCACTCTGAGCCCTGGCGATCACGCCGATCCACTTGTCCATTAGTCTGTCGAGCTTCGGATCTCTTGTTATCGCGTAGACATGGGCGATCGTCTCGATCCACTTGTAGCAGTCGCCGTCGGCCCAGTCCTTGCCTCCGCCTTCCTCCTGCAGGCCGGCGATCTTGCTCAGGCGATGCAACTGTGCTGCGTTTCGAGGGTCCAGAAGCGCCTTCTGCATGCTCGGGATCATCGTATCGCGGCAGAGTCGGAACTTGTCGGCCAGCAAGCCGTTTGTCCACTTGACCGCGTCCATCGGAACGGGGCGCAGTTTCGCATGCGGACTGGCTGATGTGTCCCCCACTCCCCTATCGGCGCCAGAGGCGATTGCGGCGGCCAGCAGGATCGTTATTACCGTCGGCGTATGCTTCATGGCTACTGGCTCCACCTCTCCTGGTAAAGCTTGTCCTGGAAGCTTTCTAACGCTCCGGCGTTGATGACGTTGGTGTATCCCATTTCCTTGAGCGTAGCCAGCACCACGGCCGCTCGCCCGCCGCTGCGGCAATAGAGAACAATCTCCCGATCTTTGGCCAGCCCCAGCGCGCCTATTTGCTCACGTATCCGGTCATGCCGTATGTTGATCGCGCCGTCGACGTGATCCTGGTCAAACTCGCTGGATGTCCGCACGTCGATTATCACTCTGGCCGGCGCCTTTGGCTTTGGTTTTGGTTTTGGCTTCGGTCTTGTCGCCGGCCGGCTCGTCGGCTTCTCGTCCAGCCCCAGAATATACGGTTTGGTCTTGATCTTCGGGTCGGTCCCCGCCACCCGGCCGCGTGTGGGGTCAGCCTTTGCGGGAATCTCAAATCTTACCGGTCTGGACTTGCCCTCGGCGTCAATACGCACGCTCAGCCTGGGGTAATATTCGACATGCGTCCTGGACCAGTTGGCAGGCGTATCCTCTATTCGCCGCAGCATGCGCTCCTGGTTGGCGACCCGCTCCCAACCGCCCCGCTGCTCGAGGAAATACCACAGTTCGACCCGCCATATGATCTTGCCGGGGCGAGCGGCGCCCGAAGCGGCGACGAACTTCCGCAGCCGCATCTGCTCGATCAGCATAGTCGCGCGCCGCCCGTGGCCTTTGAGGTAGAGAACGCGCCGGTCCTCCATGAAGTCCTCCATGTCGCGGGCGTAGGCCAGGATCTTATCGGCGTCGTCCCGAGTGAACTTCTTGCTCCGGTCAGGCGCCAGGCCGAGCTGCTTTCGCCGCTGGGCGGCCAGTTTCACAAGGCGCGAATCGACGAAATCCAGATCGATCCCTTCGATCTCCCGCCCGTCGGCCAGGCGTACACAAAGATCGTACGTCGCATCTCCGGGCAATCCCGAGAACACGAAGCTCCCGATACTCTTGGTGAAAGAGTCCGGTTGATGCTTGTTCTTCGTAACTCGCGAGACCGCGTGCAGCGATACGATCGGGGTCTTTGAGGAGATTATTCCCGACACGCCGCCGGACTTCGGCTGCTTGACCGCCGGCGCATCGTCAACGAGCTTTACCGCACCGCGGCAAAGCGACACAGCCAGGCCGACAGTCAGCAGCAATATGCAAATTCGAATCATTTTCCGCATGATGAGCCGCATTCGGCCCCGTCCCAGCAGAAGGTGCATAGTTTTTCCTTCGGCAGCCCGACGGCCTCGACCAGATCGTCGAGACGCTGATACCGAAGCGAAGTAAGATTCAAACGCTTGCGGACCCATTCCACCATAGCCGCGTACTTGTCGGAATCCGGATCGGAGTATGCCGCCAGATCCTTGTCGTCGGAGCCTTCAAGCTCCTTGATCGCCTGCCGCGCCGCCAGATCCAGCTCCGATCGCGAACGCGAGAAGTTAAGGAACTTGCACCCGAACACCAGCGGCGGGCACGCGGGCCTCATGTGGACCTCCCTTGCCCCGATCTCGTAAAGCCGCTCGACGTTGTCCTTGAGCTGCGTTCCGCGAACGATCGAATCTTCGCAGAACAGAAGACGCTGCCCTTCGATGAGGTCGTCGATCGCGATCAGCTTCATCTTGGCGACGAGATCGCGAATGCTCTGATCCTGGGGCATGAAGCTCCTTGGCCAGGTCGGGGTGTACTTCACGAACGGGCGGCGGTACGGCACGCCGGCCTCGTGAGCGTATCCCACGGCGTGAGCGGTGCCGGAATCCGGGACGCCGGCGACCATGTCGACTTCCACGTCGTCGGCCCGCGCCATCGCCGCTCCGCAGCGATTTCGCACCACTTCGGTGTTGATCCCTTCGTAGTCCGAGGCCGGATAACCGTAGTAGACCCAGAGGAACGTGCATATTTGCATCCGCTCTCCGGGCGGCTTCATCTGTTCGACGCCGTCTGCGGTCATTCGCACAATCTCGCCGGGGCCGAGCAGCTTTTCAGTCTTGTAGCCGAGATTCGGAAAGGCGCAAGTCTCCAGCGTGGCGGCGTACGCGCCGTCCTTCTTCCCGATGATGATCGGAGTACGGCCCAGGAGGTCTCTGGCGGCATATATCCCCTCGTCGGTCAACAGGAGAATCGAACACGACCCCTCGATCGCCTCCTGCGCGGCGCGCAGGCCGTCGGCGAACGAGTCGGCCTGGTTGATCAGCGACGCCGCAAGCTCAGTCGGATTGATCTCGCTGCCGGACATTTCCGAGAAATGCGAAGACTTGTCCTTGAACGCCTGCTTGGCCAGGGCCTTCCAGTTCCGGACCACCCCTACAGTCACGATCGCATAGATGCCGAGATGCGACCCGATAATCAGCGGCTGATCGTCGAAATCGCTTATCACGCCTATTCCGGAGTTGCCGTTCATGACCGCAACGTCGGACTCGAACTTCGATCGAAACTGTGAGTTGGTTATGTCGTGAATGTATCTCGACAGGCCCGAATCATTTCTGACCACCAGTCCCCCGCGCATAGTGCCCAGGTGGCAGTGATAGTCGGTCCCATAGAACAGATCGGTGACGCAATCTTCCTTTGACGCTACTCCAAAAAAACCGCCCATGAGTTTCCTTTCCTGTCTGTCAAACGCGATTCAAACAATAAGCGGCGACCACCCGCCCGAGGCGTCCAGACGACGAGTCGATAAACGTCTCATTCGTATGTGCGCCCGGTTTGTCCGGCCCGGTAGTTCCTCCTGGCCTGGCGTATCAGGCGCCGTCCGCACTCGCTTGGATACTTGCCGGTTACGCAGCCGGTGCACAGCGAATCCTGATCCACTCCAAGACACGAGCCCAATTCCGGGACGGGCAAATACCGCAGCGTATCAACGCCGAGTTCGTCGGCCATCTTGTCAAGAGCACCCTCGTCGGGCGTGCCCTTGTAGTTGCGAGTGAAGTACGGCGGCGCAAAAAGTTCGCCCAGGGTCGACATGTCGATGCCGTAGAAGCACGGGGCGATAATCGGCGGGCAGGCCACTCGAACGTGAATTTCCCTCGCTCCGCCTCGTTTGCGTATCTGCTTGACCAGCGATCGAAGCGTTGTCGAACGCACGATCGAATCCTCAATAAGGAACACTCGCCGCTTGTTCAACACCGAACGCAGCGGCGTGTACTTGCTCCTGACAGACCGGATGCGCGTCGCTCCGCTGTTGATGAATGTCCGCCCGACGTACCGATTGCGGATAAGCCCCTCGACGCATGGTATGCCCATGGCGAACGAATAGGCGTCGGCGGCGGCCTTGGCGGTGTCGGGAACGGGCACAACAACTGAGTTCTCTTGGACGCCCTGATCCTCGGTCTCGGCCAGGACGCGCCCGGAATTAGCGCGGGCGGTGTAAACGCCGGCCTCGTCGATGTTGCTGCCGACGTTGGCGAAGTAGACCCATTCGAAGAAACATCGGGCCCGCGTGCGGGCCTTGGCGAACCGCTCGATCCGCATCGCTCCGTCCTCGACGAGTATCATCGTGCCCGGTTCGAGCGACTTGATGTTGGTGAATCCCATGTTCGCCAGCGCCACCGACTCGCTGGCCGCGGCCAGCAGCTTGCCCTGGACCGCCCAGCTCATAGGCCTGATGCCCAGCGGGTCCCGCGAGATCATCATCCTCCCCATCGCATCCTGGAATACTATGTTGTAAGCTCCGTCAAAACTCCGGGCCAGGGAGGCCATCACCTTCCGCAGGTCCGGCGGGCTGTCGCCTCGGAGGCGGTAAGACAGCGCGTGCATGACTATTTCGGTGTCAGTATCAAGCGTGAAGTGATAGTGCCTCTTGGCCAGCAACTGATCCCTCAGTTGGGTGTAGTTGGCCAGATTTCCGTTGAAGGCGAATGAAAACCACTTCCACAGGCGTCCGTGGTGTCGTTCGAACGGCTGTGCATAGCGCGTGTCGTCGGCTCCGCAGGTGGCGTAGCGCGTGTGGCCGATAACCGCCCTGCCGGCGTACTCCTTGATGATTGCGGCGTACTTGGCCGGGTGAGACATGCGGAACGCTTCCGAAACGGTCCCGACTCTCTTGTAGGTGTCGAGGATCTGCGACCGACCGGGCTGGTACGAGGTGATTCCGGCGGCGAGTTGACCGCGATTCTGGATGTCGAGCAGCGTCGCCGGCATCAGGGGCGTCACGTCCTGATTGACGACCTGTCCGCTTACGCGTGCGCCCTTGCCCACGGGCTTGTCCATCCAGTACAACGCCGCTACACCACACTCGTGACGAATGTCTTCGCTCATCAGGTTTTCCGTAGACAGAGAACAAGAAGGCCTGCCGGCCGGTCAAACCACCTACCATAGCAACCGCCCGCGACGAACTCAAGGAAAGACGGGAAAAGGCGAGATTTGATGGATAGCTGCCAGCTATGAGCTTCTGGCTGCGAGCCGCTAGCTGCCAGCTACGGCAACGCCTAAACTCAAAACCCTGGAATCGCGATTGCTCATCATCCGTCTTTCGCCGCTGCCGTTGCCGTTTCCGGAGCTAGAAGCTAGAAGCTAGAAGCTGGCATCTACCGCATCACCTGACCAACAGGTCGATAAGCGATTCGGTCAGAGGCAGCCGACAGCGAGATTCAAATCCCATGAACATTGGGCTGGGATTGGCTTCGAAGAAGTAGTATTCCCCTTTTTCGGTCAGTCTCAGGTCGATTCCGGTCCAGTCAAGGTTCAGGGCCCGAGCGATTCGCCTGCAGGCGTCGGTCACTTCGGCGTTCAGCGCGTGCGGGGCGATCTTCGGGTCTGGGTCCTGGCGGAAGTCAAGCTTGTCGCTTTCGATACGACAGGCCATCACCTTCCGCCCGGCCACAAAAACACGAATATCCGTTCCCGGTATGTGCTGCTGGACGGTTATCGGAGCGTGCTTGAGATTCTCCAGGCGCTTGCCGCTGAGATACGTCCTGGTGAGCATTCTCGTGTGGGCTCCGCCCTGAACGGGCTTGAATATGCACTGGCCGACCGATTTGGCGAACGCTTTCAGTTCGCGCGGAGAATTGGTCAGCACGGTGCGCGGGATCTTGATATCCGGATCGAGATGAAGCGAACAGACCTTGGCCAGTTGGGCCGGTTTGACCTGGTGCATCCGCCAGGCGCGGTACGAGTTGATCCACTTGCCCGGCAGCGCGAACAGCATCGACTCGACGAGGCTGCGGGAGTCGTTTTCCGCGATATCGGCCTGCTCGGCGTCCGGCAGCGTCGAAACGCCGACTCCGGTATACTGGCGCCAGTAGATGCTGTGGATGTCGCTCCAGTCGAGCGTCGGCCCGTCGGCGAATTCGATCCTGGCTGAATTTGACTGCGGGCCGTAGCTCAGGGCGTAATCCGACGGGAAGCGGGACGTATCCAGAATCCGCACGACGTGCCTTTCATCGGCCAGCAACCCCTGAACGTACAGTGCATGTTCATCATCAGGATCGGCCAGGATTAGCACGAATCTCTTGCGGCCCATCAACCCTCCTCGCCAAAGGCCAGAGTTGTGGCGATCGGTCCGCCTCCCGCATTCGGCGGCTTAATACGCACGGGGTTCTTCGGAAGCATCAGGGCCGCGGACTTGCCCGACTCGGTGTCGGGGTACCTGGCGACGATTGTCCGGAGCATCCGCGTCTTCGTCGAGCCCTTAGCCTTCTTGGCCCTGGCGAACAGCTTGGCTGCGGCGGCTTCGTCCCGCGCCAAATGGACTTCGAGGTCTTTGGCTCGCTTGGCGGCTTTCTTGCCTGTGGCGGTCTTTCCGTGATCCCGGGCTACCTGCTTGTAGATCGTGAGCTTGTCGCATTTCTTGGCCTTGGCGGCCGTGTCGTACAGTTCCTGCGCCTTAACTTCGGCCAGTGCGTCCGCGTGCCCGTCGAGCTTCTCGGTCTCAACGAGTTTGGATTTGGCGTCGTCGGCCTGCTTGAAACCCTGGACGCGCGAAACGGCGCGATACGCCTTGATCGCCGGCACGAGTTTCTTGTCGCCCAGATCCTTGTCGGCCCGTTTGAGTTTACCGGTCAGTCCCGCGCTGAGCTGCTTGCGGAAATTCGCCACGAGAGTCTTGTAGCGATTCTTCGGTTTCGCCGCCTCGGCGGCGACTTCTATTTTCTGTAGATTATCGGCGGCGGTTTCCACATCGCCGGCCCGCAACGCCACGCGGAAGTTCCGGGAAAGAGCGGCGATATTATTCGACAACTGTCCCGGCAGGATCACTTTGCCGCCGATACCGCCTTCCTCGCCGACCGCCTTGGTTGTAGCCACAGGAAGTTTCGGGCGTCCCCTGCCGCCTTCTTCCCCGATCGCCATCGTCGTGGCGATCTGACCGCGCACCCGTCCGGTCGCCGCGGCTACGACACCGCCTACGGCCAGACCCAGCACGCGACGACGACTGGGCTTGGAAGTTTCAGACTCATTGGACTCGCAACCTGACAGTATATTCTCAAACGGATGAACCATGATCCAACTCCTTGAACCGACTCTGTAAGAAACTAGTTTCGAAGTCATCGACCCAGTTTCAAAGTCATCGACCCGGGCGACGGGAACCTACCTCTGGATTATACGCCCGGGATCAATGACTCGAAACCAAATTAACGCTTTAGCAACACAAAAGATCATTTGAGCGGTTTGGGCGGCTTGCGGTTGAATACGATCAAACACCGACCAAGAGGCACAAGCGGGCGACTACCGCTGCTATCCTGCTGTTTGTCAAAATTGTCCCGCTTTCTTTGGTCTATTCGATCTGGTAGGCCTGTCCGCGGAGGACGATCAGCATCTGTTCATCGTCCTGCTGAGAGGCCATCACCTGGTTCTCCGCCACTGAATTCGCGCGGATCAGTTTGAAGTACTCATCGCTGAACCGCTTGACCTTCTTGATCTTGTCGGCGTCCTTGGCCGGGTCGAGTTTGGTGGCCGAAGAGGCGATCCAGAGGCGTCCGCGGCGGTACAGCGACGTGTTGCCGACCTGGCGCAGACCCGCTACGTAATCATCCTCGCCCTTTTCATATCTATCGCGGCTGCTGCTTCCGTACTGCCTGGCGCCGCCCCCGGCTCTACCCCGGCCGGCGGCGTCGGTGACTACCGGAGCCGAAGACGGGGCGACCGTCTTGGCGCTGTTGAGCTGCTTCCGCATGGTGGCGGCGTTCTGGCCCTCGAAACCGTCAGAGCTTTCGGCCAGCTTCATCGCACCGGCCGTCGCACGTCGCCGCACATCGGCCCTGCTGTGCAGGCGAGTCGTCTCATCGGCGAGGAAGCTGGTGTACGGAGTCATGATCCCGTACTTCTTCGACAGGCGGATCAGTTCGTCGATCACTTCCTTGGACTTGCCGCTCAACTGGATCTGGTCCATAAGATACCCAACGCGACGGGTGGCCCAGATCTTCTCGACGAAGACGTATCGCATGTCCCTGCCGGGAGGGCGGATTTCGACGTTATATTCGAACCCCCGCTGCTTGCCCTGGTATACGCCGTTGACCACGAGCGTGGTCTTGCGACCGCCGCCCTGGCAGTTGTAGCGACCGACAACCACGATCTGGTCGCCGTCGAACAGATCCCCGAGCTTGCGCGGATACATATCCTTGATCTTGACGCCCTGGAGCTTGATCTTCAGATCGGTCATCACCGGGTTCTTTATCTTGTTGTAGAGCGACGAGACCTTCGTCTCGATCGGCTCGGTGGGCTTCACGTAGTCGCTTCGCCCGCTGTTGTCCAGCGACAGCTTGTCCAGCAGGCGAACGTTGGGCTGGTATCCGACGCCGAACGAGAATATCCTGGCGCCGCACTTGTTGGCGGTCTTGGTTTCGTACAGGATGTCCTTTTCCTCGGTCTTGCCGACTGTCGGCTGGCCGTCTGTTAGGAAGATGATGTAGGACGGGCGTTTGGATCCGCCGGCCTGCTTGAGAGCGACCTGGAGCGCTTCGTGTATGTTCGTGCCGCCGGTGGCTTCAAGGCGGTCGACCATATCCAGCGCGACGGTGATCTTCTCTTTCCTGGCGTCAACCATCTTGCCGAAAAACGTCTCGACACTGTCGTTATACGCCACGACGTTGAACCTGTCTTCGGAGTTCAGGTTCTTCAGCACGAATCTCAGAGCCTCCTTGGCCTGGGCTATCTTCTTGTCGCTCATCGAACCGCTATGGTCGAACACCGCGATGACGTTCTTGGCGACAACCGCGGTGCTTGCGTTTCTGGGATTGGGGCTGACGAGCATCATGAAGTGCCCGTCGGTCTTCGAATCGGTCTGGTGGGTGACCAGCGAGGCTCCGATCTTCTCGTTGGCGGCCTTGTAGAAAAGCTGGAAGTCGGTTGTGGGCAAGGCCTTCTTGACTTCGTAGATCGCGGTAACGTGGTTCGGAGCCTTGCGTTTGACGTTAAGGGAGTGCGTCGGCGAGTATACCGGGCCGATGTCGGTTTTTGACTTGATGTCGACGTTGACCCGCACCGAGTCGATCGCCCGGGCCGAGTATTTCTCGGTGTTCAGCGGATACCAGACCTCCACGAGATCCTGATCCTTCTTGCACACGGTCTTGTACGTCACAATAACCTTGCACGGCTTGCCGGGCATCAGCGGGAACGCGCGGGTCTTGTACAGACCAAACCCCGCGTATTCGAGAAGCGCGGGGTCCTTCTTCTTGCGAACGATATCCTCGTATATTTTGCGGGCCTCGTCGGCCTTGAGTAGTTTTGCCGTAAACTCCTTGCCGTCAACAACAAGCGTCATCGAATCGATCGCCGCGCCGGGAGGAACGGGAAACAGATACTCCACCTCGATCATGCCGCGCCCGGTGTTGATGAACGCCTGGTCGATCGATACCGCGGCGACCTGGTCTCGAACGAGGACGTTTACGTGGTGATACTTCACCGCCCACGATCCGCGTACGCGGATGTCGCGCCGGATCGGAACGATCATTCCGTCGCCCAGGGCCTGTGTCGCCGGCAGGCCCGTCGCTGTCAGCATCGCCGCGATCAAAATTGCACGTGTCTTGTTCATGGGAAATCTCCGATTGGCCTTGTCTTGTTTTCAGAGTATTTTCAGAAAAAATGTCTTAACCTGGATATTGGACGCATAACCGGTCCGGTGAGTTCCCGAAAAATTAACCCTCGAAGGGATTTGCTTTTTGGGCTTTCTCTCAAGGCGGTTGTGTGGTCAAATGTCGAGGCGCTCAGCGGAGCAGATTATGGCTAGAACACAGATTGTAACACTACTGACGGATTTCGGGACCGCCGGTCCATTCGTGGGCGCCATGAAAGGCGTAATCCTGCAGATGTGCCCGCGCGCGAACATAGTCGACATCAGCCACGACATTCCGGCACACGATCTGCTGGCCGGAGCACTGGTGTTGGCCAGGGCCGTCCCGCACTTCCCGCCGGAAACCGTGCATGCGGTCGTCGTCGACCCGGGCGTTGGAACCAGTCGCTCGATACTGGCGGCAAGATACGGACAGCAAACTGTGATTTTCCCGGACAACGGGATAGTAACGCTCCTGGAACGCGTGCTCCCGCTGGCCGACATTCGCATCTGCATGAACCTCCCGCAGTCGCAGCGATACGTCTCTAACACCTTCCACGGTCGCGACATAATGGCTCCGCTGGCGGCGGAGATCCTCAAAGGCCTGCACATCTCGACGCTCGGCCCCAGGCCGGCGACTTACAAGCTTTTTGAACTGCCCAATCCCGTAGTGGCCGGAAGCCGAATCGTAGGGCAGGTGATGTACATCGATCACTTCGGCAACCTGATAACAAACATTTCCGGAGAACTCGCCAGACACGTCGGGGGAAGGCTAGTGAACGTCAAGACCACGTGCTGCGAGAAAGACGGCGGGCCTATCGTCACATCGTACGGATTCGTGGACGAAGGCAAGCCGCTTGTCCTGTTTAACTCGACGGACATGATAGAAATAGCTGTTAACCAGGGACGGGCCGCGGATCACTTTGAAGCCAGGGTGGGTTCGCCGGTGATCATGGTCATGCAGTAGATGAATGAGCGGCGATGAACCCGAGATGAAAGACACAATGGACACTGCCTCAAACATGACTCCCGAACAGATCGCCGAAATGGACGCCAGGTGCGTTTGGCATCCGTTCACTCCCATGCAGCTCTGGCTCGAAGAAGGCGATCAGCCCGGACGCTTCATCGAAAGCGCAGAAGGCTTCGAGCTGATCGACACACGCGGGAGGCGATTCATCGACGGATTCTCAAGCCTGTGGTGCAATCTTCACGGACACCGCGTCGAGCGGATCGATGAGGCTATAAGGGACCAGTTGGACCGAGTGGCGCACACCACGATGCTCGGCCACGGTTCGACTCCAAGCATAGAGCTGGCCCGCCGACTGGTCGAGATCACGCCTGACCGGCTGGATAAGGCGTTTTACAGCGACAGCGGAGCCACGGCGGTCGAGATCGCCCTGAAGATGGCGTTTCAGTACTTCCGTAATATTGGCCAACCCGAGCGGACGAAGTTCATCGCACTGGGCGAAAGCTACCACGGCGATACGATCGGATCGGTGAGCCTTGGCGGGATCGGCGCATTCCACGGTATCTTCGGTCCGCTGCTGTTCGAGGCGACGTTCGTAGACAGCCCCAACGCATACCATCACCCAGCCGGGCGGGACGGGGCCTCGGCAGTCCTGGGCCGCATCGACGATATCCTGTCGGCGGGCGCCGACAAGTACTGTGCGATCGTTGTAGAGCCGCTCGTCCAGGGCGCCGGCGGAATGCTGACTCATCCCGAAGGATTCCTGGGATCCGTTCGAAAGCTCGCAACCGATCACGGCGTGCTGCTGATCGTCGACGAAGTGGCGACGGGGTTCTGCCGGACGGGAAAGATGTTCGCCTGCCAGGTCGAAGGCGTCTCGCCGGACCTGATGTGCCTGGGCAAGGGATTGACCGGCGGGTACCTGCCGCTTGCGGCCACAATGGCGACACGCAAGATCTTCGACGCCTTCCTGGCGCCCGCGCATGAGGGCAAGACCTTCTACCACGGACACACTTTCACCGGCAACGCCCTGGCGTGCGCCGCGGCCAACGCGAGCATCGACCTGATATTCGAGAGCCGCCTGCTCGAATCGCTCGATGAGAAGATCGAGATCATCGCCTCGACTCTGGCTCCGCTCGGCGATCATCCCAACGTCGGCGACATCCGCCAATGCGGAATGATGGCCGGCGTGGAGCTCGTCGCCGACCGCGAAGGCCCGGAGTTCTTCGACCCGGTCGATCGCGTCGGGGCCGCGGTCTGCCGGGCGGCTTTGAAACGTAATATAATCATCCGCCCGCTGGGCGACGTAATAACGCTTATGCCCGCCCCGGCGATGGACACCGCCGCGCTGCGGCGCCTTGTCAGCGGAGTAGTCGAGACGATCAATGAGTATTTCAATCTATCCTGACCAACTGGCCCCCGGCGGGCCGCTGCCGGAAATGAAAGGCGTGTTCGTAACCGCCACCGACACCGAAGTCGGCAAGACAGTGATCGCCGGCGCCATCGCCCGATCGCTCCGCAACGACGGCGTGCGGATCGAAGTGTTCAAACCCGCGGCCTCGGGGTGCAGACACGATCGCGGACAGCTTGTCAGTGAAGACGCCGAATTCCTCGCCGCCTGCGCCGACTCGAAAAGGCCGCTGCACGAGATCGCGCCGCTGCGATACTCAGCGGCCCTGGCGCCGAACGTGGCCGCACAGCGAGCCGGGCGATCCGTCGATATCGAGCATATGCTCGAAGCCTACAGGCGCCTGGAGGGCGCATGTGATGCGGTCGTCGTCGAAGGCGTCGGCGGGCTCCTGTGCCCGATTTCCGACGACCTGTGGGTTGTGAATCTCGCGGTGATGCTGGCGCTGCCGGTCGTTATCGTGGCTCGCCCCGACCTCGGCACGATCAACCACACGCTGCTGACGATCCAGGCGGCGCGATCCGCCGGACTGCACGTGGCCGGCGTGATCATAAATCGCTACCAGATCGACCCGCACAAGACGGATCTCAGCGGACCGGACGACGAAATCGCAATGCTGACCAACCCCGCCCAGATCGCCGAAAAGGGCAAGGTCAGAGTCCTGTCCCTCGTCCCCGACGACAAGGAAACGTCCGTGAGCAAGTCCAGGCTCGGCAAGGGAGTCAGCTTCGCGATCGATCAGATCGACTGGAAGAAGATCGGGGGTGTCGGTAAAGGGTCTGTTCGCCTACGAAGTGAAACGCCGAACCAGGTGGCTCAAGGTCAGCGCAAAAGATCTTCCTCTTAATAAGATAATCCGACCCTGGACCCCGCCGTCTGCGACGACCCGTCCTCAATGAGTCAAGACGCCGGCCTGGTCGTCGGCTGCTTCTTCGCTTCGGCTTTCTGTC
>Ga0180436_10000549_pt1 | contig 38706 bp, 31 predicted proteins | sample SS_ome_2_FD_132434 | JGI IMG/M metagenome (GOLD analysis project Ga0180436, IMG submission 132434) | Hypersaline lake sediment archaeal communities from the Salton Sea, California, USA - SS_3_S_2 metaG | ecosystem: Environmental > Aquatic > Non-marine Saline and Alkaline > Hypersaline >... | reverse complement strand
CTGATCTTGTCCGCGTCCCCGCGGGCGACGGACCGGGGGTATGATGAATCTCAAGGCTTTTATCATCCTTCTCGCCGCGCTGGTGCTCGTTTTCGGCACCTCGTTCCTGATCATCGGGAACCACGAGGTTCTCAAGCAGAACTTCACCGTCTACAAGGACGTGGTCATCCCGATGTACATCATGCTCGCCCTGGCCTTCGGCTGCGGCCTGCTGATCTCCTTCGTCTGGATGCTGCTCAGCGGGTTCCGCACGTCATTCCTCAACTGGCGGCGCAACCGCCTGCAGCGGGCCGGCGAGGCCGTTGAACTGGAATACGGCCGCGGTGTCGAGGAGATCCTCAGCGGCCGGGACGAGATGGCGCTGAAGCATTTCCAGAAAGCCCTCGAGCGCGACTCCCGTCACCTGAAATCCCTGCTCCGCTCCGGCGACACTCACCGCAAGCTGGGCCGTCTCGAAGAGGCGGTGGACCTGCACCAGAAGGCCCATCACCTGGCCGAGGACGACGTGGCCCCGCTCTACGCCCTGGCCGACGACTATGAGGCCATGGAGGACTGGAGCCGGCTCGAGGGTTGCCTGAAGAAGATCATCGCCCTCAAGCCCAAGGTCAGCGTCACGTCCTACCGCCGCCTGCGTGATCTGCACATCCGCCTGGGCCGCTGGGAGGATGCCGAGGCGGTGCAGCGCAACATCAGCTCCCGATCGCTGCGCGACCCCGCCGGGAGCGGCGAAGACAACGAGCTGCTGGGCATCCGCTACCAGATCGGACAGCAGAAGAAAGCGGACTTGCGCCTCAAGGAGGCCGTTGCCGAATTCCGCAAACTGCTCAAGAAGCGCCCCGATTTCATTCCGGCCCACCTGGCTCTCGGCGAGACGCACCTGGAGAACGAGAACCACCGGCTGGCCCTGGAGACGTGGGAAAAGGGCTTCCTGGCCACCAACTCGCCGATCTTCCTCGAGCGGATTTCCGAGTTCCTGCTCGAACGGGACGATCCGCAGCAGGTCATCGAGATCCACCGCCGCGTGGCCACCCGGGCGGAAAAGGACATCGTTGCCCGGTTCATGCTGGGCAAGCTCTACTACCGACTGGAGATGATCGACGACGCCAACGACGTCTTCGAATCGCTTCGCGAGCAGATGGCCAATTCCCCGACGCTGCACTACCTGCTGGCGCGCATCCGGCAGCGGCGCGGCGACTACGAGGGGGCGGTGAACGCCTACCGGCGGGTGATCCGCGAGCTGAAGACCGTGGAGCTGACCTACGAGTGCACCAGCTGCCACACCGAGTACGAGAAGTGGGCCGACCGCTGTTCGTCCTGCCGTTCCTGGGGCACCATCGAAGTGCAGATGCGGGAGAATGTCGACCCCGAGACGCTGGGGCTGAGCAGTCGCCCGATCTATCTCCCGCGGCGTGATGACCGGCTGCTGCTCGGCGGCGGCCGACGCTCGGACTGACGATTTTCCCGATCCTGTCGAGACGAGATCCTGGACCCGGGCCCAGGTCCGTCCCTGTGCCTGCTTCCCCTGTTCCATGGCCTATCGCCGGTCCCCCTCTCCGGAGCGCTGGCGTGCCCTGTTCTCCCGCTGGGCGGTTACCGGCGGGAGGAGGGGCTTTGCTGCCGCCGCTGCGCTTGGCGAGGGGATGCTGGCCCTGCTCTACCCGCCGGTCTGCGCCGTCTGCGACACACCGATCACCGGGCCCGGCGCCCTGCGTGCCGGTGTCTGCCGGAGCTGTCTCGATGCCATGCCGTTGAACCGCGAGAGTGACCCGTCCGCCGCCGCGGTTTCCGTGATCGAGACCGGCTTTCCGGTGGCCGCGGCAGGCGAGTACGGTGGTCCGCTGCGTGAGGCGGTGCACCTGCTCAAATACGCCCGGCGGGACGACCTGTCCCGCCCCCTCGGTGCGCTGCTCAACGACCTGCTGGCCCGGCTGGAACGGGAGCGCTGCGGGGCCTGGAAACGGCCGCGGCTGCTGGTGCCCGTGCCCCTGCACCCCGCGCGGGAGCGCTGGCGGGGCTACAACCAGTCACGCCTGCTCGCCGCGGTGGTGGCCCGGCGGTTCGGCATCCCGCTGGCGCCGGCCCGGGCCCTGCGTCGGTGCTGGCGCACCGGCACGCAGACCGGGCGGGGGGCGGAGGTGCGGCGGGAGCGGATGCGCGGGGCGTTCCGTGCCGGCTGGCGCCGCGGGCTGGCCGGGAAACGGGTGCTGTTGGTGGACGACGTGGTGACCACCGGGGCAACGCTGGAAGCCTGCGCCGCGGCCCTTCTCGACGCCGGGTCCGGCCCGGTGAGCGCCCTGGTGCTGGCCCGCACCCCGAGAAAACGGTAGGCATCGGGGATACATGAATACATGCATTATTCGGCTGAATAATGCTTGTATTCATGTACGTCCCCGGTTCTCTACGTCCCCGATGCCCCTAGCCGTCGAGCGAGATGTTCAGCGAGTCGTTGATCATCGCTTCGATGCGGGCCCGGGTGGGGGCCGTTTCGCCGAGGAAGGTGCCGCGCACCACGCCCTTGCGGTCGATGACGATGAAGTTGGGGATGCCGGCCACGCCGAGGGCGGTGAAGAGCTTGTCGCCATGGTCGGTCACGCCCACCGGCCAGGTAAGATCGTGGGATGCCACGAAGGCCTCGATGAGTTCGAGTTCCCTCTCCGGCGGCGTGTCCGGCACCCGGACCTCCTCGTCCTCGTAGTAGCCGTAGAGGCGGGTCAGACCCACCACCTGGAAGCCCAGGTCGCCGTTAACCTGCTGCAGTTCGCGCAGGAAGGAGAACGACCGGCGGCAGGGCGGGCACCAGGGGGCCCAGATGTCGATGAGGACCACCTTGCCCTCCATCAGCTCGGCGAGGTTCATCCCGTCCGCTCCCTCGCCGACCCAGGTCATCCGGGGCAGTTCCGGCAGCTGCCGCTCCACCAGACCGCCCTGGTGGAGGAAGTTGGTCATCCGCACGTTGAGGTTTTCATCTTCGGGATAGCGGTCCATGGCGTCGCGGGCAGCGCTCTTGGCCGCCTGCTCATTGCCCGCGTCGCGGTGCACGTAGGCGATCCAGCGGGCGGCCACCGGGCCCAGCCGATCATCGCCGCTGTCCCGCACCAGCTGCAGCAGCGGCAGGGTCTCGAACCAGCGTTGCTCCTCCTCGAAGGCCTCTGCCAGATCGAAGGTCACGCTGCACCAGCTGCCGGCCACCGCGGGGGCGATGGTCCGGTCGGAGACGGCCATCAGGTGGTCCCGTGCGCGGTCCGCGTCACCGGTCTCCAGTCGGGCGGCCGCCGCGGCCACCAGTGCCTGGTCCTTGTGGGAGCCGAGTCCGGGGAGCGCGGACTCCAGCATTGCCGCGGCCTCGCCGGCGCGCCCGGCGGCCAGGAGCAGCGAGCCGGCGTGGTATGCCTCATCGCCGGCGAGTCCGGTCAGCTGCCGGTCCCCCAGCAGCCGTGTCGCTTCGGCGGCCAGTTTTTCCGCCCGGTCCTCGCGATCGGCGGCGGTTTCACCGGCGGGCAGCTCGTCGGCAAATGCGATCCACTCCACGTGGGCCTCGGCCAGGTCGAACGAAGTGGCCCCGGTGCCGCAACCGGTGGCGGTGAGCAGCAGGGCGATGCCCAGGAGGGCAGTGATCATCGCCGCTCGCGCCGGACCGGACTCTCGTGCTGACAGATTGCCGGATATCATGATGGCCCTCCGTTGTCGTGATCGTGATCGTGGTCGTGGTGATGTTCGTGGGGCCCATCCTGGTCGTGGTGATGCCCGTGACAGTGGTGGTGCCCCTCGCCGCCGCACCGCCCGTGGCCGTGCGTTGCGCACGCCGCTTCGTCGGCCTGGCCCAGAGTGGCCCGCAGCAGGTTGGGCAGGCCGGGGAAGGTCTTGCTGCCGCACCCGTAGCCCGTCCGTTCGGGCCGGATGGCCAACGAGAGCCGCTCCTCGCCCAGGGTGCAGAGCAGGGCGGCGCCGGTGGGGGTGGTCAGCTCCCCCTCCATGTCGAGATACTGCAGCGTGCGCCCCTTGACCAGGGCCAGGGTGGCCGGTGCGGGCACCGGGATCACGCCATGGGCGGCGTGGATGGTGCCGCGCCCGGTCTTCAGCGGCCCGGTGAAGACCCGCTCCACGCCCAGGTGGTGCAGGCCCAGGCAGGTGCCGGTGATGTCGGCGATGGCGTCCACCGCGCCCACCTCGTGGAAGTGGACCTTCTCCGGCGGCATGCCGTGGACGTGCCCCTCGGCATCGGCCAGTCGGCGAAAGACCTCCGAGGCGGAGGTCTTGACCGGGTCGGGCAGGCTGGAACCGCCGATCATGCCCAGAATGTGCTCCAGGTGCCGGTGGTGCGTTCCCTGTTCCAGCACGTCGACGGCGAGCTGCGTGGCACGGATGCCGTGCTCTTCGCGGTGCGATTGGCCGAAGGCCACGGCGCCGGCGCCGAGCAGCCCGTCCATCGCCTCCTGGAGCAGCGCCACCGGCATGCCGAGATCCACCAGGGCGCCGAGGCACATGTCGCCGCTGGCGCCGCCCACGCATTCGAAGTAAAGGTCCTTGCCCATGTCCGGGTCCTTTCCGCTGTGCCGCGCCACCGCGGCGCCGGTGCTCCATCCCGCCCGGGAAACAGTAGACCACGCTTCCCCCGGTGGTCAAGGCCCGTCCCGATTGACGGGCTGGTGGGCTTGGGCATATAATTGATTCGTAATAGTTTCTGCTATAAATGCTTCGCCGGTGGAGACTTCCGCGGCCGGGGCTTGGACAGGAAAGAGCCATACCGATGCCAAAAATCGAATTGATGAAACTGCTCATTCTCGTGGGGCCCCTGGTTGGCGGCCTCATCGGCTACATCATCTCCCACTATTTCCGCAAGCACTCGGACAAGCGCAAGCTGGACGAGGCCTCGCGCAACGCCGAACGGCTCATCGAGTCGGCCAAGCGGAAGGGCGAGCGGGAGAAGCAGAAGATCGTTCTCGCCGGCAAGGAACAGATCTACAGCGAAAAGGAGAAGATCGAGACCGAGGTCCGCGAGCATCGCGAAACGCTGGCCAAAACCGAAAACCGGCTGAACCAGCGCGAAGCGAACGTGAACAAGAAGAGCGACATGATGGTCGCCCGCGAGAAGAAGGTCGCCGAGCGCGAGAAATCGCTCGACCTTCGGGCCGACGAGCTGGCGCGGCAGGCCGAGTCCGTCGAGGAGGACAAGCAGGAGCAGCAGCGCAAGCTGCAGCAGATCAGCGGCTATTCGCGGGAAGAGGCGAAGAAGGAGCTCTTCCGCTCGCTGGAGAAAGAGGCGCGCTACGATGCGGCGGTGTTGATCAAGGAGATCAAGGACGAGGCCACCGCCACCGCGACCAAGGAAGCGAAGCGGATCATCACCAACGCCATCGAGCGCTGCGCCGGCAGCCACAGCGCCGAGACCACCGTCTCGGTGGTCCAGCTGCCGGACGAGAAGCTGAAGGGCAAGATCATCGGCCGCGAGGGCAAGAACATCAGGGCCTTCGAGGAGGCCACCGGCGTGCAGCTGGTGGTGGATGACACTCCCGAGGCTGTGCTCATCTCAGCCTTCGACCCCATCCGCCGCGAGGTGGCGCGGGTGGCCCTGCAGGAACTGATCACCTCTTCGCGCATCGTCCCCGACCGTATCGAAGCCGTGGTGGTCAAGGCCAACGTGCAGATGGAGGAGCAGATCCTCAAGGCCGGTGAAGGGGCTACGAAGGAACTGGGGATCAAGAACATGAACAAGAAGCTGGTCCAGTTGCTGGGCCGGCTCAAGTATCGTTCCAGCTACGGCCAGAACGTGCTCAACCACTCCATCGAGGTGGCCTTCCTGACCTACGCCATGGCCAAGCAGCTGCGTATCGACGCCCGGTTCGCCAAGCGTGCCGGCCTGCTGCACGACATCGGCAAGGCCGTGGACCGCGGGGTGGAGGGCACGCACACCGAGATCGGGGTCAAGATCGCCCAGAGCTTCAACGAGAACCCCATGGTGCTCAATGCCATCGCCGCGCACCACGAGGACGTGCCGGCCACCAGCCTCATCTCGGTGCTCGTTTCCGCGGCGGACGCCATCTCCGGTGCCCGGCCCGGTGCCCGGCGCGAGAGCCTCGAGGGCTACATCAAGCGGCTGGAAAAGCTGGAAGGGCTGTCGGAGTCGTTCGACGGCGTGGACAAGGCATTCGCCATCAAGGCCGGTCGCGAGATCCGGGTCATGGTGGAAAACGACAAGGTGGACGACGCCCACGCCATGGTGCTCGCCTCCGATATCGCCAAGAAGATCGAGGCCGAGGCGGAATACCCCGGCAAGATCAAGGTCACCGTCATCCGCGAATTCCGCTCCGTGGAGCACGCCAGGTAAGACGGGGGGCCCGCCCGGCAGCCGGGCCCCGGCTCCGCAGCGGTTTCGCCCCGCGACGGCTACCCCGGGGGTCCGGGTGTCATGTCGCTGTCCGTCGGCATCATCGGCCTGCCCAACGTGGGCAAATCCACACTGTTCAACGCGTTGACCAGTGCCGGCGCCGAAGCGTCCAACTATCCCTTCTGTACCATCGACCGTAACGTGGGTGTGGCCGCCGTGTCCGATCCGCGGCTCTGCGAGCTGGAGCGCCTGCTCGAGCCCGAGGAATGCCTCGGCGCCGCGGTGAATCTCGTGGACGTGGCCGGCCTGGTCCGGGGGGCCCACAAGGGCGAGGGGCTGGGCAACCGCTTCCTCGGCCACGTCCGGGAGACCGACGCCCTGCTGCACGTGGTGCGCTGCTTCAGCGATGAGAACGTGGCGCACACCGGCGGCGACGTGGACCCGGCCGCCGACGCCGGCCTCATCGACCTCGAACTGACGCTGGCCGACCTGGAGCAGGTGGAGCGGGCCCTCGGCGAGCTGGCGAAGAAGGCCCGCACCGAACCGAAGAAATTCGCGAAACAGGCGGCCCTGCTGGAAAAGGTGCGCGACCACCTGGCCGGCGACCGTCCGCTGCGCACGCTGGAGCTGGGGCCCAGGGAGGGGCCGGCGCTCAAGGGCTACGGCTTCCTGACCATCAAGCCGGTGCTCTACTGTGCCAACGTGGACGAGGAGCAGCTGGCCGGTGACGGTGGCGGGCCCCTGCGGCGCCTGGCCGAGGCGGTGGGCGAGGAACTGGTGCTGCCGGTGTCGGCCCGGGTGGAGGCCGAACTGCTCGACCTGCCGGGGGAGGAGCGCGGCGAGTACCGCCAGGCGCTGGGCATCACCGGCGACAGCCTCTCACGGGTGGCCGGAGCCTGCACCCGGCTGCTCGACCTGATCACCTTCTACACCACGTCGAACCACAAGCTCCGCGCCTGGCACGTGCCGGGGGGCACGGCGGCGCCGGCGGCGGCGGGCCGCATTCACGGCGACATGGAGGAGGGGTTCATCCGTGCCGAGGTGGTGGACAGCGCCGAGCTGCTGGCCGAGGGGTCGATGGCTCGGCTCCAGGAACTGGGGCGGGTGCGCAGCGAGGGCCGTGACTACGAGGTCGAGGATGGTGACGTGATCCATTTTCTGTTCAGGGGGAAGTAACATGCGGGCAACGGCGGATGAAACGGAGTGCCGGCGGTGGCGGGGCCCGGCCCTCGCCCTGGCGCTGGTCATGCTGGCGATGGCCGGCACGGGGACGGTTCGGGCGGCTGGTCTGATGAACGCGGTCTGGGCCGAGGCCTACGACGGCGAAGCGTCCGGCGCCGACCAGGCCGTGGACATGGTGGCGGCGCCCGACGGGTCGATCTACGTCACCGGGACCAGCGATGACGACGTCTTCAATCCCGATTACCTCACCCTGAAGTACGCTCCTGACGGCACGCTGCTCTGGGACAACAGCTTTTCCGGGGAGGGCGGGGACACGCCCCAGGCCATCGCCCACGACCCGCTCAGCGGCGCGGTGGCGGTAACCGGCTATTCCTGGGTCGCGGTGCCCGAGGGGCACCAGGTGCTCACCGTGGTCTACGAGGCCGACGGCAGCACGCGCTGGGAGCGCTATTTCAACGGCAGCGGCGACGGCAACAACTCCGGCTACGACGTGGCCTTCGACGGCGAGGGCAACGTGGTGGCCGCGGGAATCTCCTACCGCAACGAGACCGACTACGATTTCATCACCATCAAATACAGCGCCGATGGCGACGTGCTGTGGGCCGAGTATTACAACGGCCCTCCCGGGTTCTACGACCAGGTCTTCGCCCTGGTCATCGACGATGCCGACCGGATTTATGTCACCGGCCGCAGCGCCGGCGGCGGCGGCCAGGGGCAGGACTACTGCACCATCTGCTACGAAGCGGACGGCACGGAAGCCTGGGTCTCCCGTTACGCCAGCCAGTACGGCGGCGATGACATGCCCCGGGCCATCCGGCTGCACCCCGAAGGCGGCGTGGTGGTGGCCGGCACCTCGGACGGGCCGGCCAGCGCCGGGACCGATTTGGCGGTGGTGCGCTACGACGCCGACGGCAACGAGCTGTGGGTCAAGCGTTACGATTCCCCGTTCGGCGGCGACGACGACTGTTTCGACCTGGCGGTGACCCCGGACGGCCGCTCCTTCGCCGTGGGCCGCGGTACGACCCTCGAAGGGGACACCGAACTGCTCGTCTTCCATGTCTCTCCCGGGGGCGAGACCGTGGGCGCGATCCGTCACGACGGGCCCAATGGCGGCGACGACTGCGCCTATGCCGCGGAGGACGACGGCTGCGGAAACGTGCTGGTGGCCGGCGTCGAAGAAGCAGGCTATGCCGGCGGGCTGCAGAACATGGTGCTGCTCAAGGTCGACCGCTTCGGCTACCAGCTCTGGACCGCGTCCTACACCAGGCCGGTAACCCCGCCCGGACGCGACGAGGCCCGGGCCGTAACCCTGGTTCCCGGCGGCGTGGCCGCGGCCGGCGAGGGCTACGGCGGGGACAGCGGGAGCGACATGCTCACCGTCTTCTTCGCCCCGCCGCCCTGTCTGCTCCTTGCCGCCCCGGGGCCCGGGCCGGGCAACCCGGCGGCGGTCCGCATCTACCACCCCGCCGCCACCGGCGAGCCGCTTACCGACTTCGCGGTCTTCGGGGTGGACGACTACGGCGCCAACGTGGCCGCCGGCGACCTGGATGGTGACGGCGATGCCGAGGTGCTCACCGGCCCGGGGCCCGGTGAACTGTTCGGGCCCCAGGTGCGGGCCTTCGAGCAGTGCGGCGCGCAGATGGAGGCCGGCCGGGTAAACTTCATGGCCTACGGCACGCCGCGTTTCGGTGTGAATGTCTCCGCCGGTGACCTGGACGGTGACGGCGTCGACGAGATGATCACCGGCGCCGGCCCGGGGGCGGTGTTCGGCCCCCACGTCCGCGGTTTCGGTTACGCCCATGGTTCCGGCGTCGAGCCGCTGCCCGGGGTCAGCTTCTTCGCCTACGGCACGCCGCGCTTCGGCGTGAACGTCACCGCCGGCGACCTGGACGGCGACGGCGTCGATGAGATGATCACCGGCGCCGGCCCGGGGGCGGTGTTCGGCCCCCACGTCCGCGCCTTCAGCTGGGACGGCGCTTCGGTGACACCGCTGCCCGGGGTCAGCTTCTTCGCCTACGGCACGCTGAAATGGGGGGTCAACGTGGCCGCCGGCGACATCGACGGCGACGGGATCGACGAGATCCTCACCGGCGCCGGTCCCGGCGGCGTGTTCGGTGCCCACGTGCGGGCCTTCGACCATGACGGCGGCACGGGAGTGTCCCCGGTCCCCGGCGCCAGCTTCTTCGCCTTCCAGACCCCCCGCTACGGGGTGCGGGTGTCGGCCGGCGACCTGGACGGTGACGGTACCGACGAGATCCTCGCCGTCCCCGGCCCGGGGCCCGCCTTCGGCTGCCTGGTCCGCGCGTTCCGCCTGGAGGGCGGCACGGTGCAACCCGTCTCCTCGGTGGATTTTTTCGCCTTTGATCCTTCGACGGTGCTGCACGGCGGCAGCCTGGCCGGCGCCGGGCCGAACCTGGAGTAGCGGGATGGGGAGGGGCACCGCCAATCCGCCGCTGGTCATCGCCGCTGCCGGGCTCGACCCCTGCGGCGCTGCCGGCCTCGCCGCCGACCTGAAGACCATCGCCGCCCTCGGTGCGCATGGTGCGGCGGCGCTCACTGCGGTCACGGTGCAGAACAGCCGCGAGCTGCTGGCCGTGGAGCCGGTAGCCCCGGAACTGGTGCGACGACAGGTCGACGCGGTGCTCGCCGACCGGCCGGCGGCGGCGATGAAGACCGGGATGCTGGTCAATGCCGGGATCATCGAGTGCCTGGCCCGGGCGGTGACGGACCACGGCATCGGCCATCTGGTGGTCGATCCGGTGATGCTGGCCTCCAGCGGCGGCGAGCTGATGGACCCGGACGCCGTCGACATCCTCGTCCACCGGCTCTTTCCCCTGGCCGACCTGGTGACGCCGAACATCCCCGAGGCCGAAGTGATCCTTGGCCGGCCGCTGCGCCGGGCCGGCGACCTCGAGCCGGCGGCCCGGGAGCTCCACCGGCTGGGCGCCCGGGCCGTACTGCTCAAGGGCGGCCACGGCCGGGAAACGGACACCTGCCGTGACCTGCTCTTCGACGGCGAGGAAGCGCTGCCTCTCTCCGCCTCACGGATCATCACCCGCAACGATCGGGGCACCGGCTGCACCCTCGCCTCGGCCGTGGCGGCCCTGCTGGCCCGCGGCCGGGACCTGCGCGAGGCCGTGGGCGGAGCGCGGGCCTATGTCCGCGCCGCACTGCTCGCCGCGGCGGGGCGGCAAACGCCGGGCCGGGCCGGGCCCCTAGAGCATTTTCCGGACTACCCGACCGATCCCACCCCCTGACCGTCATCCCCGCTCAAAAAAACCGCCGTCCCGGCCCGCCAAAAAAAATGAACGCAACGCTTGACTTCTTGATATTTAGGAAGTATATAGTTAATATCTTAACTAAAGTGCCTGGCCCACAGCGAGGTGAACACGATGGCTCTCATACGATTTCCTGAACGGCTGATGATTATGGCCCTGCTGGCCACCGTCATGGTGCAGTTCGGCGGCACCGGTGTCCGTGTCGATCTCGAGCGGCGGGTCCGGCGGCAGATGGACGGGCTGACGGGGCAGGGGCTGTCCCAGCGAATCACCCGGGCCTGGGGCTCGCCCCATGGCAACGACGAGGCCTGCCACCGGTTCCTGCGGCTGGCGCGGTAGGCGAGGGCTGGGCCATGCGTCTCGGAAAGACATCCTCCATCCTGATCATCTCGGCGGTGATTCTTCTTGGCGTCCCACTCTCCCATGTGGGGTATTTGTGGATCACCTATATCGATGAATCGATCACCAAGGGTGAGGGTTACGGATTTACCATCGGGCAATCCAAGTCGGTGGCTTACGACATTGCGGCGCAAAAGTTCCGTGCCGGGGATATCGTCGCACTGGATTCACTGAGCGGCATGGACGAGGAACGGGAACGGTTCCCCGAATCCCTGGAACCAATGACGATTCTCGAGGTCGAGCGTCATTTCGACCAGTGGGACACCTGGCTGCTCTCCTTCGGCGGAAGGTTGACCACGGCCATCGAATTCGAGCGTGGCTTCGTTATTGGAGCCGGAAGGCCCGGGAAGCCGGACCGCGTGTGGAGGGCCGGATCCGGCGAACGTGTGATCACGATTACACCAGGCCAGTCATACAATGACGTCTATCGGTCTCTAGTGGCCCTGGCCGAACTCCCGGAATACGAGGACATGCTGCTCGAAACCGGGTGGATGGCCCGGCGGCAGCCGGGCACCTTTGATGAGACCGAGTTCCGCTTCGTCAAGCCCAGCGATGACTGGGCGCTGCTGGTGGATGAGAAGCACGGGTACTTTAACAGGATCGATCTGCACTTTCGCGAGCATCGGCTGGTCGAGATCCGCCGGCACCGTCAGTATTTCGAATGGCCGTGATGACGGTGTCGATGCGGCAGGTGTGGAACGTGGAACAGGCCGGGAACGCCCGGCAGGAGGGGGGCGATGGACACGCTGAGGAAAACGATGGCGATGATCTGCCTGGTCCTGGCGGCCGGTGCGCCGGTGCTGGCCTGCGCGCCGTGGCAGTTCGGGGCGGAGAAGAACGTGGTGAAGAACGGGATCCGCTTCGATTCGTTCCGCGAGGGGGAGGACGGACAGAAGCTGGGCATTTTGGCCGGAGACACGGTGATCGACGGCTGGCCCTGCCGCAAGGGGTTCGTCGTGCTCCACGGCAACTGGAAGCCGGACGAGCTGCAGCTGGCGAAGGGCCACCGGCGCAACGGCATCGACTTCCCGGCGAAGACCTGGGTTTTCGTCGACGAGCAGGGCAACCCCAAAGCCTGCATGCTGCCCCGCGACCTGGAAATCCAGGGGCACCGCTGCCGCGGCGGCTGGGGCGGCAAGGAGGGGGTGATGGTCTCCTTCTATCCCGGTGGTGCATTGAAGTATTACTGCTGCCGGGAGGACCCGGTGATCGACGGTGTGCCCTGCGACGGCAGCATGTTCCACTGCGGCATAACCCTGCACGAGAACGGCCGGTTGAAGCAGTGCCGGCTGGCGGAAGACACCACCATCGGGGGGGTGGCGTATTCGAAGGGGAGCGTCCTCCGTTTTGCCGGCGATGGCACGGTGGTTGAGGAGCGGTAGAAGACGAGGGCCCAATGAATGGGCCCGGGGGGGCAAGATGAGAGAAGCAGCGAAAAACACCGGTTTGAAGACGATCTTTTCCATCTTTCTCGGTCTCATGCTCACCGCCTTCGCGGGGATCGGGGTTTACACGTTCCATCCGCCGCCAGGCGATTACGAGGCGCAGATTCGAGAACTTTCGCGAGAGGAACAGGAGATCCGGGGATCGAACGCGTCGGCGGAGCTGACACCGGAAGATCGTGACCGGGTTGATGAGATCAGGAGCCTGCGCCGGGTGCTGTCGGACGAGGCGATGGAGGCCCGCAAGCCGTGGTTCCTCAGCACGAGCATCATCCTCATCGTTTTCTCCACGCTGCTGCTCGTGGTCTCGCTGGTGCGGGCGGACCAGCTGCAGGTGATCAGCAGCGGCCTGTTGCTGGGCGGCGTGTTCTGCATGCTTTACGGCGTGGGGTGGATCGCCTTCACCGGCACCTCGGTTCTGCGGTTCGTCGTCATGACCGTCGCCCTGGGGATCACCGTGGGGCTGGGGTATTACCGGTTCGTTCGTCGCGGCAGGGGCCAGCCGGCCGCCGAAGGCGGTGAACGTACCGGGAGTGCCGGCCTGGAGGAGGTCGAGGGCCGGATCCGGGACCTCGAAGAGCGGCTGTCCGGTGCGGCCAAGGCGCTTGGCGGGAAGAAGGAGTAGAAGGGATCGGCTTCGGGCCCGGGCATCCGGTGGCGGCCGGCTTCTCCATTGACAAAGCCGGGTCCCGGGTTTAAGGTTCTCGCTTGGCCGGCGACATACGATTATTTCCTGCCGGTAGCGAGGATTTCCGCATGGGCAAGCGCACGATCACCGCCGTGGTTCTCATTCCGGCCTGGACACACGAAGAATCCCACCCCACTGCTCTCAGAAAGCTGGGCGCCGGGTTCTGGCCTCCGCTGGCCCTGATGTACCTGGCCGGGCGGCTGCGGGCCGACGGGCACCGGGCGGTGATCATCGACGGCGGGTTTTACACCCATGAAGCGCTGATCAGGGAGGTCGTTTCCTGCAATCCCGAGCTGGTGGGGGTCTATTCCAACACCGTGCTCTGGAACAACTCGCGCCAGACCGCGAAGGATCTGCGGGCCCTGCTGCCCCAGGCGCACATCACCTTCGGCGGGCCGCTGCCTTCGGTGATCAAGGAGGAACACCTGGCCGAGTGCCGGGCCGCAGATTCGCTGGTGATCAACGAGGGTGAAGAGACCCTGGCCGACATCGCCAACCGGCTGGCCGAAGGCGAGACCCTCGAGGGCGTGGCCGGCACGGTCTGGCGCAACGGTGAGGACCTGGTGCGCGAGGCGGATCGCCCCTACATCGAGGATCTGGACAGCCTGCCCTTCCCGGCCCGCGACCTGATCAACCACGCCGACTACATCCCGCCCATCGGCCTCTACACCAAGCGGCCGCTGACCACCATGCTCACCAGCCGCGGCTGCCACCACAAGTGCATCTACTGCTACAAGTGGGGCGGCGATGTCATCCGTTTCCGCGACCCGGTGCCGGTGGCCGAAGAGATGGAAATCGCGGTGAAGCAGTTCGGCGTCAAGGAGATCCGTTTCTGGGACGACACCTTCACCGCACGGAAGGACCGGGTGCTGCAGCTGGCTGAAGAGGTGGCGAAGCGCAAGGTCAAGGTCGATTTCAGCATCGCCACCCGGGCCGACTGCATCGACCGCGAAGTGCTGAAAGCCCTGAAGCAGATGGGCTGTTACAACATCATGATCGGGGTGGAGTCGGGGGTGCCGAAAAACCTCAAGACGCTGAAGAAGGGGGAGACCCGGGAAACGATCCGCAAGGGTGTGGCCATGGTCCACGAGGCGGGGATCCGCACCTTCCTCACCTCGATGTTCGGCGTGCCCGGCGAGACCTACGAGGATGGCCTGGAAACGATCAGGTTCGTGAAGAGCCTCAAGGGGGATGCGTCACACTTCTTCACCCTTTCCCCCTTCCCCGGCACGGAGCTTTACGAGAACCTCGACAAACACGGCAAGGTGGTCCCCGGCGACTACTCGGTGCTCGGCATGCACACCCTCTGCTTCGCCCCGCATTCCCTGACCTTCGACGAGATCGAGTCGTTGCGGCGCAAGGCCTTCCTCACCACCACGATCATCCCCTCCTTCATCATCAAGCGCATCCTCAGGCTCCGCTCCTGGGAGGAAGTGAAGATCCTGCTCCGCGCCGGCAGCACGATCTTCCTTGCCCTGGTGCCCCAGATGATGAAGTCGCTGGTTCGCGGCCGCAAGCGCAACAAGTCGTCCGAGGTGGAGTTCGGCGGCAAGATCTCCTAGAAGCGGCAAAACCTCACCTGAGGCCCGAGGGCGGCGTTGCACGCCGACTCATCCCTGTCATCGCAAGCCCCGAACCCGCGGGGGACGCTGGAAGTATGTGGAAGGAACAAATGAATAAAGATGGGGTCAGGTCCCATTCATATTCATTTGTTCCTTAAGAGCCCCCAACCCGCGGGAGACGCGGGAGGTCAACGGACGGAACGGCCACCGTCGGAGACGTGCATGGGGCGGACCGGCATCCCCCTCTTCGCTCACGGGTTTCGAGTTCACGCGAGGAGTACGGGAAGTGCTTGATCACGAGAGACGCGCGATATCCCTCGCGACATTTCGCTCAGTTGGGGGATCCCGGGCCGCCTGTCGTGCTCCTTACGAGCGCTCGCGAGTCCGTGGCTCACAATGACAGGGGGCCGGCGTTGCTACGGCGCGTTCGCCGTCACCGTGCAGGCCTCCATGGCCGTGTCGCCGGCCGGGGGGTAGGGCGGCAGGTTCCAGGGTGCCGGGGTGACGTCCGCCACCCGCAGTTCGAAGACGTTGTCCCCGATCAAGGTGCCGAGAGCCGGGATGGCCTGGTTCCAGGTGGTGCTGTAGGTTTCGCCGCCGGTGAGGTTGGTGAACCCGGCCCGCCAGTTGGCGAACCGGCCCCCGGAGGCGAGGGTGACGTCGATCCGGCCGGACAGGCGGCGGGTCAGGGACGGGTGGTTGTTGGTCAGTGATGCGGTCATCGAGGCGTTGAACGGCACGGTGCCCGATGATGGTTCGCAGCCCAAGCCGGCGGCGGCCAGGTCGAGGTCCGGATAGTGGTAGCCCATGTCCACGGTGCCGGCGTCACCCAGTTCGTCGGTCCGGGTGCTCCTGGCGTGCAGGCACGTCAGTTGGGGCCCCGCCGTGTAGCAGATTGCCGACGCCGCCCCGTGCCCCGTGTCGAGACAGGGGCTGTCCGTTCCCTGGCCCGCGGCCACCTGGCTCAGGTAGCGGTCGCCCAGCGGCCCGGTGACGAACTGCGGGTCGCTGGCGATGTTGCCCAGGCCCGGCGAGCCCTCCTCAACGCAGGAGAAGGTCACTGTCGGCGGCGGTGCGTAGTAGCTGTACCCGATATCGTTGTCGTTGGCCCAGAGAATGCAGTTGCGGACCACCAGGGCGCCGCTGTCGTCCTGGAGGCAGCCGCCGCCGGTGTCGTTGGTGTGGCCGGTGAAGGTGCAGTTCTCCACGAGCACGGCGCTGGTATCGAAGCAGTGGATCCCGCTGCCCCAGTAGACCCCGGCAACGGGGTAGATCTGGTGGTTTTCGAGAAAGAGGTTGTTGACGATGTCCGGCGCCGAATCGCCCGTGGTGCCGATACCCCCTCCCGCTGACGCATAGTTGTGCAAAAACGTGTTGCCGGCGATGAGGGGTGAGCTGCTCGAGCAGAAGATGCCGGCCCCGATGTCATCGGAGTAATTGTGCTGGATCAGGTTGTCGATGATCGTGGGCGAGGAGTTGATGCAGGCGATCCCCGCTCCGAGAAAGCATTCGCCATCAGTGATGATGTTGCCGGTGATCAGCGGTGCCGATCCATCGCGGCAGAGAATTCCCCCGCCCCAGTAGCCCTCGATCAGGCCCTCGGAAATGGTGAAACCCCGCATCACCGAGTCCACCCCTTCGCCGCTGTGGAAGATGAAGCCCCGGTGGTCCTGCCAGTCCGCCGTCCAGCAGTCGATGATGCAGTTTTCCGGCCCGTTCTCCGAGGTCACGGTGATCGCCTTGCCGCCGAAGTCGATGTCCCAGCTGCCGGGTCCGCTGTAGGTCCCGTCCCGTACGATCACCGTGTCGCCGTTGACCGCAGCGTCGATGCCGGCCTGGATCGTGGGCTGGTGGTCGGGGACGATGATCGTGGCCGCGGAGGCCGCGGGGCCGGCCAAGAGGGCCAGGGTGATGGAGAAAGTGATCAGCTGTCGCATGAGGGCGCTCCCGGAATATGGGTGTGGAGGATCTGCTGCCGCTGGGGCAGGGTGTCTCGACGATCCGCTAATTTAATAATGTACACGAAAAACGCGGTTGTCCACCGCGTGTGGGAGAAATCGGCCTGGAATTCGAGTTATTTCTGGCTGGCCTGCCGTTCCTTCAGCTCTTTCAGCTGCGGTTCGGCGAATTCCTTGTAGCAGTCGGGACAGATCGAGTGGCTGAAAATCGCCTCGCTGTGCTCGCTGATGTAGCTTTCCACCTGCTGCCAGTAGTTGCCGTCGTTGCGCACCTTCTTGCAGTAGGAGCAGATCGGCAGCAGGCCCTGCAGGGTCTTGACCCGGGAGAGGGCCACTTCCAGCTCGCCCACCCGCTGGGCCAGCTTGTCCTGCAGCTCGAGAATGCGCTGGCCCACCTGGACGCGGGCCTTCAACTCCGGCGGGTTGAACGGCTTGGTGATGTAGTCATCGGCCCCGGCCTCGAGGGCGGTGACCAGCTTTTCGATGTCGTCCATCGAGGTGAGAATGATCATGTAGGGCCGGGCCTGGCCGCGGTCGAGGCGGCGCACGCGGCGGGCCACTTCCACGCCGTCCATCTCCGGCATCATCCAGTCCATCACCGCCAGACGAGGGGCGTCCTCGGCCTGCATGATCTGCCAGGCCTGGTTGCCGTCCCGCGCCAGCAGCACCTCGAACCCCCACTTGGTCAGGGTTTTGGTCAGCAGCCGCTGGAAGACAGGATCATCCTCTGCAAGCATCATCCGCATAAACCGTCCTCCATGTCACGTTCTGTTTCTCTTTTTCGACACAATGGCGGCAAACATTAAGCGATCTTGTCGCTTAAAACTCGAAAGACTCGATGCCGCCCACGCCGATGGCGTCGGAGGTGTAGTCGATGGTGCCGTGGGGGATGCGCAGCAGTACGAACCAGGGGTGGTCCGGCGTCTTGAGCAGGTGCTGCAGAAAGTCGTAGCGGCTGAAGAGGTCCTGCTTGAGGGTCAGGTCGTCGACGACCTCCACCTCGCCGTCAATCCTCATCATCTGCTCCTGGTTCCAGAAGCAGACCTCCACCATGGGGTTTTCCCTGATCTGGGTGAAGACCTTTTTCGGCGTGCCGGTGGCGAAGTAGAACCCGTCCGGGCCGGCCTGGAGCAACCGGAACATCCTCACCCGGGGCTGGTTGCGGTCCATGGTGGCCAGGGCGCAGATCGGGTTGTTCATGGCGAAGGCGAACAGTTGATCCAGCTTCATCGTTATCCCCCCCGGTTTACTCCGTTCCCGCCTGTTGGCGTGCGGGCTTTTTCGGTCCAACCGCCCTCCAGACCTGCACTTCGCGGCCTCGGCCCTGGAGGATGGAAGTGTAGCCGAACCGGTTGACCCGGCGATAGGTGCGGTCGTGCCAGACCCGCAGGGCGGGATCTTCCGGGGCCGGCTCGGACACGTTGTCAAAGGTGTCCAGGGTCAGCAGGTTGTTGGGAATGAGCCAGATCTTGTTGTTCCCGTGGCGGGATTTCTCGTGTTTCGGCGAGGGCTGCTCGCCACCGAACTCGAGGTGCCAGCAGTTCCACTCGAAGCCGCCCTCGATGCGGTCCGCCGGGACGCCCTGCTCGAGCAGCCAGTTGCCGGCGGCCCAGCGGGCCTCGTTGAACGAGACCTGGTCGCGGGTCCAGACCACGCCGAGGGCGAAGGTGACCGCCAGCCCGATGACGAGGATGGTCCGGTTGAGCCTGGCCGTGCGGAAGGCGTCCAGGGGCAGCAGCACCACCCCGGGGACCAGCAGCAGGGCGTAACGGATGAAGAACTTGCCCGTGGCCAGGAAGTAGACGAGCATGCCCAGGGCCAGCAGGTAGGCCGGCACGGCGGCGCGGAAGCCCGGCAGGTCGTCGTCTGCCGGGATGGCGTCGGGGGATGGACGGTGGAGCCTGGCGGCGAGATGGAGCATGCCGAGGGCGATGGCCACGGTGAAGCTCACCTTCCAGCCCACCACGGCGAACATCCGCTGCACCCGGGTCAGTTCCATTGTGTAAGGCAGAGCCAGGAGCACGGCCGCGGTGGCACCGAGGATGATGGTCGAGGCGGCGATGAACCGGGCCTGGCGGCGATCGGTGGCCATGCGGGCGGTGAGCCGGGCCAGCAGGACGCCGGTGGCCAGGAGCAGTAGCGAGGCGCCGAGGATCGAGGCTGCGGTGAGCAGGAGCCGGAAGCCCGTGCCCATGAGCACCGGACGGTCACCGGGCAGGGGGGCGGCGTTGTACGGGCCGTAGAGCGAGATGAATCCCGGGCGGTAGGGCATCAGCCGGTCCTCGCCGCCCTCGGGCTGGTGGTATTGCCAGACGGCGAGAACGGTGAGGAGGATGAGCAGGGCGAGCAGGGCGATGGCCATGCCGCGGCGGCGGAGAAACCCGTTTTTGCCCAGGGCGGCCGGGAACTGGGCGGCCAGCAGGGGAAGGAAGAAGATCCCCATGTAGCAGACCACCTTGAAGAAGAGGAGCAGGGTCTCGGCGGAAAAGAAATCCGGGGAGACTTTGGCGTAGCGGTGAGGCATGGTGATCGCCAGGCGCTGGAAAACGAGGAAGGCGCCGAAGAGTGGGAAGGCGGTCAACAACCAGAGGTGGGGGCCGCGGCGCCGGCCGGTGGCCAGCCAGCGGATGACGAACCCGAAGAGCAGGAGCAGGGTGAAGTCCCGGGTCATGGCGGCGGCGAGCATGGCGGCGGCGGCCCAGAGCCAGGCCGTCGGGCGGTTCGACACTTCGGCCCGGGTGGCGACCCGGAGGGCGATGACGCAGAGGGCCAGGGCAGGGATGTCGTTCATGAAGCTGAAGATGAAATGGAAGTGGAAGAGCGTCGAGGCGGTGACCAGTGCGACGAGCAGTGCGGGCAGCGGGCCGCGCCCGGTCTGCCGCAGCCAGCCGTAGAGGGCCAGGATGCCGCAAGTGCTGAAGGCCAGGGTGGAGAGGTGCAGCGCGGAAAAGGAGAAGCCGAAGGGCAGACAGAACAGGGCGCCCACCATCACCTGGAAGAGCAGCGACGTGGCGGTCCAGGTGAAGTGCAGACGCCCTTCCTCGAGCAGCGTATGCACCGCCTTGCCGTAGGCCCAGTCGTCGTAGATCGGCGTGTCGTAGAGCGCGTTCACCAGCAGGGCGGCGAGCAGGTGGAAGAGCAGGACGGCCACCACGGCCGCCCGGTCGGCGCCGGTCTTTTGAGTGGTGGAGTGCGCCATGGGGTCAGTCGGCGGCCTCCCCGGGCTGGTGCTCCGGCTTGAGCAGGTCGAGCACGGTTTTCACTGGACTGAAGGTGCTGATCGGCACCTCGATGAAGACCGTGCTCCAGTGTGCCATGGCCCCGTTCCAGAGGCCGGGCAGCTCCAGCGCCTTCAGGTCCCGGCCCTGGTAGGACTTGTCCGAGATGAAGACGGCCTGCCGGTCCACGAACCGCCCCAGGTCGTATGTCTCCCCCCGGTGGTCGCGGATCCCGCAGACCAGGTCCACCGGGTTGAAATAGCCGGATTCCGAGAGGATCTTCGCCTGGTCCGGGTCGTCCATGTCCACCTGGGCCGACTCCACGATCTGCAGGCTGGTGCTGCCGTCGTCGTGGCGGACCCAGAACGGGCCGCCCCCCGGTTCGCCGATGTTCTTCACCATGCCGCAGACGCGGATCGGGCGGTCCAGCCGGTCCACCAGCGCCCGGGCCTGCTCCTCCGGGGCCAGCTCGTCGAACCCCGGTGCCATCCCCCCGCTCAATTCGTTGCGGACGAAACCGGCCGCCTCGGCCAGCAGGGCAGGGTCCTTGTCACCGCCGGACAGCCGGTCCAGCAGCCGGAAGATGTGCGACTGGAGAAAGACCAGGTACCCGGCCAGGGCGGCCTTGTACTGGTGCGTGGGGCCTTTGAGCCGGTCGTGCAGCACGTTGTCGATGTTCTTGATCAGTACCACGTCGCCGCCGCACTCGGCCAAATTCTCGATCAGTGCGCCGTGGCCGCCGGGCCGGAAGAAGAGCCGCCCCTCTTCGTCGCGGAAGGGGTTGCCCTCGGGGTCGGAAGCGATAGTGTCGGTGCTCGGTTTCTGCGCGCTGTAGGTCGCCTCGACCTGCAGCCCGCGGCCGGCCAGCTCACTGGCCGCCGCCTCGCAGCGGGCGGCCATCGCCGGCTGGTGCGCCGGGGTGACCGTGAAGTGGAGGCGGCAGAGACCGTTGCGGTCGGCCACCTGTTCCGCGGCTTCCACCAGCTGCTCCTCGAGGGCCGTGCGGGGGCCTTCGGGATACTCGTGGAAGGCGAGCAGCGCTTTGGGCAGCCGGGCGTAGCCCAGCCCCTGTTCGGTGAGCAGGTGGTCGAGGAGCGGGCGGTGGTCGCCGCCGGCCAGCAGGCCGGTTGCCTCCAGTCCCTCTCCGGCCAGCGACTCGGCCAGCAGTGGTTTGAAGGCGAACCGCTCCAGGTTGTCCAGCAACCGCACCACGTCGGCAGCCGCGCCGCCGTCGACAGCACGGCTGCGCAGGTCGTCCAGGGTGGCGATGGCCGTGTCCTCCAGCACGGACAGCGGGCTCTTGAACATCCGGCTGGCCGCTCCCGAAGCGGGGACGAACTTGGACAGCCGCCCTTCTGCCGCGGCCATGCGTGAGAGTTCCACCAGACCGGGGATGACGTTTTCCGGCAACTGCAGCAGGCCGTCGCCCACGGCTGCCGGCCGATCCAGCCGGGTGGGGGCAACGCCGGCCCGCAGCATGTTCAGTTGTTCCTCCAGCTGCTCCTCGCTGATTCCCCGCGCTTCCAGCTGCTCGCGGTCAGCCTTGCTGAGCATGCGACACCTCCCTCAGGTTGTGTATTGGGTTCCTCACTCGATTATAGGGGATAGACGGGCCCCGGGAAAGTGTGGCGGGAACCTGGGTTTGAATGAGGGCAGGTCTTTTCTAAAGAGGTCTAAAGAGTCTAAAGAGGGACAGGAGCTATTTAATCAAACATTCTTCTCAATGAGTGGAAATGAAAGAAGCGTGTCCGCAAATGGTTGACAAGAAATACTAAATCGTAATATAAATACGATATGGTTAGGTTGGCGCGAGTTGTGGTCCCTGATTTCCCTCATCATGTTACCGATAAGGGTAACCGGGGCTGTGATGTATTTCTCGGCGATTCGGATCGCGATCGCTACTTGGAATTGTTGCAAAACTATTCGGAGAAGAATGGTCTCGAGATCTCAGCATATTGCTTGATGGATAACCATGTACACATCGTTGCGGTTCCAAGGAGGATGGATGCGCTGGCAAAAACCATCGGTCCGGTTCATATGAGACACGCTCAATGGATGAACAAGATAAACGGTTGGCGGGGACACCTCTGGTCCGATCGATTCTTTTCAACGCCGATGGATCATGATCATTTCATTGCTGCCGTTCGATACGTTGAGTCGAATCCTGTTCGAGCAGGAATTGTTTCTGTGGCAGAAGAATATCCTTGGTCAAGCGCGCAGTCACATGTTTCAGGTATTTCGGATCCCTTGCTGTCTGAGAATGCTCTTTTTGGATTAGATAAAGAGATTGAAGACTGGTCGTCCTGGTTGGCTGAAGTTGGCCATCAGAAGAAAATCGAGCGATTGAAGCAAAGCACACGATCGGGATATCCTTGCGGCTCAGATGGGTTTATTCAATTCCTAAGTAAATGTACCGGGCGGGATTTCAATAGAAGACCTCGCGGCAGGAAATGCCGTCAGACTAGCTGACATTGTCCGAATCGTGATCCTGGCTGATATCGAGGTATAGCTTGTCAATTCATGATGAGAATGTTCGATTAAATAGCTCCTGTCCCTATTTAGAACCGGAAGTCAGTGTGCTGATGCCGGTGTACCAGGCGGAGGGCACGGTGCGTGAGGCGGCGGGGAGCGTGCTGGGGGGGACGTTCGAGGATCTGGAACTTGTGGCGGTGGATGACGGGTCGAGCGACCGGTCGGCTGAGATTCTCCAGGAGCTGGCCCGGGGGGACGGGCGGGTGCGTGTCATTCGCGCCCCGCACCGGGGAATCACCGGGGCGCTGATTGCATCGTTGGCGGCGGCCCGGGCGCCGCTGGTGGCCCGCATGGACGCCGACGACCTGAGCCACCCCGAACGGCTGGCCCGGCAGTGGCAGGCGCTGGAACGCCATCCGGAGTGGGTCGGCGTTGGCTGCCGCTTCCAGTGGCTGGCGGAGAGCGAGCCCACTGCAGGGATGGAGCGCTACGCCGTCTGGCAGAACAGCCTGGTCACCCCCGGCGAGATCCGGCGGGGCATGTTCATCGAGAACCCGGTGACCCACGCCACCCTGCTCCTGCGCCGGGAAGCCCTGGCGGCGGCCGGCGGATACGTGGCCGGCGAGTTCAGCGAGGACTACGACCTGGTGCTGCGGCTGCTCACCGGCGGCCGGGAACTGGGCAAGGTGCCCGAGGTGCTCTACCAGTGGCGTGAGAGCGGCGGCCGGCTCACCCGCACCGGCGACCATTGCTCGGCGGAGAGCTTTCACCGCACCCGCGTCCACTATTTGCTGCGCCACGTACTGGCCGGCCGCGGACGGGTGACCCTCTGGGGCGTGGGCCAACTGGGAGCGGACTGGAAGCGGTCACTGACGGAAGCCGGGCTGGAGGTGGATCACCATCCGGTCAATCCGCGGGCGCTGAAGACATCCCGGGGCGGCCGGGTGCTCATCCCGCCGGAACGGTTACCCGCTTCCGGGGAGATCACCCTCATTGCCTGCGGCACCCAGGTAAATCGCGACCTGCTGCGCGAGGCGGCCGGTTCAACCGGTCTCGCGGAGGGGACATCGTTCTGGTGTGTCGGCTGATGTCCGGCCTCAGTGCCGTTCGCTGAACTTTTCCAGGGCCTCCCGGCCGGTGCGCTCCAGCCCGAACTCCCGCATGTGCAGGGCGACGTTGCGCAGGTCCACCGCCTCCACGTCCGCCGGTCGCAGGGCCAGCAGCCGATCGAGGTGTTCCAGCGCCGTATCCGCCCGGCCCTCTCCCAGCAGCTCCAGAGCCCGGTTGAACAGCGCGCCCTCCAGCAGTCGTCCGATGAGCGGGTCGCTCGCCGGGGGGCCGTCCAGCAGGCCGGCACACTGGATCACGCCGGCCCAGTCGCCGGCATCATGAAGTTCCCGGGTACGGCGGGCCAGCAGCTCCCCGGCCCGTCCCTCTGCCGTTCCCGCGGTGCCGCCGGGCCGGTAACCTGCGCCGGTGGTCGAGACGCTGCGGCGCAGCCGTTCCTCGGCCTCCCGCCGTTCGTGATACAGGCGGGCCCGTTCGAGCTGTCCGCCGGACTGCCGCCGGTTCCACCAGCCGCCGGCCCAGATGATGAACAGCAGCCCCAGGGCCACCACCAGCGCAAGGCAGCCGAGCACGCGCCGGCGGTCCCGGGGCAGGCCACGGTCATCAGTGTCGGGGCCGGGGGGAGTCTGCAGCGGTCCTGGTTTGCCGATCATGAGCTTTGTGCGGCGACGGCCCCCACCGGCAGCTGGATGACCACTCTTGTGCCGCGGGGCGTGTTGTCGGTGAGGCGGATCGTGCCCCCGTGGTCGGAGATGATCCGCTGGACGATGGCCAGGCCCAGCCCGGTACCTTTCTTCTTGGTCGAGAAGTAGGGGACGAAGAGCTTGTCCCGCATTGCCGGGGGAATGCCCGGCCCGTCGTCGGCGATGGTGATTTTCACCTGGCCCAGCTGCTCGCGGAACTCGGTGGTGATCTCCAGGTGCCCCCGGTGGTCCATGGCCTGGATGGCATTGTCCACGAGGTTGATCAGCGCCCGCCGCAACTGTTCCCGGTCCAGCGGGAAGAGGGGGACGCCCTCGTCGAGGCGGGTGTCGATCTCCAGGGACTCGCGGGTCCCGTTGTACGCCGAGACGATGGATTCGATGATCTCGTGGATGCTCGCCTCGCGACGCTTCATCACCGGCATGCGGGCATAGCGGGTGAACTCGCTGACCAGCCGCTTCAGCGCCGCCACCTCCTGCTGAATCGTGTCGGTGCACTCCCGGACCACTTGCGCGCACTCGTCTCCCTCGGCCATCTTGCGCCGGATCCGCTGGGCGCTGAGCTGGATCGGTGTCAGCGGGTTCTTGATCTCGTGGGCGATGCGCCGGGCCACCTCCTGCCACGCCTCGGCCCGCTGCACCTTGATCACCTGGGTCAGGTCCTCGAAGACCACCACCATCCCGCTGTAGCGCCCCTCCTTGGTTCTCAGCGCGGTGAGGGTCAGCGCCAGGTCCCGTGCGCCCCCCCCGGTGCTCAACGTGAGCACCTTCTTCAGCGACAGGTCGCCGATGCCCGAGGCCCGGGAGATGATCGCCCGCACTTCCTGCAGCGCCTCGCCGGTGAGGATCTCCTCCACGGCGATGCCGGCGTAGGACAACGCTGGATCGAGGCCGAGGTAGGTGCGTGCCGCGTGGTTGATCGTGGTCACACGGTCCTCGTGGTTCAGGGAGAACACACCGGTGGCGATGGTGTTCAGCACGGTGGACATGTAGCGGCCGCGCTCGTCCAGCTCGCGGTTGCTGGAGCGCAGCTCCCGGGCCGTTTCCTCCAGTTCCTCCTTGGAGTGTTTGAGCTGGCCGGTCATCGTGTTGAAGGACTGGACGAGGATCCCCACTTCGTCCCCGGCGTTGACATCCACCTTGTAGTCGAGGTTGCCGCTGGAAACTTCCCGCGTTCCTTCGGCCAGCAGCTGGATCGGCACGGTGATCTCCTTGGCCAGGGTGCGGCCGATCCAGAGGGCGGCGAAGAGGATGACCAGGGTGATGGTGAGGAAGGTGAAGAGGTAGGTGCGCACCGTTTCGCGCCGGAAGGCCCGCGCCCGCTGGTAGCGCTCCGACGCCCGGGTCACGTCGGACACCGGCCGCCCGATGTTGTCGGGCACGCGCAGGCCGGTGACCAGGGCCAGCTGGTTCCACCCCGCCGTCTTCTCCCGGGGCAGCAGGCCGCTGCCGCTGAGCACCAGGATTCCCCCCTCCAGTTCGACGAACTTCCGCCCGCCCCGCCCCTGCAGCAGGTCGTCCACCAGGTCGCGGACGTAGATGTTCTCCAGCTCCGCCGCCGACAGCGGCTCGCGGGTCACCGTGACCACCGGCGTCGAGCCCCACCAGGCGGTGGCCTGGCTCAGCCCGTAGCGATCGATCTCCCGTTCCAGCACGACCCGCATGCGCTCGATGGACTTCGGGGTCAGGCTGCCGTCCCGCCGCACGAAGCGCCGGGTCTTTTCCAGCTCGGCGCCGATGTTTTCCGCGTAGAGCACGCAGCGGTCGGCCTGTTCCTCGAGGTAGCCGTCCACCGCCGCCTGGGTCCGTTCGAGCACCGACTCCAGGTCGGTGTTGAACCACTGGCTTACGCTGTCGCTGATAAAGTCGAAGGCGACGAAGAAGATGAAGATCGAGGGGATCACCGATAGCCCGAGAAAGGCCAGCACGAGCTTGGTGCGGAACCGCGAGCCGAGCACCTTCTTCCGCCGCTCGAGCACCAGCTTGACCAGGTCGCGAAAGAGGATGAAGAGCAGGACGAGGATGAGCAGCAGGTTGACCACGGAGAGGACGAAGATGAACTCGCCGGTCATGTAGGCCGGCCGCAGCCGCCCCACCTTGACCACCAGGCGCAGGATGAGGAAGAGGATCACCGCCAGGGTGAGCACACTGCCCAGCACCCAGAGCAGCACCACCCGGCCGCGGTTCTCCTTCCCGTTGCCGGATGGCGGGCTCGGTTCGATATCGGTGATGCGGTTCATCGGCAGCCCCGGCGCCCCCCGGCGGTTAGTGCAGCAGTTCCTTCTTGCGCCAGACCGTGTCGAAGTCCCAGGGCACGATGGCCATGGCATAGTCGGACTGCACCACCGCCTTGGCCTTGATGTAATACTCGCGGTGGGACTTCGGCGTGAAGTCGAGGAAGGCGCTGGTGTTCACGTTGGTCATCCAGCGGCGCATCTCGTCGTCCCGGGCGGTGATCAGCTCGCCGTCCGGTTCCCCGTCGACGAAACGGGCGAGGTGGTACTCGCGGGTCAGCCGGTCGTAACGCACCGAGGTCCTGATCTGCCGCTGGCCGTGGAGGTAGTCGGGGTAGAGCACCCGGACCCGGTAGAGGCGGATGTAGTAGTTGAAGCTGACCTCGCCGCCGCTCTGGATCTTGTCCCGCACGTCGGCCCGGAACGCGCGGTAGAGATGGAACTGCACGCTGACCCCGCCATCCTGGCGCAGGGAGACACGGAACTCCCTGATCTTCGCCGTTTTCCGGGCCAGGAAGCCGAACTGGACCGAGGAGAGGGAGAGGAGGACGAGGAGACAGAGTACGCTGCCGATCAGCCGTTTCATCGCCGTGCCACTCCCTTTCCCGTTGAAGGTTCATGGAAATGTACCTGATGGATTGTCAAAACACAAGGATCGCGGGGCGGATGTCCGGGCCGGCGGTCAGCCGAGTCGGCGGGTGAGGGATTCGGCCAGGCGCCCGCGCAGGCTGTAGCCCTTGCCGAGCCAGTGCAGCAGTTGGAGGCCCAGGGCGGTGCCCGGCCCGAGGCTCAGCCCCCCCTGGAAACGGGGGCGGAAGGCGTGCACCCCGGGCCAGAGGAGCAGCGGCGTCGTGGCCAGGGCGGCCGGGATGCCGTTGCCCAGCCGACCCCAGGCCGAGCGGGCCGCGGCAAGCCGGGCCCGGCCGCGCCCGGTACGCAGCTTCTTCTCGCGGAAGGCGGCGAAGGTCTCGCGGGCCGGATGGCCCACCACCGCACCGGGGACGAAGGTGATCCGGGCGCCGGCCCGGGTGCAGCGGTGACAGAAGTCCACGTCGGCGCCGGAGACCCAGTCCTCGGCGAATCGCCCCGCTTCTTCGGCCAGCCGGCGGGGGACGAAGAGATTGGCCGTCACCCCGTAGCCGCCCTCGCGGACGTAGCGCTCCTGGAGCATGTTGTGCAGCTTGTCGTAGATCGCGAAGAGCGTGGGCCGTTCGGGCAGGGTGATCTCCACGTCGCCGGCGGCCAGCCAGGGCCCGCCCGCCGCGGCCAGTGCGGCCGCTCCGGCGGCGAGCCATCCCGATCGCGGTCTGGTGTCTGCGTCGGTGAAGGCCAGCCAGCGCCCCCTGGCGTGGCGGATGCCGAGGTTGCGCGCGGCATAGGAGGATGGGCGCTCTTCGAAGAGCAGCACGGTCCCGGGAAACCGCTCCACCCGCCGGCGAGTGTCCTCGGGCGAACCGTTGTCCACCACCAGCACCTCCACGGTGAGCCGGCCGGTCTCCTGCCCGTGGACCGCCTCCAGGCAGCGCTCCAGCGCCTCACCGCCGTTGCGCACCGGGATGATCACCGAGATGTCCACGGCCGTCCCCTGCTGTTCAGCGATCATCATCACCCGCCCCGGCCGATTCCAGCCGTCGCCGGATCTGCCGCTCCAGCTCGGCCGCCGAGCCCCGGCAGTCGAACCCCGCCTGCACTTTCGCCCGTCCGGCCCGGCCCATGGCCCGGCGCTCCCCGGGCGGCATGTCCGCCAGATCGGCCAGGGCCTTGGCCAGCCCCACCACGTCCTCCGGTTCCACCAGCCGGCCATGGACCCCGTCCTCCACCAGCTCGGGGATACCGGAGAGGCCGGTGGTCACCACCGGCAGTTCCATGGCCATGGCCTCCATCAGGGAGACGGGGATGCCGTCCATGTCCCCTCCCGGGTCCCGGCGGCAGGCCAGGGCGAAGATGTCGGCCCGGGCCAATTCCGCCATGACGCCATCGTTGTCCAGCGGCCCGAGAAACTCGACGGTGCATCCGCTGCCCGGCGCCTCCGCGGCCGTTTCCCGCAGCCGCGGCTCGTCGGGGCCTTCGCCGGCGATGCGGATTTCCAGCGGCCGGTCCCTGCCGGCGGCAAGCCGTCCGGCCTGCAGCAGCAGGTCGTGGCCCTTCTTGGCGATCAGCCGGCCCACCGAGAGCACACGCAGCGGTTCGCTGGCGGCCGGTTCGTCCCCCGCACCCGGCCGAGACCTGCTGAACCGCGCGGTGTCGATGCCCACCCGCACCAGGGGAAAGTGCTCACGACCCAGGGCACCGAACCGTTCGAGGCACCAGCGGCGGTTGTGCTCGCTGATCGCGGCCACGAAGGTGGCCCGGGACACCTTGTCCGGGAGCCGGCGCGGCTGGTGCCAGAGGTCGTGGGCGTGGGGCGTGAAGCTCCAGGGGATGCCGGAGAGCATGGAGACGAGCATCGCCATTTCGGCGGCCTGGTCGGCGAAGTGGCTGTGCAGCCAGTGGGCCTGGTTCGCCCGGGCCATCGAGGCCACCCGCGGGGCGCTGAGAAAGAGGGCCAGCGACTGCCGGTCGGCCCGGGCCAGCACGGAGAACAGGGTTCGGAAGTAGCGCACCGGGGAGCGCAGTTTCCAGGCCACATGATGCGTAACGGCGCTCAGGCGCGACGCCGCGCTGCCCGAGGGGAGCACCCGGCAGGGGATTCCTGCCGCGGCCCTGCTGCCGCCGGCCGTCCCGGGGCCGAGGGCGATCACTTCCACTTCGTGGCCCAGGGATAGCAGTTCCTGGACCTCCAGCGGGATCCAGGTCTGAGTCAGCACGGGAAAGGCGTTGAGGATATAGGTGATCTTCATCGGTGCGGCGAACCCCCGGTTGGCCGTACTCTATGGGGGGGCCGCGGGTGTGTCAACAGCCTGCCGGGGTTTGGCCGGGCCTTCGATGATGGCGCGGAGGTTCTCGCGGAACCTGGTCTCCTCCAGGATCAGGCCCTGCCGGGCAAGGGCCGGCCGGAGCGTTTCGAGATCAACCGTGGCATCGGCGAGGTAGGCCGGCCGGCCCAGGTCGAGGACCCGCCGTGCCGAACGGGCCAGCCGCTGCGGTTCGTAGTCGCTGCCGCCCTGGGTCTCCCACCAGCTTGCCGTGGTCCGGAAGGGCACGATGTATTTGTCGCTGATCCCGGTATAGATCACGGCGTCGGGTTCGCTGGCCTCGGTGATGAAGCGCCAGAGGCCGCTGCGGTAACGGATTTCCTCGGTCGCCTTCAGGCAGGACTGATGGTCCTGTAAAAAGAGGCCGTAGAGGCCGAGGACGAGGGCGGCCAGGGCGGCCGCGGTCTGCCAGGCCGGCCGCAGCCGTTGGGCCAGGGTCTGCCACCCGGCCACGAGCAGCACGAGGTAGAGCGGCATCCAGTAACGGGCCAGGCTGTCGAGGATCCCGGGAACCAGGCGGTCCATCCCGTGGAGCCCGTCGCTGGCCCGGCTGATCACGAGGTAGGCCGCCAGCAGGACGGCGGCCGCGGGGCGCCAGCGGTGACCGGGGGTACGCAGGGCGCGGGCGAGGCCCCCGAGGCGGGGCAGCGCGGCGAGGAAGAGCAACGGGGTGAGGAGAACGAAGTAGCGCAGCACGCCGGTGGCCGCGCCGCGGAGCGAAACCTCGAAGGGGAAGAGGATATTGCGGGCCGTGCGCAGCAGTTGTGCCCCGCCGCCCAGCTCGCCGGCCGGCGCGCCGCGGAGACCGGTCTGCCGGTCCATCAGCTGGTAGCCGAAGGTGGCCGGCGAGCCGTAGGTCAGCGTGTTGAGCGTCAGCACGGGGGCCGCGAAGAGGACAGTGAAGACGAGCAGGAAGATCAGGGCATCCCGACCGACGCGTCGGTTGAGCGCCGCCTGGTGAGTATGGCTGATCACGAGGTAGAGCGCGGGCAGGGCCAGGGGGATGTTGTCCGGCCGGACGAGCAGGGCCAGCGTGAGCCAGACCGAGAGCAGCACCAGTTGCCGCCTGGACCCGGTCCGCGCGTAGCGGATAGCGTGATCGAAGGCCGGGACGGTGAGGACGAGGGCCAGCGAGGCGCTGAGGAAAGGCCGGCCGAGCAGGGTGACCAGTGGCGTTGCGGCAAAGAGGAAGAGGAAAGCGTACGGGGAGGCCGCTGGCGCCACCTGGCGGAAGAGGCGGTGGAGATAGAAGGTGAAGAGAAGTGCCAGCGCCGGGCAGACCACGAGCCACGCCTTGAGCCCCAGCAGTTTGAAGGCGCAGCCCCAGAAGAGCGGGAGGCCGAGGAACTGCATCGGCACGGCCCGGCCCTCGTGGGTGATGAACCCCCGGGGGTGCTGCAGGTTCTCGCGGTCCGCCGCGGTGAGCTCATTCTCGAGGGAGAACCGTCCCTGTTCGGCGAACTCGCGGGCGGCAATGTAGTTCGAGGTCTCGTCGGGGGTGTTGAAGACCGGGCCGTTCCGCAGCAACGGGAAGAGGCCGATGATGATCACGGGCACGGCGGCCGCAAGAAAGGCGGCGGCCCGCCGCCAGGCGGATGTCTGGGGCTCCCTGGGCATGGCGCGATAGTAGTGGAGCGGTTACAGCCTGTCAAAGGGACGATTACCCAAATTGCATTTCCTACAAGATTGATATACTTTTCCCGTCACTCGAGGCTGATTCCCGGCCGCTGATCGAGTAGCATATGCCTGCTGAATGAAAAGAACGGAGTTGTCGCCATGTCCAAGCTGTCCCTGTTACCGCTCACGATTATCCTCGTTCTCCTGGTCTGCGCCCACGTGCCCGCCGCCGATGCACGGATCGGCGGCGGTGGCGGTCAGGCGTCACAGATCGACTGGTCGGGAGGGCCGGGGATCGAGGGCCCGGTGGCGCAGTGGGGCGACCGCTTCCACCGCCCGGACGACGTGACCTGGGGCGGCGGGCCGGTGACCCTGGGCCAGGAATTCACCGAGCACCGCTATGAGCTGGTGGATGACAATTTCCGCGACGCCTACTCGGTCTGCACCGGCGACTTCGACGGTGACGGAGACCTCGACCTGGCCGGGGCAGCGGTGTTCTACGACGACCTCGCCTGGTACGAAAACCTTGACGGCGCGGGCACCCAGTGGCAGAAGCGCGTGGTGCTGCTCTTTCTCGACGGGGCACGATCCGTGCACTGCGGCGATATCGACGGTGACGGCGATCTCGACATGGCCGGCGCCGGGTACAACGCCGGCAGCATCGTCTGGGTCGAGAATCTCAACGGCCAGTTCACCAGCTGGGCGGATCACGTGGTCGACGATGCGTTCTCCGGCGCCTCCTGGGTCCACGTGGGTGACATGGACGGCGACGGCCATATGGATATCCTCGGCGCCGCCGCGTTCGCCGACGACGTCACCTGGTGGGAAAACGTGAATGGCGACGGGATGACCTGGACCGAGCACCTGGTGGACGGCGACTACAATGCCGCCCGGGTGGCCCGCATGGTCGACTTCGACGGCGACGGGGATACCGACGTGGCCGCCGGCAGCGGTCTGGGCACCACGGACGACATGGCCTGGTACGAGAACCTGGACGGCCTGGGGCTGAACTGGGCCAAGCACGACGTCTCCGGCGCCTTCACCTTCCTCACCTCGGCCACCGCTGCCGACATGGACGGCGACGGCGACACGGACATGGTGGGCTCGGCCACCGGCCTGCTCTACGACGGTGTTTACTGGGCCGAAAACCTCGATGGTGCCGGCACCGAGTGGGCCGACCGACAGCTCTACATCGGACAATATGAGTATGTCACCGGAACCTATCCGGTGGACCTGGACGGCGATGGGGACATGGACGTCATCGGCACCGGCAACCACGACTTCTCGTTGAAGAACATCATCTGGTGGGAAAACCTCCACGGCACGGGGGGCGGCTGGCAGCAGCGGGTGATCGGCCCAAACTGGGAGGGGACCATGATTACCGCCGCCGACATCAACGGCGACGGCTTCCCCGACCCGGTCTGCGCCGGCGATTGGATGGACGCCATCGCCTGGTGGGACGGCGCGCGGGCCTACAAGGCATCGGGCACCCTCGACTCCAGCATTCTCGACACGGATACCTGGCCCCGGTGGGGTACTATCGACTGGCGGGCCGAGGAGCCGGACGGTACGGAGGTTTTTTTCCGCGTCCGCTCCTCGAGCGACGAAACGGCCATGGGGGAGTGGTCCGCCGCGATCACCTCGCCGGGCAGCCTCGAGGGCCTGCTCGCTGAGAGCGACCGCTACGTGCAGTACCAGGCCGTGCTGCAAAGCGATGATCCGGCGGTGACGCCGCAGCTCGAAGCGGTGGCCATCGACTGGACCGGCGGGCCTGCCCCGGGATTGCCGCGCCTGGCCGTCGGCCCCGGCCCCTCCCCGGACAACCCGCCGCTGGTCCGGGTCTTCCCGCCGGAGCAGGATGCGGCCCACGAGACGGAGTTTTCGGCCTACGGCGCCACCGGTTTCGGTACGGGTGTGGCCAGTGGCGATGTGGACGGCGACGGGCTGGACGAACTGCTCACCGGGGCCGGCCCGGGTGAAATTTACGGCCCCCACGTCCGCGGGTTCGCCCTGGACGGCGATCCGCTGGCCGGGTTGAGTTTCCTGGCCTACGCGACGCCCCGATGGGGGGTCAATGTGGCTGCCGGCGACCTGGACGGCGACGGCTTCGAGGAGATCGTCACCGGCGCCGGACCGGGGGCGGTGTTCGGCCCCCACGTGCGGGCCTTCGACTACGATGGCGGCGGTGCGGTGCAGCCCGTGGCCGGTGTCAGCTTCTTTGCCTACGGCACGCACAAGTGGGGGGTCGAGGTGGCCGCCGGCGACATCGACGGCGACGGGTATGACGAGATCGTCAGCGGCGCCGGCCCCGGGCAGGTGTTCGGCCCCCACGTGCGCGGCTGGAACGTGGACGGGGGTGAAGCCGCGGCGATCCCGGCGGTGAGTTTCCTTGCTTACGGCACGAACCTCTTCGGGGTGCGGGTGGCCTGCGGCGACGTGGACGGCGACGGCATCGACGAGTTGATCACCGGGCCCGGCCCGTCACCGGCGTTCGCCCCGCACGTGCGCGGCTGGAACTTCGACGGGACGGCGGTGGGCCCGCTGCCGGGATTCAGCTTTCTGGCCTGGCCGTCGTCCGAAGCGATGTTCGGCGCACGGGTGGCCGGCGGGGCCGACCTCGACCAGGACGGCCGGGATGAGGTCGTCGTGGCCCCCGGTCCGGATCCGGCCGTCGACACACCGATTCGGGTCTACGCCTACGATGGTGGGCAAATCACCCTGCTCTTCTCGTTCCAGGCTTACTCCTCAGGGATCTCCCACGGCGCCGGTGTGACCGCCGGCCGTTTCTGAGGCTGATTCGTGGACACGGATACACCAGGCCGAAGACCACGCCGGGTATGGCTGAAACTGGTGCTGGTCTGTGTCCTGGCCCTCCTGGCCGTGGTGGCCCTGCGCTCGGCCCTGGTCACTAGCGCCGTGATCATCCACAACGACGAACGGCACTACGCCCTGGACGGGTTCTGGGTCAAATCGGGCCTGCCCCCGGCGACGATCTGGAACGTGCTGCTCCGGGGGCACATGCACCCCCACCCGCTCTACAATCCATTGACCGGAAAGCTCAAGCCGCACGGTGAATTCACCAGGGGGTTCAGCCGCGGAGACGACGACCTGGCCACCTTCCCCCGCGCCGGCCACCCGGCGCTCTTCATGACGCTGCTCGGACCGCTCTTCGCCTTCTTCTCCAAATCCTGGCTGCTGAGGGCCGACCACTACGTGCTGCTGGCCCGGATGGTCAACACGCTGCTCGATTGCCTGACCTGGCTCATGCTCTACCAGCTGCTGCGGGACCTCTTCGGCAGGCGGATCTCCCTGTGGGTCGTTCTCCCCGCGGCCCTGCTGCCCTACGTGCTGGTCATCGGGTCCCTCGGCTACCTCGACGGGCCCGGTACGTTCATGATCGTGCTCGGCGCCTGGTTCTGGTTCCGCTTCATGCACCGGCAGGCCTCACCGTGGCGGGGCGTCGTGCTCGGCCTGCTGCTCGGGGCGGGGATTCTGATGAAACAGTCGAACGTCTTCGCCATCCCCCTGCTGGCGGCCGCGGTCTGGTGCCGTCCGCCCCGCCGGCGGGCCCGCGAACTGGTGCTGCCGCTGGCCCTCGCCGCCGCGGTTGTCGCCGCCACGGTGCTCGTCGGCTGCAAGCCCCTCGACCTGGTGACGAAGACCATGGACACCGTGGAGCGCACCAGCCGCTACGGTGCGAACCGGCACGTGGCCAGTGACGGCACCCGGCGGATTACCTACCTCTTCGATGCGGCAGGGCACTACCATTTCGGCTCAACGCCGGGGAAGCCGAAGTCGTTCGTTCAGTCCCGTGCGCTGATTCTGGCGCACAGCATCACCTTTCCCCTGCTGCTCGCCGTCTTCCTCCTCTCGGTGATCGTCCTGCTGCTGCTCCGCCGCTGGCGGTGTCTGGCGCTGCCGCTGGTCATCATCGGCATCGCCACGGTGATCCCGGTGGGCACCTGTGTCCGGCGGCTCTACCTGCTGCTGCCCTTCGCGCTCTTCACCATCGCCCTGGCGGTGTGGGAATGGCAGCAGCGGAAACGGTCCTTCACGTCCGGTTGAGTCGTTTCCCGAACTCTTCCCGGATGTAACCGGCGGCGGTGGCCACCTGGGCCAGCCCCAGCAGCAGGGCCGTGGTGACGGGGCGGCGGCAATCCGGGTCGGCAAAGGGGTGCCGCATCAGACCGAGGTAGAAACGGGGTGGCTCGGCGCCCACGGCCCGCCCGCCCTCCCGGCGCAGCCGGTGGTAGGACAAGGCGCCGCGGCCATAGTTGAAGTGCTGCCGGAGGAAGGAGCGGAGGGTGAGCGCGTGGTGGTGGTGGACCACGGCCCCGGCGGCATAGACCAGCTCGAGACCCTGCCGGCGGCAGCGCCGGCAGAATTCGCGGTCCTCCCCGCCGGCCAGGGGGAATTTTGTGTCGAACCCCCCCAGCTCGAGGAACCGCTGCCGTTCCAGTGCCATGTTGCAGCTGGCGAAGAACGGCCGTTGCGCTTCGAAGTAGTAGCCGTAGAGGTAGGTCATCAGGGCCTGGGTCGCCTCGGCGCAGCGGTTGTCCGGCAGGGCGTTGACCACGCGGCCGCCCGCCAGCCGACCGTTCCCGCCGTCCAGGGCTTCGTCCAGTCGCCCGAGCCAGTCCGGCGCCGGCCGGCAGTCGTCGTCGAGGAAGGCGAGCCAGTGCCCCGATGCCGCCTCCGCCCCCCGGTTCCGCGCCCGGGCCGGGCCGCCGTGCTGCTGGAGGATGAAGGTGAGGTCCAGGGAAGGGAAATCGGTTTTCAGCGCCGCCGCGACCCCCTCGGCATCGGGTGAACCGTCGTCCACCACGACGACCTCGAATTCCGCCCCGTGCAGGTCGAGCTGTTCCAGGGCCTCGAGGCACCGGGTCAGCTGACGGGGCCTGTGGTAGGTGGGGATGATGATGGAAAAGAGCGGGTGCGGCACTCCGGCAAACTCCTCTGTCCGACCGGTCCCACCGGCGACTGTGGAAAATGAGCGATCTCCACTATACCGGATCGCCCGGTGACGGGCCAGTTCGGCGCGGTCGACCGGGTCCGACCCATGGGATAGAATGGGTGAAATCCGAACCGATCCCGCAGGAGCCGAAGCCAGGTGTACATCGAGCCCGAAAATCGGGAGGAACCGACCACCGCCGTGCCGGTGAGCAAGAAACTGGTGGTCATCAACTCCGCCAGCTCCATCGCCGCCCACCTGATCAACGTCGGCGTGCTGGTCTGGCTCCAGCCTTTCCTGCTGGCCCGGGTGAGCATCGAGGAGTACGCGCTCTACCCGGTGGTGGTGGCGCCGCTGGTCTTCGTGCCCCTGCTGAGCAGCATCCTCACCGGCGGGCTGGGCCGCTTCGGTGTCGAGGCCTATGCCCGAAACGATCGGGAACGGCTCTCCGAAATCGTTTCCACCATGTTTCCCCTGCTCGCCGCGGCCGGCCTGCTGATCATCGTGCTCGGCGCCGCCTTTGCCTGGAAGGTCGATCGTCTGCTGGAAGTCGCGCCGGGGCTGGTCTCCGATGCCCGGCTGATGCTGCTCCTGCTGGTGGCCGCCGCCTCGCTTCGCGTGGTGCTCTCACCCTTCGAGATCGGCCTCTTCATCCGCCAGCGCTTCGTGCTCATCAATTCGATCCTGGTCGCCACGCAGTTCTTCCGCCTGGCCCTGCTCATGGCCCTGCTCCTGGGCATCAGCCCGCGGGTCCTCTGGCTCGTGGTCTCGGCCACCATCGCCGACAGCCTGGGGCTGCTGGTCACCGTGGCGCTCTCCCGCCGCGCCGTCCCCGCGCTCCGCTTCAGCCCGCGGTCCTGGTGCTGGTCCTGCGCCCCGGAGCTGATCTCCTTCGGCGGCTGGACCTTCGTCATGCAGGCCGCCGGCACCCTGCGCCGCGGCGTGGTGCCCATCCTGCTCAACAAGTTCTCCACCGCGCTGCAGGTCTCCTGCTTCTACCTCGGTTCCATCGCCATGACCCAGATCCAGTACATGACCCACCTGGCCTCCAATCCGCTGCTGCCGGCGATGGTGGCCATGCACACCCGCGGCGACCGCAACGGGCTGGCCGACGTCTACCTGCGGGGCGGTCGTTACGGCCTCTGGTTCTGTACCTTCGTCTGCGCGCCGCTGGTGGTCTTCAGCCGCGAGCTGTTCCAGGTCTACGTCGGGCCCGGCTATGGCGATGCCGCCCTGGTCACCGCCATCCTGCTCGCCGCGCTCCCGGTGCAGTACGGCAACGTGATGCTCAGCCGGCTGGCCATGGCCACCGGCGAGGTGAGCCGCTTCGCCTTCCAGGTGCTCTTCAACCAGGGGATGAGCCTGGTCATCTCCGCCGTGCTCATCTGGCGCATGGAGATGGGGGCGCTGGGCGCCGCGCTGGGTGCCTGCTTCGCCCTGGTGATCATGCAGCCGCTGGTCATGTGGCGCATGGGCCGGCGCATGGCCGGTGTCAGCTGGTCCCAGTGGCTGCGCACCACGATGATCCCCGGGATGGTGCCGGCCCTGGTTGCGCTTCCCGCCTGGCTGGCCGTGGAGCAGCTGCTGCCCCAGCGGAGCTGGTGGGAGCTGATTCTCGGCGGCGTCCCCGGGGCGGCGGTCTTTATCGCCGTGCTGCTCATCTTCGCCATGAGGGACCAGGACCGCCGGGACCTGCGCACCATTCTCCGCCGCTTCGGGGGGCGTTCGGGATGAGGGGGCGCATGGTGTTCAATCCGCTGAACGAGCTTCGGGCCCTCTTCTCCCGGGGGGAGGTGCACGCCCCGGTGTTCATTATCGGCTGCGGGCGCTCGGGGACCACCGCCCTGGGCACCCTGCTCGCCGAGCACCCGGCGGTGACCTACCTCAATGAACCACGTGACACCTGGGCCCGCGTGTTCCCGCGGAGCGACATCTGGTCCGACCGTGCCCCGGCCCGCGGCGGCCGGCTGGTGCTCACCGCCGGCGATACGGACGATGCGCGGGGCCGCCGGCTGCGGCGACTGTTCCACGCCATGACCGTGCGCAGCGGTGGCCCGCTGCTCGTGGAGAAGCTGCCGATCAATACGTTCAGGCTGGGCCTGATCCGCGAGATTTTTCCCGGGGCGCGCTACATCCACCTCTACCGCAACGGGCTCGAAGTGGCCCGCTCCATCGAGCCGCTGGCCCGCGCGGGACGATGGTTCGGCGCCGGCGGCTACAAGTGGGACCGTCTCGTTGAATATGCCGATGGGCGGCCGGATACCCGCGGCCTCCCGGCGCGGTGCGTGTCGCCCTTCCACCGCGGCCTGCTGGAGTGGCGGCTGAGCACACGCTGCGCCGTGGATTTCCTCGACGGGCTTCCCGGGGAGCGATTTGTCGAACTGTCCTACCGGGAGTTCACCGCGGACCCCGGCGGCGCCATCGTCCGTCTCGCCGCCTTCCTCGATCTCGACGCCGGGCCGCCGCTGGTCGGCCTGGCCCATGATAGAGTGTCCCGCAGGGCGGCGAGCCTCGACCGTGAGCCGCTCAATGAGCCCGAGCGGGAGATCGGCGGCCCGCTGCTGCCGCTGTCCATGGACGGAAACCGTTCGGGCCTGGTGCCCGGGCGGGGGGAGGATGACGGAAACGGATGATGACCGACGGCGGCAGTGCGGACATCCCCCGGACCATCTGGACCCTCTGGCACCAGGGCCTGG
>Ga0180436_10000548_pt1 | contig 38710 bp, 28 predicted proteins | sample SS_ome_2_FD_132434 | JGI IMG/M metagenome (GOLD analysis project Ga0180436, IMG submission 132434) | Hypersaline lake sediment archaeal communities from the Salton Sea, California, USA - SS_3_S_2 metaG | ecosystem: Environmental > Aquatic > Non-marine Saline and Alkaline > Hypersaline >... | reverse complement strand
GGCAACGAGCGGGCGTTCACCGCCATGGTGCGAAACGCACTATTCCGGCGGGTGGAGTTGTTCGCACGACGGCGCTGGCACGACCTGGGCGAGTTGGACTCCGCCTCCGGTTGGACGGCTGACCGCTGGCAGGAGGTCATCGGGGACTACTTCGCCGAGCATGACGATGTCGGCATCGGCGCCGACGCGCGCGGGCCGGCCCTGTTGATCATCGACCGCCAGCCCGGGGTGTGGCGGGTGCGTCAGATCCTGGATGACCCAGCCGGTGACCACGACTGGGGTATCGCGGTGGAGGTTGACCTGGAGGCCTCCGACGCCGAGGGCGCGGCGGTGCTGCAGGTGATGGACGCGGGACGGCGTGATTGACCCTCACGCCGACTGCGCCGGCCGCATCTCAGTCCCGAGTCGACGGGTTCGCCTGATGCCAGGCCGACCAGATCTCCGGGCGCAACCGTCCGCGATCCGGTACCGACAATCCGGCGTCCCGGGCCCAGGCACGAACCTCGGCGGTGGTCGGGCCGGGCGCGGCAGGACCGTCAACGACCTCGGTGATATCGACCGTAGTCGGCGAGATGCGTTGTTGCACAGCTTCTTCGGTCGCCGCCCAGACCTTTGCGGCAGCCAGGAAGCGGTATGTCCACTCCTCGGCGAGCGGACGGGTCTCACAGAACACCAGCGGCACATTCGGCCAGCGGACCTGTAACTCGGCGAGCCCGTCGGCGACCATCGCGGGCCGGACGTAGTCCAGCTTGAACAGCTGGGAGTAGCGGTCCTCCACCACCACCGCCGCGCGCGGGAGGGCGGCAAGGTCGGCGACCTGGTACCGCAGTTTGCCGCCGGTGAGGCCGGCAACCAGATCGGCCAGCGACTTGCGTTCGACGCTGGCGATAAGCCGGCCGTCTTCGACGATTCCGTAGTCTCCGCACGGCAAGGCGCGTTTCACCGTCGCGACCTGCTGACTGGCGAACCGGTAGCGGTACTGCTCGTGGCTGTCGACCACGATCTGCAGACCGCAGATACTCTGCGCGCGAGCGGTCGGGGTTCGCACGTTCGGCCGCGCCTGTTTGCGGGTGCGGGGTGACTGCCAGAACACCGCATCGCGGCCACGCGCCCGGGTGAACACCAGTTGGGAGCGGGTGTGCCGGGACCGATCGGCGATGACGTCGATCGCCGCGCCGCGCCGATGGCAGGACCGCAACGCCACTTGTTCGACGATCACCGGATCCGCCGGCCAATCGGCCAGCGGTACCGGGTAGGCGAACAGCGCCTTCTCCCGTGGCCAGGTGCCCGCCGTCCGGAACAGCAGGTCGCCGCCCGCCAGCGGAACCCGCAACAGGAACGGCAATCGGGAATCCTGGTCCGGATTGGCCGCGATAAGCAACTCCACCATGACTGGTGAGTCTGCCGGGTGAATCGGGTCCTGGCCATCACAGCGTTCCGAATCCCCCGGCCGCAACCGCTCAGTTGGCGGTCGGTGGAGCTTGCGGTTGGAAGGGGTCGTACCACCACCAGTTGGCTCGTTCGCCGGTAGGTCCGGGGCAGGGTGGCACAGCTGGGGGCGGGTTGCTGGGTGGGCGGGCCAGCGATCCGGGTGGTAGGGCGTCGCCGTCGCCGTCGGTGACGATGAGACGGTCCGCGGGTCCGGTGATGGTGATGGTGCCGCCGTGGTGCGACCGGTGGTGGAAGGGACAGAGCAAAACCAGGTTGTGCAGTTCGGTGGGGCCGCCGTCTTCCCAGTGCTGGATGTGATGGGCGTGCAGGCCGCGGGTCGCGGCGCACCCTGGCACAGCGCAGGTCTTGTCGCGATGCTCCAGGGCCCGGCGCAGCCGACGGCTGATGGTGCGGGTCGTTCGACCAGAGCCGATGACCTGACCAGCACGTTCGAACCAGACTTCGCATGTCGCGTCACAGGTCAGGTATTGGCGCTCGGATTGATCCAGTAACGGCCCGAGGTGCAGGGCGGCGATCTTCTGTTCGACGTCAAGGTGCACCACCACGGTGGTGCGCTGACCGTGCGGGCGGCGCGCGGCCTCGGTGTCCCATCCGGTCTCGACCAGCCGCATGAAAGCGTCGAAGGTGGTCGGGATGGGGTCGTGCTGACCGGCCGCGCCCGGATCGCTGTTCTCTCGATCGCGTTTCCACTCGGTCAACAGCGCATCGCGGTGGGACTGCAACCCCGCCTCCAACACCGCCGAGTCGGCGTGGGGCAGGGTGATCCGCCAGAAGTCGAACCCGTCACCGCCGGAGGTCTTGCTGATCGCCGGTTGCGGGCCGGGCCGCGGGCCGGGATCGGGCCGGGGCTCCAATCCGATCGCGGTGCGCAATTGGCTTACGGTGGCCACCGCGGCCAGCTGCGCATAGTGGGCGTCGGAGCCCGCACCGGCGCGGGCGGCAATAACCCCGACTTGGTCCAACGACAGCCGGCCCTCCCGCATCCCCGCGGTACAGGCCGGGAAGGAATCCTGCCGGTGGGCCACCGTCGCGATCGCCTGGGCATTGGCCCGCGAGGTGCCGGTCTTCCAGGCGACCAGTGCCGCGACCGAACGCGCCCCGGTGGCACCCCAGATCCCGTCACGGTCGATCTCGGCCACGATGTCGACAATGCGTCCATCGATCGCGTTGCGCTGACCGGTCAACTCCGCCAGCTCCTCGAAGAGGACCGCCAGCCGTTCATCGGGACGCGAATCGACATCCGGAGCGGTCGCGGTAACGGTCATGGCATCAGCATCCCACCGGGGTATGACACATTTCGCTGCGGCGAAAACGGCGGCGGACGGCCACCACCGCACGGCGATCAACGATCCTGCCGCCGAAACGCTCTCCAGACCGGGGAGTACCGGCGCCACCAGAGGTGACGATATCCCTCGTCTAGATCCCGCCGAGGTCCCGCGCCGCACACGCTCGAGCGAGGGCTTGCTGGAACGCCTCCACGTCGCCGGCGCACGCATCGAGTTCCGCCGGGCCCAGCAGTGCCACCAGACCGCCATCGGTGCGAGCGACCACGAACGGTGCGGGTGAACCGACGGCGAGTACGTCCTGCGGAGCGTCATCGCGGTGATAGGTGCGGAACTCGACATCGAGCTGATCCCGGCAGCGCTGCCAGTCGGCCCGTTCGGTGAACAGGCCGTGGGTGATCTCGCACAGCGCGCAGTGGGTACGGCCGAGCCTGGCGCCGATCCAATAGCGCGCCTCGCCGAGCAGGCTGCCGTCGGCGTCGTAGACGCCGATGAGTTCGCGCACGGTATCTGGCATCGTTCGAGGTTACCGGCGGCAGCGAAGCGAGACGCGCGCCTACTCCGTCTGCGGGTTGATCCCGAGCCGCTTCATGCAGCTTGTACGCGACATCGCGACCAGGGCGGGTTGGGCATTGTCGAAACCGGCCAGCACAGGAGTGTCCCGCTTCATCTGACTGATGGAGGCATCGATACAGCGCTGCAGCCGCTGACCATCGGAGTCGCGCCACTGCGAGTAGCCGATGAAGCCGACAGCCGCCAGACCGACCACCAGGTAGATCCAGACGCGGGGATTTCGGGCCACAGTTCAGTATTGCCCATCGGCAGTGCCCACCGCGCCCTGCCAACTGAGCGGCACTCGAACGATCCAGCGGGGTCGGGTCCGGCCACCTCCGGAACGGGCGCACACTGGACGTCATCGAAAGGAGTGGCCATGGCGCGCTACGTGACAACGGTGAGGACCGCGAAGACCCCGAAGGAGGCGTTCGCTTATATGGCCGATCTGCGGAACTTCGCCGAATGGGATCCCGGTGTGAAGGCTGTCAGGCAGGTGCAGGGCTCAGGCGGTGGCCCCGCCGCCGTGTTCGATGTCACCGTCGCCGGTCCGGGTCGCGACCTGACACTGCGGTACGTGACCGAGGAGTACGACACCCCGCGAAACCTCCTCGTGGTGGCCCGCAGCACCGTGTTCACCTCGATCGACCGGATCACGGTCGAGCCGGACGGCACCGGGGCGGTCGTCACCTACGACGCAGATCTGCGGCTCAACGGCGTGCTGCGCGTCGGCGATCTGGGCCTGCGGCTGGTGTTCGGCCAGATCGGGGACCGGGCTGCTGCCGGTCTGCGCCGGGTCCTGGGTGCACCCGCTGCGGGGAACAGCTGATTGAGACTGATCCGGATCCCGGGACAGCGACGTTCAGCGGACCGGTTCGGCTGGGGACATCACCCGAGAAATCACCCTAGGAAATCAGTTCGCGGATGTCCTCCGCGCTCAGAGCCGAACCAAAGGCGTTGCCGTCGTCGATGACGCTGGCGAACAACTTCGCCTTCCTGGCGTTGAGTGCGAGCACCTTCTCCTCGATGGTGTCGCGCGCGATCAGCCGATAGACCATGACAGTGCGGGTCTGCCCGATCCGGTGGGTTCGGTCGACGGCCTGTGCCTCGACCGCCGGATTCCACCACGGGTCGAGCAGGAAGCAGTAGTCGGCCTCGGTCAGGTTCAACCCCGACCCGCCGGCTTTGAGGCTGATCAGGAAAACCGGCGCGTCACCGTCTTTGAACCGCTGAATTGCCGCGGGGCGGTCGCGGGTTCGGCCGTCGAGGTAGCAGTAGTCGATCCCCTCGGCGTCGAGCCGATCCCGGACCTTTCCCAGAAATCGGGTGAACTGGCTGAACACCAGCGCGCGATGACCGCCGCCGGCGACCTCGCGCAGATGGTCGGTGAGGACGTCGATCTTGGCGCTGGGCAACCCGGCGTGCTCCGGGGCACCCAGGCCGGGATGTAGCGCCAGCTGCCGCAGCACGGTCAGCGACTTCAGGATGGTGAACCGGTTGCGCTGGAGGTCGCCGAGCAGACCGAGCACCTTCTGACGCTCACGCTGGAGGCGGGTCTCATACAACTTACGGTGCCGCGGGGTGAGTTCGACATCGAGAATCTGATCCTGTTTGGCGGGCAGTTCCGGTGCGACCAGATCCTTTGTGCGGCGCTTTACCAGCGGCTTGATGCGCCGACGGAACAGGTGCAGCAGTTCGGCGTCGCCGGTCTTTTCGATGGGTTTGCCGTAGAACTCGGCGAAACTACTGGCGTCGGGGAACAATCCGGGCGCGGTGATCGCCAGAAGCGACCACAACTCCATGAGGTTGTTCTCCATCGGCGTTCCCGTGATGGCCAGTTTGAACGGAGCGCTGAGCTTGCGCGCACAGTGGTGGGTTTTTGCGCGACGGTTCTTCACGTACTGCGCCTCGTCGAGGATCAGCCCCGACCATGTCTGCGCGGCGTGGGCGTCATAGTCGAGCCGAAACAGCGTGTAGGACGTGACGACGATATCGGCGTCAGCGACCACCTCGCCCAGATCCGTGCCCGAGCGGCCCAGGGTGTCGGCCAACATGGCGACCTTCAGCCCCGGCGCGAACCGCGCGGCCTCGGTAGCCCAGTTCGACACCACACTCGCGGGGGCCACCACCAGAAACGGCGGACCCGAGTCGCATTGGCGGGCATGGCAGATTAACGCCAGGGTCTGCACTGTCTTACCCAGTCCCATATCGTCGGCGAGGATTCCACCCAGGCCATGGTCGTACATCGCTGCCAGCCAGGCGAAACCGTCGTGCTGATAAGGGCGCAGTTCGGCCCGCAGCGTGTCCGGCAGATCGACCGGCTCGAGGCTCTGGAGCGCCTGCAGCCCCGCCACCTGGCGCCGCCACTGCTTGGCCTGACGCACGACCGCGGCGACCGAGGCCAAATCCTCGAACAAGCCCGATTGGTATCGGCTTATCCGCGGCGGACCATCGTCATCGCTGAGCGCCCGGGCCTCCTCGATGAGTGCGCGCAGCGTCGCCAGTTCGGGTTTGTCCAGGGCGATGTAGGCGCCGTCATCGAGGAGCAGATAGTCATCGCCGTTGGTCAGCGCGGAGAGTAGCTGGGGCAGCGGTAGTTTCGTCCCCTCGACACTGACGGTGATGCGAAGGTCGAACCAGTCGGCCTCCCCCGCGATCGCGGCGGTGCTCAGCCCGATCTGCAACGAGTCACCGGCCTCGCGGTAGTCCGCGGGACGTCCGGCGAGGTCGATGGTGACGCCGTCCATCGCGGACAGCAGCGGTTGCAGGTCGGTGGCGAAGCGCATGGTGTCGACGCCGCCGAGGACCGTCCCGGTGAGGGCTCCCAGACCGTCGCGCAGTCCGTAGGACTCCAGGGGTGCGTCGATATCGGCAGCCTGTTGACGCTCAGCGTCCAGATCACGCACACCGGTGGCATCGCCGGCGTCGACAGGGATGCGGAAGTCCCGGTCGCCCAGACGGTAGGACCAGAACCAGCTGAGCACCACTTGATGTCCGGGGCGATAGTCCGCCCGTAACACCACCTCCGGGCCGGTGATCTCCGGCGGACTGAACGAGCCGTCCGAGGATGTCACCTCGGCCACCGACCGCAGCCGCGGGTAGTAGGCGAAGGCGAACTGGTCCACCGATTCGACGGGGATCTCCAGGACATCGTCGCCCAGGACAAGGCGCTGCAGCGGGACCGGCGCCGCGGTGTCGAGCTGCGCCAGCCGTAACCCGCCGTCGAAATGGGCCACACCGTACGCGGGTGATCCGATGAAGGCAGCCGCTGTGACGGGGGTGTCGTCAACCGTGAGGATTGGGCGCACGGTCAGGACGTCCGGACCTTCGGCGGTGACGTCCAGGCAGATACGCGCCGATGAGCCCAGATGAACCTCTTGCCCAGTGCCGGCCTGGACCAACCGAACTCCCGCCCGCCGGGCCTGAGCCAGCAGCGGCCAGATCTGCGCGGTGCTCAGGCCGGCCAGGTCGAGGGTTTTCACCACACCGTAGGAGCCGTAGGAATAGCTCGTATATCGGCTCGCGGCTGCCGATTGGGAGAGGGCGAACAGAGTGCGCAACGTCTCGATGTGTTCGCGCTGATAACCGCAATGGACTAGTCCCGACAACCCGGACCAGCTCAGCTCTCCGGCGACCCACCCCCCACGCTTGCCTGGCCTGACGACGCGGGCTTCCAGCGTCGCGGCGCGGGCGTCGGCAATCAGGTTCAGCTCAACCCCCAGGACGGCGGTGTCCGCGGCGGTTCCCGCTGAGCCGTTCCGGGTGTTTTCGGGCAGGAGCGCCTCCAGTGACTGCTGCCAGGGGACCCGCCCCGGGGGTTGCCGGGCGGTAGCCGCCGTCACTACCAGGGCCGCCACGTGCTTGCAGTCCACCCGCATCGGGCAGGTGCACCGGCCGCCCCGCACGGCCCAGGCACCGACCGGCCCGGGCACGAGGTTGACACTCGCGGCGTAGGGGCGGGGATGATTGCCGCGAACGGTTCCGTTCAGGGTGGCGCCGTCCGTGCTCCACTGGCATTGCAGAACCCGGCCCCGGCGGGCGTAGTCGGTGCCGCGCCGGAAGGTATCCCGACCCAGTCGGGCTTCGGCATGCTCGAGGGAGATACCCGGGTTGGTCATCACCTGCATGCGTGCACGGTAGGCCGACGCTACGACAGGATTGCCCAGCCTGACGGCGTGCCGCCCGGAAGTGCGTCAGATGAGGCTGATGTGGCGTTCCTGGCGCGTTCCGGCCCGGCCCGCGACGGGGACGATCACCGCGACAGCGGGGTGTGCCGCCGGGATCACGCCACGGCGGCCGCGAAGGACTGATAGAGATCGCCGGGCAGCGGGGTGTGTAACTCCCAGGTGATGGCCATCGGCTTCTCCCCGACGTGGCTGCGGTAGGTGGCCGGGCCCAGGAACCAGAACGCGCGATCATCGGCGCGCAGCCGGGTGAACAGCATGATCGAGCGGCCCTCGCGTTCGTGGTGGCGGTAACGCAGTCCGGTGTCGCTGCCGGCCCGGGTAGTCGACTGGCTCTCCCAGTGAATGAGCCGGGCGCTGATGGCGTAGTCGCGGTAGCGAGTGGTCGGCGAGAAGCTGCCGCTGCTCTTGTCCAGGGTGAATGCCAGCAGGTCGGCGCGCTCGTCTTTGACCTCGCGCACACCTTCGCGCCAGTTCGGCGTCTTTGCCTGTCCCCCGACACCGAACGCCGCCATGATCTCGATACGCGAGTACCGCGAGTGGACTTGAAGCGGAACATCGGGATGCGTCGGCAGCGCACCGCCCAGGTGGTCCACCCGCTCATCGAGTTCGAACAGCAGTTGGGCCAGTTCGGCCCGGACCTGCGGGTGCGCCCAGAGCAGATCAGCACCGTCCTGCAGGGACTGTTTGCGGGTGAGCACCTGATCGCCGAGGCTGGCGACCAGCATGCGCACCAGGCGGCGTTGCCGTTCCGGCAGCGCCGCGACATCCGGGGAAAGCCGCGACTCCAGCAGCCGGCGGTAGGCTTCGATTCGTTCGTCGTCATCGACGTGCAGCAACCGGCCGATCGCCTTGCGCAGCGGCGCTTCGTGCGGGCCGGCCGACGCCACCGGAACACCCGCCGCTTCGCACAGCTCCGACCAGCCCCGGCTGCCGTCGTACACATCGGGCAGGTCCAGACCGGACTCCGCCAGATATCGAGATAGCGTCACATCGGGATAGCCGGCGTGCACCACCCGCAGTTCCTCGACGCGGGCCGGCCAGCGCGACGGGATGGCCTCCCGCAGGCTGGCCAGTACAACCTCGGAGGCCTTGGCGTCCAGGTGCATGTAGCACCCGGCGGGTAGGAACGGAAAGCCCTGCCGCACTAAGCGTTCGATATCGCGGCGGGTGCCTCCGAGCAGGGCCCGGTAGCGGCGGTCGAAGCGGAACTCCCGGCGGTGCGTGCCGACGAAGTCCAGCACGGTGCACACACTCTTGTTCGGCGATCGGCGCAGTCCGCGGCCGAGTTGCTGCAGGAACAACGTCGGGCTCTCGGTGGGCCGCAGCATCAGCAGCGTGTCCACCGCCGGGACGTCGACACCCTCGTTGAACAGGTCTACCGAGAACACCACCCGTACCTTCCCGGCGGCAAGATCGGCCAGAGCCGCTTTCCGGTCGGACTGCGGGCTGTCCCCCCAGACCGCCACCGCCGGCAGACCGTGTCTGGTGAAGTGCGCGGCCATGAACCGGGCATGTTCGATGCTGACACAGAAACCCAGAGCCTTCATGGTGGCGGGGTCGTCGGCCAGCCGGGTCACCTCCTGCACCACGGTGCGCGCCCACGCATCGGTACTGGTGTACAGGTTGCTCAGGGCGGTCACGTCATAGCCCTGACCTCGCCGCCAGGGGATATCGGTGAGGTCCAGGCCGTCATGAATACCGAAATACATGAAGGGGCACAGGCGCTGCTGGTCGATGGCATCCCACAGCCGCAGTTCGGCGGCGATCCGATCGCCGAACCAGTGCAGGATCGACAGGTCGTCGCTGCGTTCGGGTGTGGCGGTCAGGCCGAGCAGTTCGCGGGGCGCGATGTGGTCGAGCAGCCGGCGGTAGGACGGTGCGGCCGCGTGGTGGAACTCGTCGACGATGACGATATCGAAATGATCGGGCGGAAGGTCCTGCAGGTTGGCGGCGTGCAGGCTCTGCACCGAGGCAAAAACATGGTCGAAGCGCTGCGGCCGGGACCCGCCGATCCACTTCTCCCCGAAGGAGGCGTCCCGGATGGCATGCCGGAAGGTGGCCATGCTCTGATCCAGGATTTCGTTACGGTGGGCCACGAACAGCAGCCGCGCCCGCGGCAGCGCGGCGCGCAGGCGGGCGTAGTCCACAGCGGCCATCACGGTCTTACCGGTACCGGTGGCGGCGACCAGCAGATTGCGATGGTGCCCGCGGGCGCGTGCGACCGAGATGCTCTCCAGTAGCCGCTCCTGGAAGGGTTCCAGGCGAATCTCGATGGGGCTGAGGATGACATCCGGCCCGGTGTCCCCGGCACCGACCCGGCGCCTCTGCCCGTCGAACTCGAGGGCATCGAACGGTACGAAGTCTGAACTGTGCCAATAGCTTTCGAACACCGCCTCGAACTTCTCGAGGATATCGGGGTTACGGGCCGCGGAGGCCCGCACATTCCACTCCAGTCCGGTGACTTGGGCGGAGTGGGTGAGGTTGGATGAGCCCACATAGGCGGTGGAGAAACCGCTGCGCCGGTGAAAGATCCAGGCCTTGGCGTGCAACCGGGTGGTGGACACGTCATAGGAGATTCGGACCTGCGCGCCCAGGTCGTCCAGGGACTGCAGGGCCGCCCGCTCGGTGGACCCGGTGTACACGGTGGTCAGGACCCGCAGCGGTTTTCGCTGTTCGCAGTGCCGGCGCAGCGCGGCCATCAGCGGGTTGATGCCGCTGCGGCGGATAAACGCCATCAGCACGTCGATCTCGTCGGCGGAGTCGATCTCGGCGTCGAGTTGGTGCAGCAGGCCCGGCTCCCCGGGTGCGTTGGTGAGCAGGGTGGTGTCCAGCAGCGGGATCAGCGGTTCGGGAAGAGGAGCCGGGGTGCCGTCGGGCCGGCGGGGCTGGATCGCGCGCAGAACCGCACCGGGCTGCACCGGCGCCTCGGTGAGTTCGGACTCGACGATCTCGGCCAGCCGGCCGATGAGATCGCGAGCCACCTCGATGCCCACCTGCACCCGATCGCTGTCGGCGACGGATTCCAGGGTCCGCCGGATCCGGCGGCTCAGGTGCAGCGCGATCCGATCGGCGGCCTCGGCGGTGTGCAGCGACCGCGATCTGGAGGTGAACCGGGTGCCCAGCGAATCGAGTTCACCGCGCAGCGCCTCGGTGAGCAGCTGTTCGTAAAGACCTGGTTCCATCACGTCGCACCCCCCTGATCGTCAGACCGAGCGTCTCACGCAGCCGTTGCGCCGTCGGATCGAAACCGTGAATTGATCGTCACCCCAGCCGGTGATCGACTGCCGGTAGGCGCCGGAGGCCGATCGGCCACACTGACGGTGTGGGCAATGAATTGATCAACGAGTTCACCGACTGGCTCGAGGACCGGGACCTGCCGCAGGCCGCCGTCGTGGCCAGTCACGCCGAGATGTTCCTCACCTGGCGCGAGTCCGCACCGCTGGCCGGCCTTGACGAGGATGACCTGAGGGAATTCCTGCTCAGCTGGTGCCCGAGGCAGCTGAGCCTGCCCGCCGAGGAGTCCGGCGAGGTATGCGAGGCGGTCGGGGAATTCGTCTTCTTCCTGGGCTCCACCGGACGCCTGCGGGGAGGTCCCGAGCGGGGCCGTTCCATGATGCGGGCGGCTATCGCCCTGACCGAGACGATGACGGCCCGGATGGCCGACCCCGCCAACTTCGGCATGGCCAAGTCGATGTTCGCCGGCATCGTGGGCGACGATCCGATGACCCAGGAGGACCTGGCGGCCGCCGTCCAGCGTCGCGTCGCCGAGCACAATGCGCTGCCCATGGACCAGCGCCAGTCCGCCACCGACCGGTTCTTCGAGCCGCCGCCGGCGATCGAGCTGCCGTTCCTCCACGTCCCGCCGCCGGAGGCCGAGGTGGCGGCCGCGGTGGCCCGGGCGGTACTCCCGGACGAGGTGGGCAAACTGCGTGATTATCTCGGCGAGACCGGCAAGGCGCTGACGGCGAAGGGCAATCTCAAACTGGCCGACGGGCGCGCCCTGGTCGAGATTCTCGACACCGGCGACGAGTTCGACGAGAAGATCGGCGAGAAGACGTTCACGACCCGATCGACAGAGGAGTTGCCCCGGCTGACCTACCTGGTGGAACTGGCCCGGGAAGCGGGAGCGGTGCGCCACCTGCACAACCGCCTCGTACCGGTGAAGGCGTGGGCGAAGAAGTCGGCGGTCGAGCAGGCCGCGGTGTTGTTCGAGACGGCAGTGGGGTTGGGAGTGCTGTCGGCGACGGGTGCCCGCATGCCGTTCTACGACGACCTGCACCGCCTACTCGACGAGGGTGTCGTGCACTGGCTGTCGGCGTTGCTCGCCCCGGACGCCCGGGCGGACTTCGATGACATCGTCGAGTTGAACCGGAGCGTGGTGGACAGCCAGTTCGCCGGGACCGCGGCGGAGTACTACCTGGCCGGGGACTCCCTGGACTGGGATATCAGCCGGATCATGGAGGTGCTCGACATGACCGGGGCCATCGACTGGTCCGGTCGTCAGGAAACCGACCGAAAATGGGGTCTGAGGTACTGGACCGGTGGCACCATCGCACTGACCGCCTTCGGCCGCCACGTCCTGCCGGACCTGCTGCCCGCGGCCGGGTTGTCACTTCGGACCGCGGCCGAGTTCACCGAGGTGGATCTGACCGGACTGATCGCCGCGATGGCCGATTGTGCGCCAGAACAGCATTCGGCCCTGCTGGCCGCATGGCGGCCGTCGCTGCCGGAGTCCGAACGGGCCGGGGCCGTCGCCGCGCTGATCACCGATGCGGATGACGCGCACACCCGACTCGTCGGGTTGCGTCTGCTGGGCATGTTTGACGTAGAGGTGGCCGAACCGCATATGCGCCAACTGCTCGACACCACCGCGGCCGGGCATGCCGCGATGTGGCTGCTGGACCACGACCTCGCCGACCCCGAGACCGTCGGCGGATTCATCACCCCGGCAGCACTTCTGGACATCCTGTCCGAACTCGTTGAGGTCCCGGAGATTCTGTGTGAGCAATTCCTCAACGCCCACGACCCCGAATCCATCCTGGAGTTCCTGTGGCGCCACCCCGCACCCGAGACGGCCGCGGTGCTCGACGCACTGGGGCGGCACCTGCCCGACCGGGGGCTGGCCAAGCACGCGCGAAAAGCGGCGATCAAACACCGCAGCTGGATGGCCAACGCCGGTCTGCGGTAAACGTCACCTCGGTGCCGGGACCGCCCGCTGGTCAGCCGCGGCCGAACCTCGCCGCGATACCGTCGCGGATCGCCGCCTGCGCTGCGACATCGGACTCGTTGTAGTCCAGACACCACTGCCGGGCCAGGACGGCCTCGGGGCCGTCGCCGCGGGCGAGGTCGACCTTGGTCTGGGACACCCGGCCGCCGGGATCCTCTACAGCCCAGGTGAATCCGAACAGGTGCGCGACGGTCTTGATAGAGGCGTCCCCGCGCACCCGGAACGTTCGGTTGAACCACACCAGCAGGTCGCAGGTGATGCCCTCGAGTGCGGTTGCAACGCAGTCGAATGTGCGGGTCATACTCACCTCGACGTGATGCCAGTGGAAGACGGCCACCGTACGGCCGGACCGTTCGGCGTCGGCGCGCACGGCGGCGATGCGGGCCGCTGCGCGTTCGGCGAGCGCACGCTCGGCCTCGTCATCGAGCTGGCCGAAGGACACGACGGGTTCATAGCGCGCGGTGGTGTCGTCCTGGCCGTCGCGGATTCGCAAGCCCCACTGGTAGATCCGCCCGTCGGTGTCCCATTCGATATCGAAGTCGATTTCGACATCGGCGCTGGGCACCTCCACCGCCGCCCCGGTGAGGGGCTCCAGATCCACCCCCGCGCGGATCATCCGGGCCTGGCACACCGCGGCGTGCAGTCGCTTGCGGGCCTGTTCCGGGGTGTGCTGGCTGACCTCGGGGTGATAGCGCTCGAAGAACGCCGGGTCCTCCGGGTCCAACTCGGCCAGCGCGGCCGTCGTGGCGATCCCCATCCGGCGCAGCGTCTGCCACTCCCGGATATCGAGCCGGTCGCGGGTGATCGCCGCCGACGGATCCTCCGGTCCCATCTGTTCGGCGCAGCTCGACTCGTAGGGGCACCGCGCACATTCCTGGCAGCCGATCGGGGTGACCAGCGGTGCGGGGTCGTCGGCGGATCCGGTGATGCGCCGGGCGGTGGCCGCCACCTTGACCCGGAAAGCGTGTTCGTGGTCGTAGCGTTCCAGCACCGAGCGCCGCACCCGGCCGCGGCTGCGGGAGAAGGTGGTCCGCGTCGGCCTGGCCAGGTCGTACCAGACGAAGACAAGTTCGGGATCGCCGTCCGGGTGCGGCAGCAGGCTGGTGCCGAGGATTGCGCCGACCAGCCGGGCCGGGCCCGGGTGGAACCCGCAGGCCTGCAGCATTCGGGTGTAGTGCGAAAGCTGCAGACCGTCCCGGTAGTGGTGCGGACCGGCGGTCAGTCCCGGGGCCTGCCGCCGCAGGTCCGGGCGGGCCAATGAGGACACCGAACTGGTCGCCCGTCTGGCCGGAGCGACGGTCTTGTGGTGCTTGATATCGGCGGGCAGGTAGCCGCCGTCGACCTTGACCAGAATGTCGGGCTTGCCTTTTCGGCCGCCCGGTTCGTCATCGGGCAGCCAGCCACCCAGAATCAGCGGGGTGCCGGCGCGCATGGCCGCCACCGTGGCAGCGATGGCGGTGGACTTGCGCCGGCCGGGGTCGACCATCACCGCGGCGTCCTCGTGGATCCGGAGCAGGCTGGCGAACACCTCGGCCTCGAAGTCGTTACCGGCATCGAGATCGGCCTGCGCCTCCTCGGTGGGCGCCGCCCACACCAGCGTCGGCACGAATGGCGCGAAATCGTTGTGGGTGCGCACCGGACACTGTTTGGCGGCGTACCCGCCGAGCAGGATCGGATGGCGCGCTGGCCCGCTCGGTGAGGCGGCGTCGTCGTCGCTCGCCGGGGCATCGCTGATCGGCCGGTCCGCGGTCATGGTGTCCCCCTCCCGGAAAACATAGGCCACCGGGCGGAGAACGCGCGGCGGCATCGCAGACGCGCGGTGGACCGTTGGGTCTTTTTGCCCTGTCCGCGGCGGCGCGGGCAGCCTATCGTCGGAGTACGGCTCGATGAACAGCAACGGAGGCTGTGATGATCGAAAAACTGGAAGACCTGCCCGCCGGTGTCACCGGAATCCGGGTGTCGGGTCGGCTGACCGCCGACGATTTCCATCAGTTCAAACCCACTGTTGACCAGATGCTGGATTCCGACGAAATCCGTTTCGTCGAAGTGATCGGGGCCGACTACGAGGGCTTCGATACCGGGGCGCTGCTGGCCGACTTCAAGATGGGTTTGAGCACTATCAAACACCTGCGCGCGTTCAAGCGGACCGCCCTGGTCACCGACAAGGAGTGGATGATCCACACGTTGCACGCGCTGGCGTGGATGATCCCCGGCGAGGTGGCGCTGTTCAGCCTCGACGAACTCGAGGACGCCAAGAAGTGGGCCGCGGGCTGAACGGCGCTGTCGCACAGACCTATCCGGCACCCTCGATGAGAGACCCAATGCGGGGTCAGTCCGCAAACAGTGACGTCAGCACCGGCGGCGGGGGTGACGGCGCGGGCTGGTTACGTGACCACCAGGTCGGTGCTCACCGAGAGCACCCGGCAGTCACTGGCCCGCTGCAGCATCGTGCACTGGGTCAGCGCGTTGAGTTCCGCGGTCGCCTGATCGGGCCAGCCCCAGTCCTGTTGTTCATGATTCGGCGAGTTGGCCACCGCGACCCACCCGTCATCGGCATCCGCGGGCGGCGCCGTCAGGACCGTCCAGGTGACCGCCACGGCGGCGACAGCGCCGATGGTGCCGATGCGCCGATAGTTCCGCTTCATATGAACCCCCGCTCCCCTGGATTCAGGGTAAGGGGGTGTACTTACACCGAAAAGGGAATGGGCGGGGCCGGCTTGCCGGGTTGGCTTCGAAGGGATCGATTCCCATGGGTCCGGGCTGAAGAGACTCCTGCGCGCAGCAGTCCGGCGCCGAGTCCGTCTAGCCGACGTTGAAGTGCTCAATCCGACAAAGGGCTCTTGCCCGGCAGATCAGTCAGCTTCATCGCGGAACTCAACACCAGGCGCGCGTTTTCAGTCAGTCTCTTCAATCCGAGCAGGTCGAGTACGGCGCGGAAGAGATGCTCATCAGACAGCGACGGATCATCTGCAGTCACGTCCGAAAGGTGCCGAGCAAGCTCGGCCGGGGGCACCGATTCCAACGTCCTCGGGCCGAGCTCCCTCGGGCTCACAGGTGGCTGCGCCGGCGTCCTGAAGGTTTTCGGCTTCACGCCGCTCTCCCCAAGCGGGTTCTCCGAGACGATCAGCCCTCGGCGCTCAGCCACGGTAATCGCCTGATTGAGTTGCCGAGCAATATCGCGCCCCACCCGGCGTCCACCAGAGGCTCTGACATACACCTGGTGCAGTCGGCGTCCGAGTACTGGTCCCTCACACTCAACGATCCGCGCGACATTGGCGACCATATCGGCCAATGCGGTAGTGCTCAGTTCAGGCAGCGACTCATCAAAGGCGCGGTATGGAATCAGCAGGCCGGTTGATACAACCGGCTCTCCTTCCTCGGCTGCGCCCCGCAGGTCGGGGTCCGAGTCCGCAACTTCGTTTTGCGGCACTGCCAGGTTGAATGGCGTCGATGTGGGCCACCCGCCACCGCTTTCGGATTCCTCCGACCACTCCCGAGTCCGGTGGCGGCCGCCCGATTGTTCGGTCTCCGTTTCGCCGTCCGTTTCAGCGAACACGTCGTGCGGGACTGAATCCGAGCCGGAGTGCTGCACACTATCCGTTTGTCCCGGGTCTATGTCCTCATGGTTCTTATCAACATGATCATCGGTGAGCTCGGGCCCAGCCCAGTCAGCCGTGCGAATATCCAACTCGTCGAGGGTGTCCCACAGCTTCTGCATTGTTCCCGGCATGTCGGCGTAGAAGACCGATTCCCGGATCCGGAAGAATTCCCAGCCGCAGCGTTCGAGCTCCCGTTGACGCGCCACATCGGACTCGTACTGTGCCGGTCCGTGCCAAGTATCGCCGTCACATTCGACAGCGAGCCGAGTCGCCGCTCCGACGATGACGAGGTCGATGTTGTAGCCGAGCGCGGGGTACTGAGGGATCACGGTGTAGCCACGGTCTGCAATCCGGTTGAACACCCGCTGTTCGAACAGGGAGTCAAATGGCGGAACGACAACATCCTCGGGAACTGCTCCAGGCATGGGCGCGTCGCCGATATTGGCAGGCCGATTCACCACGCCGTAGCAATAATCGAGCAGCTGGAAGCGCATATCTTCGGTGTTCGAAAGCGCCTCGCGCGGCATCGAGTGGAAGACCCACATCTGATCCTTTGGGCGGGATGCCGCCACGTTGAAACGTTGTACATACTGCGCCATCGTCAACGGGAAGATCCGCTTGCCCTCAGATGGGGCCTTCACCATCGAGAGAAAGATGACGTCGCGTTCTGAGCCCTGGAAATCAGAGGCGTCACCACAACGCAGCTCCCGTACGGTCCACTCCTCAGGTGCGACAGCGTCGAGAAGCCTGTGCTCGATCAGCCGGGCCTGCTCCTTTCCGGTCAACGAGATGACACCGATCGTCGCGCCGTCATACTGCGGATCAGCCAGGCATTTTCGAATCTGATCGACGATCGCCTCGGCCTCGACGGCGTTGGTCTTGTTCGAGGCCTCGACGCCGTCCTCGACATAGACCACCTTGATCGGGTCGAGGCGGTCCGCACCGAACTGCCGCACCGGGACCAGGCGAATACCCTCGGGCTCATAGGCGATCCGATTCGAGAAACCGATGATTTCCGGCACGCAGCGCCGATGCTCAGTAAGGGTGATGCGCCCGCCGAAACGCATGCTGGCCTCATCGAAATAACTACGTTTGGGATCAAGCCATGAGGCCCGGTAGGTGTCGTTGGCCAGGTATTGGTTGGCCAGGTCACGCAGCTGTTGCTGATCCACACCGACAGCCGATGGGGACACCTGTTTGTCGTCGCCGATAACGACGATCTTGGGGGCCAGGTATTGCAGGAATGAGGCCTCGAGCCCGGCCTGTGAAGCTTCGTCGACAATCACGACATCGAATAGATCCGGCTGCACGCGCATCTGCTCGGCGAGTCGGTAGAGCGGCATGATCCACACGGGCACCGAAGGGCGGCAACGGTCCATCGCTTCGGCGATTTCCACTCGCTTCTTTGCAGCATACTTGCCGGTGCCCTTACCCAGAGCGGATACGAGTTGGGCGTACTGCGTCAGGTTGGCTCGAGCTTTCCCCGTGAGCCGGCCCGGTGAAACAGCATGTTGCCAAGCCCGTTCGGCTGCGAGATGCTCGACTTCGCTTCGGATCTCGCGTTCGAGAGCGCCGAGCCGTACTTTGAGCGCGTTGGAGTCTTCCGCATCTTGGGCGAGGATCCACCGTCCAGTCATCTCCCAGCGCCACGCCTCGCCGAAACGCATCAACCGGCTGTCCCAAACCGGATCTGCAGGATCCTCGGAAATGGCCGCAGCAAGACGCGGCGCTCTCAGCGCGAGGGCGCTGCGGATACGTTCGCGTTCTGCGACGGCCCCGGCAACAACGGTCAGGTGGTTCAGCCGGTTATAGGCGGCCGAGTAGGCACTGACGTCTCGCTCTTCGACCGACTTCCGCAGATCAGCAGTGACCGCGGGCAAATCCGGCAGTGCGCCCGCCGCCTTGAATCGGTCGACGAGTTGCTCGATGGGCGCCGCGGAGCTTACTGCTGCGTCGGCTGCCGCGGCGGCCTCGACGAGCGTCGCGTAGCGCAGGATCTCATCGAGGTTGTTCCAATCGGGAACGGGAAGGTCATTACGCTCAAACCAGGCGCGTTCAGTCTGTAAACGCTCGCCGAGTGCGAGCACCTTGTCCAGCTGGATCACTTCAGTCCGATGCCACTGAACCCTCTCACCCAGTGTGTCTTCCTCCGGGATAACGATATTCGTGGGCCAGGCGGTGTCCATTGCCGCGACGATGCGGCCGGCTTCGACCCAGTCAATGAATGCCCCCAGTTGCTCTCGGGTGACCGCAGGGAGCCCGTTGAGTTTCACGTGAGCAAAAAATCCATCAGCTGCCTTCACCACCTTCGAGGTGAAGGTGCCGATCTTGGGGGTGCCGTCGGGCGAGACCTTGATCTTGTTCCCGCCATCAAGGTGCGTCAGCAACGATCGGGCTATCTGCTGGTGCTTCGCCAGGTCACCCTCGGCGACGGACACCGTGATGGCCGGTCCGCAACGCTGAACCAGCGCCGTGGCTTGACCGTCAAGTTCTTTGATATGTGCTGCGCGTGCCAGCCACGCCTGCTGCCGACCACTCCGGACGTCATTCAGGGCGTCATTCATCCAGGCTTCTTCGCGCCGCTCCAGTTCCGCCGCCCGGGCGGCCAAGTCGGAGACCCTGGTGCGAAGTTCCTCCCTGACATCTGAAGCGAGGAGTCGCACGAATCCAAACGACTCGTGGGCCAGAAGGCTGTCATAGCTATCACGCCTACCGGCCGCCTCCCGCTCGCTGTCAACCAGATGGTAGAAATCGGCCGGAGTCGGCAGAGACAACGGGTCGGGCAGCCGCTGGCCTGCCTGCTGCTCATTGCCGATGATGTCCTGGTCTCGAAGCAGGGACCGCCAGCGAATGATCTCGGCGGAGGACACCGGAGAGTCCGGCCCCGTCGTCTCGACGTCAAACTCGCGAATCCATTCGAAGTCGGACTGGTTTTGTAGATGTCGGTAGGCGATCGCAGCGAGGGTGCCCTCCTCCGGTCCGTCGGCGCGCGTCTCAATCTCTTGGCGGCGTATCTCGATGAGGCGGTTGTAGGTCTCGCCGCGCTGCCGCCGGAGTTCGTCGATCTTGGCCAGGTGTTGGTCTATGGCCCTGTTCGAGTCGGCCATCTCGAATTCGTCGGCTCGTCGGGAAATGCTGTCGACGGCCATGCGCAAATCTGCCATGTCGGAGCGGGACTGCCCGATGACCGATACCGCCAGAGTTTGAATCTGCCGCGGCAGTTTCGCGCGCACTTCCTGGAGTGCCCGATCGGTTTGTGCGGTGATCAGCACCCTCAGGCCTTTGGCGAGCAAGTGGGAGACGAGGGCGGCGGCGGTATGGGTTTTCCCGGTTCCCGGCGGACCTTGAACAACGGTCTGCGCGGTTTGATCCACCCGGTCGAGGATGCGTCGCTGCGCCTCATTAACGGGAAGCGGGAGGAAGTCCTCGTCATCGATCGCGACGATCGCCCCCGGTGATGAATTCACCTCAACCACGGGCTGCATGTCGGGGTCGATCAGGGGAAGGATGCCGCTGGGCACTTCCGATGAAGCGCGGAGCTGACTGACGATAGTCTCGTAGATCTTGACCAGCCCCCGGTTGGTTCGGCGACGCAGTATCAGCGCCGGCGCGAACGCTGCCCGGGGCGAGGCACTCTTGGGCGGATCGAGGGCGTCATCGTCATACTCGGCGTCCGCGTCCAGTCGATGGACGAGACGTCGGCAAATATCGCCTGCCCCGACCTTGTCGAGGAGATGCCCCTCGTACTCGGCGGCCAACTGCCTGATCTCGTCAATCCCGGCTGGGCTTGCGATCAGGGACGGGTCCAGCATGTCGACCTCGATCGAAACGGCCTCCGGAGCCGAAACCTGGTTGATCTTCAGTTCACCCGTGCTCTCATCGAACCCAATCGCTATCGGGGCTGTCGCGACGTGTCGACGGACCTGAACATGCTCGTCAGGAAGCCACGACAGACAACCGATACCGAGCACAAGCTCGAATTCCTCACTGTGATCCGTCGACGCGAGGTGGATGCCGAAAAGATCCTTGTAGACATCACGGACCGCCCGGTCATGCTTTTCACGGTCAGCCCACAAACGCCAATCCGCCAGCCAGCCCTCGAATGAGGCCGCGACGTCGGGCGCATCTGCAAGTTCGAGCCGATGGACCGTCGCGTCATCCTCCTCCGAGGCGCCCTCCGCTCGGGGCTCCTCCACGTAGATCGCCTGACGGAGCGACGGTTCACTGCCGGGGTCGTCGACAGCTGCCTCCAGCCATTTCCCTAGAGTCTCCGGTGGAGTCGGCGGGTCAATCCGCGGCACTCGCTGAACGGTGAGAATCGGTGCGGCGTCGTCCGGGGATGCAGCAAGGTGCGCCGAGTCAATTGCCGGATGGCTGGGTAATGCGGCCAGCCACATCACTTTCTCGTACTGGTCGGTGGTGCGGACGGGTTTGGCCAGCAACTGCTGGGCGCTTCCGAGGTAGGTGAAGAGGTCGATAGCCTTCTTCAGCAGCCGGTTATCTTCGGTCTGTTCGTCGACTCCAGTCACGCCGCACTCCCCCTTCAGATCAGCCCCGTCGCCAGACGAGCCCGAACCGGATTCGCCAACGCCATGCGTTCGCCAGATAACCACACGTCGAGGACAAGATTCCAAAAACGAACACCCAATAGGCCACCGTCCCGCACTGAGCCGGGGCCCGGCGGACGGAAAGCCGACACCGACGGCGGGACATAGACAAGACTGGGGCAGATGACCGAACCGAGCGCGACCCGTGTCGCGGTGTACCTCGACTTCGACAATATCGTGATCTCGCGATATGACCAGGTCAACGGCCGCAACTCCTTTCAGCGGGACAAATCGAAGGGTCTGGAACCCGCGCGGCTGGCCCGGGCGCGGGTTGATGTGGGCGCGGTGCTGGACTTCGCGTCCTCCTTCGGCACCGTGGTGCTGACCCGGGCCTATGCGGACTGGTCGGCCGAGGTCAACGCCGAGTACCGCCAGCAGTTGGTGGGCCGCGCGGTGGACCTGGTGCAACTGTTCCCGGCCGCGGCCTACGGCAAGAACGCCGCCGACATCCGGCTGGCGGTCGACGCCGTGGAGGATATGTTCCGACTGCCCGACCTCACCCACGTGGTGATCGTGGCCGGGGATTCCGACTACATCCCACTGGCGCAGCGGTGCAAGCGGCTGGGCCGCTACGTCGTGGGTATCGGGGTCGCCGGGTCCTCGAGCCGGTCGCTGGCGGCGGCCTGCGACGACTTCGTCATCTACGACGCCCTGCCCGGAGTGCCGGAGGTGGAACCGGGGACCGTCGAAGCCGGCCAGTCGGCGGCCGAGAAACCCAAGCGGGCCCGCAAATCATCGGAGCCGGCCACTCCGGATCCGCAGACCGCGGCGACGGCCCTGCTGACCCGCGCACTACAGATCGGCCTGGAGAAGGACGATGCCGAGTGGTTGCACAACTCGGCGGTCAAGGCACAGATGAAGCGAATGGACCCGTCGTTCTCGGAGAAGTCGCTGGGCTTCAAGTCATTCAGCGATTTCCTGCGCTCGCGCGATGACGTCGTCGAACTCGACGAGAGCTCCACGACCCGGATGGTGAAGCTGCGTTAGGTGCCGCCGGAAGGTGTTGCGGTGCCGGGTTCGGGGCCGAGATCGGAGTTGGGAAGGCTGAAGATTTTGCGGATCCCCCGCCGAGTCGGGTCAGCAGCACCTTCCGTTATCGCCGCGTACGGTCCAGTTCCGCCCGCACCGCCTTCAATCGCCCGGAACTCGTGATCGCCGCGACCAAAAGCCGACCAGGTCGAGTATCACAAGACGTACCGACAAGCAGCTCCACGACTTCCCGCGCCCGACCGCGGCCGTGGACGCCGCGCTCTGTCGGACACCGCGGTTAGCATCGGTGATCGGGTGGACTGAGGGGGGCCGATGGCACGTTTGACGCAGCCGCTATCCGGTGGCCAGAGAGGCGCCCTGGCGGCCGGGATTCTGCTGCTGCTGGCAGCCTTCGCCGGTCGATCCTGGCCGCTAGGGCTGATCGCGATCGCCCTGTTGGCCGGCGTCGGCGCGATGGTCTACTCCGGAGCCGTTGCGCTGAAACGGATGCAGGAGCCCTGGCCGTGGCCGGCCGACTTCCGGGCGCCGGTGGAGGCGATGGCCCGTCCCATCGACCCGGTCCCGCAGCGCCTGCTGCCCCCGCACGAAGATGCCGCGCAGGTCGCCAAGGTCGTCACCACCGGTGCGGATTTGGCCCGCCTGATCGCCGACAAGCCGGTCGCCTGGCCCTGGGCGGTCTTCACGTCGGTGCTGGTGCAGCGCCGCAACGCCGTTCAGACCCGACTGCGCGCGGTGGCCTCGGGCTACCAGCCCGGTCCCGGGGTTGCTCAACTCGGTGGTCAGGCGTTCTCCCAGATCGCCTACCGGTCGGTCAACGACATCGCCGATCTCGTCGCCGAGGTTGAACAGTTCATGCTCAGCCCGGCCTTCGAGGGCGCCTTCGGCGAGGCCGGGGCCGACAGCGGCGCTGACGCCGATGCCATCGTCGGAATCGCCAACCGCCTGATGGACTATCACGAATCCCTGCTCGCCGAGGCCGAGGAGTGTCTGCAAACTCCCGTCGAACGCGATGTGCTGGTCTTCGTCCAGGATATGGGCGCATTCGCGTTGTGCCCGCTGATCGGGTATCAGAAGTTCATCCCGACGATGTGTGCCCGGATCGCCGAGGCGCAGGAGCTGCTGCCCTACAGCGACGGCGGCACCCTGCTGCTTGACGAGGTGAAACTGGAAATCTCGTTGCCCGAAGGACTGATGGAACGAGTAGTTGGCCACATCGGGCGATTCAATCCCTGACCCGACCCGGCTACGGGCACACGACCGGATCCGGTGCACCGGCAGCACAACCTGTTCGGCGTCGACGACCACCGGGTCGCCGCCACCGGGGCGTCCATGACCAAGATGAACGGCCGCCTCACCCACGGGGACATTCCGTGACGGAAACTGCGGTCGTCAACCGACAGCGATCAGCGGGCCGCGAAAGCCGACTGCAACAAGTCGGTCGTCAGCGGCCCGGCAGGAGCCCCGGTCGTGGCGTAGCGGTACAGCGCGGCGCGCAGAATAGATCCCAGTGCGGCGACCACCACTACGAACCCGGCCGCGTAGACGGCGATGACAACCCCGAGCACAACCCGCATCGACTGTCCCCCGATCCCGACGGCCAGCAATGCGATCAGGCCGAACAGCGGCAGGGCGAACGGCGCCAGACGCAGGCCGATGCGTACCGCCCCGCCTGCGGTCTCCTTCCAGGTTCTGCGCAGCACCGCCGCGGACCGTCTAACGGCACTCACCGGGCCGAGCCCTTCGCTGACCACGACCGGCAGGACGAAATAGGTCACCAACGACCAGCCTCCGTCGGCCACGCCCTCGACGATCTGTCCCAGCAGATTGATCTTGTCGCTCAGCCCTTCCAAAACGGTGAAGGCCAGGCCGGCGGTGGATGCCACAGCAGACCATCGGAGGATCTGCGGCAAACGCGTGCCCGCATCGGCGAAACCCGAAAGCACAGTGGGCCGTTGCCCGTCGAAGTGCCGAAATGCACAGCCGATCAGAGCCGCGTTGCAGAACACGATGACAAACGCGCAGGCGAAGTACCAGAACACCGCACCGACGACCATCGCGGCCAGCTGGCCGCTGGAGACGGTGGTCTTATCGTCACCAAGAACGGCCAGGACCGGCGTGCCGATCGCGGCGCTAAGAGCCAGCACCACGACAGCGGAGATCACCGGGAACAGAGCGAGCCGGGGGCTGCTCGCAAGCACGGCCCAGGCCGCTCGACCGAGTTCCCCTCCGCGCCTGAGTCGTTCGAACATGGCACCTCCCGGAGTGCGTACTCGCGGACGGGCAAAGGGTATATCAAACGACTCCGCTCCGATTGGATCCGAACACCGAGCCGGACCGGACCTGTCGGCTCGCGCCGGGCGCCGTTCCGGTCCGTCGTGGTCGTTGTGCCCGTTGTTACCGTCGCAAACCCGCCATCACCAGAACCGGCGTCGGCTGGTCGCTGACGATCTCTACTGGCGAATTGCCTTGCATAAAAGCTGATTTCGGCGTGCGGCGTCATCCGTGGCGGCGTCAGCAGGCAGCCCGGCTGAGGTCAGGCCAGACCCAGCGCCGTCCGGAGTCGTGTTGGGCTCATGGCCCCCGGGGCACCGGTGTCCGGGAAGGTATCGAGCAGCCGGATCAGATCGGCCCTCCGGGTGGGGTCGGCGGCGCACTCGCGGGGGGTGAACCCGGACAGCGCCGGAATCTTCTCGTCCAGCCAGGCCTCCTCGATGGTGCGGACCATCTCCTCCAGTGCCGCGGCCACCTCGGGGCTCTCCCCGGGGTCGAGCACTCCGGGCGGCGGGGACCCGGCAAGCTGCTCCAGATCGGCCATCTCATCGACGGCCTGCCGGGTTTCGGCGAGTAGGGCCGCCGACGGGTCCAGCGCTCGAACGACTTTCAGTACCCGCTCGAAGCGGTTCTCACTGTTGGCATGGATGTGCAGGTGGTCGTCCCGCAGGTCCAGGTGGGCGCGGATACGCCGCATGGCGTCGGTGACGACGTGTTCCAGCCAAACCCGGGCGCCGTCGGCGTCGTCCTCGACGCGCTCGTAGGTTTCGTCGAGTTCGGCGGCCAGGGCCTCCGGGTCGGTGACCCGCAGGGTGGCGTCGCACAGCAGCATCGGCTCGCCCTCGGTGTTGTTCAGCACCGGCGGCGCGAACCGCCGCGATAGGACGGCAACCAGGTCGAGGGGGTCGGGTTCGTCGTCGAGCATGGCCACCAACTGGTCCCGCTCAACCAGTGACAGCGGCTCCATGCCACCGAAGATCTGCATGGTGTCACCGACCGGAACGACTCGCCCGCAATAGAATTCGCCCACCCTGACCATCGTGCTGGCGGAGCGCTCGCAGACCTCGTGGACGTCGCCGGTTCGCACGTCACGCATCGTCATGCCCTCGCCGGGCGCCACCGCGATCACCTCGTACACCGAACGCTCCGCCAGTAGCCACTGCTCGGCAAGCAGCCGTTCGTCGTCGGGCAGCAGGTGGCCGCGCAGTGCGATGAACTCCTCGAACGCCCCGCCTTCGAACAGCACCACGTCCAAAGCCAGCGGGTCGTCGTAGAGAGCCCGATCCAGAGCCTCCGAGGTACCCGAGTGCGCGGCCCGTTCCCGCGCGCAGGCCATCATGAGCGGCCCGAACTCGCCGTCCATCACGTCGGTGGTGGCTTTCTGGTAGAGCCAGCCAGCCCGTTCCTCCAGTGGCACCTGCTCGCGGTTGAGGTGGCAGAGCTTGTACTTGCGGCCCGACCCGCACCAGCACCGATCGTTACGGCCCAGTCCGGTCCGGGGCGCGGGCCGGTAGCGCAGCAGGTGGGCGACGATCTGATGGTCGTCGGGCATCCCGGCCCGCCGCAGCAGGCTCAGCGCGCGTTCGGCGTCGCTGCGATCCTCGGCGTAGCGCGCCAGCGCCAGCAGGGGCAACGGCCAGGACGGGTCCAGTGCCTCGGCCTCCTCGAAGATGCGTTCGGCGGCCGCGATCTCACCGAGGCGCTCGTGGGCCTTGCCCCGAAGCCAGCGCAGGGCCGGCCGGCCCGCGCGCGGCGCGTTGGATTCGGCCGATTCGGCGAACAGGCCCAGGGCCGCCGCCGCGCGCTGGTCCCCGGCCGGGATCTCGTCATGCACTGCGGCGGCGACCAGTGGTTCGGCGAGGAACTCCAGGGTGGTGCGCACCACCGTGCTCTCGGGTTCGACGATCTGCTCCAACGGGGTTGCGGCCCTTCCGAGGGTGCCGTCGGCGTCGTCGTCCGCACCGCCTTCGGCGATGCTCAGCAGGTTCATGGCGTGTTCGTGGAGCCTCGTGATCACCAGCACGGCGAGGGCTTCATCCTCCTCGAGGCTGTAGCGGGCGGCGATGGTGGAAACCCGGTTCGATGTCTGCCACTCGTCGAAGTCGAATCCGGGCAGCGCCACCCATTCGCGTTCGAAGGCAAGACCGGCCTCGGTGAGTTGCTCACCCAGCGGTGCCACCGGCTGGCGAAACGCGCTGTCCTCGGTGGCGCAGGCCGTCCACACCGCGGTGTCGAGCATCATCGGGGCGTCGGGGGATGCCGCCAATACCGGCGTCAGCAGCTTCTCCGGGTGGCCGGGCGCGGCCTCGGCGACAGCAGTGATGTCGAACCCATCGGGGGTGACCAGGATGCCGATCAGGTCACCGGCACCGGCGCCCAGTGCGGCCAGCCGGCCGGGCGGCAGCAGCAGGATCCCCTCACCGACGTCGACCGCCGGGGGCACGCCGCGGTCGGCGAGGGCGTCGTCGTCCAGACCGGCGAACGCGTCGATGAGCGGGGATCCGTCGCAGAGCCGCTGATAATCCGGGCTCTCGGTCAGCATTGATACCGGGGACAGATCGCGATCCCAGCCGATCACGTCGTTCTCGGCTTCCAGCGGCGTCAGGCGGTGGGTGAAGATCCGACCGTCGAGCAGGGCCGGAAGCCAGACCCAGCGTCCGTCGGCCAGCGGCATGACCGGCGCGATGTCATTCTCGAGGAGTTCGCCGAGCACATCCGCGGGGTCGGGCGACATGTCGATGCCCGCCTCGGTCAGCGCGTCGACCAGATCTCCCGTCGTGGTGGGGCCGCGTTCGCTGAGCAGTCGGTGCACGGCGGCGGCGAGTCTGTCCTCGGGGGTCTCGGGCACGGAGTGGACGTTACCGGCCGCTGGTGACGGGGACGGGGCGACGACGCCGGTACCGGGCTTATGCGGGCGCGGGGACGGGCCGGCCCATGCTCTTGTAGATGTCCTCGATCAGCGTGATGCTCTTCGCCGCCAAGGCGTTGCCGGGATCAATCTCCAGGGCGTCCCGGAACATGCCGAGCGCCTTCGGATACTTCTCCCGGGGAGCCAGCGCGGGGTCCAGCATGATCTTCTCGGCCTCCTCGGCAAGCTGCTGAGCCTGTTGCTGCTGCTCGTCGGAGACCGCAGGGGCGGCCGGGGTCACCGTCATGGCCGAACCGGTTGCTGCCGGTGCCTCGGCCTTTGGGTCCTCGTTAGCGGCGGCGCTGCAACCGGCCACGGCGAGGGCTGCGCAGGCCCCTGCGAGAAAAAGCCTCACCTGAATTGCCATCCCGCCATTATTAATCACCCGGGACCTTCAGTGGAGGTACAACGGCAGTGGAGGTATGCCGGCGCAAGGCGCGGTGGCCGGTGCCCGACGCGCCGGATCCGGCGTACGGCGTTACCCTCGGTGAGTGGAAACCGGAGTCGGTCGCGGTTTGCTACATGGCCGGGTCGGCACGTTCGTCTTCGGTACCGCGGCGCTGTTCGTCCTGTTCCAGATGGTGCTGCAGACTTTCCCGAGCGTGATGCGCGAGGGACTGGTCGTCGACCTGTCTCTCAGCGAAGCCGGGTTCGGCGGGCTGTCGTCGAGTTTCTACTATCCCTACATCCTGTTGCAGATTCCGGCGGGAATCATGGTGGCGCGCTTCGGTGCGCGGGCGGTGCTCATCACCGGGGCCGCCATCTGCACGGTGGCGTCCTTCCTGTTCGCGATGTCCCAGACCGCCAACTTCGCCGAGGCAACCCGGATTCTCATGGGCCTGGGAGCCGCACCCACCGTGGTGTGCGCGTTGACGCTGGCCGCCCAGTGGTTCCCCGCCCGCCTCTTTCCCCTGCTGGCGGCTCTGACCGAGATGGCCGGGATGGTGGGGGCTGCGATGGGCCAGGAGATCCTCGGGTTCATTGTCGAACACTCCGGCTGGCGCACCGGCATGCTCCTGTGCGGCGCATTCTCGGCGCTGCTGCTGGTTCTCATCGTGCTGTTCGTCCGGAACCACACGAGCGGCCCCGGCTCCGCGGAGCACCGGCCGACAGCCGCTGACATGCGGCAGTTGCTGACCTCCCGACCGATCCTGTCCGCCGCGGTGGCCGGTGGGTTGGTGGGTTCGGCCGGGATGTCCTTCGGGATGCTCTGGGGCGTCTCTTACTTCCAGGCACACCATCAGATGAGCCTGACGGCGGCGTCGCTGTGCGCGTCCTTTTATTTCTGGGGATGCCTGCCCGGGATGCTTGGGGCGGCCTGGGTCTGTTCGCGCTACCGAAACGCCGGGCAGCTGCTGGCCGTTGGGGCGGCCGGGACGACAGTGGCCCTGGCCCTGATCCTGTTCGTCCTGCACGGCCAGTGGCCCCTGAGCGTGGCGATGTTCGTCCTGGGGGTCTTCAACTCCACCTATGCGTTGGCTTTCACCATGGTCAAGGACGAGTCGCCGGACCATCTTCCCGGTGTCGCGATGGGCCTGACGAACATGGCGATCATGGGGATCGGGGCCATGCTGTTCCAGCCGCTGATCGGAATCCTCGCGCATGCCCGCGGCCAGGAGGTGCCCGGCGCCACGACGCTGAGCGTGATCCTCGTCGCCCAACTGCTGGCGCTGGTGATTCTGCGAGCAGGACGGTCCAGAGCGGCGCGCCCGGCAGGCTGAGCGAGCGAGGACCGCCCAGGGCTGTGCCCGCGGCACCCACCGTGAGCTGATTGCCAGAATCGCCCTGCACTGTCTGAGATTGCCCGAAAGTCGTTGCCACCGGCGTAATCAGGGCACCGATACGCCGATCCGCGTGCCGACGATCACCGTGATTCATTGTTTGCGGGAATCATTCACCGAACCCGAGTGTGGCGAAGATTCGCGCTGTAGAGTCCGGTCTCTAGGGGTTTCGATCTATGTCAGCCAGCCGCCGGAGGGGGCAGGATTCCATGGCCGCAGCGAACTTCATTGGTCGGGTCGGAGGCATCGCCGCAGCGCTCGGTGTAGGCGTGGCGATCCTCCAGGGAACGGCGGTAGCAGGCGCCGACACCGATGGCGCGAATTCGCCGTCGCGGGTATCTGCCTCGGCAGAGTCTTCTCAATCGAACCCCGCCACCGCATCGAGGCGCGCGACTCGAGTCGCCGGCTCCAGGTCGGAACTTCCGGCTCCGGTCCGGGGACGCAGCGGATCGTCGGTGCGGGGTCTGGCCGCAGCGGTCCCCGACAAGCCGTCGGCGATCGACGCTTCCGTAGCTGAGATAGCTTCCGTACCTGAGATAGCTTCCGTACCTGAGGTAACGGCGCCGGTAACCACCCCGCCGGCATCCGCGGTGCCCCCGCTGGCCGCGACCACGGTGACCGTGTCCGCACCCACCGCCGACCCGCTCGCCGCCCTCCCGGACCAGTCCGCGGAGATCTTCTCGCCGACCCCACCGGATCCCACGGCCACCGTCGAGACCCCGTACGGGGCATTGGGCCAGTGGATGATCAACAAAGAGGGACAAGTAGCCGACTGGGTCGGACTGCGCTACTGCGGTCCAGGTTCGACCGTTTCCAACTGCGGCATCGGCAAGCCCGATGAGGGCAAGATCATGCAGGAGCCCATCAACACGATCTTCGCGGTCCAGGCGAGGAACCAGTACCTGGCGGAACTGAAACTCAACTTCGCTTTGCGGGTGTCTGGCTTCGGCCCGTCGTGCTGCAGCAGCGTCGGCTACTCGGGCATCGTTGGAGACACCGACTACAAGCAGTTTCCGAGGGGCGGTCCGCTAGGACTGGGGCTGCTCCCCCCGCTGCCGTTCGGGCTGTTCCAGAACGGTCTGTTGGGGCTCTTCGGCTTCGGTCCGGCATACCGGGATGCATCGTTCCTGTTCGCCAACACACACCTGCGTACTTTCGGTGCGGCGCCGGATGGAAACGGCAACTACATCTTCACCGCGTCGGTCAGCAAGGAGAACCTCGACGCCACGGGCGGGGGTCTGCTTCCGACGCACGGCTTCGAGTCCTATGACGAGGCGCGCGACAAGTTGCTGACGGACATGCTCAAGAAAAGTTGGCTCACGAAAGCCTCAGACCAGGGTCTGATCGCCATGGACAACGCGATAGATCCGCTTGATCCCAACTACACCACCGGCGACCACGACGGTTTTGCACAGGTCATCGCGCTGGGCTCGCTGTGGGGTATGGCCCCGGTACGAAGCGCCAGGACAGTCTCTCCAGCCGCCTCGAGCAGGGCAACTACCGCGCAGGGTCTCCTGCAGCACCACCCGGCCGCCGTCTAGTCCGTGGTGCGCCCACGTCAGTTGTCCGGCCAGGCGGGCTGGCCGTGGAGAAGCAGCACCACCGCAGCCTAATGAGCGATCACCATCGACCGTGCTCCGTGGTCAGGACGTATCTAGGCGGGGCGGAAGGTGAGCGCCACCCCATTCATGCAGTAGCGGAGGCCGGTCGGTTCGGGGCCATCGTCGAAGACATGGCCGAGGTGACTGCCGCACTGGCGGCAGAGGACCTCGGTGCGCAACATGCCCAGCGAGCCGTCGTCGCGCTCGATGACGGCGTTGTCGAGGGCTTGGTAGAAACTGGGCCAGCCCGTGCCACTGTCGAACTTGGTCGTCGAGGAGAAAAGATCCAACGCACAACCCGCACAGCCGAATACGCCGGCGTCGTGCTCGTCGTTGAGCGGGCTGCTGAAGGGCCGTTCGGTACCGGCCGCACGCAGGACGTCATATTGGGCCGGGGTCAGTCGTTGTCGCCACTGCGCATCGGTGAAGGTGACCGCGAAAACTTCGTCCGAGGCGTTCGGTGGCGGGTTGGCTCCCGCGAGGCTCCGCAGTGAGCTGCACCCGGCGGTCATACCGAACAGGGCGGCGCCAAGCAGCACGTGTCGTCGGGTCACAGTCGACCGCGGCTGCTGCGGACCCGGGACGGACATGGTTCGACCGTACTGCCTGGCCCGGCAAACAGCAGGCTCACCGCACGCTGTGGTGAGCGGCTCTTGACAGAGCGCTGTGATCGGTGTTCGTCGTAGTGTTCGCCGTGCCGATGGTGCAATGACCGTCGTGCTCCACCGCGACGTGGCCGCAGGACGGCCCGTGCGGGTGGTCATGATCTCTCCGTTCAATTCGATATCAGTCCGAGTTGCCGGGCTCTCTTCAGAATGACCCTGGCACGGTTCAATCGCGGTAAGTCGCTGCCGTCCTTTGGTTTCCCGCCACCGCTGTTGAACTGCTCGACGAACTCCTGGGCCCAGCTGATGTCCGAATCAGATGGGCTCAGTCCAGGGTTGATGGTCTCGGCGTCAGACGAATGCAGCGCGAGCTTTCCCGTCATACCCATCCGTCGGGTCAGCGCCACGCCCTCCGTGAGCTGGTCGGGGTCACGGGTCGGTCCGTCGATCGGACCCGGAAGGTGCGCCGCGCGCGAGGCCACGACGAGCTGGGAACGACTGTAGGCCAGGGCCAACGGATCCTGCTCCACGCCAATGTCCAACGTGAAGTCGTTGACTCCGAACGCGATTCGAAAGCACGGACGTGCCGCGGCGATGTCATGAACGCGGGCTAACCCACGCGCTGTTTCGATCAGCGCGATGACTGGTGTACCGTCGCCAAGCCGGTTAGCGGTGTCCCACATGTGATTGCCGCCTTCGGTCTTGGCCAGCACCACACCTTTCATACCGCGGCAGTCAGCCAAGGCCCGGCAATCCGCGGACCAGAATTCGCTTGATGCGTCATTGATTCGGATCCACGCCCGGGCTCCGGAGTTGAGGAAGTCTATGACTCGGTCGCGAGCCGCCCCCTTCTCGTTGGGAGCGACGGCGTCTTCCAGATCCAGAATCACTTCGTCGGACTTGGTATGCATCAGCACTGCATCCAGATCAGGCTCCCGAGAGGCGTTGACGAGGAGCCAAGAGCGTGAAACCTTCGAGTCCACAGCCATTGCGTCAGGCTAACCGTTTGAGCCCACCGCGGGACACCCGCTGCCTGGAATCGGACCGCGCTAACCGCGATAGAGCGATCGGGAAGGCACAACTCACTCAACATGTTGTCCGACCGTGCAGAGCAGAAACGGCCGCACCCAAACACGATGTGACGGTTCAGCTGTAGAGCAGGTACCCCGCCCGGCTTACCTGGAACTGGGTGGCCGCCCGGTTCCACTCCGCCAGCAGCGGCGCGAGTCGATCGGCGTTGATCGCCTGGCGCACCCGATCCGATCCGGTGAGCAGGTCGATCGACGGACCCCAGGCGAAGTCCCCCGGATGCTGCTTGCGGATCGTGTCGATAAGCAGCAGTGCGGTGCCGACCGGTCGGTAGGCGTACCGATCGGTGATGGCCAGCCGGATGGCCGGGATGGTCTGTCCGGGGAATTTGGCGGCGCCCTCGGCGACCGGGACGGTGACGGCCTGGAAGGCGATGCCCGGCAAGCCCATCGCGTTCATCGTCGCGGCCACCGCCGCCGCATCCAGCCACGGCGCCCCGATCTGCTCGAAGGGCCGGTCGGTGCCGCGGCCCTCCGAGATGTTGGTGCCCTCGAAGTACACCGTGCCGGGGTAACTCGCGACGGCCGCCAGCGACCGGAGGTTGGGTGACGGGTTCACCCAGGGCAGACCCGTCTGGTCGAACCACTGCGCGCGGCGCCACCCTTGGGCCGGAATGACGGTCAGGTCCGCGCCGATCCCCTGCTGGGTGTTGAACAGCACGGCCAACTCGCCGACCGTCATCCCGTGCCGCGCGGGGATGGGATACATGCCGATGAACGACGCGAAGGCCGGGTCCAGCAGCGCGCCTTCCACGATGTTCCCGCCGATCGGATTCGGCCGGTCGAGAACGACGAACGGGATGCCCTTACGCGCCGCGGCCTGCATCGACAGCGCCATCGTCGACACGTAGGTCCACGTGCGCCCGCCGACCTCCTGGAGGTCATAGACCAGGACGTCAACGTCGGAGAGCATCGCCGGAGTCGGGCTGTGCCCCTGCGCCCCATAGAGCGAGTAGACCGGAACGCCGGTCTTCGCGTCGACACCATCGCCGACGGTGACACCCGCCTCGGCGGTGCCGCGGATCCCGTGTTCGGGCGCCAGCAGGGCCACCAGTGTCAGCTCGTCGCTCGCGGCGATCAGATCGATATCCGACCTGCCATAGCGGTCGATGCCGGTGTTATTGGTGATCAGGCCAACCCGTTTGCCGCGCAGGGCAGCCGGCACGTCAGCGAGGAAGACCTCGATGCCCGGAACCACCCCTGCCGCGGCCGGAGCCGCCGACACCGGTGACGGCGCGCCGCACAACACCATGACGCACGCCAACAAAGCGCTCAGCGTCAGCCGGTGGGCGGAGCGCGCGACGGGCATTCGGGGACTATATCGGACAAAAGCCAATGATCCCGGGAGGCTCCCGATGGCCGTTTTCGCTGGTAGGGGGCGGGCGGCAGGCGTGGCGACGATCTCAATAGTGGTAGCGCGCTTTCAGGATCTTCACTTCTTCATCGTCTGCCCGGTACACGAGCCGATGTTCGTCGTCGATCCGCCGGGACCAGTACCCGGACAGCTCACCCTTGAGCGGCTCCGGCTTCCCAATACCCGCGAACGGGTCACGCTGAATTTCTGCGATGAGCCGGGTGATCCGACGGGCCATCTTGCGGTCCGACGCCAACCAAAACAGGAAGTCCTCCCAGGCGTCCGGATCGAAGTTGATCCTCCTCACTCCTGACCGCCGGCCATCTCCTCGAGATCGTCGATCGACTTGGTGTGGTTCGCGGGGACCGTGCGGCTGGCCTTGTCCCGGGCAACTGCTTCCATCAGTCGGCGGGCGTTCTCGGGTGAACGCAGGAGGTAGACAGTTTCCTGCCACGAGTCGTAGTCGGCGGCGGACATGAGCACCGCATCACCGGCTCTGGATGCGATACGCACCGGTTCATGATCGTTGTTGACCTGTTGGATCAACGGGAAGAGGCGCTGCCGAGCCTCACTTGCACTGATGGCCATGTCCACCTCCAGTCCCGGTACAGAGTTATCGTACCGATCTTGTACGGGAAAAGCGTACCACTATCCCACGTCCATCAGCCGCTTCCCTACCCATGGCCCGCCGCACAGTTAGATTGCCCTATCTGTGCATCCGTCTGAAGTGGAGTGATGCCTGCGCGCTTCACTATCGACCCGGCGCACACCACCGAAGCGGAATGGACAGCCCTTCTGCGTCACCATCTGAGCGCCGCCAAGGCGGCCGGCGAGGTGGTGGACGTCAGCAGTCGCATCGAAACTCTCTCCCCCGCCAAAGCCGCCAAACGACTGGGCGTCGACCGCTCGACGATCAGTCGCAAGATCAAAGCCTGGGAGATTGCCACGATCCGAGTGGGGTCCCACCACCGCATCACCCGCCGGGAGTTCGAGCGTTACCGCGACAGCCTCGCGCCCAATCCTTTATTCACCTACCGGGAGTTCGCCGAGACGATCGCCGGCGGCGAGGACTGGCACTTCGCCGCCCGGCAGTTGCGCGAATTGGTACTGCGGAGCAGAGGTTCCAGCACGCTTGAGGACGCCGACGCGATCCACCGAGATCCCGGCCTCGCCGGCGTCCCCGGTTGGGACGCAATCATCGGTGGTGTCGCCTCAATAACCGGTCGCGATCGCGTCTCCAGCGCTGCGGTTCTGGACTGGTGCTTCGAACCGGAACGGTATTGCACAGCAGCCTTATTCGACCCCTTCGGCGTTCCCGAGAAATACTTCTGGACCGATTACCTGAGCACCCCGATCGAGTTGCGGGTGCGCAACGTGGTGTACCCGGCGGGAAATCTGGAAGGTGTGTGAGCGGTGGCACGGAAGGAATTCACCGCAAGTGAGATGCGCGCGCTTCTCGCCGAACTCGACAAAGAACTGCAGCGCCTCGGCAAAGCCGCCACGATCTTTATCGTCGGTGGGGCGGCAATGGCGCTCGCTTACAACGCCGAACGGGCCTCCGCCGACATCGACGCGACGTTCGAGCCTCGAGACGTGGTGCTGGACGCCGCGGCGGTGGTCGCGCGCCGGTTCGGCCTCGCCCGAAACTGGCTCAGTGAGGGTGTGCGGCAGTTCATGCCGCCCGTTCCCGACGACCACCCCCGTGGTGAGCGGATCGGCCCGGCGCTGATCATCGAAATCGCCTCGCCTGAATACATCTTGGCGATGAAGTCAATGAGCACCCGCAAGTCCGACGGTGATCTCGCCGACGCGGTACACCTCTGCACGTTGTCGGGCGTCTCCACCGAGGCGGAACTCAAAGCGATCGTGAGGCGGTACTTCCCCGGTGGCAGGTTCAGCGCCCAAGAACTGTTCTTCGAGCGGATCATCGACGCGCTCTAACCTGTAGTCCTACGTCATCGCCGGCGGCCCACCCTAAATGTCGGTGCTCTGGTGCAGTCTGACGTCGACGACGACGGAGAGGCGGGCATTATGTGCTGGCGATGCGATCACCCCGGGGCCACCACCGAGGAATATCTGACATATCTGGCGGAAACTCTTGAGAGAGACCGGTGGGTGGTCCAGTACGTCGTCAGCGAACACCAGCCGTCCGCGTACACGGTCGGTCTTCATGGCCTGGGCCTGCCCGAGTTGCTGGTCACCGGACTCCCCGAGAAGGTCTCGGTTCAGCTGCTGGACTTAGCCGCCCACGAAATGGCCTATCACGGCACCCGACTGGAGCCGGGGATGCAGATCGAGTTCGAGGGCGAGCTTGTCCTGGAAGTCGTCGAGGTCGATCATCCCGACGTGCACCTCAAGATCGCGGAGCAGTTTTACCGGCGCGTGTTCGGCGCGCTGCAGCTGGTGTGGACCGACGACGAGCGGCTCTGGCCGTGGGATCGCGGATGGAGCAACGGTCGGCGGCAGCAGCGCGTGTTCGGGGCGCGCGATCCGGAGCGGCTGAATTCGGTTTGAGTTGACCGCTTTTGTTGACAGCGTGCCACCCCGTCCACCGGGGGCTCGACGTCCCGGCACGGGTGGGCAATCGTCGCCGTAAGGCCGCCGCTGCGGCGAACATCTATCGAGGTTCATATCGCAGCCAGCAGGCAGGAACGGGAATCTCTGCTGTACAGCACGTTCGACCTCGCGGCGGGTTCCGCCGAGCAGGGCTCGGGTGCCGGTCGAAGCGGAACTCGCGGCGGTCAGTTGACGCTCGGCGGGCCCACCGATGGTGATGCCGCCACTGTGGTGGAGCCGGTGATGGTGCGCGCATAAGAGGACCAGGTTGTCCAGGTCGGTGGGCCCGCCGTCCTCCCAGTGCCGGATGTGGTGGGCGTGCAGACCGCGGGTCGGGCCGAACTCCCCGCTGCCGGCGGCCTGCGTCGGCGATGCCCGCAAGTGGCTGAACGGTCTGGGCTGATCAGCGTTTCAGCGCGACGAACCTCTTCAGCTTGCCGCTGCCGCGGTGCCGCTCGAGCCGGTCGACGACCCGCACGCTGATCTCCGGGCGCTGTAGTCCGTAGCGCACGACCCCGTCCTCCAGCGCTGCGCGCACCGCGTCGACATCCGGCGCCCCGACCACCAGGATCTCCGCGCCGTCGCCGGTCTGGACCACCTGGTACTCGGTGATCCGCGGGTCGGCGCCCAGCACGTGGCGGAACGCGCTGGCCGGCACCGTGACCGTGTCACCGCCGACGTCGTAGCCGAAGTCGTCGTCGCGGCGGCCGGCCACCGCGGCCACCCGGCGAAAGGAACTGCCGCACGGGCACTCTCCGGGCAGCAGGGTGACCTCGTCGCCGAGGTCGTAGCGGATGAACGGAAACGCCCGGTTGGCCAGCCCGGTGGCCAGGGTGCGCGTGGCCGGCTCGTCGGGGCCGACCGGCCGGCCCGCATCGTCGACCCGCTCCAGGATGACCTCGTCCTCACAGATGTGCAGGCCCTCGCCACGACCGCAGCCGACGGCCTGGACACCGATCTCGGTGGACCCCCACAGGTTGTAGACCACCGGATCCCAGGCCCGTCGGATGGCGTCGAGGTCCTCGGGCAGCAACGGCTCGGAGTTGGTGCTCACCCGCCGGGGCCGGATCGCGAGGTCACCCGCCGAGGTTGCCCGCGCGAGCCGTCCGATCACGGTGGCATAGCCGACCAGGTGGGTCGGGTCGAGCGCGGCCACCCGTTCGGCAGCCTCGTCGAACGGCGCGCCGGCCTCGATGACGGTGGTGGACATCCCCCCGGCGGTCGGCACGTCGAACAGCGGGGTGCTGGCGTGCGGGGGCACCGCGGCGCACAGCACCGCCAGACGGGCCGGCTCCCGATGCTCGGCCGAGCGCTGTTCGTCGCGGGCCTGAATCCGCCAGGCCAGGCATGTCGCGGAAATATAAAACGGCCAACTCCACACGTACACACCCCGCACGCCGCTGGACCCACCCGAGCTGAACACCTGCTGGTCCAGCGGGGTGTAGGAGAACCACTGTTGTTCGGCCAGAACCTGTTCGGCGCCAGCCCGGTCGGGCCCGGGGGCGGTGATGATGGCGTCCCACTCGTCCTGGGCCTGCTGCTTGGTCATCACCGGAAGCGCGGCCAGGTCGGCCACGCCGGAGGTGTCCGGGTCGATGCCGCTCAGCCGGCGGGCGTGGAATACCGAACGCTGCCGGGCGTAGCCCAGCAAGGAACGCAGCCGGTGATCGCGGTAGCGCTCGATCTGCTCCCGCGACCAGTCCAGCCGGTCGATGTGACCTTGCAGCGTCGCGGACACCTCGGCCAGGTGCGCCGACCGCAGGCGCTGGTATTCCGATCGCGGATCCGACACGGGACGAGCTTAACGGCGCCGCGGCGGCCATTTCCCGGATCCGATCCGCGTTACCGTGACGGTGTCCAGACACCCCGGGCACCGCGTCGGCGCCGGTTGGCGATGGCCCGCCGCCGAGGACGGCTAACGTCGGTCCCGTCGCCGATCGAAGGGGGAGACAGGATGCATCCACAACCTCGGGCCGTGACACCGCGCCGGGTTCGCTGACGGCGGGTTCACGCTGCGTCTACGACCGCCTCCGACAGTGGGGAGCCGAGGTGGACATCATCGAGCTCAGCACCACCAGCGGCATCCGCGAGATCCTCGCCCACCAGCCGGATGGACTACGTGCTGGTCGCCAAGGACGGGATCGACAACGTCGCCGATCTCAAGGGCGCGACGATCGCGATGTCCGGCCCGGAAGGCTTCAGCACGATGCTCACCCGGCTGCTCATGCGCAAGGAGGGTCTCGATCCGAACACCGACGCCCGGTTCGTCCAGATCGGCGGCAGCCCCGAGCGGGCCGCGGCCCTGCTGGCCGGCGCCGCCGACGCGGCGAACATCCACGTCGAGGACTGGTTCGAGATCCGCTCCCGCACCGACGGGCTGACGCCGATCGTCACCGTCGGCGAGGTCTTGCCGGAGATGCGCCTACATCGACTTCGCGCTGCCCATCGTCGAGGGCGCTACGCCCCAGGGCATCGGCGACGCGTGGGATTTCGCGGTGGCCGAGGATATGTGGCCGATGGCGCCGTCGGAGATCCTGAATCCGAAGGGGTTCCAGGAACTCGCCGACACCATGCTCGATGCCGGTGAGCTCAGCGCACCGGTCGACGCGACCACCATCGTCGACCTGCGCTATCTAGAGAAGGCCGCCG
>Ga0180436_10000547_pt1 | contig 38721 bp, 39 predicted proteins | sample SS_ome_2_FD_132434 | JGI IMG/M metagenome (GOLD analysis project Ga0180436, IMG submission 132434) | Hypersaline lake sediment archaeal communities from the Salton Sea, California, USA - SS_3_S_2 metaG | ecosystem: Environmental > Aquatic > Non-marine Saline and Alkaline > Hypersaline >... | reverse complement strand
TATCTACTCTGTGTTTGCTCACATGTATAGAAACCTTGATAACCCCAGATTTGTTATCATAGAGTATATCGACAAAGAGAATGTTATGTATGTGAAGTGGAATTTTCTCTTTGCCTTCAAGGGTGAAAAGAAAGAGAACAGTTTTGAAGGTGTGAGCCGTTTGGTTTTGAATGAAGAAGGTAAGGTTATCTCTCATACAGATTACTGGGATGCAGCAGAACATATGTATGAGAAGATGCCGCTTATAGGCTCTTTGCTCCGATTTATTAAACGTAAGATATCAAGGAGCTAGAGAGCATGCAAAGTAAACTGGCCCGGATCACACTTTTCTCCTATGCTTCGACTGCAATACCGCTTGCTATGTTAGGACTTCCTCTCTATATCTATCTGCCTACTTTTTATACGGAAAGTGTAGGGTTAAATGTAACTATAGTAGGGCTTATTCTTTTTTTTGCACGACTTACAGATGTGATTACTGATCCACTTGTGGGGCTTTACAGTGACAGAGTACAAACCAGATTTGGAAAAAGAAAACCTTTTATATTGATAGGTTCATTGCTATTGGTTGGAAGTTTTTATGCACTGATACATCCGCCTCAACAGATGATTGAACTATGGCTTTTGGGTTTTTCAATACTTGTCTATCTAGGCTGGAGTATAGTGACCATACCATATCTTGCATGGAGTGCCGAAATTACTTCGGATTATCATGAGAAGACCCGTTTAAGTGCTTCAAGAGAGCTTTTTACGATCATGGGTGTTTTGTCTGCACTTCTGATACCTTATCTGTATGAGGTATCAGAATATGCAGATAAAAGTTTAATGATCCTTTATATTGCATTTGTCATCGCATTATTGTTGATGATCCCTATTACACTTATAGGCGTAAAAGAACGAATTATAAAATCCGGTAGCAGTTTTACATGGGTTGAGATCAGATCACTATGGAAAAAAATTCCTCAACTTGGACGATTGCAGACTGCTTTTACGTTGAATTCTTTTGCGAATGCGTTGCCGGCTACTCTCTTTATATTTTTTGTTCAGCTTGTACTGCAAGAGAAGGAGCAAACAGGTCCGCTTCTTTTACTCTATTTTGCTTCAGGTATCGTGGGACTTCCTTTTTGGACGATTTTGGCCAAAAAGATAGGTAAACGAAAAAGTTGGCAGATCTCTATGCTGCTTGCTTCAGCTGCATTTGTTTTTGTACCATTCCTTGGTAGTGGTGATCTTATTTGGTTTGCACTTATTACTTTTGTTTCAGGACTCTCTTTGGGCGCAGATATGGCTTTGCCATCTTCAATACAGGCAGATGTGGTGCAAAAAGTCCAATCAGAAAAAAGATCTTATGCGGGGATACTTTTCAGTATATGGGCCATGTTGACTAAATTTGCTCTAGCACTTTCTGTAGGTATCGGATTTGTTATATTGGGAGTAGTGGGTTTTGATCCTGTTAAGCCAACTGAATTAGCATTAATTACACTTTCTTTGCTTTATGGTGGATTACCCGTTATGATTAAGCTGATAGCATATTGGATCATGAAAGGTTACAATGAAACAGACTAAACCAACTCCTTCGGCTCTGTTTATAATCATGTTATGTTTAGGACTATTGCTTTCCTGGGTATACCCTTGGCATTTGACTTCATATATCAATGTCACGGTCGTGAGATGGACAGGTGTCATAATACTTATAGCAAGTCTTATAGTCAATATACTTGCATACAGGGTATTTAAAAAGTCTCTAACGCCACATGCACCATATATGAAACCTAGAGTGCTCATAACAAACAGTGTTTTTTCTTTTAGTAGAAACCCGGTCTATCTTGCACTTATATTTTCTCAATCAGGTCTGGCATTTATCTTTGACAGCCTTTGGATTTTATTTAGTTCTGTAATGTTATGGATAGCTCTTGATATGGTTATTGTCAGACCAGAAGAGAAAGTGCTTGAAAAGAGTTTCAAGAACGAGTATGAAAACTATAAGAATATGGTACGAAGATGGTTATAGATTGATTAAATATATTTGTATAGATCACATCGATCTATGAACTTCAACAATAATCTCATTACTGCACCCCCCCCTAAATTAACCAATCGACAAATATACAATACAAAAGAATCAATAAAAAGCATAAACTACATATACAGTCCAACATTTTAAAGGAACAAATCATGAGATACTATATATTTATTTTATTATCAACACTTGTATTCTCAAATACTCCTCCTACTCCTGTTCCTTATGTAGATATAAAAAAATTTAGTGGACTGTGGTACGAAGTAGCCAGAACTTACAATGATTATGAAAAAGACTGTGTAGCTGCTACGGTCGAGTATGATCTCCAAGAAGATAACACTTATAAAATATACAATCGATGTTTTGAACATGTCATAGGCGGCGACCTCATAGAGTATAAAGGCAAAGCTGAGGCTGTAAATGGGAATTCTATGTCTAAGATTGACATGACCTATTTTTTCTTTTTTACCAGTGAGTATCGTGTCATTCATTTAGAAAATGATTATTCAGCAGCAGTGGTAGCCGATAAGGATATGGATAAGGTTTGGGTCATGAGCAGAAAACCCATACTCTCTAAAAGAAAATTTGACAACATCCTCACAAAGTTAGCAAAAAATATGGATCTGAAAAGATTGATCTATACACCTCAAGATGAAAAAGGACGATACAAATGAAAATAGCAGTACTTGGAGCAGGGATAAGCGGTTTAGGTTCTGCGTATCTACTGAGTCATAAACATGAAGTAGATCTCTATGAAAAAGAAGATCGTCTAGGTGGTCATGCACGTACCACTATGGTTGAAGAAGAGGGTAAACGTTTTGGTGTTGATACAGGGTTTTTAGTATTTAACCATGAGACATATCCGCTGTTAACAAAACTCTTTAAAAAACTCGATGTCAAGATAGAAAATAGTGATATGAGTTTTGGTTTTTGGGATGAATCATCAAATAACGCCTATAATGGACAGTCATTGGGTGGACTTTTCTTCCAGAGAAAGAACCTTTTTTCATTCTCTCACTACAGAATGATAGCTGATATCATGCGGTTCAATAAAATGGCCAACAGAGATATAGATGCAAACAGTTCAGCACTTGATGTCAGCCTTGGAGAATATCTTCAGAGCTATTCTGATGTTTTCAAGGAGCGTTATATCATTCCTATGGGGGCAGCTATCTGGTCAACGCCGAGTGAAAAAATGCATGACTTTCCTGCAAGAACATTCATCCAGTTCTTTAGGAATCATGGACTGCTTGGTGTCACAACCCAGCATCAGTGGCTGACGGTAAGCGGTGGATCAAAGAATTACGTAGAGAAGATCAAAGTTCATATATCAGGTCAGATCATTTTAAACAGTGATGTAGTGGCAATTAGACGACATGAAGATGGTGTGACACTTGTTCATAAGAATGGTAATGAGAGTAACTATGACAAAGTCGTTATGGCCATGCATGCACCTCAAGCATTAGAGATGCTTGAAGATGTTACATCTGATGAAGAAGAGATACTCTCTGCTTTTCCTTATAAACAAAATGATGCTCTCCTGCATAATGACAGCAAGGCACTCTACCCAGATAAAGAGATATATGCTGCCTGGAATTACAAAACAGGCGGAAAAGAAAATGCTGTAACACTCTCTTACTGGATAAACAGGCTACAGAATCTTGAGAGTAAAAAAGAGTACTTTGTCTCTCTGAATGAAACTTCTGAGTTGGATGATGTGATAGAGAAGATCTCTTATGAACATCCGCAATTCGATGGAAAAGCTATTATGATGCAGTCCCGGCGCGAAGAGATCAATGGGCAGAACCATACTTACTTCGCGGGAGCCTACTGGCGTTACGGTTTTCATGAAGATGGCCTCTGGAGTGCTAATACCATAGCCCAGAGTTTTGGATGTGCATTATGAGTCACAGTTTTTTTGAAGGGACCGTTTATCATAAACGTTATACACCAAGAGTGCATGAATTTACGTATCCGTTCTATCTGTTAGATATTGACCTTTCAATGTTGCATTCATTAAAAAACAGGCTTTTCTCATATGAAAGTATGAACCTTCTATCTTTCAGAAGCAAAGACCATTTTGGGCAAAACGATGATTTTATGAAGAATGTGGATGAACTGCTTGAAAAGTTCGGCCTTTCAAGCAGTGAGAATATGCATTTTTTTACTTTACCAAGGATTGTAAATTTTGTTTTTAATCCTATCAGTATATTGGTTCTCTTGGAGAATGAGAGACCTGCATATCTTTTTGCAGAGGTACACAACTATAACGGCGGACGGGTTGTCTATCCGGTGAAACTGCAAATGAAAAGCAACAGTGTTTATGAAGGTGAAGTAATGAAAGAGATGTACGTTTCCCCTTTCTTAGAGACCAAGGGCGAGTATCGTTTCTCCTTTCGACATGAAGGAGGGAAGATGTCACTTAAAGTTGATCTCTATGAAGAGGGAGCTAAAAAGTTGACCGCGGCATTTAGTGGTGCAGAGAAACCCTTTAAGAGCAGTACCGTAGCTATGCTTTTTGTACGGCACTCTTTTTTAACAGTATGGATTGTTACAAGAACTTTGTGGCAAACCTTTAAGCTTTGGCGTAAAGGGTTGAAGTGGTATTCCCCCCTGCCATCAGATCAAATAAGGAGGTATTAAAATGAAAGTATTATGGAATAAACTTGGTGATAAATATCTAAGTGGTATTGAACAAGGTACATTATATGTTACCTATAATGACGGGCTTACAAAGGTCTATGGAAACGGTCAATCCCCTAAAGCGGACCTTCATATCAACAATAGCCGTATCTTTAAACGGATGTCACTTTATGGTGATATAGGCTTTGCAGAGAGTTATATGGATGGAGACTTTGAAACGACTGACCTGACAGCACTGATCACACTTGCATTGATCAACTCAAACACCTTGGCAACCAAAAGTGAAGATAAAACGAAAAATCGTTTTGTCAATCTTCTGCCCCAGCTAAATAAAGTAAAACACTGGATGCGTAAGAATTCCAAAACACAGTCGCAAAAGAATATTTCAGAGCACTATGATCTTTCCAATGATTTTTTTGAACTGATGTTGGATGATACGATGATGTACTCAAGTGCAGTATTTGAAGACGCTGAAGAGTCACTTTACACTGCTCAACAGCGTAAGATCAAACTGCTCGCAGACAAATTGCGTCTTAAACCTGGAGCAAAAGTACTTGAGATCGGTTCGGGATGGGGTGCCATGGCGATCCATCTAGCCAAAGAAAAACAGTGTGAGGTGACTACGGTTACACTGAGTAAAGAACAAAAAGCACTTTGTGAGAAGAGATTCCAGAAAGAAGAGGTAGAAAAACAAATAGAGATACTGCTTAAGGACTATAGAGACCTTGATGGTACATTTGATGCTATTATCGCAGTAGAGATGTTCGAAGCTGTGGGTAAAGAGTATTTTGACATCTTCTTTAAAAAGTGTGAGTCACTGCTTAAGCCTTCGGGTGTGATGGTGATGCAGATCATCACTATGCCCGACCAGCGTTATGATGCGTACAGTAAAGGCACTGACTTCATTCAGAAATATATTTTCCCAGGCGGTCATCTGCCTAGTGTAGGCAAGATACTTGAGACAACTTCAGCACATACACGTTTGAACCTTTTGCATATGGAGGAGTTCACTGAGGATTATGCCAAAACCCTTCGTTTGTGGCACGAGGCATTTCTTTTAAAACTTGACCAGGTGAAAAAGTTGGGGTTTGATGACTATTTCATTCGTATGTGGAAAATGTATCTGAGTTATTGTGAAGCTGCATTTATCACCCGTAATATTAATCTGGTTCAAGTAGCTTTCAGCAGGGATCAGAATATGAATTTGAACAAAGGATTGGTAGCATGAAACTGAAAACAGTTTTAACACTTGGAATGTGTGGGTTTTTGACAGGCTGTGGCGGTATGCAGATAGATGATTTTGCAAACGCTTCACCCGAATTTATCCCTCAGAAGTACTTTAATGGACCTATGACAGCATATGGTATGGTAAAGGACAGAGACGGAAAGATCATCCGAAGATTTAAAGGAAAACTGGTCGGAAGCTGGGACAAGAACGGCGTAGGGACACTCGATGAAAAATTTGTTTACGATGATGGAGAAAAACTGACACGTGTTTGGACACTTACTCCTACAGGAGAGAAAACATTTATCGGTAGAGCAGGGGATATTGTAGGTGATGCACAGATGGTTGCAAAAGGAAACACTGTGATGATTGACTATACAATGCGTGTTCCATACAATGATTCTACAATAGATATTAATGTACGTGACTGGTTACACCTTCAGGAAGATGGTGTTATACTGAATCATTCGAAAATGAAAAAATTTGGTTTTGAAGTTGGAGAACTTGTCATTACCATCATCAAAGATTACCCATGATACTTAGAGATGAAATTATTGCAAGAGAGAAGGTAATGCTTGGTATTACCTATCTCATGCTTTTTTTTCAGCCTCTCTCACTGGTCACCAATTACTATCATGACCGTTACTCTTTTGCAATCCTATATTTGTTTACTTCTATAGCAACACTTGTTCATCTTCAGGGTTATTATAGGACACATGATTACGATAAGGCCGTGGAGAAGATCATGGTGATACTTACAGCATTGTTCTTCACTTTCTTTTTTATAGGAAAGCAAGAGAGTTTTGATGTTCTTTGGGTACTCGTGCTACCGGTCGTGGGTATGATGCTGGCTTCACTTGAACGTCTTTATGTATGGTTAAAGATATTTTTGTTTTTTCTTGCGTCAATGTCCCTGGGATCATATATTTTTCCAGAGATGATCAAATATCATACCTTTGCTCTTTTTTCACTTTTATGGGCAGGGATATTTATCGCATTTATGGCGTATTACTATGCCAAAATAAAAGCCAATCTTGAAGATCAGATTCATACGTATCAAAATTTCCTACAGGATAAGATCGATGCTTCGACGCGAGAGATCCTTGCACTGAATGCTTCTCTAGAAGAGACGCAATCTGAAATTGTAGAGAGACTCGGTATATTAGGTGAGTACCGGTCCAAAGAGACAGGTGCCCATGTCAGACGGGTCGGGATCTATGCAAAGGTCCTTGCCAAACTTTCCGGGCAAGATGAGAAAATAGCAGATCTACTCGAAAATGCAGCACCACTTCATGATATAGGTAAAGTAGGTATCAGTGATGCCATACTCAACAAACCAGCACCACTGACAGATGAGGAGTATGAAACAATGAAGGATCATACGCTTATAGGACAATCGATCCTTAAAGATTCAGATAAACCACTAATCCAGCTTGCATCAGAGATCGCAGGTGGACATCATGAAAAATATGACGGGAGTGGTTATCCTCTTGGTCTTAAAGGAGACGATATTCCATTGAGTGCACGCATCGTTACAATAGCTGATGTTTTTGATGCTTTAATAAGCAGACGTGTTTACAAGGAGTCATGGAGTGAGAATGAGACTCAACAATATTTTCTTAATCAAAAGGGTCGACATTTTGATCCTTTGCTTACGGATATCTTTTTAGAGAACTTCAATTCTTTTGTCGAGATCTTCAATGCAAACCCCGATGATGAAAATGTATACTCTTCTTGAAGATAATAAATGAAAAGGAAATAATGATGAGAGAAAAAACCCATACGAAATATAATAGCACTATCAATAACAGTATATGGCTGAGTATACTACTGATATGTTTATCTATGAATATAAATGCACAGGAGAAAAATATGCAAAAAATATATGATTTTAAGGTCAAAACCATTAATGGAGAAGAGACAACACTTGAAGAGTATAAAAATAAAGTACTTCTGATAGTTAATGTTGCCAGTAAATGCGGATATACTTCCCAGTATGACGGGCTTGAATCACTCTACAGGAAATATAAAGATGAAGGTTTGGTGGTACTTGGGTTCCCATGTAATCAGTTTGGTTCTCAGGAACCAGGCAGTGAAAAAGAGATACAGAATTTTTGTCGTGTAAATTTTGGAGTTACCTTTCCGATGTTCTCCAAGATAAAGGTCAATGGTGAAGAGACACACCCCTTGTATCGTTATCTTAAATCAGAACAGTCAGGTATTTTGGGTACTGAAGCGATCAAATGGAACTTTACTAAATTTCTTATAGACAAAGAGGGAAGGGTCGTTGAGCGTTTTGGTTCATCCACGAAGCCAAGTGAGTTAGAAGAGAAGATAGAAAAACTGCTTAGATCAAAATAGATAGGACTTTGAACATAGAGTTTATTACCGTACATGTAAATAAAGGGTAAATGATGAAAATTGCACTAACAGGAGCCAGCGGCTTTGTTGGAACAGCTTTACAACATAATTTTAAAGAGTCTATTGTTATAGATAGAAAAGACGATATTGCGATGATAGTACAAAAGCTTGAAGGTGTAGATATCGTGATCAATCTTGCAGGTGCACCTATTATTAAGCGCTGGAGCGATCCATATAAAAAAGTGTTGATGCAAAGTCGTATAGAGAGTACAGAACGGCTTGTAAAGGCTATCAATCAAAGCAGTGTAAAACATTTCATTTCCACTTCAGCGATAGGTATCTACCCGGATGATCAAAAATACGATGAAAGCTGTACACAGATAGCCGATGATTTCTTAGGGCATCTTGCACAAAAATGGGAAGAAGAAGCTTGTTTATGCGAGAAGCCTACTGCCATCATACGTTTTGGTGTGATCCTTGGAAAGGGTGGTGGGGCGTTGGCACAGATGCTTACACCATTTAAACTTGGTGTGGGAGGAACCATAGGGAAAGGAAAGATGATCACGAGCTGGATACATATGGATGATCTTATGGGGATCTATAGCTTTATTATTGAAAAAAGACTGACAGGTATTTTCAATGCAACATCACCAAATCCTGTCACGAACTATACTTTTACCAAGGCACTTGGAAAAGCACTGCATCGTCCTACCATCTTACCTATACCGGAATTTGTTTTGCGCATTATGTATGGTGAGGCAGCTTCAGTACTTACTGCTTCTAAAGAAGTCTATCCAAATAAGGTCATGGATGCCGGTTATACATTTGAATTCGAAGATATAGAAAAATCATTACTGGATATTGTATAAGCCGCCTTTTCAATGGAAATCACTATCAATTGACAAATATACTCTACGAATAACCCTTTTATAGCACTATCATTACATATATACTTCAAAGGAGAATATTATGAAGCGTGCTGTAGTACTTTTAAATATGGGTGGTCCAAATGATTTAGGTGAGGTAGAAGTTTTTTTAAATAATATGTTCAATGACAAGCGTATTATCTCTGCTCCAAAACCTATTCGTATGATGATCGCAAAGGTTATCACATGGACGAGAAAAAAGGAAGCTCAAAGCAATTATGCTGCTTTAGGCGGGAAATCACCCTTAGTAGGTTATACTAAACAACTCATATCAAGACTTGAAGATGGTCTCGATGCTACGGTACATATGGCCATGCGTTATACCCCTCCATATTCAGGTGATACACTCAAGGATCTTAAAAATGTAGATGAGATCTATGCTATTCCTCTCTATCCGCATTATTCTAGTACCACAACACTCTCAAGTATCGAAGACTTTGAAGAGAGTGTCAAAAAACAGGGTATCAATGCAAAGGTAAGAACACTGGAGAGCTATTATCAACATCCTGATTATATTGCAGCGACGGTAGAACGGATCAAAGAGACACTTGGTACAGAAAATCCTGAAGAGTTTGAATTGGTTTTTTCTGCACACGGATTACCCAAAAAGATCATAGACCAAGGTGACACATACCAGCGTCACATCAAGTATAATGTCTATCATGCACGCAAAGCGTTGCTTCAAGCAGGTGTTCGTTTTCACAAGACCCACCTTGCATATCAGTCTCGTCTTGGGCCACTTGAGTGGATACGCCCTTATCTTGAGGACAAACTGAAAAGTCTGAAGAAAAAAAAGGTTATCATCTACCCAATAGCTTTTACTATCGATAATTCAGAGACGGAATTTGAACTTGATGTAGAGTATAGAGAGATTGCCGAAGAGATCGGATTTGAGGAGTATCGTGTGGCAAAGGCACCTAATGACCACCCATCATTTGTCAAGTGTATCACAAATATCTATGAGAGTATGAAAGCTTCCTAATGATCGAATATGCAGTAGTGGGTTCAGGTATTGGCGGCAGCAGTATAGCTTCATACCTGGATGCTAAAGGCCATGAGACAGTTTTGTTTGAGAAAGAGTCTTATCTTGGAGGATGCAGTTCAACCTTCAGTCACAGAGGATTTTTCTACAATACAGGTGCGACGACACTGGCAGGATATCAAGAAGGACACATTGTGAAAACAATGTTCGATGCCATCGGGTTTACACCTGAACTAGTTTCGAGTGATCCGGGTATTGTCATTATCCAAAATGGTAAAACTACACCAAGATATAGAGATCTTGAAAAGTTTCTAGCAGTATTGGAGGAAAATTATCCGCATAAAAAGCATCGTGAATTTTGGACCCTTGTATATGATATAGGTACACATTTCTATGAAATGCAGGGACACTACTACAGTACAACTTCCAAATGGAAAAAAATTCTTTCACTTACAAGCTATCTGCCGTTATTGTTAAAGTTCCAACGCTACTTGAGAGTCAATGCATATGATTTTATCCACTCTTTCTATGGTGAGGTCTCTGATGAGTATCTCCAGTTTTTAGAGTCACAGATATTCATCGTTGCGCAGGCAGGGACCAAAGAGGTGAATTTCTTTACCGCGGCACTTTCACTGGGGTATACTTTTAATGAAACACATTATGTCAAGGGTGGAATGAGTACGTTGTTTGATGGTATGACAGAATCTATGAAACATGTGAAGCGTAAAACAGCCATTGTTGATATTGAGCAAAAAGAGGACCATTTTTTGCTGCATACAAAACGTGACACGATAGAAGCCAAAAATGTCATTCTTAACTCTACCGTTTATCAGAGTGGTCAACTTTTTCAAGACAAAAAGATCAAAAACTACTATAAAAAGTATGAATCACTCAATAATTATCAGAGTTCTTTTATGCTCTATATGACCATCAAAAGTGACAAAAAGTTTCATCACCACTATCAACTTATACAAGATCAAATCTATCCGCGTACACTTTCTCATGGACTTTTTGTCTCTTTTTCTGACCCGGATGATACTGTTCTCGCGAAAGAGGGGCACTACAGTATTACTGCTTCGATCCATACAGATCTGAGATGGTGGAATGATATAAAGACCTATGCTTTTCGAAAACGGGAACTTGAATCTATTTTGTTAAAGTCCGTCTGTGATATACTGGATATAAGTAAAGATGAAATTGTGCATCATACATCAGCTACACCCAAAACATTTAAGCACTATATAAACCGTTCACAACTTGGAGGCAATGCGATTACCATGAAGAACTTTTTACCTAGGTTACCAGGCAATGATACCCCCATAAAAGGACTTTATCATGTAGGTGACACTGTCTACGCAGCACAGGGATGGCCTGGTGTGATGTTAGGTGTGGACAATCTTAGGAAGTTACTTCATGTATAACATTGAACTGCGAATTAAACTGCTTGATTGGCTCTATATATTACTTATAGGTATTGTCTTTGCTACACTGCTTTCATCACTGGGATATAGACTTTTAGGTATATCGCTTACGGATGGGAGCTACTTCGGGGCCATACTCGGATTTTCAATTACACTCTTTTCACTTCTCTTCATCACTTTCATGAATCAAACTATTCTGCCTAAAATTTCGAAAGTGTTTTGGTTGCCGTTGGCCATCTTTTTTTCTTTTCTTTCAGGGTTTTTAGGCACACTGTTCAGTACAAAGATAGCGAATATATTAGGTATACAACTTATTGAACTTTTTCATACACAACTGCTTGAAATAGCCATAGCAGTTGGTGTTCTAACCTATGTCGTGGGAGCATTGCTTTACCGTTTTGTAAAGATGCGCAATGAAAAAGAAGAGGTCGATCATCATTATGTACAAAGCCGTTTACGTTCACTCGAGACGCAGCTCAATCCTCATTTTTTGTTCAATGCTTTAAACTCAATTGCAGAACTGATCCACCAGGATCCGAACAAAGCAGAAACCGCCATTTTGAAAGTATCCACTTTCCTGCGTAATACTATGGATGAGAAAGCGTTGATCCCTTTAAGTGATGAACTTAGAAATGTGAATGATTATGTAGAACTTGAAAATATACGCTTTTCCGGTAAGATCCAGATGCATATAGAAGAGCCTATGCCAAGGTTAAAAGTACCAAAGTTCTCTATACAGTTACTTGTAGAAAATGCGATAAAACACGGTTTTGTAGATAAAAAGATGTTGAAGATATCATTGTCATATGATAAAAATCAAAACAGACTTATACTGCAAAATAACGGTAAAGCGATGAAGAGTACAAAGTTCGGGACAGGGTTGACCAACTTGGCACAGCGTCTTAAGCTTCTTTGCAAAGGGAAGATAGAGATCACCGATACACAAAACCCTACGTTTACTATCTATTTAGGAGATTGTCATGAAAATACTTATCGTTGATGATGAAGCGTTAGCACTCAGCAGACTGAAAAGAATGCTCAATACTCTTGGGTATGAAGATATCATCGAAGCAGACAATGCTGTTACTGCACTTGAAGCAGTTAAAGAAAATCATTTTGATCTCGTCCTTCTAGATATCAATATGCCTGATTCAAGCGGATTGGAACTTGGCTATGAGCTTCGTTACCATCAGGAAGATATAGCCATCATCTTTCAGACAGCCTACAACGAACATGCCCTAAAGGCCTTTGACATCGGGGCAGTAGGGTATTTGGTCAAACCTTTCAGTATGGAACAACTGGAACAAAATATTGAGCGTGTCAAAAATGAAAATAATAATAGTCAGGATCTGCGCTTGATGAGTAAGACTGGTGAGAGCTATTATCTGCTCAAACCCGAAGATGTCTATTATGTCAAAGCTGATCTCAGTGAGGTTATGCTGCGTTCTTCTAAAGGGTTCTCCTATTATGCACAAAAGATATCGGATCTTGAAAAGAAATTATTGGCATATGATTTTGTACGCATACACAGATCTTATCTGGTAAATATCAATAAAATAAAAGAGATAGAGACGATAGAACAAAGTAAACTTCGCTTTTCATTTCATGAGATCTCCGATCAGATAGAATCAAGCAAAGACGGAGCAAAAGCCTTTAGAAATAAGTATTCAGTTTAATTTTATCAGTGATGCAGATATTGGGTTTATCTATGTATAATAGGATAGTGTCAATATTGAACCATAAAAAGGGTAATTCATGAATGATAAGATAAAAGAGATCATAGAAGAGATCGAAGAGATGAAGTTGAAACTTGCTGAAGAGATCGACAAGCAAGAGAGTCATATCTCCTATGAGATCAAAAATGGTTATGTCACATTTGAAAAAGAAGTACTTGCCAAGCAAAGAGAGAACATGAAAAATCTTTTAAGCTGGTTCAGAGAAGTTCCTTTTTCACATCTTTTGTCCGCACCGCTTATTTATGCGATGATCATTCCTGCTGTACTTTTTGACATCATACTTTTTGTTTACCAACAGGTGATATTCAGGATCTATAAGTTCAAGTTCATCAAACGAAGTAACTATATGCATTTTGATCACCAGTATCTTGGCTATCTAAACCCCATAGAGAAACTCAATTGTCTCTATTGTTCCTATTTCAATGGTCTCATGCTTTATGCTTCTGCTATCGCAGGACGTACAGAACTTTACTTTTGTCCTATTAAACATGCAGAAAAAGTTATTTCTCAACATACATATTATGAAGCGTTCTTATCTTATGGTGATGAAGAGAGTTATCAGGAAAAGCTTCAAGAACTTCGAGAAAAACCTGAATAATAACCAGAACATTTAATTTGAAGTGTGATGTTGACTTTTGCTATAATGGTTATGAGAACTGATCAAAAGGAAAGTAAATGCTAAATGTCGACATTGATAGAGAAAATGGTATCGCTATTTTGAAACCAGGTGGAGAATTATCTGAAAATGATTTTATAGCTGCAGCAAAAAGTATTGATCCATATATTGAGACTTCAGGAAATCTCAAAGGTCTCATCATTTATGTAGAGTCATTTCCTGGCTGGGACTCTTTTTCAGCGTTTATAGCCCATATGAAATTTGTGAAAGAGCACCATAAAAGCGTTTCACATGTAGCTTTTGTTACAGATTCAACATTAGGGAGTCTCGCTGAAAATGTAGCAAGTCACTTTATAGAGGCTGAGATAAAACATTTTTCTTTCAATGCATTAGATGATGCTAAAAAATGGATCAGGCAATAAGCATGAGATGAAGAAAGAGTAAATAGTTTTATTTGGATTTCATCTGTTAACAAGGATATCTTTTGAACCCTAAAACAGCAACAATTGATGGGAATGAAGCCGTAGCACGTGTAGCCTACAAGACCAATGAGATCATTGCTATCTATCCGATCACACCGGCATCTCCTATAGGGGAACTCAGTGATATTTATGCATCACAAGGTGAGAAAAATATCTTTGATACGGTTCCTGATGTAATAGAGATGCAGAGTGAGGGTGGTGCCAGTGGTGCAGTCCATGGCGCACTGCAAAGCGGTGCATTGACCACCACGTTTACTGCTTCACAGGGACTGTTACTGATGATCCCAAATATGAACAAGATCGCCGGAGAACTTTCACCGACGGTTTTCCATATCGCTGCGCGTTCTTTAGCCGCACAGGGACTTTCGATCTTTGGAGATCATAGTGATGTAATGTCTGTCAGACAGACAGGTTTTGCCATGTTAGCCTCAAACTCTGTTCAAGAAGCGCATGATATGGCTTTGATCTCCCAAGCGTCAACACTTAAGTCTCGTATACCTTTCTTGCATTTTTTTGATGGCTTTAGAACTTCTCATGAGGTCAATAAGATCGAACTGATAGATGACGAGATGATGAAAGAGATGATCGATGATGATCTTGTAGCATCACACAGAACAAGAGCTTTAACACCTGACAATCCATTTATCCGCGGTACAGCACAAAATCCTGATGTCTATTTCCAGGGACGTGAGAGTGTCAACAGTTATTATGAGAAAACACCTGATATCGTGCAAGAGACGATGGATAAATTCTCAGAATTAACAGGAAGAGCGTACCAGCTTTTTGAATACTATGGCAGTGAAGATGCAGAACGCATCGCTATACTTATGGGGTCTGGTGCTGAAGCAATGGAGGAGAGTGTAGCGTATTTAAATGGATTGGGAGAAAAGATTGGTGTAGTTAAGGTCAGACTCTATCGTCCATTTTCCATCAAGCATTTTATAGATGCTTTGCCAAAAACAGCTAAATCGATCGCTGTTTTAGATCGTACAAAAGAGCCAGGGTCGCTAGGTGAACCTCTCTATCTGGATGTGGTTTCAGGATTGAATGAAGCCAGAGAAGAGGGGACTCTTGGGTTTGATATGCCGCATGTGATCGGTGGACGTTATGGGCTCTCCTCCAAAGAGTTCACTCCAGGTATGATCATGGCTATTTTTGATGAATTGAAAAAAGAAGGTCCAAAAAGACACTTTACCATCGGTATCCATGATGATGTGACAGGAAGCTCATTGGAGTGGGATGAACATTTTGTCATTGAGGATGAGGAGGTATTTGAGGCTATCTTCTTTGGCTTGGGATCTGATGGTACCGTCGGTGCCAACAAAAACTCCATCAAGATCATCGGAACACAGACCGATCACTATGCGCAGGGCTATTTTGTTTATGATTCGAAGAAAGCAGGTTCAATGACCACCTCACATCTTCGTTTTGGTCCTAGACCCATACATGCTACATACCTGATAGAAACAGCGGATTTTGTAGCTTGTCATCAGAGTGTCTTTATGGAGAAGTTTGACATTCTGCAGCATGCAAAAAAGGGAGCAGTGTTTTTACTGAACTCTCCTTTTGACAAAGAACATGTCTGGAAGCGTATGCCGCGTGTTATACAAGAAGAGATCATTGAAAAAGAGATCAAGTTCTATGTGATCGATGCCTATAAAGTGGCCAAAGAGAGCCAAATGGGCCGTCGTATCAATACCATCATGCAGACATGTTTCTTTGCCATTTCCGGTGTGCTCCCGCAGGATGAAGCTATAAAACAGATAAAGACCTCCATAGAAAAGACCTATGGCAGGAAACATCACGATATGGTAGAGTTGAATTTTAATGCAGTGGATAATGCACTAGATCATCTTTATGAAGTTGATATACCTCAAGAAGCAGAAAGCACACTTCCTCTGGAACGGGCCGTGAAAGGAAAAGTGAATGAATTCGTTGCCAATGTAACATCACATCTTATAGAGGGTAGAGGGGATGAACTACCTGTAAGCAGTATACCTGCAGATGGTACCTGGCCAAGTGGTACAACACAGTTCGAAAAGAGAAATATTGCACAGGAAGTGCCTGTGTGGGACCCTGAATCCTGTATTCAGTGTAATAAATGTGTGTTGGTCTGTCCACATGCAGTAATACGTTCCAAAGTGGTGGATAATAGTGAGCTTTCTGAGGCTCCTTTTTTGTTTAATAGTATAAAGGCAAAAGGTAAAAATTTTAGCGAAGAAGATAGTTTTACGATACAAGTGGCTGTAGAAGACTGTACAGGATGTGCATTGTGTGTAGAAGAGTGTCCGGGTAGAAACAAAACCGATCCTGAGTTAAGAGCGATCAATATGACACCTAAACAACCGTTACTTGAGGATAGTATTGAAAACTGGGATTATTTTTTGAGTTTAAGTCATTATGATCGTTCCAGACTTAACCATAGTAAAGTTAAGGAGAGTCAGTTCTTAGAACCGCTTTTTGAATTTTCCGGTGCATGTCAGGGATGTGGTGAGACACCCTATATCAAACTGGCTACCCAGCTCTTTGGTGACCGTATGATGGTTGCGAATGCAACAGGCTGTTCCTCTATATATGGCGGTAATCTTCCTACGACACCATGGACAAAAAACAAAGAGGGGCTTGGGCCTGCATGGTCAAACTCTCTCTTTGAGGACAATGCTGAATTCGGGCTTGGGTTTAGAGTGACCATAGATAAACATGAGGTACAGGCAAAAGAGTTATTGCAGAAATTAAGTAAGCATGTTGATCCTGTTCTTATGGATGCAATTTTAAATGCTGACCAACATGATGAATCAGAGATATTCAAACAGCGTGAACGTGTAGAGGTGTTGAAAAAAGCGCTTGAAAAGATACACATTCATGAGGCAAAAGAGCTTTTGACATTGGCTGACTATCTGGTGAAAAAATCAGTCTGGATCATCGGTGGAGATGGTTGGGCGTATGATATTGGTTATGGCGGTTTGGACCATGTATTGGCAAGTGGTAAAAATGTCAATATTCTGGTGATGGATACCCAGGTCTATTCCAATACCGGTGGTCAGCAATCCAAAGCTACACCTACAGGTGCCGTGGCAAAATTTGCATCTGGTGGAAAAGTAGAGTTGCCTAAGGATCTTGCATTGATGGCCATCCCTTATGGTAATGTCTATGTGGCACGTGTGGCCATGGGAGCTAATGATAAGCAGACGGTCAAAGCATTTATGGAAGCCGAACGGTATGACGGTCCATCACTTATAATCGCCTATTCACACTGTATCGCACATGGATATGACATGAAATATGGTATGGATCAACAGAAAAAAGCAGTGGATTGTGGGCTCTGGCCGATATTTAGATATAACCCGGAGCTTGAAAAACCGATGATACTTGACTACAAGGGACCAAAGATACCGGTTAAAGAGTATATGTACAATGAGGCACGTTTTAAAATGGTCGAGAAGATGAATGCAAAAGAGGCGGCATCATTTTTAGAGACAGCGGAACATCATGCCAAAGAGATGTATAGACGTTATGAAAATCTGACTAATTTGAATGATCAGTAGGTCGCTTTAAGACGAAAATAATAGGTATTGCCATCTATACTGCCAAACTCACTGTGGTCATCACCTGTATAGAGCATGGCTCCAAAAGCCATGGAGGAATCATCGCTCAAGCTGTACTCCAGAACAGGTGAGATATAACTACTTTGATCATAGATTGAATAGATCATACTTAGTGCACCATTGATGAGGATATTAAAGTCATAATAGGCTGAGGCTCCCAAATAGTCTGAAGAGATGTGACGGTTATTGCTTAGACTGCTATTTTGGTTCAGCAGTATTTCATCTGCATTATAGGTTTTAGAGGAGTGGAGCCATTCGCCCATTACGGTAAGTCCATTGACAAATCCATAGTCTGCCCCGAGTATCATCTGATAGAACTCTTTATCTAAGAGTTTGTCATTATAGTATCCGCCTTCACTCCGCCACTCTATACCGGTGTCAAAGAGGTTTCCTTCGATCTCATAGGCGACCATCTCTGCATCATCACCTGTATAAAGATCCAGAGCGATATCACCTATAGCTACATTGGTTTTGATACGTCCGGCATATTTATAACTGTGATCATGACGTTTAGCAACCACACCCATGACCTCACTTAATTCTCCAAAGGCATAAGCATAGGAAAATGCGAAATTACCGTAGATCTGGTCTGGTTCAAGAGCGAGAGGATTTCTGGGATTAAAGAGATCTGTAGGTGTCCATATCCGTCCTACACCCATAGTGATCTTCTGCAGTCCAAAGACAGCATGGTTTTTTTCATCTGCATAGCCAACCGAAAAACGGTGTAGACGTCCGAACACTTCGCCATTGCCATAGTTTTTAGCATTGGTCTCTATATCAAAGGGGGTATCAGCTTTAATGGTACGTAGGTATTGGTATTCAAAGCTGTCAATATACTCTTTACCATAATAATTGTCTATATCGGCAATGATATTGACGAACCAGTTTTCTTCTTTTATATTATCGGTTAAACGAAGTCTATTGTAATTATAGAGTGTTCTCTCTTCATTACCAAAAGGAATTTTAGAGATCGTATAGTTGGTATTCTCTATGGTGACATCATGTTCTGCTGCCATAAGTGGTAAAGCAATACAGCATAATGAGAGGTATTTAACAACGGTCTTCAATGACAACTCCATCATCCAAAACGATGACACGTTTTGAGAGTTCTAAAACATATTTATCATGTGATGCAAAGATCACGGTGACATGCTCTTTTTCGTTGAGTGTACGCAGCATATTCATAAGGCGCTCACTGTTCTTGGAATCAAGGTTTGCTGTAGGTTCATCTGCCAGTATGAGTTTAGGGCGTGAAGCTACAGCTCTGGCTACAGCGACGCGCTGCTGCTGACCACCACTTATCTCCCCTGGAAGTTTATCGAGGAGCTTTTCTATCTGTAAAATAGAAGCAAGTTCCAAAGTACGCTCCTCTATCTCTTTCTCATCAAACTTAAGTAACTTCATAATGAACCCTATGTTCTCACGTACGGTCAGTACATGTATAAGGTTATAGGCCTGAAAGATAAACCCGATATCCTGAAGTCTAAGCTTAGCCATCTTCTCTTCACTATAGGCAGTGATCTCTTCACCTTCAAAAAAGATCTCTCCGCTCGTTGCAGAATCAAGCCCGCCAATGATGTTCAGCAGGGTAGTTTTACCTGAACCGGACTCTCCACTGAGTGTAGTGAACTCTCCTTTTTCAAAGGTGAGGTTGATATCGGTTAGGGCTTTGACCTCTTTGGGTGTGTCAGGGTAGAATGTTTTATAGACATGGTTGAGTTTCATAACATTTTTCCTTGTATAACCTGTATAGGTTTGATCTTTTTAAGTTTTCTCAGAGGCCATATCACTGATAGCAGGGTAGCAAAAAATACTGAAAAAAAAGCTTGAAAGAAATAGATTAGATGCATGTTTGCATACATGACAGCACTATAACCATAAAGCTCTAAACCAGCTTCGAATGAACGCATATCAATACCTACTGTGGACATATAGAGCAGTAGGCACCATCCTAAAAAAGCGCCTGCCAAATAACCAATAATACCTAAAAAAGATGCTTCCATGATAATCTGGTTTCTTACTGTTGAGTAAGGCGTACCTATGGCAAGCATGATGCTGAATTCACGCATACGTTCTAGAACAGAGACCAGCATTACGCCGAAGATACCCAATGCTGCGACAATAAAGACAATGGCATATGAGGCGAGATTAAATACGTTCATTAACTCCTGCATCTGTATCAGCAGTGGATAGAGTTCATCCCAGCGAAGTACTTCTGTGTCGGGGAGCATTGTTTTTAGTGCATTTTGTACCTTTTTTATATTTTCTACTTCTTTCACACGCAGGGCTACCTGCGTAGCACTCTGTTGAAGATTTAGAAACTTTGATATTTTATCCATAGAGATGAAAACAGTGTGCTCATCGATCGAAATATTACCGGTTTTGAGGATACCTGAGATACGAAATGAGATAGAATTGATCTCACCGGTGGCATCCTGTGCTGTAAAGATCAAACGGCTGCCTAATGTAAGATTGAATTTTTTGGCCAATGCAGAACCAATCAGAGCCTTCTTCTCATCTTTGCCAAAACTATATTCTCCCTGTGTGATAAAGGCATCAAGTCCGCCAAACTCTTTTTCGTTTTCCAAAGAGACACCTTTGAGCGTAGCACCGAGTGATTTATGCGCTGTTGCGACAAGGCCTTCTTGTTCCAGACGAATAGCATAAGCATCGATACCTTTAACTGTTGAGAGACGCTTTTCATAGTTTGAAACGTTACTGATCCTTTGATCAAGACTTTTATGCAGACGGTACTCTTTGGCATAAAGAGATATCTCCCCTGAGTCACTACGGATGGTTGTATTGATCATATGGCTGATCATACCATCATACAACCCTTGCAGACCAAGAAGTCCAGAGAGACTTAACATGATCATCATGATCACCATTAAAGAACGTGTTTTACGTCTCCATATACTCAGCCATGCCAGATGTTTCGATATTTTATACATATCTCATCGCCTCCATCGCAGTCAGCTTATTGATCTTGGTTACCGGGTAGATGATCGCTGCAAGGTTAAGTAGAAAGATGGTCATTGCATTCCATGCTATGGTAAAGAGATCAAAGTTCATAGGTATCTCATCACTGACCACACCATACTCTTTATAGGTTTCTGCGATACCTGAGATGACGATAGGGTTCAGCTCATAATAGTAGGCGATAGATGCACCGATGATCGTACCAACCACTATACTTATAGTCGCAAGTATTAGTATCTCAACAAATAGCATCCCGAAGATATCTTGAGATGTCAGACCTAAGGCGCGAAGGAGTCCTATCTCTCTGGCACGTGTGTAGATATTGACATAGGAAAATATCATGATCACAAAAAAGATCACTAGAAAAAAGATAGAAATAGAGATATAGTTAAAGATGGAATCCACCAGCATAGCCTGAACAAGGGCAGAGAGAAGTATTTTCCAATTGACCGCTTCATACTGAGAAGGTAAAGAAGTGTGAAGGTCGGCAGTCATTTTATCGATGTGATCATTGTCATAAAAATTCAATGTAAAGTAGCTGGCGATATTTTCACTTAGCATCACAGTGTCCAGGTAGGATTTATTGACAAAGGCTGATTGGGAATCAAACTCGAAAAGGCCTGTTTTAAAGATACCTTTGATGGTGAAGAGATCAGCTGCGATAGAGTAGTCTATGGAGGATCCGACCATGGCTATCTCTGAGCCTACATCGACTTTTAAACGTTTAGCGAGCTCAGAGCCTATATAGATGACATTTTCATCATCATCACTTAAATACTCTCCTTTGATGAGTGAGCTTGGCAGTTTACTTAATGATCCTTCACGGGAAGGAATAATACCAACTATCATACTCCCTACAGCTTTCTCATCTCCCGAGAGCAGAGCATAGGTTTCAAATCTTGGACTGTACTCTTTGATGGATGTGTCATTTTTGAGTATCTCTTCAATGGCGTTGGCATCTTCTATGAAATTGTCATAACTGCTATCGTCTCTGTACTCTTTAAGATTCACATGCGCATATCCTGTATAGATCTCTACAGAACTCTTGATGAACTGATGATGTGAACCGTCCAGAAATGCAACATAGACAATGAAAAATATCGTGGTAAATGTACTCAAAAGCAGGGTGATGATACTTCTGCCTTTGGACTTTACAATGTTCTTGAATGCAAGTGAATAGAGCATCTACCTACCTCTTACCTTGAGTAACGTTTCAATGCTTGTTTCGTGAAATAGGAAGGATCTATTTTTGCATCAAAGTTTACCTTCTCAAAGATGATCTTCGTACTGTTTTTCTTTTTACTTGCATCCAGAGGTTTGAGTTCCATGACCATCGGTATCCTGTGTGAACCATGCTGCTCTATTTTAGAGAAGGTCATCACTCTCACTTTCTTCATCATGTCATCATAAAATGTTTCTTTTACCGGCACTGCATTTTTAAGATCTACATCGACGATGATCTTCCCCCACACGACTGCAGCGTCCTCTTTTGGTAATAACTGTATCGTAGCGGAGTTACCTTTTTTAGAGAGCAGTTTGGCATGATAATCTTCCTCTAATGAGCTCTCTTTGACCATGTCATCATTGGTAAAGTCACTTCCCATCCAACTTTGAAGCATCATCGATGGCGGTATTTTGATGGTACGTTCTATCTTTGGAATGTATTGCCACATTTGATTGTCTATCTTTAAAAAGGTGATCCCTTTGTCTTTTTTAGGATAGAGGATCTTGATGAAGCTCTTGTCATTTCCTTTGGACCAGCTTTCTATCTTTACGGTACGTTTACCACGTTTAGAGGTGACGATCATGCTCATAGTAGAGTACATATAGTCACCGCGAAGATTTTTTTCAAGTTTTTTTATGATGGCTTGTGCCTCATTGGCATGTAATAAGAGAGTAAGTAGAAAGAAAGAGAACAGATATTTCATAAAATCCCTTTCTTTTAATTATAGCAAAAAGAAAAATAAATTATTTACGGGTTATGAAAAGTCACTTGTTTCCATCGTATAGTCTTTTACTACTTCGGCTACACGTATTCTGTACGCATCAAATAATTTGCTTCTACCTTCTGATTGCGCTTGCATGTGCTCGAGGTTCTGTTTCCATAGATCTATGGATTCTTTAGATTCCCAAAAAGAAAGTGAAAGTAATTTTCCTTCATCAACCAAAGATTGAAATCTTTCGATAGAGATAAAACCATCCAATGCTTCAAGTTGTTCTCTAAGCTTTGCCGCGATAGCCAGATATTTATCTTTACCTGTTTCTTTTATCTTCACTTCAAATATAACTGCATACATCAGGACTCCTTCCTTAGTTCGATTCTTTTTGCATAAAGTAGAAACAATATGCCGATGAAGACTATAAATGCTGTAAGATAGAGTGTCGTGTTATAGTTTCCAAAATAGTCAACCAGAGCAACACTGTAGAGCGGTGCACCCACCTGACCAATACCATAGGCTGCTGTCATGGCTCCCATAAGAACTACAGGATTCTTTCCTGCCAGTTGACCCCCAAGATTCAAGAAGAGTGCAACAAGTCCTATGAACGTACTTCCATAGAGTGCACCGCTGATCAGATTTAATGTGAGATCTGTAGTGAATGCTGGTATGAGAATACCGACTATCTGTAGAGCCATAGCCACAATGATGACATTGACACTTCCATAGCTGTGTGCCCATCTCATCCAGAGAATGGAAGAGGGGATGCCTGCGATACCTACGATGAGCCATCCCAGGTTTCCATACCCCTCCAATCCTTCAAGAGAATTGATGATATCCGGTAGGAAAGTGGCTTGAACCACGAACCCAACTCCTTCTGTAAAGTAGGCCAAGATAAGAAGTATGACATAGGTGGAAAATATCGATTTAGAGAGGGTATGTTTGACCGCATCTTTTTTGATCACTTTATCAAAAGAGAGGATATACAGAGAGTAAAAAGTCACAATGATCGCAAACACAGACAATGCAAGCCATGCATCGGTCCAAGTGCCATCTTGAAGGATATACTGGCTTATAAGCTCAGATACGACGATAGAAAAACCAATACCGCTGAAGTGTATACCCATCGCTTTGGTCTTATTCTCAAAATTTAGTTTGACCATCACGATAGCACCACCTACTATGAGAACCATAGCCGATCCAAACCCTGCGATAACTCTTGAAACCAACCACAATGTCTCATTGGTAGTCGTGGCCAGTACAAAGGTTGTGATAATGCTCAGTATCATACCGATTCTTAAGTACTTGACCTTGGTATTGATGTCTTTGATAAATATGGAAAACACAGCACCGGCCAAATATCCTGCAAAGTTGAATGATGCAAGGATACCGGCATAAGTAAGTGAGAGGAAGTCTTCAAGCATGAAAGGAAGAAGGGAAGTAAATGCAAACCTTGCTACACCAATACCCACTATGATCGCCAGTATGCCAGCTAGAAGTATGGCTGTATTGTTGTTTTTATCTAGAAGGTTTTTTATCATAGTTGTCTTTTATATGGTGGGAGGTATTGTACCTCCCAGGTTTATTGTTATCGTACTTTGTAGCAGTTTGTGATACGACAAGAGGAATTGGTTTGTCTTCTAATGTTACACTGATGAAGCGCACCATTTTTAGCATTTTGAAGTCCTACTCTTTCTACCCATCCTGAGGCCCTGTCACTTTTTGCTGTACAGTGCCAAACAGTTGATGATTTTTTAGTTTTTTTCTGTATTTTCGTTAACTTGACGGACTTTTTGATATCTTGATTTAAGTCTACAGTTATCTCTTTGCTCTTATACCCTTTCTTTGATATCTTTAAAGTATATTTTCCTTCTTTTAACCTTATGCCATCAAAGTACTTATCTTTAATATATTTTATTTGTATTTTTGCATTAGAAGGTTTGGGTACGATAGTCAGAGAATATCTTGGAATAGCTGCTTCAATTCTTCTTTTTTCCTCTTGCTGCGCTCTGTATCTGTCCCATTGTTGTTTTTTTAACTCTTTCTCTTTGATGCCTTCTTCAGCCTGAATGGACATAAGCAGTGCATCTCGGTAATATTTGCCGCTGCTCCCAGCTTTTTCAAGATACAAGTTAACGTTTTTAAGTGCTTGGTCATAATCTTTCAGTGTAAGAGAATTTTTAGCGTATTGGAAGTAAAAATCATCAGGTACAACGATATCAAGGTCAATGATCTTTTGAAAATAATCATTTGCAGTTTGATAATCTTGTTTATCGATACTGGCTTTTGCACCAACCAGATATTTGTCAGCTAAGATCTCTTTAGGTAGAGCATGAAGCATGAGTGGTAGAATGATGAGTAGTGTGAAGAGTCTTAATCTTGTCATTGTTATCCTTTAAAAGTCATTTAATAGTATTTGTGTTGAAGAGGGGTCATGTTTTTTCTGACTATTCGTATTTTGCTGTGTCCCAAATGTGCCCAGCATTTCAAGTATCTCCATAGTGCCTAACGCTTCTTTGAAAATGTTTGGAAGCTGTTTATGGTCCTTCACATGGTGATAGACACCTCCAGACTTTGTAGCGATCGATTGCAGCTGTCTGGCTGCACTGGAGTTTGATTTTACTTCAAGCCCTATGGTCTGATGTCTAAAAATGATACCTTGGTTTCTCAAACTTGCCATGACTGAACTTATGTTTCCACAGTTGTCATCACCATCAGCTAGCAAAATGATCATTTGCGTTTGTGAAGAACTTGATTTAGATTTATATAAATAGTTGTTTGCTATTTTTAGTGCATTACCCAAAGGTGTCCCTCCACCAGATGATAGTGAGTTGACAAAGTTGGTGAGGCGCTGTCTGTCTGTAGTAAAATCGATACGTTTCGAGATAGGATTTCCGCAACTTCCTGAGAATGCTAAGATAGCTATTTCCACACCTTTTTTAAGCGAAGTATCTATAGTTTCTAATGCGGCTTTTTTAGCTGACTTCAGTTTCGCTCCAGCCATACTTCCCGAAACATCTATAAGTAGCAATAAACTGGCATTTACAGTACCTGGTATTACATAGGTTGTATTTTGGCTAAGTGGCTGGTTATGCGTATTTGAAGTTCTGTTGGGTGATTGCAGGTGATTGTTTTGTTGACTGCTTGCCTGTGATGGCGGGGTATTAAATGCACCCATAATATTTGTTGTCGTAGCAGGCTTCGTCTTTTGCATTTGATTTGTATTCGTTTGTTGTTTTTGCTTTGGCGTATCTACTTTTTTTACCTGTGTATCTTTTTGCTTTTTATCTTTTGGTTGTTCTTTTTTCTTTTCTTTTTTAGGTTTTAATGCTTTATTTAAAGCATAAAGATTAGAAAAACCAAGGTTCTCAATTTTCTCAAATCGAACTGAAGCCTCTTGTTCAGGTACGCTTTTAAATATATTGATAGCTTCTTTCTTTGAGTAGTAGTCTGTGCCCGAAGGGCTTTTTAGTATGTAATCATTCCAAGATGGACTGCCTGGTGTGTCAAAACTGTAACCGTTTCCAGAGCCTTTCAGTGCACCACCTGAAAAACGAAAAGATCCCTGATAACTGTTTATATGGTATAAACTGATGACAAATTTACTGTTAGAGTGCAGTCTGATCTTCTTGTAGGCTTCTTGTACCTCTTGTGACATCATACCGACCATAGTAGAGCCTGTTCTTAAGTTAATATAAGGACTGAGTTCCCAATAGACTGCATAGACTTCAACCGGTTCACCCATAAAACTATAGAGTTTATATTTGACTTTTACTTTATCTACACAGATAGATGAAACATAAGGAGATTCTTTTTCTGTAAGGGTTTGACAACCAACATTACCATAGGACTCTACTTCTCCTTTAAAGGTTTTAGCGTGAAGAAGGGCAGTAAAAGACAGAAGTAAGAGTACAAGTCGAAGTAATTTTATCATCTTGGTTCCATTTTGATCATCTGTTTGAATGAGTGCTATTCGTTAAAAGAGTATACTCTTTGTTTACTGAATATTATAAAATTATCACCTTTATGGGTGAAGAAAATAGTGGTTTCTTTTCTAAGGCTTGACTTTTGTTCATGGCCTATGATATTATTAATTAAAGTTGAGTCTACTACTATAAAGGTTGACTCAAAAAGGAGTCATTATGACATCTTCTGAAAATATGAAATACTACACAAAAGAAGAGGGTAAAGACAGGATCATCTGTCTGCTCTGTCGTCACTCTTGCAAACTGAAAGAAGGGCAGGCAGGTATCTGCGGAATCAACAAAAATGTAGATGGTGAGCTTAAAACACTGGTTTATGGTCACCCTATAGCAGTACATGTGGATCCTGTAGAGAAAAAACCTCTTAACCATGTACTGCCCGGAACTACAGCACTCTCATTTGGAACCGTAGGATGTAATTTCAAATGTCCATTCTGCCAAAACTGGGATATCTCTCAAGAGAGAGAAGTAAATGAAGATATCAACGTAAGTCCTGAGGAGATGGTACAGTTGGCTATTACGCATGGTGCTGAGTCTATCGCATATACTTATAATGAACCGACCATCTTTTACCCTTATGCCAAAGACATTGGTGTGATCGCCAAAGCAAAAGGTCTTAAAAACCTTTTTGTCTCTAATGGATTTGAATCTCCTGAGATCATTGAAGATATGGCATGCTGGGTTGATGCAGCCAATATAGATCTAAAGAGCTGGGATGATGCTTACTATAGGAAAGTCCTAAAAGGCGGACTTGATGAGGTCAAAGATACACTCAAAAGAATGATAGAAGCCGGTATATGGGTTGAAGTGACGACACTGCTCATCGAAGGAGAAAATGACAGCAATAAAGACCTGCAAGAGATGGCAGCGTTCATCGCCAATGAACTGGGCAAGCATGTACCATGGCATTTGAGTGCCTTCCACCCTGACTATAAGATGCTGGATCATGAGAGAACAAAACTTGATACACTGATGCGAGCAAAAAAGATAGGAGAGCAAGCAGGTCTGCACTATATTTATCTTGGAAATGTACCTGTGCATGCGGATACGCATTGTCCTGATTGTGGGGAGTTGGTGATAGACCGTACAGGCTATAACGTAACGGTCAATACCTTAGAGAATGGACACTGCCCTAAGTGTCATAGAGAGATAGAAGGAGTATGGTCATGAGTACACGAGAAACATCAGTAGCCGGACAGTTCTACCCGTCAAACCCTGACGAGATACAGTCAATGCTAGAGCATTATAATCAAATACTTGATGAACATCTCAAAGAGGATGATGGTCTATTCTCTCTCAAACCAAGAGCAGTGATCGTACCGCATGCTGGGTATGTCTATTCTGGTTTTACTGCGAATATCGCATTAAGACTTTTGTCTAACACCGATGCCAAACGCATTGTGATCATAGGTCCTAGTCATCGTGTCTATCTTACAGGTACTTCTGTTTCTGAGTTTGACAGTTATCAGACACCGTTAGGCGCTTTAGAGATAGATAAAGGTTTAGTCGTAGATCTCAAAGAGAGATTTGATCTTCATTTTAAGCCTGAAGCACATCATGAACACAGTACAGAAGTGCAGATACCATTTGTAAAGAACTATACACCAAATGTCTCAGTGGTAGAACTGGTATATGGTGATGAGTCTCCTGAAGAACTCTCAAAAGTCATAGAGTACCTTTTAGAAGATCCTGAGACAGCAGTGGTCATCAGTACAGATCTTAGTCATTATTATGATATAAAAAAGGCCAATGGTCTAGATAGTATCTGTTTGGATGCCGTTAAAACACTCAATACGAGTGAACTACATCAAGGATGTGAAGCGTGTGGAAAGATCGGTGTAGAAGCGATGCTGATCGCAGCGAAGAACAAAGGGTTGAACTCCATTTTGCTTGATTATCGTACCAGTGCAGATGCGAGTGGAGATGAATCTCAGGTAGTGGGGTATATGAGTGCTGCATTTGTGGAGTGAATGATGAGAAGTATGCATGAACTTGTCGATGCGATGATCTCTTCAAATGTATTGCAGACTCCTGAGATCATCGATGCTTTTAGAGCAGTAGATAGAAAATATTTTGTACCTGCTTCATGGAAGAATGAAACCTATATAGATAATGCCTTACCCATAGGAAATGGGCAAACGATATCGCAACCTTCGACCGTTGCTTTCATGCTTGAAAAGTTAGCACCTAAAGCAGGGGATAAAGTTCTTGATATCGGTTCAGGATCAGGCTGGACCACAGCATTGCTTTGTCACATAGTAGGTGAAGAAGGAAGTGTAATCGGGCTTGAAAGGGTAAGTGATCTTGTTGAACAGGGTCAAGAGAATTTATCGCAGTTTGCGTTTGATCATGGCAGTATCAAAAAGGCAGGCAAGAAGCTAGGTATACCGGATGAACAGTTTGACAGGATCCTAGTCTCTGCTGCTGCAGATGAGATCCCTCAAGAGCTCTTCTCTCAATTAGAAGTAGGTGGTACGTTAGTTATACCTGTAGAGAATTCTATCTATAAATTTAAAAAGATATCACAGACAGAGGTTGAAGAGGAAGCATTTTACGGATATATATTTGTTCCATTGATCTACTGATCATATGTTAAGAAATTGGTTTTAAAAGGTCTGTATGTCAGTTGTTTCAAGCATATATGCCATTTGAAGAATGATCTCTTCATATTGTGCGTGATCTTGACAGTAGGCTATAGCCATCATGATCTGTTCATCTGTTATGGGTCTTTCCTGCATGATCGAGTAGTCAAATAAAGTAAGTGCTGTTTGACAATCCGCCTCATTTGAAAATAGTGTCATGGGTATGAAGAGCAATAAAAATAACTTTTTCAATTCTTCTCCTCTGTTTATTGGTAAACACAGATTCTCATTTGGGAGCTGCTTTGATCAATCATACCATATAAATGTAACATCTTTGCAACATTTAAAAAGTTTATCAAATGATGTCACTGGGGTCATGCAAAACACTCTTGAGCTTTTTGGTAACCTAAAGCTATCATTTCATCTGCACGATCGAACTCTAAGGTTCCACATGCATTTCTCGCAATGGTTATTTCATGATCTGGCGGGTATGCTGCAAGCTTCTGCCGAGCTATGGTACTCTGCATTGCATCGAATGACTGGTTGGCAATATCATACACTCCTAGATCAAGTTGACCAGTCTTAATTCCGATCTTTTGTTGAAAATCTTTAATAAAGTCAGAGATCTTTTCCTGACATGTTTCTAACCCATTAGTACGTGTTTTCTCTTTATTTTCTGCTGTTCTAATACTTTCTAATGGACCACCGAGATTAACTGCTATGGTCATGTCTGTATCATCGCTGAACGTTGGAGCAATAGGCACAGGATTCAAAACACCACCGTCTATCAGTTTAATACCTTTATGCTCAAATGGGGTAAAGAAGAGAGGTAATGATATAGAAGCACGTATAGCATCAAACAGTCTACCTGAGTTTATCCAAACTTCTTTTTCACTACTTATGTCTGCTGCAACAGCTGTAAAGGGAATAGGTAGATCTTCGATGGTTTGATCACCTATTAGATCCACTAAAGTATTAATGATCTTATCACCCTGGACAAGACCACTTCGACTCCAAGAGATATCCAGTAAGGCAAGGATATCTAATTTGGTCAAAGCACGTACCCATGTTTCAAATTCATCCAGTTTACCAGCACCATAAACACCGCCGATCAAAGAACCTATGGAGCATCCTGAAATGGATCTTATCTCATAACCATTCTCTTCAAGCCAATGGATCACTCCAATATGTGCCAATCCACGGGCACCACCGCTTCCAAGAACCAGTGAAACTGTTTTCATATCTCTCTCCGTCATTACAATTTTTATAGAAAGAGTATACATAAAATAGTTGTATATTGAAAGTGATATATTATTTAAATTCTTGAACAGGTCACTTTTATCTGTGCTATAATCTTTTCATGAATATCACAGAAAATATACAAAAAGCCAAAGAGTTGATTGAAGAAGCAGATGCGATTTTTATTACTGCAGGAGCGGGGATGGGAGTAGACAGCGGACTGCCTGATTTTAGAGGTGTAGAAGGATTCTGGAATGCGTATCCCAAAGCAAAAGAACTTGGCCTTCATTTTGAAGAGATGGCCAATCCGGAGTGCTTCGAATCAGATCCGAAATTGGCATGGGCTTTTTATGGACACAGATTGCATCTTTACCGTGATACCGTACCTCACGAAGGATTCGCTAAACTTCTTGAATTATCTAATACTAAAAAATATGGAGGACATGTTTTTACTTCAAATGTGGATGGACAATTTCAAAAAGCAGGCTTTAAAGAGGAACAGGTGATGGAGTGTCACGGCTCTATTCACCATATGCAGTGCATTGACAACTGTCAAGGCGTGCTATGGAGTGCTGATGAGACTAAAATAGAGATAGAGAAGGGATTCAAAGCCAAAGAACCTCTGCCTTCTTGTCCTCATTGTGGTGCTATCGCAAGACCTAATATCTTGATGTTCGGTGATTTTGGCTGGGAGTATGCACGTACTGATAGACAAAGAGAGCGATTAAGCAGATGGATCGAGAGACTTCTGGCAGAAGATGCGAAACTTGCCATCGTAGAGATGGGTGCAGGAACAGCTGTGCCAACAGTACGAAATACATCTGAACAGATTGCCAGCAGGTTTGATGTACCTCTTATACGCATTAATCCAAGAGAGAGCTTTGGTGCAGCTATACAGCTTCCTATGGGAGCAGTTGAAGCACTAAACGAGATCATCTAATTTATGCGCTGCTTTTCCTGTTCAAAACTAAGTTTCAAGATCATATGTCAAACATGTGTCGAACATCTCTTTGTTCCTTCTGTTACCACAAGAAAAGTTGGGACACTGGATGTAGTGAGTTTTTTCAAATACTCTGCATTAGAAACACTACTCCATAGCAAGCATAAGCCTGAAGGTTACCGAATCTATAAAGCATTGGCCAATATGACAATGAAACCTTTCATTGAAGAGTTTGTAGCAAACGACAGCAGGGTTGTTTATATAATTGGTATAGATGAATATGTCAAAAGCGGTTATGCGCATGTAGCACTTCTTACACGTGCCATGAAGACCAAAACTTCATTACCGCTACATAGTGCATTGATGGCGCAAAATAGAGTGAACTATTCTGGTAAAAGCTTACAATTTCGTTTAGAAAACCCCAGAGAGTTTCAGTATACCGGTAAGCCTGATGTAGATGTGATACTTGTCGATGACATCATCACTACAGGTATTACACTGCAAGAGGCACATAAAAGCCTAATAGAGCATGGTGTAAATGTCCTTTTTGCCTTGACATTGGCTGACGTTGAGGAGTCATAAGATTTTGCATTTTCTATCTGTTTGGTGTATCGGTCACTAAGCAGATCTTGTTCTACTACCTTGAATCTCAGATAAAACACCATCCCAAAATTTAATTCTGGCATTGATCGCATTGAGAGCTGCTTCTTCAGCTTCAGCGATCTTTGCATCATCTCCTTCACACAATAGATCTAACATACGTAAAGACATTGGTCCATGGTGATCACCGTCAAGTTCAATATGTCGATCCAGATAGTAATGGAATACTTTAGCTTCATCTCGAGATATTTTCATCTTATCAAGCAGTGCACGGAACATTTCCGGAATGATATGTTCTCTACCTAGTGCAAATGCTGCTGCTACAACATGTGGTTTTTCACTATGAATGAAACCAAATGTCGTTTCCATAAACCCTTTTGCTGCTGCAGGTATTTGGGTGGTTTCTAGAGCAGTTTCAAGAGACTCAGATGCTACTTTTTCTACAAACGTATTAATGAATTTGCTGCTTCCTCTATCTACTTCTTCCATGGCCTGGGCATAGAGGTTAAAATGGCTGGTATAGGTTGGTGTTCCATCTTCTAGTGGTATGCCTTCGTCTGACTCTTCTTCCAAGACGATGTCATTGATAAAACGTTGTACCTGGGCATCACCATAAGGAAGCCACGGTGTTGTTGCTGGTGCGATCTGATGCTGCAGGTATTTCACTAAAGACATAAAGTCCCAAACTGAATAGACATGATGCTGCATAAAAATAGTAAGATCATTCATATTTTGAACTGCCGCATACACTGGATGGGTTGCAAGCTCTTTTCTTAGGCGTTTTACATTTTCAAGTGGGAATTTGGACATGATGGATACTCTTTATTTTTTGAAATGATTCTAGCTAAAGCTTATTAAAATGAAATGATACTTTGCTGTAGTTTGAGCAGATTTTATGATAAGAGAAAGAGGGTTACATATTTGGACAATGGTGTATTGTGATTTTTTTTGCACAATCATTACACAGATGATATATAGTATATAGGTAATTTATAGAAAGGTGTATAGATGAAAGCATCAGATATTTTTGTAAAAGCACTTGAAAATGAGGGTGTCGAATATATCTTTGGTATTCCTGGTGAGGAAAACTTGGATCTTCTGGAGTCATTGAAAGATTCAAGTATAAAACTGATTTTAACAAGACATGAACAGGGTGCCGGATTTATGGCGGCAACCTATGGAAGATTGACCGGAAAAGTTGGGGTTTGTATATCTACTTTGGGACCCGGTGCGACGAATCTTGTTACACCTGCAGCCTATGCAACACTTGGGGGAATGCCTATTTTGATGATCACAGGACAAAAACCGATTAAGAGTAGTAAACAAGGACGCTTTCAGATCATTGATGTGGTGCATATGATGAAACCTTTGACCAAATGCAGCAGACAAATTGTGAATGCTAAGAATATAGCATCTACGGTACGTGAAAGTTTTAAAATTGCTCAAATGGAAAAACCTGGTGCAGTACATATAGAGTTTCCAGAAGATATTGCACTGGAAAATATGGAGTTAAGTCTGTTCGATGTGGTGAGACCTTATTATCCTGTTGCAGATATACGTGTTATCAAAAAAGCTTCAAGTATGATAGAAGAAGCCAAGAGTCCTTTGCTGCTCATCGCGGCCGGTGCGAATAGAACCCGTATAAGTAAAGCACTCGAAGCATTTGTTAATGATACCCATATACCTTTTTTCGCGACACAGATGGGTAAAGGAGTGATCGATGAATCGCATCCTTATTATTTGGGTACTGCAGCACTTTCCAAGGACGATTATCTTCATTGTGCCATAGATAGGGCAGATCTCATCATCAATGTGGGTCATGATGTAACGGAAAAACCGCCTTTTTTTATGGAGAAAGAGGGCAAAAAGGTCATTCATGTCAATTTTTCAAGTTCCGATGTGGATGATACATATTTTCCCCAGTTTGATGTACTTGGAGACATCTCAGAAAACATTGAGAAATTAGGTCAGGAAATCAGATTTCAGAAACATTGGGATTTTGATTATTTCCTTCGTGTCAAACAAGAGACTGAGACACATATAGAAAAATATTTTAATGATGACAGATTCCCTGTTTTGCCGCAAAGAGCGGTGAAAATAGTAAGGGATATTATGGACAAGGAAGATATTGTAGCATTGGATAACGGAATCTATAAAATATGGTTTGCACGAAATTATAAATGTTGTACTCCCAATACCTTACTTTTGGATAATGCCTTGGCAACAATGGGTGCCGGACTCTCTTCTGCAATCGCTGCAAAAATGGTCCATCCTGATAAAAAAGTGCTCTGTGTCTCTGGCGATGGCGGTTTCATGATGAATTCGCAAGAACTTGAAACTGCTGTACGTTTAGGGCTTGATCTTGTAGTCATTATTTTAAATGATTCTGCCTATGGGATGATCAGGTGGAAACAACAGGGAATGGGATTTGAAAATTATGGATTGGAGTATACTAATCCTGATTTTGTATTACATGCCGAATCCTATGGTGCAAAAGGATACTCTCCTGATTCAGTAGAAGAGTTTATCGATACCCTTGAAAAAGTCATTGATGAAAAAGGTGTACATATTATTGATGTGGCAGTCGATTACTCTTTGAATCATCCTATTTTAAATGAACTACTCAAAAATAAAACGTGCCTGGTCTAAAGGAGTATAGCACCCCAATTTACATATATTGACCCAAACGAAATTACCTTACGATGATACCAAAGGGCTCAAAGGATTCATCGTAGTTCATAAAAGCTACGGATATCTTTATATGAAATTAAAAAAATCTAAGCAAAATCCTACGTTAATGCTATATTTGTGTGTTATAATAGTTATTATATTTAGTGATATTTAATTACAGCTTAAATGAAATCAATAGGATATTGAAAAGTGATGACACAGTATATGTGTTTAAGACCAAAATATGCTTCACTACCTTACGAAAGCTAATAGGTTATGGCATTTTAAAATGTAATGATCATTACAGAAAATATAGAATAAATTTAAAAAGGTTGAGGGTATGACACCGGAACAGGAAAGATGTATAGCAGACGCACTGGATAAAAGAAGTAGAGAAGATAGACTATTTGCATATATTTTATTGATCGTTGTAACTTTTGTAGTAGGTATAGGTGGGTACAACCTCTCTAAGCTTACAACATCACTTTCAGATAACATGCAGTCAATAGCACTGGATCTGAAGTCGATGCGTAATGAAATGGTAACAATTTCATCCAACGTCGTATTAATGGAAGGTTCAATGGATACAATGGCAGCTGATCTCCAAAAAGCAAGCAAAACACTTGACGGGATGGCAAATAGTGTAGATTTCATTGAAAAGAATATAAACAATATGCATGAAGATATGGAAACAATGAATAAAATAAATCCTTTCAGGCATCTATAGTCATTGAACAGATTATATAAAAGTTATTTCAATGATGGAAAGTATTTTATTGAACATCATATATACTATGTATATAAAATTAAGGATCGGTATTAGTAAATGGGACACTCAGAAAAATTTATCTCCAGAATTATGTCAATAGAGACACAGCTTGAGACCTACGAAGACAGTGGAACGATCAATAAACAAAAAGAAGCACTTCAAACCTTACTTGTTGAGGCTGAAAATATGAAAACAGAGTATTTAAGAGGTAAGGATGAATCATTTCTAGATAAGGTTAAACAACTTCTTGGATTTCAAAAGAAAGAGCAAGAGAATGAATTGCTACCCATGATAGATGAGTTAGTACTCAGGATCGTAGAGGAAAATAGAAAAATTGGTAATCTATATAGATGACCTTATTTAAAGGTCATCAACTTTTAAAGATATAAGTAAAAGTATTGGTATTATCTTTTGAGTCAACACTATACTCAATATTATTTTTCTCACAAATCGTTTTGACCATATTTAAACCTAACCCCAGACTTCTTTTTGCCCCATGGTTCTCAGTATAGTTTTTATCAAATAGTTTATTTACATTATGAATATCATTTCCCTTGGAGATAAACTGCAAAAAGATACCGGGGTTGTTTTTTCTTTTCAATACGATCTGTATCTCACTTTTATCGTTGCTGTGCTTAATGGCATTAGATATATTGTTATCGATCAGTCTTTCCAGCTCAGTATCATTCATAGATATTTTTATACCTTGTGTAACATCGGAAGATATATCTTTTTCATTAGCCTGGGCAATAACCTCAAAAAAATTAACTCTTTCATTAAGAAAATCACTAAGGTCGACCTCGACAGGTTTATACTCTATAAGATCATTTGAAATGATATAGGAGAGATCTTCGTAGGAGTTCGAAAGCATACTTATGGCTGAATTGATCTGTGTTGTATAAGGTGAGACCTGTTCGTCTGTTTTCATTTCTATTAGCGAAGAGTTGGTCATGATAACAGATAATGGGGTTCTTATCTGATGAACCATGTCTGCGATAAAGAGCTTATTTTCCTCTAAAAGCAGTTGATTGTGATCTATTTGATTTTGGAGTTTTACATGTAAAGACTCAAGCTCTTTTTTTGCCAAGTACTCTTCCGTTTTATCTTCTATGATCCCCACCCCTCCAAGTACAGTATTGTCTGTACTTTTAAAACTAAAACTAGTCGTCTTTACCCAAAAATTGCTCTGTTGTAATGAAGTGTAAGGTCCTAAATATGATTGTGGACCTTGCGTAAGTGTATTTTTAAATACCTCTAAGAGATCACGGCTATTAAGAGATTCAAGGTTCATACCCACTAGGGTTTTGTCTTTATATTGCAGCATTTTGTGTAATTGTTTATTGGCATCTAATACATTTAAGTTGGTATCATAAGAGAACATTCCAAGAGGGGCTTCTGAAAATAAGTTGTTAAGCAAGTTCTTTTGCACTCTTAATTCGCTTACTTTTTTCTGTTCAGTGTAGTTATTGAAGATCATTGCTAACTGGGATAAGAAAAACAAGATCATTAGTACAGCAAGTAAAGTGGAAACGGATGTATTGATATAGAATAAAGAGATGATTAGTGGCAGCATTATAAGACTGATATAGATCATTGCTATTCGAAAATCTGAAGAGAGGGAAGTGGTTGCTCCAGCTGTGAGACCCAGTAAAGAAGCAAGAATAAAAAGTTGATGGTATTCATTGACAAAGTGTATATAGATAAAACCAAGCGTAGAAACCATCACTCCAGTGATAAAAGCAAATATCATAAACTTTTTATGCCATGTTTCAAGAGTATGCAATTGAGGATCTGTTCTATATTGATATGCACTGTAGAGTCTAAAAGCTAAAAACATAACCAGGGTTCCCGCCCAAATAAGTATAGTGTATGAGAGCTCAGAATATAAGAATGATGTAATGAGTACTGTAAAGATCACAGCAGTGAGCAGACTTTTCTCTGAAAGTGTGTAGAGCGTACTGACTATAGTTTTATCGATAGGTTGTAATTGTTTCAGTTTAGATAATAGTTGTTTATAATGCATATATGCATTATACTTTTTTAATGTCATATTTATGTCATATCCACCTGTGGATCTTCTTAATATATGGTCAAATCATTTGTTTAAAATCCATATATTTTTAAACTGCTATAATGATAGAATGAATAATTCAATCTACGATATCTCACTTTTAAATCTTTTTTGGGTCTTGATCCCTGTGGCTGTGGTCATGGTGATCTATATGCGTTGGACACAAGACAGGTTTACGATTTTTTATGCACTCTTCAGAATGCTTATCCAATTGCTGTTAATAGGATATGTGTTAACTTATATCTTTACGGCAGACTCTCCTTATCTGGTGGTATCTATACTTGTTGTGATGCTCACTGCAGCAAGTGTCATCGCCATGCGCCCACTTCAAAAACAACAAAAGTCACTTTATCTGCATGCATTTGTATCTATCTTTATTGGTGGGATTTTTACTTTGATGATGGTGGTGTTTGGTGTACTGGATCTGAATCCATGGTATGAACCCAGATATCTTATACCTATAGCCGGGATGATCTTCGCAAACTCTATGAATGCTGTAAGTATTACTGCTGAGAGATTCGAGAGTGAAATGGGTCGTGAAAAGAGTTATGTGAAAGCAAGAGCAACCTCTTACAAGGCAGCACTCATCCCTATCATCAATGCTCTTTTTGCAGTAGGGTTGGTATCTCTACCCGGTATGATGACAGGACAGATACTCTCAGGTGTAGATCCCTTGATAGCCGTAAGGTATCAGATCATGGTGATGCTTATGATCTTGGGTTCTGCAGGTATATCTGTAGCGATCTATTTGATGTTCTTGAAAAAGAATTACTCCTGATAAAATGATGTTGCAAAATAAAAGGATAATCATTTATGACGTAATGAAAAATATGGGCGCCTAAATTATAGCCTTTTATTATAATTAACTAGATAATCATCGATCAACTTGGTCTTCAAACTCCTACTCATTCCCTGGTGCAGTTTCATAAGTTTTTTA